>Ga0255338_1003845_pt1 | contig 16988 bp, 9 predicted proteins | sample MeOH1_35cm_T4_19_FD_203715 | JGI IMG/M metagenome (GOLD analysis project Ga0255338, IMG submission 203715) | Sandy soil microbial communities from University of British Columbia, Vancouver, Canada - MeOH1_35cm_T4_195 | ecosystem: Engineered > Artificial ecosystem > Sand microcosm > Unclassified ...
GATCTCGGCGGTCACCGAGAACACCGTCCACGAACCGACCTTGTGCGAGAGCGTGTCGACGACCTCGTTCACCAGAGTCGGCACCTGCTCCGGTGCCAGTTCCGGCCGGCGATCACGCTCACTGCGGACGGAGTCGACCAGCTCGCCGGGACTGTTTCCGGCGAGAATCGCCTCGGCGCGCTCGCGCCATTCGGCCCGCAGTTCGGCCAACGAGCGGGGTGGGTTCTTGGCGTTGCGGGTGTCGAGGGTGGCCTGTTGCGCGTGGGCGTACTGCACCTTCTTCGGCGGATTCTTGCCGTAGCGGGTCTTGTACTCGCGGGCCAGCTCTTCCTGGCGTGCCTCGATCGCCGCCCGGCGGGAGAACTCCTCGATGAGTGACAGAGGGATGCCGTCTACCTCGTAGAACGGTTGCTTGCCGACCGGCGTATCCGCTCTCGGGGCAAAGGTGACCCCGAGCTTGCGGGCCACCAGATCGGCCACGCGGGTGTTGTACTTCTCCGATGCCGCGACGTTCGCCTTGTAGAGAATCGAGCCGTCGATGGTGGTCCAGCGGCCCTCGGCATAGACCCGGTTGAGCACCGCGCTGTGGGTGTGCAGGTTCGGGTCCGCAGCGCGATTGTCGAAGTGGTCGAACCGGGCGATCAACAGCCCCTCGGCCTTGACCTTGCGCTCGCCGCCCTTACCGCGGCGGGTGTAGATCACCTGATCTTCGATCCAGGCCAATGCTTCGTCCACGGCCTGCCTGTGCGCTTCTTCGACCGCGGCCTTGACGTCGTCGTCCCCGAGACCCCACAGCAACGAGATCGACTTCATCGGGGTGAACACCAGGTCGTAGCCGGCCACCGGCTGACGGGCCTTGTTGTACTGCTCGGCGACGAACGTCCAGATCTCGTCGTCGCCGAGCAGGTCGGCGCGCTCACCGTTCGAGCGCTGCAGGTGCTTGCGGGCGGTGGCGAACTGGATCGCCTTCTTGGTCTCTGCATCCGGGTACTCGCCGTGCCGACCCTTGTACGCGCTGCACAGGTCCTCGACGTCGTTGACGTACTCCTGGCTGTTCTCGAACCACGAAAACGCCCGCCCGAGAGCGGTGCTTGCGGACCAGTCGAGGCGTTCTTGCAGGGGCGACCCCTTCCCCGGGCGGGTCGCGAAAGCATTTGGGGTGCGGGCGGCGCCGAACACCGAACGCATCGCATCCTCGGTGACTTCGGTGCCGACCTCGACACCGACCTTCTTTGCCAACTTGCCGCACCACACCCCCGGTGGGGTGCCCTTGGCGACGTAATAGTCGACCGCATCCGCCTTGCGGGTCTCGGTCGCATCCCCAGCCGCGACATGCTTGGTCAGATAGACATAGCCGTCCCCCGCTTGGAGCTTGTGGACGGTCATCACGGGAGGTGATCATGCCACGTGGCAGCTTTAGTGCATGAGGTGTGTAGATGTTTTTGGGGCTGACCACAGGTCAGCCCTGTACGTGTCCAGAACCTCGACGGTTCTGGACACGTTAGGGAGGCTGCCGGCATGAGGCACCAGGGGAGAGGTTTCGTCGGGGAGACGGACCAGAGTTGTGATCTGACACGGCAACACGGTGCCCGGGGCGGGAAGCCGTGCGGAACCGCGGCGAGCCGATACACTCCCGGGCCATGGCCACGTCTTCGAAGGCGGCAGCGCGCCGCTCCCTGCGCCCGCACACCACCCCGAACGTGCGCGAGAACCTCCGGCGCGAGAAGGAGCGGTTCCTCGCACGCCAGGCCGAACTCGAGTCGTGGGCTGCTCCGATCCACGACGCCGCAGCGCACCTGGCGAAGCTCGACGCGGTGATCGAGTCACGCTCCGCGGCACCGCAGCGCAAGATCGAGCAGCTCGAGAAGGCACGGGATCGCCGCATCGCGAAAATCCGAGCGGAGTACGCCGCCAGGATCGAGGCCGTGCAAGCGGACGCGGAGTCGGACGGCGCACACCTGACATCGGAAGAGCAGGAGCAGGAGTCGGCGCTGCTGCGCAGGTACGCACTCGCGATCGTGGAGTTCAGTGAGAACGCGTCGGCCGCCGAACTCGCGCCGTTGCTGGGCGTAAGCACGCGGGAGGCGAAGAAGATCATCGAGCAGGCGAACGCCGACCTGGCAGCCTCCCGCACGGTCGAGGCTCCGTCCTCGACTGCTTCGCCCATTCCGGCGGAATCCCCGACCGTCGGGCAACCTGTGACTGCCGTGTCATGACGGCTCGTCGGTCATGAGTGGCGAGGACGAACCGTCACTGGAATTCAATCTGGGGAATTCGGGAACGGACGACTCCGACGGTGGGTCGTCCGATCGCTCACGGGCTGGTCGACAATCAAGGTGCCGCTGGCTCTGGCCGGGGTCGCCGCTGAACCGGCGCAAGCCGGCAATGCCGCCGCGGCTATATGCTCGCGCGCATGTCGCAGCTAATGACCAAGGGCTCCAACGTAGCGCTGAGCACGACGACACTGTGTGTCGAACTCGTGTGGTCGGCAGGCGTCGGTCTACCAGACGTCGATGTTTCGGCGCTGCTGCTCTCCGGTGCCGGCGCGGTGCGCTCCGATGACGACTTCGTGTTCTACAACCAGGCCTCGCACGTGTCGGGCGCGGTGGCGCACACCGGAAAACCGCGCCCCGGGAGCGACACCCTGACCGTCGACACCACACGCGTTCCGGCGGACATCGACCGCGTTGTGATCGCGGCGTCGGCGGATGGCGGGACCTTCGGGCAGCTGCCCGGGCTGGCGTTGATCGTGCGGGACGGGGTCGGGCACCAGATCATTCGTTTCGATATCTCCGACGCATCGATAGAAACGGCGTTCTTGTTCGGAGAGCTGTACCGCCGGGGTAAGCAGTGGAAGTTCCGGGCTGTGGGACAGGGATACGCGTCGGGTCTGTATGGCCTGGCCACCGACTTCGGAATCACCGTCGACGATTCACCGCCGACGCTTGCATCGCAATCCACACCGCACCCGACGCCGCATTCTGTTCCCGTCACAGCAACAGATCAGCCGCAGCAGGCGTCGTCCCACGCCGGCCTCGAACGGCTGCCGGTGGACATGCGTAAGCGGTTAGAGCTACGCAAGAAGCAAGTCGCGGTATCGCTGACCAAACGCGGCGCGACCGGACTGAGGGCCAGAGTAATCCTTGTCCTGGACGCGTCGGGGTCGATGTCGAGAATGTATGACAAGGGCATAGTCGCCGATGTGGTGGAGCGGATGGCTGCGGTGGCTGCGCAACTCGATGACGACGGCAGCATGCAGGCGTTCACCTTCGCCAGCAACAGTGCTCGCCTGCCAGATCTCGTCGTCGGGAATCTGCCCCAGTGGATCGAACTGCACGTTCGGGTGGGCGAAATGAAACTCTTCGGTCGCCGCGGCAGCCTCAAGCCCGGTCAGGTCGATATGCGCGCTGTCGGTATCCAAAACGAGGAGCAGAAGGCAATCGCCGATGTACGGGCCCTCGTGCGCGCGGATCCGCAGCCCGTTCCCACGCTCGTGCTGTTCTTCTCCGATGGTGGTGTGTATCGCAACCAGGAGATCGAAAACGAACTGCGCGCCGCAACGACCGAGCCGATCTTCTGGCAGTTCGTCGGTCTCGGCCGAGCCGGATTTGGGGTACTCGAACGCTTCGACACTCTGCCGGGCCGGCTCGTCGACAACGTCGGGTTCTTCGCGGTCGACAAGATCGAGAAGATCTCCGACAAGAAGCTCTACGATCTGTTGCTCTCTGAATTCCCCTCGTGGGTGAGGGAGGCACGCAAGCACGGCATCGTCCACTGATTGCCGCGTTGGTGATAGCACCCTGAGCGGGATATCAACAGCGGGGGTTACTCGAGGAGAAGGCAACGCCACACCAGATCGGCGCGGAGCGTCCCTGAGATGCCTGACAGGCCGGGAACATCGTGTTCCCGGCCTGTGGTCTAGTCGCTGTGCCGTGCCCCGGCGCCGAACTCACCCGCACGAGCGGACGCCAAGAGAAGGATCGCAGCTCCAAGGGGAACCACTTCTTGTGTCCGAGCAGGACCGGCAATGCAGCGAACATCGGCCCTTCGGCCCAGTACCCGCGAGCAGCATCGCTACAGCGGAAACCAACCGTTGGGTGTGGTCTCCTGAGTAGGCCCAGTTCGGCCACTGATTGTCACGAATTCCGGCCCCGGCTGAGGCAGCCCGATGGTCGACCTTCCCTCACAACAGCACCGGATCCACCGGAAAACCCAGTGCCACGATGACACTCCCGCAGTAGCCGCTGTCCACGAGCTCGACCTATAGGTCAAGGTCGTGACCGCTGCGGCGACTGTGGTGGAGGTCCACCGGCGCAGCGGTGGCGTCCGAGATGGACTCAACGGGGTTGACGCGGGTGAAGTCGTGAACAGAACGGGGGTGCCCGGAGGTGGCGGCGGCGATGGCACGTAGATCAATGCCGTGGTCGATGATCGGGCCGACGGGTAGCGGGTCGGTGGCGTCGGTGATCGCCATGGCGAGTACTTCGCGCATCAGGCGGGTGTCGCCGGTCTGCATGTACTCGAAGCGCCCCCAGACGAATTGCTCGCGGAGGTCTCCGAGCAGAGGGTTGCTGGCGAGGTCGGCTTTCTTGACGGCGATGAAGCGGTCGGTGTCGAGGGTGTAGCCGGCCCCGGTGCACAGCTGCCGGAAGAACGCGAATTGGCTTCGGGTGTTGCCCTCGCGAAAGCTGTGAACGTGATTGATCCGCAGCCACACTTTCGTCAGCTCGTCGAGGAACTGTTCTCGTCCGAGTCCGCGGAGGTTGTCCTTGGCGGCGATGCGATCGAGAACCAGGGCGCTGGCCTCGGGGACGTCGCGGGCCTTGAAGTACGAATGCGGGATCTCGGTGACCCAGCGCTGACCGTTGCGCACGGCGGCGACGTCCGGCCCCATCTTGACCATCGCCCAGTCCCGTGGTGCGGTGCGCAGTTGCCCGGCCCAGGGGTAGATGTCCTGGAACAGGTGGTGGTGGATGCGTTGGAAGTGTGGCAGGTCGAACCGGCCGGGGATCGGATCGTCGGCCAGCTCCTGCATGCGCATGTAGCTGATGACGCCTTCGGTGCGGTGCAGCAGGTCGGCGTCGGGGATGCCGTGCGGCCATTTGTCCGATCGCAGGACCAGGCTTTTCATCACTGCGCGGCTGGTGTCGGGCATTCCGTCCGGGTGCCAGTCGACCGTGTCGGGGATGAAGTAGTCGAGCCATTCGCGGGAGTAGCGCGGGGCCATGTCAGTCGATCTCGTAGCCGGCTTCGCGAGCCATGATCTTGGTGACTTCGTCGATGGTCGTGGTGCCTTGGATCAGTTCGACCAGCAGTTCCTTGTCGGCGTCGCTCATCTCGCGGCCTTCGATGGCCATGATCGGTTCCATCGCGGCGACGGCGGCGCGGGCTTCGGCTTCGGTCTTGCGTGGTGTCACAGGTTCCCCCTGGTCGGTGCTGTGGTGGGGCAGGACCGTCGGGTCCTGCCCCACCGGTGGTGTCGAGGCTAGAGACGCGGTCAGACGGCGCGGCCGTCTTCCTCGTATCCACCTCCGTATTCGGCTTCGTACTGCCGTGTCGGGTCGATGTGCTGCTGCTGTTGCGGCCGCGTGCCGTGGGGATTGAACTTGTGCAGTGGGCGAACGTCGCCTGCGGCACGCAATCCGTGTGCGAGCGTGTCATCGAGCTCGAAGGTGCCGGTGGCGGCGCTGATCGTCTCGGTCGGCTCCACGATCTCGTCGGTGGGTTCGACCACCGCGGCGGTCGGTTCCACCGTCGTGGGGGACGCGGCGTTGTCGCGGCGTTCGCGGCGCGCGAGGCTGGCCTGGTGAATCACCTCGCGGGGGATCGTGTGGTCGGCGGCGAACGTCTCGACCACGCGGGTGCCGAGGCTGAATGCCTCGCCTCGGGTGTTGACGGCGTGCCGGTCGAGCGCGCCGTCCCCGTCCCAGGCTTCGAGGTGCCATTGCCGATCGTCCCAGTACACCCGGGCCCCGGGCCGGCCGGTGCCGGCGTCGAAGCCGTACTGCCAGAGCGCTTCGGTCTCGTCGAGAGCCACCCACGGCTGGGCCTTGCGATTCGCGTCGCGCTGGTCGGCGCCGTCGAGCCATTCCTGCCGGGCGGCGGCCATGCGGGCCGGCACCGAGGCGATGAGGTCTTCTTTGCTCATGCTGTGTTCTGCGGCCCAGGCATCGGTGGGGTTCAGGTCGAGGGTCCACTGCGGGTATTGCCCGTCGGCGGCCCGGCGCTCGCGTTCTTCGCGGGCTCGGCGCAGTGCGTCGGGGGAGTTCTCGCGGGCGTTGACTTCCAGCCGCAGCTCTTCGGCCCGCAGTTTCGCGGCGTCGAGTTCGTCCGTCTCGGTGAACTCGAGTTCCGGTTCGACCTCGGCGTCGGCGAGCCGGCCCCGGTTGTGTTCGATCCGCGCTTCGATGACCGGCACCTGCCGGGTGGCCTTCTCGGCGAGATTGCGGAGGGTGGTCAGCATCCCCTGCGCCCCACTGGCTTTCTCGACCGCGTTGAGGAACCGGTCGCGTTCGTACCAGGCGATCTCCTCGCCGACACAGAGGTAGAACTGGCCGATCACCTGGGTGTAGCCGAGCGTGAGGGGCACGCCGCCTATGACACCGAACACCACCTCGTCGTTGCTGCGGGTCACCTCCTCCTCGAGCCGGATCAACGATCCTCGCAGCGCGTCGGCGAGATCGGCGGTTTCCGAGTCGGGGATCGCGGAGTGGGGGAAGTGCCAGATCTTCGTGGCGCGGTCGTCGATGCTGTTCCACGCGGCGAGCTTGTCGACCATCGCCCGGACCTCGGGCAGCCGGTTCTCGTCGGTGGTGATGGACTTGCTCAAGGCCCGGATCGCGGCGCTGCGGGCGGCGTTGGCGTTGAGGACGGCGTCGCGGCGGGCTTCGAGGTCGGCGACCTGCTGGTCGGCCTCGACCTGCGCGACGAACACCGGATCACCGGTGGCGGCGGCCTTGCTCTGCGCCCACGAGACGGTCAGGTCCCCGCCGAGGTCTTCCATCGTCGGGGGCACGTCGGCCTTGCGGATCATGGCGACGAAGTTCGATTTGCGGGCCACGTACTGGTACATCATCGCGTCGTAGGAGCGGCGGGCGACCATGTTGACCACGCGGACGCTCTGGTGGACGTTGCCCTGGCGGATGATGCGGCCGAGGCGTTGTTCCATGTCGGCGGCCGTCCACGCCGGGTCGAGGTTGATCATCTGCTTGAGCGCCCGCTGGACGTTCAGGCCGGTGCCGCCCTTCTTGGTGGAGGTGAGCAGCACCCGGATCCGCCCGTCCGCGCACGCTTGCACCAGCCTCGCTTTAGCTTTGGGGCCCTCGTAGTCGTGCATGAACGCGATCTCCTCCGGCTGCATGCCCCGGGTCACCAGGGCGTCGCGCAGCTCGGTGTAGAGATTGCGGGCCCGGGGGCCGGCCCCGGCCTTGGGGGTGCCGCGATCGCAGAACACCAGCTGGAACACCCCGGTCATCTCGGGGCCGTACTTGTCGGCCGGGATCCGCAGGTCGGCGTTCTCGGTGTGGACCTGCCAGATCAGCTCGGCGGCGTGCTCGATGCGGCTGTGTTCCGGCTCCGGTGGGGCGAGGTTCGCCAGCGAGGGGTGCATCGTGAGGTTGCGCCCGTCGGTGGCGATCTTGAGGCTGTTGTCCAGGTCCATCCGATCGCCGCGGATCGTGCTCATGCGCACATCCAGGTCGGCCATCGCGTCGAGGGCGTCTTGGCCCATGTCGAACTCGACGATCTGCGGCGTTCCCCCGTCGAGGGTGGGCAGGCGCACCGGGATCTGATCTGAGGTCACCACGTCGCGGAACTGGTCGAACATCGCCACCAGCTGCGGGACGTTGGCGTATTCGGCCATGCGGGTGCGCATCTGGATGCGGGTGGCGGTGGCGTTCATCTCCGCCACCGACACCGGCTTGGCGAAGGTGCCCGCCCAGTTGTCGATGCGCCCGAGGCCGGCGGCGTGCAGCAGGTCCGGGCGCAGGTACTTGGTCATCACCCAGATCTCCGACAGCGAGTTGGTGATCGGGGTGCCGGTGGCGAACGCGATCGCCTTGGCCGGGGCGTGCGGCATCCCCTGCTCGGCGTTGCGTACGCGGGCCTGCTCGCGCAGGTACTTGGCTTTCATCTCCAGGTCGGTGGCGCGCTGGGAGCCGGTCGGCACCGACAGGTCGGCGCTGTTGGACGGGCGGGTGAGGTTCTTGTAGTCGTGCGCCTCGTCGACGAACAGGAAATCGCAGCCCGATTGCTCGAAGGTCAGCCCGTCGTCGGTGGCCTTGGCGTCGATGATCTTCTCGATGCGGCCTTCGGCGGCCTTGATCGCGTTCTCGATCTGCTTGACCGTGAACTCCGCGCCCTGGTTGTTGGCGGCGTCGAGAGCCTGCCGTAGTTCGGAGATTTCGCTGTCGAGGTATTCGATCTGCGCTTCGCGGCGCATGGCGATCTTGCCGAACACCGACTGCGGCACGATCACCAGATCCCAGTCCCCGACGGCGCTCTGCCCGACGAAGCGTTGCCGGTCGTCGCGGCCGTCGAGTTCGGAGGCGACGAGGATGTTCGCGTTCGGGTAGGCGTCGCGGGCTTCGACCGCCCACTGCCCGAGCAGGTGGTTGGGCACCACGATCCAGGGCTGGCGGATCTGCCCGAGACGTGTGGCTTCCATGCACGAGGCGGTGATCGTCAGGGTCTTGCCGGCCCCGACCACGTGGTCGAGCAGGATCGTCTCGTCGTGCAGGAACCGCTGCACCGCGGCGGCCTGATAGTCGTAGGGCGTGTACTTCGGATTCAGGCCGGGGAAGGACTTGCTGCGTCCGTCGTGGACCGGTTTGACGAACGAGTTGTAGCGCTCGTTGAAGGTGGCGGCCAGGCGCAGATAGCGGTCGCCGTCCTCCCACAGCCACTTCTCGAACCGTTCTTGCAGCGCACCAGCGGAGGCGTGGGCCTGTTCGGTGAGCTTGACGTGGAACCGCGGCTTGGGGGAGCGCTCGAGCTCGTCGGCGGTCTTGGTGACCTGGATGGGTTTGTTGTTGGCGAGCAGCTCGAACATCTTCACCCCGGGGAGCCGGCCGGTGCCGTACTTGTCGGGATAGCCGCTGGAGAACTCGTGGCGGCTCTTCTGGTCGGTGGAGATCTCCCAGCTGCCGCTGACCTTGTCGTGCTCGACGGTGAGCCGGTCCGGGCGCAGCCCGAACTCCTGGATCAGGAACGCGCGATAGTCCTCGATCGGCACCCAGGTCGCGCCGATGCGCACCCCGATGTCGGCGGGGTCCACATCCGCCGGCACCACCGTGTCCAGGGCCTGCACCAGCGGGGCGTAGCGGGGATCGGTGGCCGCTTTGACCTGGGCGAGGGCGAGCTTGCCGCGGACCTGCCCGGACAACGCTACGGTGGCCAGTTCCCACTGCCCGTCGGCGTGCAGGGACGGGTAGATCCGGTCCTTGGCCTGGTCGAGGGTGTCCTCGACGGACAGGTTCAGCAGCTCGGCGACCCGGTGCGGGGCGATGTGTCCGAGTTCGTCGAAGCAGATCGCCAACGCTTCGTCGAGGTCGGCGGCGCCGGTGGCCTTGTCCTTGAACGGGGTGGTGTCCTCGGTGAAGATCGCCGTCTTGGTCGCCACCGCCTCGGTGCCGTCGAAGCGCGACTGGAAGTTCTCGATCGCCAGCACCATGCCCAGCCGCGGATCGCGGGCGATCGCGCCCTGCAGATGCGCGGAATACCGCCGCGGCCGCGGCTGCTCGGCCGCCTTCTCGCGCAGCTCCTCGAGCACCTCGTCGGGAATCGACCCGGTGTACGGGCCGGCCTGCGTCGGGTCGAGGCCGTCGGCGAGGGCCTCGTCGCGGCCGGTCTTGAGCCGCCACTCGGTGATCGCCTTGTCCAGGCGAGCGGCGATCTTCGCCTCCGACAGTGGGGTCGGGTCGGTGAGCTTGAACCGGTTCAGCGGCCCCCACCGGCGCACATAGCCGTCGTAGAGCGAGTTCAGCCGGCCCCGGATCACGTCACGGTCGGCGACGGTGTGGCTGCGGGAGCGGCTGGCCTCGGCCAGCTCCATCACCGTCTCACCGAGAGCGATGAGCACCTTCCACTGCTCGGCCAGGTCCTTGCCGCGGCAGCCGACCTCGGCCCAGCCCCGGCCGAGAGTGAACTGCTCGAAGCGGTTCTCGGTCTCGTGGAACCGCATCGCACCGGGCAGCACCTCGTTCGAGTCGAGACCGGCTCCGGTGTGCAATCCCGGCGCGATGAACGCCGAGACCGCGGCCGGGTCCGGGGCCGGGGCGGTGAACCCGAGACCACGGGCGACGGCCCGGTCGATGAGCGGATCGAGCTGGGTACGCAGCTGCTCGGCCAGGGCGGCGCCGGGGTGCGGGGTAACCCGCAGCGAGCCCCCGGCATACATGCCGACCCCCACGGTGAGCGTGCCCAGCACCCGCTCCGGGTACTTCGCGAAGTAGGGGTTGATCCAGGTCCGCGCCGGCTCACCGGTCTTGGCGTCGATCGCGGCGACCTGCACGGCGGGCTGTGCCCAGTCGAGGGTGTCCTCGGTGGGGGTGGCTCCGTCTTCGCGGCGGCGGAAGATGAGCACGTCGGTGACCACGGCGGTGCCGGCCTGCCGGTCGAACGCGCCGGTGGGCAGACGCACCGCCCCGATCAGATCACCCTTCGCGGTGATCGCGGCGCGCTCTTCGGCGCGGCGGGCATCGGAGGTGAACATCGAAGTGACCACCGCGACGTAGCCACCGGGCGCGGTCAGGGCGAGGGATTTGGCGATGAAGTGGTTGTGGATCGCCAGACCGCCAGGGTTGTGGATCGGATCGACGGGGGAGAACTTACCGAACGGGACGTTGCCGATCGCCCCGGTAAAGGTGGCCTCGGGGGCGAAGTTGCGTTCGAAGCCGTGGTTGCGGATCTGCTGCGAGGGATACAGGTAGTGCGCGATCTTCGCGCTGATCGGCTCGATCTCGACACCGACCATCCGCACCGAGGCCGGGGCGGTTCCGACGAAATAACCGGCCCCGCACCCAGGTTCGAGCAGCACCGCACCGTCGGGCAGTCCGGCCCGCGCCGCCGCCCGCCACAGTTCCGCCACGATCGCCGGGTCGGTGTAGTGGGCGTTGAGGGTGGTCTGGCGGGCCTGCGCGAAACCCTTCTCCCCGAGCAGATCGAGCAGTTCGCCGTGCTCGTCGCCCCACTGCGCGAGGATCTTCGCGCGGTTGTCGAAGACCTCCGGGACCGCTCCCCAGCCGGACCACCGCGCCAGCACCGCCTGCTCGTCGGCGGTCGCCGGTCGCTGCTGCTCGTCGAGCTCGCGCACCAGACGCAGGGCGGCGATGTTCGCCCGCACCCGGGCCTTCGCCCCGGTGGGGACCAACACCTCGGTACCGAGAGCGAAGTCCTGCGCCGCCGCGGTCGTCGGGGCAGGACGCACCACCGGGCCCGCGGACATGGAGTCGGTGTCCGGGTGCGCCTGGTCACCACCGGTCTGCGGGGTGGGTTCGCCGGTCTCGGCGGTGGTCTCGTGTTGCGGCTGGTCAACCGTGGTCTGCGGCTCGGCGGACGCATCAGCAGCGGCGTACTCGGCGGCGGTATCCGGGGAGAGGTAGACGTATCCGCCGGACTGTGTGCGGACCTTGACCAGACCACCGTTTCGCCACAGACGGCTGGTCAGCGGATCGCCGTACTCGGTGTCGGGAACGACCAGCTCGTCGGCGTCCGCGACCGCCTCGATCGGCTCGGCGACAGCTTCTGGTTCCGGTGCCAACTCGGGTTCAGGGGCGGAGGCCGTTGCAGCGATCGGCCCGATGTGGCCGAGCATCGGACGATCGGTGAGCATCCACGACGTCGCAGCCGTGTCGGGGCCGGGCGGTGCCGACGGCTCGGTGGGAGCCGATTCGACCGCTTCGAAGATCACCGCGCCTGTGTCATCGACCGCAGGCGCTAAGACTCGGGGGGACGGCGGGGCCTCCTCACCGACCTGCGGTTGCTCGGTCTCGATGGTCGGTTGGTCGTGGGTGTCCACCTCGGCTTCAGCGTCGGTGGCGGTGTCGAGTTCGGCCTCGGCCTCGGTGGTGCGCTCCAGGTCGAGCTGTTCGGCCCGGGGGTCGGCGGCGAGGACGGCGCGGGCGTCGGCGATCGCGTCCCGCATCGTCAGCTCGGGACGGGGCTGACCATCGACGTAGGTGATGTGGTCGCTGCTGTTCGGTGCCCACCCGGAGCGGATCGTGACGTGCCGGCCGTCCGGATCCCCGACGATCACATCTCCGGCCCCGGCGAAGGTCAGGTCGGTGGGGGTGAGGCTGTAGAGATCGTCCCCTGCGGCCCGAATCTCGCGCAGCACCGTCGGGTCCACGTCGTGGCCGAGGGTCCACTCCAGGTCGATCCCGAGGGATTCGAGCAGGTCGACCTCGGCGGGGACATCGCTGCGCAGCTGCTCGATGATGCCTCGGCGCATGTCCTCGAGGAGCGAGTGGGCGGCCACGAAGGTGCCGGACTCGTCGTACTTCCACAGCAGATCCGCACGGGCCGCAGCGTGGTAGAACTCGTTGTTCCGGGCGTAGGCGATCGCCCTGCTCACGACGGTTGTGCGGGCCTGGGCGTAGGGCCGGTAGATGCGTCCGATCCACTCCGGGATCGGCTTGGTGCGGGCGTCGAGCAGCGCACCGATCGCCACCCGCGGATTGTGGCCGGCGGTGGTGGACGTGCTGCCGCCGTCGAGGGTGTATGCCCACCCGTGAATCGAGTAGTGCTGCACCCTCGATTCCACGTAGTCCCGCAAGCGGAGCTGCCGGAATTCGCCGGTCGCGACGAACCCGGCGGAGACATCCGATGCCTGGGGTTGCGGCAGGTTCGGGATGATGTTTCCGCGCAGCTCGGCAGCCAGACGCTCGGTAGGAATGCCGGCGGTGGCTTTGATCAGATCGGGGCGTTCCTCGGCCATGACCGCGAAGGCGGTCTCGATACCGAACTCGATCAGATCGGTGCGGGTCCACATCGGCAGTCCGGCCCACGACCCGACCAGCGGGTCCCGGCGCAGCTGCAGGGTCATCCACGCCGTCCACTCCCCGGCGGTGTCCTGGTCCCAGGTCAGCTCGCGTCCGTGGAGGCGGTCCCATTCGGCATAGGCCCGCTCGTACAGCTCGGCCGGCAACGGGTGGTGTTCGAGCAGAACCTTCGCTGCGGCCTGCCGCAGCGGTGAGCCGGCGCGGGCGGCTTCGGCGATCAGACTCTGGGCGTCGTCGCGGGCGACGGCGGGCAGGTAGTCCGGGCGACGGCCCTCAACCTTGGCGATGAGGCGGGGATCGACGGCGACCTCGGCGATCAAGGCCTGGCGCTGCGCGGCGGTGGCCTCGCGGCGTCCCTGCTCGACACCGGCGAACCACTGGGCGCGGATCTCGTCGCGGGCCTTGCGGCCGCGCACCGCCTCGAGCGCGGCGGCGACCTGCGGATCGGTATCCGGCTGCGGCAGGGTCAGCGGGTCGTCGGGGTCGTAGGCGGCGCGGCCCCGCGCCCACCACTGCTCGACCTCGACCGTGGCGGCCTGGTCGATGCCGTCCAGCACCGCATCGACGTGCTCACTGCGCTGGGCGGCGGTCTCCAGCTCGGCCGGTTCCTGCGCGTCGAGAACGACTTGGGTGGTGTCGAGGAAGTCCTCGGCGACGGCGCGGTCCTCGCGGGCGCGGGCGTCGACGATCGTGTCGGTGACCTCGGCGGTGACCGGATGCTGCACCGGCTCGCCGGTGCGGGCCTGCCAGTACGCCTCGGCGGCGCGGTGCCCGAGTTCGCCCCAGCGTTTCGGATCGGCCAGGATCGACCGGCACACCACGAACATCTCGTCGGTCAGCGAGGCACGGTCGGTCATCAGGTCGGCCAGCGCGACCTGGGCCTTGACCTTGAAATGCCCGTCGGCCCAGGAGAAGAACTGCGCCGCCGTGTTGACCTCGAGGTTCGCGGCAACATCGGCCTCGACGTCCGGCTCGACCAGGGTCTCAAGCAGGCGTCGTTCGACCTCGGCCACCGGATCGATCACCGGCTGCGGAGTCTCGGCCGGGGGCGGCTCGAGCGCCGGGGCAGTGTCCGGCGCGGCCGGCTCGGCCGGTGTCGCGGCCGGGAGGAACATCGGCCCCGCGGGGCGGTCGGGGAACTGTACCTGCGGGAGGTTGCCGGCCAGCAATGAGGCGATCAGGTCGTGGGCCTGACCTTTGGTGATGTTCTCGTCGACGACGAACGGCACGGTCGTCTCGGCAGCCAGCCGTTCGAGCGTCCGCAATTGGCGGGCGGTGGCGGGGTGCTCCCGCCAGGCCGGATGCGCGGAAGCGATCTCGCGCACCGTTTGCTTGGGGACGCTCTCCGGGTCGATCCCGAGACCGTGCAGCTCACTGCGGATCTTGTTCTCCCGACCCCGCAGTTCACGCCAGTGCCCACGGAGACGTTCGAGTTGTTCCGTGCAGGACACAACATTCGCAGTGTTGGCTGCAATCCCTTCGGGCAGTCCACGATCCTGCGCGGTCGCCAATGCTCGACGCGCCGAAGCGAGGGCACGAGAGGCGTTCTTTCCCTGCCTGCGCAGGTCAACGAGTTCGTCGCGGACTTGCGCCCATTGCGCCTGGGTCAGAACGGCAGATCCGGGTCCTGCGGCGGGTTGCGCCGCATCTCGTCCTCGATCAGTGTCGCCAGCTCGTCCGCGAGCGGATCGCGGGAGGTCATCGGCACCGACTGGTTGTCCTCGATCCGCTGCGCGATCAGCGCCTCCGCCAGCGACAGGAACCATCCCGGCTTCGCCAGCCACACTCGCTCGACCACTCGCACCGCGGTCGGGTTCGGTCGCACGTTCTGCGTCCGCCACCGATCGGGGTCCTGCGCTGTCCGGGCCGCTTCCCAGTGCTTCTCGGCTTCCCGCTCGGCCCACGCCGCGAACTTCTCGCGGGCTATGCGGATTTCCGGCGTCACCTGCGGATACAGCTCGTCTTCCAGCACCATCTCCCGCGCTGCCCGCCACGCTGTTTCCTTGGCGCGTACCGCGTCCCAGTACGTCGCGTCCGGGGTCGTCGGCGTCGCCTGTTCGAACTGCTCGGCCGTGTCCTCGGTCATCTGCTGCAGGCGCAGCGCTTCCCGGTCGATCTGCTCCTGCTCGGTCGCCGGGTCGATCCCCAGCCACTCGACCAGGATCCGCCTGGTCTCGGCCGCGATCGTCAGGTCGATCCCCTCGACCTGCACCCTGAAATCCTCGCTCTGCGTTGCCATTTCGTCCTCCTTGCTCCTCTGCTCCGAACGTGTCCTGGTTGGCGTTCTCGTCCGCCACGCGACCTCCTCGACTGCGCCCGACCCTGGGCGGAGTTCCCCCGAATCCGTGAGTGTTTCAAGATCAATTCTACTCGATCACTACACTCGAAATACGTCCTGAACTGCGATTACCTGTCGTTCCACTACCCGATACGCGATGCCCGCGGGGCAGCCGCCGCGACCGCCACCACGACGATCAGCGGAAGAATCAGAAGCCCTCCGACGCCGGCCGCCACTGCCCGAACCGGGCGACCGTACCGGCGATACGACCGGTGCGCACAGACGAGCGCAGCCAGGATTCCGAGCACATTGAACGTGAGAAGCACAATCATTCGATCCCCCTGCCTCGGTGGGCGTGACAGGCACATCCGCCGTCTCGTCGTCCAGCAGTGCCTACACCAGGGCGCCGACAGCGCCGCGGTCCGCATACGTCCGCATGCCGGCAGAGCCCGTCTCGATTGCTCGCTGTCGCCACCGGCTGCCATCATGGGGAGGCAAGGGACCGGAGCGAGACGGAAGGGAGCACGCCGTGACCACACGCGACGTTCGGGCACTGGTCGCACGGTGGCGTGCTCTACCGGAAAGCGAAAAAGTTCGTCGGCGGCGCGCCGCCGTAGTCGATCACGTGATCCACAGCATGGCGATGGAAGGAGATCCGGTCTCCGACCGGTGGATCGAGCAGGCACGGCAGCGTCAGCGGGCCGTACTGGGCTCACACTGATCGTGCACGCACGGACCCGCGCAGCAGCGATGGCCAGTGGGTGAGCCGACGGAGCCGGTCGATACCGGCAGCACCCACCAGTTCGAGACACTGTTCGGCACGAAGACCTACCACGAGGTCGCCGTGAGGTTGCCCCTTGAGAGTGGACACCGGATTTCATGCGGCGAGTGCGCGCGTAGCCGATGCGGTCAATCGTCGTTCGAACTCGATCGGCGCCAGATAACCCAGCGCGGAATGACGCCGTCGCCGGTGTAGTACGACAACCACTCGAACAACTCCAGACGCGTCCGCGCCTTCGACGTCGCGGCCCTGCCATGCAGCCATTCACGCTTCAGACTCTGAAGGAACGACTCCGCCAAAGCATTGTCGTAACTTGACCCCACACGCCCCCGGCTCAGTCGAATACCCTGTGCAGAACAGAATGTCGCGAATTCAGCCGAGGTGTACTGCGCTCCGCGATCGCTGTGAAAAATCACGCCGTCCACGACACCGCCACGAGTGGTGATCGCCATGTCCAGTGCATCGGTGACCAACTCGGTACGCATGTGGTCGGCGATGGACCACCCCACCACCCGACGTGAACAGATGTCGATCACCGTCGCCAGATACAGCCACGACGACCCACCGGGATGTAGGGAATGTCGCCGCACCACCGGGTGTCGAGCTCGTCGGCGGTGAAATCGCGACCGATCAGATCCGGCACCGCCGATGCCTGCGGATCGGGGATCGCGGTGCGCCGGCCACGCCGCAGATGCCGACCGACGATGCGGTGACCCCGCATCAACCGCGTGACCTTTTTGCGGTTGATGCACACCCCGAATTCCCGCAGTTCGGCGTGGATGCGGGGTGCACCGTACCCGCCGCTGTCAGCGGTCATGTAATTCCCCAGGTTGAGGGGTTGGTCCGTCACGTAATTCCTCACCCGGCCGTCACGTAATTCCCCACCCCTGGGGCGTGTCGGCCGGGGTGTGGGTGCTGCTGCAGGTTCGCT
>Ga0255338_1003846_pt1 | contig 16982 bp, 11 predicted proteins | sample MeOH1_35cm_T4_19_FD_203715 | JGI IMG/M metagenome (GOLD analysis project Ga0255338, IMG submission 203715) | Sandy soil microbial communities from University of British Columbia, Vancouver, Canada - MeOH1_35cm_T4_195 | ecosystem: Engineered > Artificial ecosystem > Sand microcosm > Unclassified ...
ACTGCTGGTCACGATCGACGGGTCGATATCCTTTGGCCACCAACGGATTCTACACGAAACCGCAGGTCAGCCCCGCCGTGACATGACGGGGCCGACCCACGATTCTGCAACAACCCCTGGAGCCGAACCGGTGTGACATTCGGTCCGGAAGGCGCGAGAGGACCGCATGCGACGGCAGCGGGTGGCCTACTCGTACACGCGCAGCGTGCCCGGGTTCCACAGCCCGGAGCGGGTGACCGTCTCGGTCTGCGGCTCGGCCGGCACCGCGTCCGGGTAGAACCGCACGTACCGCTCGAGCGAGCCCCAGTCGCGGGCCCAGTCGTCCTTCAGGTACGTGGGGATCTGCTCGGGGCGCGCGAGGGCCTCGGTGAAGCCCAGCGGTCCGCCGTTGTCCGCGGACTGCCACGTGTCGGTGGAGGACACGGCCAGGGGTCGGTCCGGCAGGATGCGGTAGTTCGGCATCTCGGCGATGCCGTAGCGGTGGTCGAACGGACGCTGGCACGGGAACTGCAGGCCCACCGCCCAGTCGAGCAGCACCGGCTGCTCCGAGCCGACCACGGTGTCGAGCGTCTCGAGTTTCGGCACGCGCGGCGGTGTGAACGCCAGCCACTGGTCGCCCGTGAGGTTGGGGTCGTTGGCGACGATGCGGACGGCGTCGGTGTCGGCGGGCAGCTCCGACAGCGGGATGCGCAGGTTCCGCCACGACGGCGCGGGCCCGATGTCGCGCGGCAGGTAGGTGCCCTGCGGTTCGACGGTGCCGTCGGGCAGGCGCCTGCCGTACTCGACAAGCAGCGACTGGCCGTAGGTGGTGGCGCCGGTGTCGTCGACGGACCAGATGCGACCGGCCGCCGAGATGACGACGAGCGGCGCGTCGTCGGTGCGCTCGGGTAACCCGTACCAGCTCGACGTGAGCAACGCCGGTTCCTGCACGCCCTCCTGGTAGCTGCCGAGCACGGGGGTCACGGCCGGGTCGAGGCCGAACGGCAGCTTGGCGTCCGAGCCGTTGACGGTGCGCGCCCCGGTGCCGCCGGTGGTGCCGCCGCCGGCGCCGGTCTCGAACGTCGGCCCGACGCTCTGGTTGTCGGTGTTGCCCTGGCCGGGCTTGACCTCGACGTAGTCGGCCGTGAGGTCCGACGGGATGCCGTTGGGATCGAAGCCCACGGGTTCGGCTCCGGCGAGGGCGTCGCCGCCGCGGGGTGGGTTGTCCGGGTCGACGATGGGCGCGAGCCGACCGGAGTTCGGGTCCGATTCGACGAGGACGTCGTCGGCCAGCCCGCACGTCTGGCCGGCGAGCGCGCCGACGTTGGACCGGGCGAGCGAATACGCCGGATACTGCGATACCGCGCCCTTGAGCAGCGACAGCACCTCGAAGAGCACCATCGCTCCGGCGACGACGGTCAGGGGCGCCGCGGCGAACTTGCGGATCCGGCGGCCCTTGCGGGTCGTGGGTCTGGGTTGCGGCGGCGCGTAGCCCTCCCGCAGGTACTGCCACGCGACGAGCCCGAGGGCGAGCCCGAAGAGGATCAGGAACAGCGAACTGGACTGGTTGCCCTTGAAGGAGACGGTCTTGTCGAACCACGGGATGCCGTAACTCGACACGTACCACCAGCCGTTGATGCCCGCGAACGACACGGCCAGCACGAACAGCAGTCCGGCGAGGAAGATCGTGCGGTTGCGCCGCGACCGCAGCGCGCTCGCGGAGACGACGACCGCGGTGAGGGCCGCGAGGGACCCCGCGATGCCCGCGTACGCCCCGAAGTGGTGGGTCCACTTCGTGGGGTTGAACATCATGAAGAAGATCGTGCCGAAGACGATGCCGATCAGCCGCCACGACGGTCCCGTCGCGACGCCGGGGATCCGGCGCCGGCGCAGCAGCACCAGCAGCGACGTGAACAGGCACAGCAGCATGACGAGGAACGCGAACCGGCGGGCGAGCGAGCCGTCGACGGTCTGCACGAACAGGTAGTAGTAGCGGAGGAAGTCGTTCCACCACTCCTCGTTCGGGCCGATGATCGTGCGCACGCGGGTGGCCTCGAGCACGGCGGCGAGGGTCTGGTCGGAGAACACGACGACGAGCACGAGGGTGCCGGCGGCGGCGATCGGGGCGAGCAGCGGCAGCGTCCCGACCTCGCGGTGGCGGCGCACCACGATGCGGGTCATGGGCCGGATGCCGGCGAGCAGGGCGGCGACGCACATCAGGCCGGTGGGGGCGGCGGCGAGGGTGAACGCGCCGATCACCACCGCCGTCGCGGCGGCCAACAGCCGACCCGTGGCGATCGCCCGTTCGATCGAGCACCAGGTCAGCAGGGCGCCGAGCGCGACGATCGGCTCCGGACGCAGGCCGTTGTTGTAGGGCAGCCAGAAGGCGAGGAACACCAGGCCGCCGGTCCACAGCGCGACGGTGTTGTGCCGGACGGCGCGGCCGAGGCGGGGCACCACCTCGCGGCTGATCACCATCCAGCAGGTGATGCCGGCGAGCAGGGCGGGCAGCCGCATCCAGACGCTGGCGGTGGAGACCTCGGCGAACGCGGCGAGCACGTCGTAGTACCAGCCGAAGGGGGCCTCGGGGACGCCGAACCAGCGGAAGTAGTTGGCCATGTAGCCCGAGTGCTCGGAGACCCGGGCCATGGTCAGCAGGTAGCCGTCGTCGGAGGTGTTCGCCCCGAAGAAGTGCCACCCGAGGAGTGTGCCGACGACGACCGCGTCGACGCCGGTGAACTTCCACCAGTGCGACGGCAGGAAGCGGCGATGCCCCCGGCCGTCGGTGCCGTCGAGTTTGGCGAGCGCACCGATCGCCAGCGCGGTCGACAGGGCCGCCAGGATCATCGCGAGGAGCTTGACCACCGTCGGCGACGACGAGAACCGGGAGTCGACGTCGACGGTCACCGACATGCCGGGCACCGTGGTGTCCAGGTCGCTGAACACGCCGACGACGAGGGGGCGCAGGTCGCCGGTCAGCTCACCGGCGCGCGGGTTGCCGTTCTCGTCGCTCAGGCCGACGAACTCCGCGGTCGTGCGGTCGACGTCGGAGAAGATGCTGATCTCGGTGCACGCGGCGGATTCGACGTCGCTGCGCGGGGCGGTGGCCACGACGACGTTGCGGTCGAGAACGTCCACGTTCTCGGCGCCCACCCGCACGAACATCGCGTTGAGTGCGGCGCCCTCACCGCTCGGTGGTGCGGTCGCGAGGAGCATGCCACCGCCGGGCGGCATGCTCGCGACGGCGGTGCACGGCACGGTCGCGCTCAGCTGCAGCGGCACCTGCGACATGAGCGGCACCTCGACCGGCCCGGTCGAGCCGTTCTGCGGCCAGGTGACGGTGGCTTCGGTGACCTTGACGGGCAGGAACGGGGTCGCGACGGCGAGGAGCACACCGAGCAGGCCCGCCACCGTGGCGACGAGCCGGGCGGTGCGGTACTGCGCCCGCAGATCCCGGGCAACCGGCGGCCGGGGCACGGCTGCGGAGGGGGCGGGAACTGTGGTCACGTCGTCGGGCACGATTGTCGATGGTATCGGGCGCAGATGAGCGGACGCACCGTCCCTACCGACGCGTAGGACCTCATTCACGCATTACGGGCACACCGTCGCGGATCGGGCCGGGTGTCCACCAGCCCCAGCGGACGACGTCCTCGGTGGTGATCTCGGCAGTCCTCGCGCTCGGATCGATGGGTGAGTATCGCTCCAGCGAGCCCCAGTCGCGGTCCCAGTCGTGGTTCAGATAGGTGGGAACGGTCTCGGCGGTGAGCAGCAGCGGTATCCAGCCGAGCGGGCCGCCCCCGATGTCGTCCTGCCAGCCGTTGGTGGAGTCGGCCCCGACCCGGTCGGGCAGGATCCGGAACTCGGGGACCTCGGCGACACCGTAGCGATGGTCGAACGGACGCTGGCAGGGGAACGCCAACCCCACCGACCAGTCGAGCAGGACCGGTGCCGTGGAGCCGACGACGGTGTTCAGGGTCTCGAGGCGCGGCATCCGCGGCGGCGTGACCGCCACCCACTGGTCGGGGGCCAGGTTGCCGTCGGTCACCACCAGGCGGACGGTGTCGGCGTCGGCGGGGATCCGGTCGCCCGGCACCCGCAGGTTGCGCCACGACGGAGACGGTCCGATGTCGATGGGCGCGACGCGGGCCAGCGGCTCGACGCTCGAACCGTCGCCGGTCCGGCCGAACTCGAGCAGCACGTCCGCACCGGGGGTGAGGACGCCGTCGGGGTCGACGTAGTGCACGCGGCCGGCGACGGTGACCACCAGCAGCGGCGTGGCGTCGGTGCGGTCGGGCAGCGCATACCAGCCGGACTCGAGCACGGCTTCCTGCTGCGCGCCGGCGCGGTAGCTGCCGAGCACGGGGGTGCGGGCGGGGTCCAGGCCGAACGGCAGCGCGACGGTGCTGTCGTTGATGCCGGCGGCACCGCGGCCGCCGCCGGTGCCGGCGCCCGTGGAGGTGGTGGTGCCGCCCTCCTCGGTGTCGACCGTGTTGGCGCCGCCCGTGGTGGAGATCTCCTCGTCGGCGGTGAGGTCGAGGGCGACGCCGTTCGGGGTGAAGCCGTCGGCGGTGCCGGCGCCGAGGGCCCCGGCGACGTCGCCGTCGACGGGGGCCAGCGCGGTGGCGTTCGGGTCGGTCTCGACGAGGACGTCGTCGGCGAGTCCGCAGCTGCCGCCGGTCAGGGCGGCGGCGTTGGACCGGGCGATCGAGTACGCCGGGTACTGCGCGACCGCGCCCTTGACGAGCGAGAGCACCTCGAACAGGACGACGCCCGCGGCGACGACGGTCAGCGGCGCCGAGGCGATCGCCTTCACGCGGCCGTTGCGGTCGGGTCTCGGGGTGGCGAACGGTTCGCGCAGATGGAACCAGGCGGCGACGCCCAGCGCGACGAGGGCCAGCGCCAGCAGGCCGGTGGAGAAGGCGCGTCCGGAGATCGACGGCGGCTTGTCCCACCAGGGAATCCCGTAGCTCGAGACGTACCACCAGCCGTTGGAGCCGGTGAATGCCAGCGCCAGCACGAACAGCACCCCGGCGGTGAAGAGCGCGCGGTTGCGGGCCGAGCGGATGCCGACGGCGCCGACCCCGACCGCGGCGAGTGCGGCGACGGATCCGGCCAGTCCGGCGTACACGCCGAAGTGGTGGGTCCACTTGGTCGGGGTGAGCATCATCAGCAGCAGGGACGCGAAGACGATGCCGAGGATGCGGCGCGACGGCCCGAGGGCCGTGCCGGGGATGCGGCCCTTGCGCAGGATCAGCATCACGCACACGACCAGGCACAGCAGCATGACGAACACGCCGAACCGGCGGCTGAGGGATCCGTCGGGGGAGACGGTCAGCAGGGCGTCCCAGCGCAGCCGTTCGTCGAACCACGGCACGTTGGGTCCGACCGCCGAGCGCACCCGGGTCGCCTCGAGCACCGACGCGAGGGTCTGGTCGGCGAAGACGACGACGAGGACGACGGTGCCCGCGGCGAGGATGGCGGCGAGGGGCGGGACCACCCCGACGAGCCGGCGGCGGCCGACCAGCCGGACGAGGACGGGCCGCGCCCCGGCGACGAGCGCGGCGACCGCGATGAGTCCCGTGGGTCCGGCGGCGAGGGAGAAAGCGGCGAGCAGCACGGCGATCGCGGCGGGCAGCATGCGGCCGGTGGCGACGGCGCGTTCGATCGAGCACCAGGTGAGCAGGGCGCCGAGCGCGATGACGGGCTCGGGGCGCAGGCCGTTGTCGTACGGCAGCCAGAAGGCGAGGAACACCAGCCCCGCGGTCCACAGCGCGATGCGGTTGCGGCGGACGGCGACACCGAGCCGGGGAATGACCTCGCGGCTGATGACCATCCAGCAGGCGATCGCGGCGAGCAGGGCGGGCAGCCGCATCCACACGCTGGCGGTGGAGACCTTCGCGAGCAGGACGAGCACGTCGTAGTACCAGCCGAACGGGGCCTCGGGGACGCCGAACCACCGGTAGTAGTTGGCCATGTAGCCGGCCTCGTCGGAGGCGCGGGCCATGGTGAGGATGTAGCCGTCGTCGGAGGTGTTGGCGCCGATGACGTGCCACAGCAGCAGCGTGCCCACGACGACCGCGTCCACCGCGGTGAACCGCCACCAGTGGGCGGGCAGGATCCGGCGGGCGCGGCGGTTGTCGACGCCGTCGAGGCGGTGCAGCGCCACGAGTGACAGCAGGGTCGCGAGGATGCACACGAGCATCGCGACGAACTTGACCAGCGTCGGGGTGGAGGTGAACCGCGAGTCGAGGGCGGCACGGACGGACAGCCGCTCGGCGTCCGGGCCGGAGGTGAGGGCCTGCGCCGATCCCTGCAGGTCGGAGTAGACGCCGACCATCTGCGGCCGATGATCGCCGTCGAGCGTGGCGATGTGGTGCCCGTCGTCGTGTTGCCCGAGGCCGACGATCTCGGCGGCGGTGCGGTCGGCGTTGGTGGCGACGGTGACGGCTGTGCAGCGGTGCTCGTCGTCGATCGGTGCCGACACGACCACCGAGTTGCGCAGCACCACCTCCATGGCGGCGGGCCCACCGTCGGTGCCGGGGACCGTGCGGATCACGAGGGCGTTCTCGGTGGCGTCGGGGGCGTCCGGCGGCACGGTCGAGATCAGGGTGCCACCCTCGTCGCCGAGCAGCGGGAAGGCCGAGCACGGCACGCTCGCGCGCAGTTCGAGGGGGGCGTAGGAGACGAGGGGCGCCTCGATGTTGGTCAGGTCGCTGCCCTGCGGCCAGCTGACGGTGGCGGCCTCCTGCCGGACCGGCAGGAACGGCACGGCCAGGGCGAGCAGCATGCCGAGCAGTCCGCTGACCGTCGCGACGATCCTGGCCGTGCGCACGCGCGCCTTCGTATCGGCGTAAGCGGGCGTTTCGGGCGAAAGGACATCGACGGGCACAAGGATCGATGCTAGGCGAGGGACGGGGGAGGCGGGGGTGGCCTCCTCCGGTCAGGAGGCGGCCTCGTGCTCGGCGGGATCGTCCGTCGGGTCGCCGGCCAGGTCGTCGAGGGAGAGTCCGAGGACCCGGGCGAGCGCGGTGACGGTGAAGAAGGCGGGCGTGGCGATGCGTCCGGTCTCGATCTTCCGGAGGGTCTCGACGGAGATGCCGGCCTCGGCGGCGACCGTCGCCATCCCGGCGGCGCCGCGCGCCGCGCGGAGGCGTTCGCCCAGGCGTCGTCCTCGCTCGAGTTGGGCCGGAGTAAGCGGTTCGCGCACCATTCCCGTATAGTAATACCGGTATTTCTATTGGAGGTGTGATGGTCGAGTTGAAGACGCCCGGCGAGATCGAGGCGATGCGCGCCGCCGGTGCCGTGGTCGCGGAGGCGCTGGCAACCGTGCGGGCCCACGCGGGAATCGGGGTCTGCCTGAAGGACCTCGACGACGTCGCCGCCGAGGTCCTCCGAGCCGCCGGCGCGACCTCCCCGTTCCTGGGCTACCACCCCGACTGGGCGCCGTCGCCGTTCCCCGGTGTCGTGTGCGCGAGCGTCGGCGACGCCGTCGTCCACGGCATTCCCGGCAGCTACCGGCTCCGTGACGGTGACCTGGTGAGCATCGACTGCGGGGCGGTGCTCGACGGCTGGTGCGGGGACGCCGCCGTGAGCTTCATCGTCGGGACCGCCGACCCCGAGGCCCTCGCCCTGATCGCCGCGGCGGAGGACGCCCTCGCGCGCGGCGTCGCCGCGGCCGTGCCGGGAAACCGTCTCGGTGACATCGGCGCGGCGATCGGCGGATACGTCCGGTCCCGCGGCTACGGCATGCTCGCCGACCACGGCGGTCACGGCATCGGCCGCCGCATGCACGAGGACCCGCACGTGCCCAACGAGGGCCGGGTGGGGCGGGGGATGCGGCTGCGGCCGGGACTGGTGCTGGCCGTCGAGCCGATGCTGCACGCCGGCGGCGGCGACGCCTACCGGCACGACCCGGACGGATGGACGCTGCGCACCGCCGACGGCAGCCGGGCCGCGCACTGTGAGCACACCGTCGCGATCACCGAGGACGGACCGGTCGTCCTCACCTCCCGCTGACGGCGCATCGACCCCGGCCGTGCCGGTCCGACCTGCGACGAAGCGACCCCTGCAGGCACTAGCATCGGCCTATGGCCCGGGCGAGGACGATCGGCGAGGCCCTGCGCGACGCGGGCATCTCCGAGGTGTTCGACGACACCACCACCCGCGCGCTCTACTCGTCCGACGCCTCGCTCTACCGGGTGCCCCCGCAGGCGGTGGTGCGGCCCCGCGAGATCGACGAGGTCGGCACCGTGCTCGAGGTGTGCCGCCGGCACGGCGTTCCGCTCACCTCACGCGGCGGCGGGACCTCCGTCGCCGGCAACGCCGTCGGGCCCGGCGTCGTACTCGACTTCGCCCGCCACCTCGGCCGGGTTCTGCGGATCGACCCCGAGGCGCGCACGGCGACCGTGCAGCCCGGCGTCGTCCAGTCCGAACTGCAGCGCGCCGCCGCCCCGTACGGACTGCGCTTCGGACCCGACCCGTCCACCCACAACCGCTGCACCGTCGGCGGGATGATCGGCAACAACGCCTGCGGTGCCCGCACCCTCGGCTACGGACGCACATCCGACAACGTTCTCGGTCTCGAGGTGCTCACCGGCGCGGGCCGGCACCTGTCGCTGCCCGACGACGCCCCCGTTCTCGAATCACTGCGCCGGATCACCCTCGACCACCTCGCCACCATCCGCACCGAGTTCGGCCGGTTCGGCCGGCAGGCTTCCGGCTACGCCCTCGAACACCTGTTGCCCGAGAACGGGTTCGACGTCCTGCGCTTCTTCGTCGGCAGCGAGGGCACGCTCGGTGTCGTCACCGAGGCGACGGTGCGGCTCGTCGCCGACCCCGCGGTCCGCGTCCTGGTGGCCCTCGGCTACCCCGACATCGCGACGGCGGGCGACGCCGCGCACACGTTGCTCGGCTTCGGTCCGACCGCGTGCGAGGGGCTCGACTCGCGGATCGTCGACGTCGTGCGCGCGCGGCGCGGCGCGGCGGCGGTGCCTCCGCTGCCGCGGGGGGCGGCGTGGTTGTTCGTCGAACTGTCCGGCGACGACGCCGACGAGGTCCTGGCACGGGCGCGATCCGTCGAACACGCTGCGGTGGCGGTGGATTCACTGATCGTGACCGACCCCGGCAAGGCCGCGCAGCTGTGGCGCATCCGCGAGGACGGGGCGGGACTGGCCGGGCGCAGCCCCGCCGGGCGGCCCGCCCACTCCGGCTGGGAGGACGCCGCCGTCCCGCCGGAACGGATGGGGGAGTACCTGCGCGAGTTCGAGTCGCTGCTGTCCCGGTACGGCGTGACCGGCTATCCGTACGGTCACTTCGCCGACGGCTGCATCCACATCCGCCTCGACGTGCCGCTCGAGATGCCCGGAATGTTCCGCGAATTCCTTTTCGCAGCAGGGGAACTCGTGGCGTCGTTCGGGGGGTCGATGTCGGGCGAGCACGGCGACGGCCGGGTGCGAAGCGAACTGCTGCCCCTGATGTACTCGCCGACCGCGCTGCGACTGTTCGGCGCCGTCAAGGCGGTGTTCGACCCCGAGGGCTTGCTCAATCCCGGTGTGCTCGTCGACCCGGCTCCCGTGGACCGGGACCTCCGGATCCCGGCCGCGCACCGGGTCCGGGACCTGCTCGCCTTCCGGTACGCGGGCGACGACGGCGACTTCAGGCAGGCCGTGCACCGCTGCACCGGCGTCGGCAAGTGCCGCGCCGACACCGCCGGCCTCGGCGGGGTGATGTGCCCGTCCTACCTGGCGACCCGGGAGGAGAAGGACTCCACCCGCGGCCGGGCCCGGGTCCTGCAGGAGATGCTCAACGGCACGCTCGTCACCGGGTCCTGGCGCTCACCGGAGGTGCACGAGGCCCTCGAACTGTGCCTGGCATGCAAGGGCTGTGCCTCCGACTGTCCGACCGGTGTCGACATGGCGACGTTCAAATCCGAAGTGCTGCACCAGAGTTACCGGGGTCGGCTCCGTCCCGCCACGCACTACACGCTGGGACGGCTCCCACGCTGGGCGGCGCTGGCCGGTCGCGCACCACGCGTCGTGAACACCCTCGCCAAGCTGCCGGGGGTGGCGTCCGCCGGACTGACCCTCGCCGGCGTCGACCGGCGTCGCCGCGTGCCCGAGTTCGCGCCCCGCACGTTCCGTCGCTGGTTCGCGGACACGGCGGCCGAACGTCGCACGGACGGCGAGCCCGTCCTGCTGTTCGTCGACACCTTCACCGAGTACTTCACGCCGGAGGTGGCGATCGCCGCGGTGCGGGTCCTCGAGGCGGCCGGCCGACGGGTGTGCGTGACCGAAAAGCAACAGTGCTGCGGGCTGACGTGGATCACCACCGGCCAGCTGGATACGGCCCGGAAGATCCTGGGCCGCACCATCTCCGCACTGTTCCCGGCCGGCATGCCGATCGTGGGCCTCGAGCCGTCGTGCACGGCGGTCCTGCGCTCCGACGCCGTGGAGCTGCTCGGGTTCGAACCGGCACGCGCCGTCGCGGACTCGACGGTGACGCTGGCCGAACTGCTCGGCGACTGGGAACCGCCGTCACTGTCCGGGACGTCGGTGGTGGCCCAGCCGCACTGCCACCACCACGCCGTGATGGGCTGGGGCGCCGACGCCGCGCTGCTGCGCCGGGCCGGTGCAACGGTCACCCGGCTCGGCGGATGCTGCGGTCTCGCCGGCAACTTCGGGGTGGTGCCGGCGCACTACGACGTCTCGGTCGCCGTCGCCGGGCACCAGCTGCTGCCCGCGATCGCCGCGGCGGGTCCCGACGACGTCGTGCTCGCCGACGGCTACTCCTGCCGCACCCAGATCACCGATCTCACCGAGCGTCGCGGCGTCCACCTCGCCGAGTTGCTGGCGTCCCGGTTGTGAGCCGGGGCTCGGTTCCGGGTGTCGGGACCGGGCTGGGGCGGCTCGGGTCGCCGGATCGGCACGGTGCGGTGCGGTGCGGTGCGATGAGTTTTCCGGGGCCGGCCGGTCAGTCCGTAGCGAGACCGCCACCCCGACCGAGGAGCCTGCCATGATCTCGACCACCACCCGCCCCGCCGAGCGTCCCACCGACCGGAAATTCCGCATCGCCGGCCTGGTGATCACCGGCCTCGTCGTGCTGTTCCTGCTGTTCGACGCCGCGATCCACGTCCTCAACGTCGACCAGGCGCGGCAGGCGATGATCGATCTGGGCTTCGATCCGAACCTCAACTACGTCATCGGCGTCGTCATGCTCGTGTGCCTGGCGCTGTACCTGGTCCCGTCCACCTCGATCCTCGGGGCGGTGCTGCTGACCGGGTATCTCGGCGGCGCCGTGGCCACCAACATGCTCAACGAGATGCCGCTCTTCAGCACCATCCTGTTCCCGGTCTACGTCGGTGTGTTCGTCTGGGCCGGGCTGTATCTGCGTGATCCGGTGGTGCGGTCGGTGATGCCGCTGCGCCGCGGATAGCACGCCCACGTCACGACGGTCCGCGAACGGTGTTCGCGGACCGTCGCGTGCCCGCTATCCCGTGCGGGCGACGACGACGAACGGTCCGATCTCCGAGACCGTGAACCGCGGATCGTCGAACAGCGACTTCGGATACGTCACCGTGTAGCGACGGACGTTGGGGTCGTTGGGGTACACGTCCTCGGCGAGCCGGAGGGTGTAACCCTCGGCGCCCTGCCGGAACACGACCGCATCGGGTCCCCGCCACGGGGACTCGTCCCACGCGGCGAGCAGCTCGTCGGTCGTCTCGACCGACGCCCAGTCCTCGATCGCGGCGGCGCGTCCCTCGAAGTCCGCCAACGGGTTCGCGTAGTGCGACGTCAGCGCCTGGAACCCGAGATACGGGTAGTAGGCGAGGAAGGTGGTGTCGGCGGTGAGGACGACGATCTCGTCGCGCGGCCGGCCCAGCGCCGCGGTGATCGTCTCGTCCAGCTCGGCGTAGTAGGCGCCCGCGCCGGGCGGACGCTGATCGGCGCGTTCACCGTTGCCGTCGGTGTCGGTGTAGGCGACGGTGATCTCGTTCGCGAGGACCTGGGGGATGTTCTGGGTGAACGCGAGCGCACCCAGCGCGCCGACCGCGATGAGCGACCACCGCACCCGCTGGTTCTCGCTGGTGGCCAGCACGATCCAGCGGGTGAAGTCGACGAACGCGAACGTGCCGGCCGCCGCGAGCAGCACGAGCAGGATCACCTCGAGGCGGAAGGCCAGCAAAGTGTTGCCCATCGCGGTCAGCGCCATCGACGCCAGGTACCACAGGTACACGGACACCACGCCGAGCCCGAGGGCCTGCGCACGCCGCGACGACGTGGCCCGCCCGACCAGCCACACCGTGCCGAGCAGGCACAGCAGCCCGATCAGGGAACCGTGGAACACCGGCAGGGGCAGCCGCGCCCCGGTCTCGGGCAGGTAGTGCGTCGCCGTGCCGGATCCGGCGGTGGACCCGCCCCGCAGCACCTCGAGCACGAACGGCGCCCACACGAGCAGCGCGACGGCGACGGCGATCCCCGCGATCACGCCCAGCCGTACCAGCACGGGGAGAGCGGCCCGCCAGGTGCCCGCCGCGCGTCGCGCGAGCACCGCGGCGACGACGGCCATCACCGTCACCGCGAACGCCGCGATCCCGAGGTAGAGGGAGTAGAACGTCGCGGCCAGGCCCAGGAAGAGCCCGGTCCCGACGACGGCTCCGCCGCCCGGTGTGTCCTTTGGGCTGCCCCAGCCGCCCAAAGGACGCACCGGGCGCGACAGCGCCCCCCACGCCATGACGAGGGCAGGCGCGATCAGCAGCGCGACGAACGCGCCGTACGGCTCCGGAGAGCCGTAGGCGAGGACGACGGCGGTGGTGGCGGTGGCGACCAGCACGGCCAGGTCGATCCGCACCAGCGCGGTCCACAGCACGAGCCCGACGACGGCGGCGACGGCCAGCGACACGATCGACCACGGCTTGAACGCCTCCCAGCCGTCCAGGCCGAGCAGGCTCGCGAAGCGGCCGCCCATCCAGAACCAGCCGGCGGGGTAGAACGGCGGCAGGTCCGCGTACGTCATGTCCCGCAGCGCGGGGGAGTCGGTGAGCCGCGTCAGGTACTCGGTGCGGAACTCCTGGTCGACGGAGATGCCGTGCAGATAGAGCTTCGTCGCCGCCAACGGCATCCCGAGGGTGACGGTGACCAGACCCGACAGACCCGCCCACGACAGCACCCGCGCGAACGCCGTCCACCGTCGCCGGCGCAGCAGCACGACCGAGCCGGCGAGCACGGCGAGCGCCCCCACCTGCAGCACCGTCGTGACGGCCTGCGTGACGTTCGAGGAGTTGAATGCGGGCCACTGCACGCGCGCGAACGCGAACAGCCCCACGGCGGCGACGATCGTCGCGACGACAACCGCAGCGGCCCCCTCGCCGGCGGTGCGGAGGGCTCGCCGGAAGGGGGCCACGTCGGAAGAGGATACGACTGGGTCGGACACCTCCGCAGCCTAGATCGGCAGCTTCCGGAAGATCGCGCGCGGGATGTGCCGCAGCACCATCATCACGTACCGGAAGGCGCCCGGAGCCCAAACGATCTCCTTGCCCTTCGCGGACGCGGCGACGGCCAGCGCGGCGACGTCCTCCTTGTCGACCGTCAGCGGCGCTTCCTCGACGTGGGCGCTGAACTTGGTGCGCACCTGTCCGGGACGCACCACCGTCACCCGCGGACCGAACGGCGCCAGGGCCTCCCCGAGGCCCAGGTAGAAGCCGTCGAGCCCGGCCTTCGCGGAGCCGTACACGAAGTTGGCTCGCTTGACCCGCTCACCGGCGACGGAGGACATCGCGATGATGCGCCCGTAGCCCTGCGCCTTCATCTTCTCGCCGAGGAGCACACCGACCGACACGGCCGCGGTGTAGTTGATCTCCGCGACCCGGATGGCCTTGGTCTGGTTCTGCCACAGCTCCTCGGCGTCGGCGTCCATGCCGAACGCGACGATCGCGACGTCGACGTCCCCGGCAGGAGCGGAGCCTGCGGAGCGACCGTTTCCGGCGAGATCCCAGGCCCGGGCGATCATGTCCGGGTGGTTGCCGGTGTCGAGGGCGTCGAAATCGATCAGGTCGACCTTGGTGGCCCCCGCACCCTTCATCTGCGCGACAGCGTCGTCGCGCAGGGGGTCGTTGGGCAGCGCGGCGAGGATCACCCGGGCCGGCGCCTTGCGCAGGTACTCCTCGACGATGGCGAGTCCGATCTCGGACGTGCCACCGAGGAGCAGCAGGGTCTGGGGGTTGCCGACGGCGTTGATCATCAGTGGAGTTCCAACCTTCTGGACATATCGGAGGCGAACACGTTGGTGGGGTCGACCGAGCGGCGGATCTTGATCCATTCGCCGATGCGCGGGTACATCGCGTGGAACGTCTCGGCGGAGGTGCGCGAGTCCTTCGCGGTGTAGAGACGGCCGCCGAACTCGAGGACGCGGCGGTCGAGTTCGCGGACGAACTCGTTGAGCCCCGCCTTGATGGGGAAGTCGACGCAGATGTTCCAGCCGCGCATCGGGAAGCTCAGCGGCGCCTTGTTGCCCTCCCCGAACAGCTTGAACACGTTGAGGAACGAGTAGTGCCCCGAGCGCTGGATGTCGACGATGATCTTCTTGAACTCGTCGACCGCCTCGGTCGGCACCACGAACTGGTACTGCAGGAACCCGTTCGAGCCGTAGGCGCGGTTCCACTCCCCGAACATGTCGAGCGGGTGGTAGAACTGCGTCAGGTTCTGGACCTTGCCCGTGTAGTTGCCGGACTTGCGGTACCACAGCTCGCCGACGGCGCTGAAGGTGTACTTGTTGGCCAGGCCGTTCGGGAAGATGTCCGGGAACGTCAGCAGCGTCGGCGCGTCGAACTTCAGCGGGTTCTTCTGCAGCTTCTTCGGCAGCTGGTCGAGCTTGGCCAGCGAACCGCGCGAGATCGCGGCCCGGCCGAGCTTCGGCAGCGGCGCGACCGCGTCGAACCAGGCGCTCGAGTAGTCGTAGTTCGCCTCGGAGCCGTCGCTGTGCACGGCGATCGTCTCGTCGAGGGTGCTGGTGACCACGCCGTCGGCGATGAAGTACGCCGTCTCGGTGGGCGTCATCTCGATGGTGGCGCGCAGGATGATGCCGGTCAGGCCCATGCCGCCGACCGTCGCCCAGAACAGCTTGGAATTGCGCCCGTGGGGGGTGAGGGTGCGCACCTGGCCGTCCGCGGTGAGCAGGTCCATCGACCGGACGTGGTTGCCGAAGCTGCCCGCGCTGTGATGGTTCTTGCCGTGGATGTCCGCGCCGATCGCACCGCCCACGGTCACCTGCCGGGTGCCCGGCAGCACCGGGACCCACAGCCCGAACGGGAGCGCCGCGCGCATCAGCTGGTCCAGGTCGACGCCCGCGTCCACGGTGACCAGCCGCGATTCGCGGTCGATCGTGTGGATCCGGTCCAGCGCCGTCATGTCGACGACGAGCCCGCCCGCGTTCTGCGCCGGATCACCGTACGAGCGGCCGAGACCACGGGCGATGACACCGCGGCGCAGGTGCGACGGCTTGGACTCGTTCTGCTCCGCGACCCGGGCGACCGCCTGCGCGATCACCTCGACGTCGGGAGTGGACAGCACTTCCGCGGTGGTCGGGGCGGTGCGCCCCCAGCCGGTCAGAGTGCGGGTCTGGGTGGGGAGCGGCGCGGCGGCCGGCTCTGCAGCTGTCGTGGACATCGCCGTACAGGTTACCCGCCGGTCGCAGCGGCGAGAGTGTGTCGCCGGTGACGCCCGGCGTCCCGGCGTCCGGATTGCCGGAAGCGTCCGGCTGCGTTCCGTCGCGCAGCGGGGACGTGGGCCCCGCTCGCATAGGCTGTCGCCCGTGTCCGAGCATCCGCAGCACCCGCACTGGCAGACGCAACCGGAGCATCACGCCCCCCTACCGGTGGAGATCCCCGTCACCGACAGCACCGCGGACGAGGCGCTCGACCTGAAGACGCAGATCGTGCGGTTCGTCCTCACCGGCGGGCTGTCCGCGATCGTGGACTTCGGCCTCTACGTGCTGCTGCTCGCCGTGGGGCTGCACGTCAACGTCGCGAAGTCGCTGTCGTTCGTCGCCGGCACCACCACCGCGTACCTGATCAACCGGCGCTGGACCTTCAGGGCCGAACCGAGCCGGGCCCGGTTCGTCGCGGTGGTGATCCTGTACGCGATCACCTACGCCGTCCAGGTCGGCATCAACTACGTGTTGTACGACGCGCTGCCCGACGAGTGGTGGCGCGTGCCGCTGGCGTTCGTCGTCGCGCAGGGCACGGCCACCGTCATCAACTTCGTGGTGCAGCGCGCCGTGATCTTCCGCCTGCGCTGAGCGGTGGGGCGAGCGGATGTCTCGCTCGTCTCCGGGGCGGCACGGACCGTTCCCTCGGGGCGGCGGTCAGCCGCGCTCGGCGCGACGGAAGGAGAAGTCCCGGTAGCCGAAGAAGCTCGCCGTCGCGGTCACGACGGTGATCACCATCTGCGACGGGATCGGCGGGAACCCGAGCACCGAGACGGCCACGGTCATGAGGGCGAGGTTCAGCAGGAAGGCGCTCAGGTTGACCGTCACGAACCGCCACAGGTCGCGCAGGAAGTGACCGCGCACCCGGAACACCAGATAGCGGTAGGTGGAGAAGGCACACAGCACGTTCGAGGCGTAGCCCGCCACGATCGCGAAGTGGTAGCCGAGGGTGTCGCCGACGGCGAGCTGCCACACGATGAACCACGCGGTGCCCAGCGCGGTGTTGAACGCCCCCACCAGCAGGAACGCCACGGCCTGGTTCTTGAACAGGCGCATGAGCGGACCCGGCGCCCCCGTCATCCCGCCGGGCGCGCCGGCGGGCTCGGTGGCGGGATCGGGGGAGGGCACCGGCTGCGCGCTCACCCGAGGTACCGCGGCAGCGACCCGGCGGCGACGGCGTCGGCCAGCGACGGTGCGGCCTTGTCCTTGGCGGAGAGTTCGTAGTGCAGGGGTGTGCCGTCGCGGCCGGTGGTGGGCCAGTCGATGCCGATCTGCGGGTCGAGGGGGTCGATCTCGTGTTCGCG
>Ga0255338_1003848_pt1 | contig 16967 bp, 16 predicted proteins | sample MeOH1_35cm_T4_19_FD_203715 | JGI IMG/M metagenome (GOLD analysis project Ga0255338, IMG submission 203715) | Sandy soil microbial communities from University of British Columbia, Vancouver, Canada - MeOH1_35cm_T4_195 | ecosystem: Engineered > Artificial ecosystem > Sand microcosm > Unclassified ...
TCAAAGCCGGCTTACCTTATCGGCATCGGCGAGTTTCACACGCACGAGCACATCATGTGTGCGCCGAGTCTCGTCGAATTCGGCGCCGTCCAGTCCGGACAGGCTGCGTACCGCATGGCCGGCGTCGCTCCCTCGGACATCGACGTGGCTGAACTCTATGATTGCTTCACCATCGTCCCTGTTCTTGAGCTTGAGGAGTTGGGCTTCTGCGAGCGCGGTGCCGGTGGTCACTTCTACGAAGAGGGTCATGCGGCGATCGGCGGGAAGCTGCCGGTCAACACGCACGGCGGCATGCTCTCGCATGCGCATGCCGGTGTCGCCGGCGGGCTGCTTGCCATTGTGGAGGCGGTCAGGCAGTTGCGAGGTGGGCTGGGCGAGAGGCAGGTGCAGGGAGCAGAGGTCGCGCTCGTTCACAACGAGGGCGGCATCATGTCGTCGCACTGTACGCTGATCCTGGCTAACCAGCCGCGATGATCGATTTCAACACATAGGAAGATTGCCATGGCACAACAAGCGAGACGAGGGTTGTACTTTGAGGATTTCGAGGTTGGGCAGGAGTTCAGTACGCCTGCGCGCACAGTGACGCAAACCGACATCGTCAACTTCGCCTGCCTCTCCGGTGATTTCAACGATGTCCACACGAATTTTGAATATTGCAAGACCACGCCTTTCGGTGAGCCGATCGCGCACGGCCCGCTGGTGTACGCCATCATGGGCGGCCTTCAGTATGCCAGCGGAATCAATGATGGCACGGTGCTTGCGCTGCTGCAAATCGACGGCTGGCGCATGCTCAGCCCGGTGAAGCACGGCGATACCATCCGAATGATGTCCAAGGTCATTGAAAAGAAGGAAACGAGCAAACCGGACCGCGGCGTCGTGAGCTTCGAACGTCGCTGCGTCAAGCACGACGGAACCATTGCCCAGGAGATGCGGGCGAGCATCATGTACCGCCGGCGTCCGGCATGAGACACCCCGCAGGGCGTGCGGAGACTCAAACAATGATCGGAGAATGACAATGAACGATGGGAATTTCTATTTTGGAATGACGCCGGAGCAGCAGTTGATGCGCGAAAGCGTCCTTGATCTGCTTCAACGGATTTTGCCGCGGGAAAAGATCACCGACCTCGATGAGACAAGCGAGTTCCCTTTTGAAGCATACGACGCATTGGCCAAGGCCGGATGGATGGGGCTGCCTTATCCGGCGGAGTACGGCGGCGCGAATGGAACCTTCAAGGATCTCGCAGTCTTTGTCGAATCCGTCGCGTACCACAACGGTCCGATGGCTTCCGCATACCTCACCACCGCGGTGTACGCCGGGAAGCACATCTTATACGGCGGCAGTGACGCGCTGAAGGCGGAGATGATCCCCCCGATCATCAGCGGCGACATGCGCCTAGCCATCGCGCTCACCGAACCGGACACGGGCTCCGACCTGAGTTCCATCCGTACCCGTGCCGTTGAGGACGACAACAACTACGTCATTACCGGGCAGAAAATCTACTGCAGCTGCGCTCATGCGGCCGATTACATCGTGGTGGCCACCAAGACCGATCCGAATGCAGGCCGAAAGGGCATGAGTCTGTTTCTTGTTGACACCCGCAGTCCCGGGCTGACGATTCGGCCCCTTAAGTCTCTCGGTCGAAGGATGATCCACACCAACGAGGTGTTTTTCGACGCAGTGCGGGTGCCTCGAGAAAGGCTCCTCGGTCAGAAGAACGGCGCGTGGCCCAACCTCATGCGTGGCTTGAATCTCGAGCGGATGGTTCTCGCTGCCGCGGCAAGCGGCAATTGCTACAAGATCATCGATTACGCCCGCGAGTTCGCCAAGCAGCGCAAGCAGTTCGGCGAGCCGATCACGAAGTTCCAGGCGATCGCGCACAAGTTCGCCGACATGCAAATAATGGCGGAGTCGGCCCGCGCGATGACCTATCGCGTGGCGGACATGCTCGACGCCGGACTTGAGCCCACGATGGAAACTTCCATCGCCAAGGCCCTCGCCACCGAAAGCAATTGCCGTTGCGCAGACTCCGGGCTTCAGATCATGGGAGGGGCCGGGTTCATGATGGACTACGACATGCAGATGTTCTACCGCGATGCTCGCATGGGACCCATCGGCGGCGGCACCAGCGAAATCCAGCGGAACGTCATCGCCAAACTCATGGGTCTATAAGCTCGGCGTCCGGGACTGTGCCGAGAGTCGCGCCCCGGATTATTGGGTCAAGTTAAACTTTAAGAGGAGTCCCTCATGAGAGCATTTTTTCAATTCCTCAGAATGCTGAGTGTAGCGGCGCTTGCGGTGAGTGTGGTGGAGGCGAGCGCCCAAACCTATCCTGTCCGGCCGATCCGGCTCATAGTCCCCCTTGCAGCCGGCGGCGGGACGGACATTTGGTCGCGCATCATCGCCCAGAAGCTGGGCGATGCCCTAGGGCAGCCTGTGGTTGTCGACAATCGCACCGGCGCAGCCGGGGTGATAGGGGTGGATGCTGCAGCCAAGGCACCGGCTGACGGTTATACCATCCTGATCGGCGGCGGCTCAACGATGGCTGCTAACGTCAGCTTGTACAAATTGCCGTACGACCCGGTGAACGACTTTGTGCCGCTGGCCAATGCTGTCTCAATGCAGTTCGCTTTTGTCGTAAATCCGTCGTTGCCGGCCAGCAACATGAAGGATCTGATCGCCTTGTCCAAGGCCAGACCGGGCGAATTGAACTATGGCTCGGCGACCAATGCCGCGCAAATTTGCACCGAGATGCTCAAGTCCATGACCGGGGCGAACATCGCCCGTGTCCCATATAAGAGCACCGCTCAGGCGTTGACTGATCTATTCGGCGGGACTTTACAGGTGATCTGCGAGCCCCTCGCCACGGCAATTCCCAGTATGAAAGCTGGCAGACTCAAGGCGCTGGCGGTCACCGGATCGAGACGCAGCGTTCTGGCTCCGGAAGTGCCCACGGTGGCCGAGACCGGGGTTCCGGGGTTTGAATATGTGAGTTGGGTCGGCTTCTTTGCGCCGGCCGGGACGCCCAAGGATATTGTCGGAAAATTGAGCGCCGAAATCATCAAGGTGCTTAAGGACTCCGCGACGGTGGAGAAGCTCAAGGCCGCGGGGGCCGAGGCGACACCGACCGGTGCCGAAGAACTGGGAGTCATTCTCAAGGAAGACATCACCCGGTTCGCCAAAGTCATCAAGGAAGCCGGCATCAAGACGCCGTAACGTCTCAAGCGGGACCCGGGTGCCTCAATTGGCGGGAGGCAGCGGGATATTCGTACGGCTCCACGAGGCCGAAAACCAACATCCACTGGAGGAGCATCATGTTTCCAAAGTCGAGTTTGAAAAGAACGCTTTCCTTTGTCGCACTTGCATTTTTCAGCTCATTGATCGTCGGCGGCGCATCCGCGCAAGCGCCAAAGAGCGTACGCATCGGAGTACTTCTGCCAATTAGCGGCAACCTGGCGCGTTACGCGGCCGAAACCCAACCCACGTTCAAGTACATGATCGACAAGATCAATGCCGAAGGGGGAATCAAGAGCATGGGCGGCGCGAAGATCGAACTCGTGATCGCTGACGATGCCAGCACGACCGCCGGCGCTGCTGCGGAGGCGAGGCGCTTGATCCTCAATGAGCGGGTCTCGCTCATTACCGGGCCGATGACCACGGTAGAAGCCCTGGCGGTAGCGCCGGTCGTGGAGCAACTCAAGGTCCCGGCGCTTTCGTACACCGGCGGCGAGAGCAAATCCTCGTATTTGTTCTCCACCGGATTTCTCTACGATCGCAGCCACGCCCATACCCTTGTCAGCATGATCTCGGCGCTTGCCAGCAAGGACAAGGGCCACCCGATCAAGCGGGTCGCCCTGCTCTACTCGAACTACGAGGCTGGACAGCAGATCGCGAATTTCATGGAGCCGCTTCTGAAGGCGAAGGGATTCGAGGTCGTTGGCAGAGTTGCAGTCGATCGCAACGCGCAAGACCAGTCTTCGGCCATCCTGCGGCTGCGTTCGCTGAAGCCGGACGTGGCATCCGGCTTGCTGCTCGCACGTGAAGGCGCGCTACTTCACCAGGCGCGATACAACCTGAACTACCACGAAACCATATTCGTCGGCACCGCTGCAGGCTTTGACGGGCAAACTCTATGGACGGAACTGGGACCCCACGTCGCGGAGGCGGTCCTTCCCCGCAACCTGTTTGCGATGAGCGGGTATAACGAGGATCTCGACATTCCAGCCGCCACCAAATTGTTGAAGGAGTTGCAGGCGAATGTGCCGGCTAAGGACCCGCCCGGCTATTACCAGGTCCTGGCGGCGCAGAATGCACGTGTGATCCAGCGCGCTCTCGAGGCTGCCGGATCTTCGCAGCCACAGGCGATCCGCGATGCGATGGCTAAGGTCGTCATTCCGTTCGGGGACCCTAATCTCTACATGCCGAAGGAGGGCGGGATCGCGTTTGGCCCGGACAACATGCTGACGGACGGCTCAGGGGTCATGTTGCAGTGGGAGCCGGGCGGAAAACGAAGGACCGTGTGGCCGCCAAAATTCGCGACGACCGAAGCCCGGCCGTTTCGCTAGCCGGGAATGGGCAGGACCAATCCGTCCGGACAGGCCAGGCAGTTTGGCAGGCGGTCGAGCGCTTCCTGCTGGATAGCACCTCCTCGGGGCTCGATTGGACGATGTCCGAAATGAACAGGAAACGGCAGGGCAATGACAAGCATTCTTGAGATCGAAGGCCTGACGAAGCATTTTGGCGGTTTACTTGCGTTGAACGAGATCAACCTGAACGTCAAGCGCGGGGAGATCGTGGGCATCATCGGGCCCAACGGCGCCGGGAAGACCACCCTGTTCGGGGCGGTTTCCGGCTTCGTCGTTCCAGACGCCGGATTCGTAAGGCTTGACGGGGAGGATATCACCGGGTTTCCCGCGCATCGCGTCGTATCGCGCGGATTGGTCCGCAGTTTCCAACTTGTTCAGGTGTTCGCGGACATGAGCGTCCTTAACACGGTTACTGCAGCGGCTTCGCTCCGCCACCCTCTCGCCGAAGCGAAAACGCACGCGCGGAAACTCATCGAACGAATCGGGCTCGAAGGCCGAGAAGCGCAGAGTCCAGAGTCGCTTTCGATTCAGGACAAGAAAAAATTGGAAATGGCGAAATGCATCGCGACTGAACCGAGAGTGCTCCTGCTGGACGAAGTGATGTCGGGCCTGACACTGTCGGAGGCGGAGGTGCCGATGGCTATCATTCGCGGGCTGCGAGACGAGGGGATGACGATCATTCTGGTGGAACATGTCATGCCGGTCATAATGAAATTGGCGGACCGCATCGTGGTACTCAATTTCGGCACCATCGTGGCGGAAGGAACGCCGCAGGAAATCGCCCATAACCGCCTGGTTCAGGAAGCCTATTTCGGGGATGCCCTGGATGCTTGAAGTGACCGAATTGCGGGCTGGATACGGGACTGCGGACGTTCTCAAGGGCGTGACGCTCGAAGTGCGGCGTGGCGAATTTGTCGCGTTGCTGGGCGCAAACAACGCTGGCAAGAGCACGCTTATCAATTGCCTGAGCGGAACGCTTACGGCGCGTGGCGGGCGGATCGTTTTCGACGGCGTCGACCTGACGGACTATCCGTCGCACAGGATCGTCGAGCTCGGCATTCATCAGGTGCCGGAGGGGCGGCAACTGTTTGCGCAGATGACCGTGCTGGAGAATCTTCTCCTCGGAGGAGTCGGCCGGAATGCGAAGCTCAAGAAGAAGCAGAAACTGGAGTTCGTGTTCGATCTCTTTCCACGCCTTGCTGAGCGCCGAAAGCAGGTTGCGGGAACACTTTCCGGGGGAGAGCAGCAGATGGTGGCCATCGGGCGCGCGCTGGTCGGCGACCCTCGATTGCTGATGCTCGACGAACCCTCGCACGGGCTTTCACCGCTTTATGTCCAGATCATCTTCAAGGCAATGGATGATCTGCATCGGGAGGGACTGACCATTCTCCTCGTGGAACAGAATCTCAAGCTTGCCACGGCGCACGCGAGCCGCTGCTACATCATCGAGCGTGGCGAAATCGCACTATCCGGAGTCGGATCGGATCTGGTTGACGACCCACGCGTGCGCCGCGCTTATCTTGGTTTGTAGGAGAGGACCCACCATGGACATCTTGTTTCAGTCGGTGCTCCAGGGACTGCTGATGGGCGCGACGTACGGGATCATTGCGTTGAGCATGGGCATGGTCTTCAGCGTGAGCGGCGTCGTCAATTTTGCCCACGGGGATCTGATTACACTCTCGATGTTTGTCGCTTTCACGCTTTACACCGTTCTCGGCCTCGACCCTTATGGCTCCGTAGTCATCACCGTGCCCGTGCTGCTGCTGTTGGGGGGGGCGCTCTACTGGTTTTTGATCAAGCCCCTGGCTGGCCGGCCGGTCACGGTGATTCAGTTGACCCTCGGCCTGATGCTCATCATTCAGAACGTGCTGCTGATGGTCTACGGCGGCGAATTCCATCGCGTACCCTCCGCGCTCGAGAATCAGTTTCTGTTCCTGGGTGAGGGTGTTGTTCTCCGGGTTCCCCAGTTGGTGGCGTTCGGCGTGGCAATTGTCATGTCGGCCGCGCTGTTCGTGGTTCTCGGCTTCACCGATTTCGGCCGTTGCGTGCGCGCTGTCCACCAGAACCCAAGAGCGGCTGCATTGGTCGGAATAAATGTCGCGAAAATCCAGCTCGCCGCGTTCAGCATCGGCATGGCGTTGCTCGCGGTTACCGCCGCACTGCTACTTCCCGGAACGCCGCTGCATCCGAGCGACGGCTTGAGGTACACGCTTGTCGGCCTGTTGCCCTTCGTGCTGGGGGGAATGAGCAATTTTCTCGGAATTCTGGCAAGTGGCCTGCTGATCGGGATCGCCGAGTCGATCGGAGCGGTCTACATTTCGGGAACGACCGGCATGGCGCTTCCCTACATGATGTTCGCCGTCATTCTGGTTTTTCGCCCGCAAGGGCTGTTCAAGGGACGGTCATGATCCGCAACGCCTCTTTCGCCGCGATCCGCGGCACTGCGCCCATCGGCATATTCGGAATAGTCTTGATCGCGTCAATGATCCTGTGGCTACCGGAGTACTATTTGAACATCGCCGTCAAAACGTTGTTCTACGTTGGGGTGGCGCTCGCCTGGAACCTCGTCGGCGGAATCGCGGGGCAGTTTTCACTCGGGCACAGCCTGTTCATCGGTTTGGGGGCACTGTTGCCCGCCGCCATGTTGTTGAAGTCCGGCATCAACATCTGGGTCGGAATGGGCCTTGCCGCATTGGTCTCGGCGTTGCTGGGCGTGGCGATGTCGTGGATCGCGTTCCGGTTCCGATTGGGCCATCTATTCTTTGCGCTGATTACCTTGGCTTTTGGCGAACTCGGGCTGCTGCTCGTACTAGGCACGGAGTACCTCGGTGCCGCGTCCGGCCTGTTTCTGCCCACTGGCGACAGCGCCTTCGAAAGCGTTCGACTCAACTTTACCGGCCAATCTTTCCTTACCCTTCTTGCCGGTGCGCTGCTCGCCTTTGGCGTCTGTGCATGGGTGGTGCGCACGAAGCTCGGCTACTACCTTGGCGCTATTCGAAACAACGAGGACGCGGCCCAGGCCATTGGTATCGATCTGTTCAAGTACAAGACAATCGCGATGGTGTTGAGCGCCATATTGAGCTCGATTCTGGGCACGTTGTATGCACGGTACAGTGGCTTCGTCGACCCGAACGTATATGCCTCCCCCCTGATCATCGTGGAGATTATCCTGTTTACGGTCATCGGAGGCTTGGGCACGCTGTGGGGGCCGGTCCTCGGGGCGGTTCTTATGGTCCCTCTGGGGGAGGTCTTGCGCGGCAGCTTTGGCGACACGCTTCCCGGACTGCATTTCGTGATTTACGGACTGCTCATCATCGTCGTGATCCGCCTCCTGCCCGACGGGTTGATAAAAAGCTTGCGTTGCGACCCGGCCCGTGGGGCACAGATTTCGGCGCCACGCAGGGCCGCGGCGAAGGCAGATATATGAGCGGGCCGCTGGCGGGGGTACGGATACTTGACTTTACCACCGTGGTAATGGGGCCGTACGCGACCCAAATTCTTGGCGAATACGGCGCCGACGTTATCAAGGTGGAGGCGCCAGAGGGCGACATAATGCGGTTCGCTGGCCCCATGCGGAACCCGCGCATGGGGCATATGTATCTCAATGCCAACCGCAATAAACGCTCGATATCGGTCGATCTGAAGAAGTCCGCCGGACGCGAGCTGCTACTTCGTTTGGCCGCGCATGCGGACGTGCTTGTATACAACATCCGACCGCAGGCGATGAAGCGGCTGGGGCTTTCGTATGAGGAAGTCTCGGCCGCCAGCCCCCGCATCATCTACGCCGGGGCATTCGGCTTCAGCCAGCGGGGGCCTTACGCTGCACGGCCTGCCTACGACGACCTCATCCAGGGCATGGCCGGCGTGCCGTGGCTCGCGCAGGCCGCTGGCGACAATATCCCGCGCTACGCTCCCATCACTTTCGCTGACCGCACGATCGGGCTGCAACTTGCTTCGGCGGTTCTTGGGGCGCTTTTTCATCGAGAGCGCACCGGGCGCGGGCAGCGAGTGGATGTTCCGATGTACGAGGGGCTCGTAACTGTGGTGCTCGGCGAGCATCTTGCCGGAAAGACGTTCAATCCGGCACTGGGTCCCGCTGGCCATGCCAGAAGTTTGGCGCCTGACAGGCGCCCATTTCGCACCCGTGATGGATTCATCTGCGTCCTGGTGTACACCGACAAGCAGTGGCGCAAGTTTTTCGAGGCGATCGGCGAACCGGACGCGTTCGAGTGCGATACGCACTTCGCATCTGCTGGAGCGCGCTCCGAGCACGCCAACGAGGTCTACGGGTTCCTTAGCCGCGTCCTGGAGATGCGCGGTACCGAAGAGTGGCTTGCGCTTTTCGAGCGTTTGGACATTCCGGCCGAGCGCATGCAGTCAATCGACGACATCCTCGCCGACGAACACCTGGAAGCGATTGGCTTTTTTCGCAAGCGCGTGCACCCGTCAGAAGGCGTCCTAACCGAGATGGCGATACCCACTGAATGGTCGGACTCCCAACCGGAGGTGTCGCGTCAGGCGCCCCGGCTCGGCGAGCACACGGAAGAGGTGCTCCGCGAGGCCGGCTACACGGTCGAACAGATCGCTTGTCTCGTCACGCAGGGTGTCGTCCTGACGGCCTGAGGGAACCCAGATCATATTCGAGATTCCAAATGCTTCGTTCCTCAATCGAAAACTTTACCAGGATAGCACATCGCTGTTTGAAGGTAACTGGAAGACTCCCCCCAAGCGAAGACGAGATTCGTGAAAACGAGATCGCCAAACCAACCAATTTGACGGAGTACGGTCGATGACAAACCCTTATGCGAGCGCCAAAATAAAAGAGTTGGGAGTTTGCGGGAGCAGCGAATAGTGGACTACGCCGCCCTCTCGGTTCGCATACGCGCCGCACCATTTCACCAGTGGCTCGAATTGGAGCTTGAGTCAGCCAACGCAGACGGCGTAATACTCGGCATGAAATGGCGTGACGAGTTGGTAAGCCGGGCCGACCCACCCATTATGCACGGCGGAATAGTTGCCGCGCTTATCGATGTGGCGGGCCTCTACGCGGTGCTCGCAGCGGGAGGCGCGGTTCGCAGCACCGCGTATTTGCATGTCGACTACCACAAAAGCGTACCGCCTGGTCCGGTGAAAGTCAAAAGCAAGGTGATACGGATCGGGCGCACGCTGTCGGTAGCCGACACCGTCTTGTACGGTGCCACCCCGGCCCCGCTCGCAAGCGGGCGCGGGGGCTACGTCGCGTGAGTGCGGGGTCTGCGGCGAGCGCGTTGTTCGACAGGGTAAGCCGCAGCGGTTTGAAAATGGGTTCAATAAACAAATGGAGATACGCATGAAGTACAAACTACAGCACCTCTGGGTACTTGCCGGACTAGTGGTTACAATCACTTTACTGCCTGTACGCGACGCATATGCTCAGGAATATCCGAACCGGGCAATAACGTTCATCGTACCAGTTGCGCCTGGGGGGCTGACCGACACGATGACCCGACTGCTCGGGTTGCGCCTCTCTCAGAGGATTGGCCAACCTGTAATTGTTGAGAATCGCCCAGGCGGCGGCGGCATCCTCGCGATGCAAGCTGCCGCCAGAATGCCCGCAGACGGGTACACAATCATTTTGGTGTTCCCTGGGTCCGCAGCCGTCAATCCGATTTTGTACAAGACTCCGCCGTACGAAACGCTGCGCGATTTCGATCCCGTGGCGAGGATCGCGATGTATCCGATGGTGTTGATCACCAAACCGTCCAACCCCGGCACGATCAAGGAATTCATCGAACTTGCGCTAAGCAAGCCAGGCAGCCTGAACTACGGCTCCGCGGGAAACACGACAACTTCACATTTGTCCATGGAGCTTCTTAAGCGCAGGGTCGGAATCGATCTCGTGCACATTCCGTACAAGGGCGAAAGTCCCGCGATTACCGAGTTGATGGCGGGGCGGATCGATGTGCTCTTCCAAACGCTGTCGACCGCACTGCCTTACATTCGCTCCGGCAAGGTACGAGCCCTCGGTATTGCAACAAACCAACGATCGAAGCTGGCGCCTGAAATTCCGACGTTGGCAGAATCTGGGATCGATGGCGTAAACATCCCCGGATGGTACGGAGTGCTTGCGCCGGCGGGTACCCCGACAGCCGTCATCCAGCGCCTGAACCGTGAATTCACGGCTATCGTAGGCGAGCCGGAAACGCTACGCCGCTTCGAGGCACTCGGCGTCGACGGCTGGAGTTCCTCGCCGGAGGAACTGCGCAGTTGGATTCATGGCGAGACCGAGCGGTGGCGGAAGGTCATTAGCGAAGCTGGCATAAAGGCGGACTGATCCAGCCTTGGCGGAAGAGGGGCCGGGTCGTCACAAATACCCGGCGCGCTTGGTGGGCGGCAGACGGATAGACACTGTCGTCTATTTTCAAATTGCGGAACTAGGATGAGGGGATGAGGAAATGACAATGCTACATTTCAGGTTGTTGGCTGCCATGCTGTCGGCGGTATTGTTTGTGCAAGTGCACGACGTGCTTGCGGCGGATTACCCCGACAAGCCGATTAGGATCGTGGTTCCCGTTTCGCCGGGCGGCATAACGGACATCCTCGCCCGACTTCTCGGAAGCCGCCTGTCGGCGCGAGTAGGGCAGCCGGTTGTAATCGAAAACCGTCCCGGCGCCGGGTTGACGGTGGGAATGGGCTTCACGGCGAAGGCGGCGCCGGATGGGTACACTATCGTTCTGAGCAGCCAAGGCTCAATCAGCGTCCTTCCCGTTTTGGACAAGAATCTCCCGTACGACACCTTGCGCGACTTCGTACCGATTAGCCACATCGTGAACTTTCCGGTAGTGCTGGTGGCGAGCCCGGGGTTCGAGGCCAAGAGCTTCAAGGAGTTTGTCGATCTCGCGAAAAGCAAGCGGGCCCACCTGACCTACGGCACGCCAGGCAACGCTACAGTCTCCCATCTGGCGATGGAACTCCTGAAACACCAAGGAGGCTTCGATGTAACCAACATCCCCTACAAAGGCGAGTCCCCGGCGCTGACAGATGTCATGGGCGGGCGGGTTTCCGTGACGTTCCTGAGCGCGGCCGCCGCATTGCCCTTGATAAAATCGGGCAAAGTCATTGCGCTCGCCGTGGCAAGCAGGGACCGGTTGAAGTTCGCACCCGAGATTCCAACCATCTCCGAAACCGGATTCCCTGAGTTCCGTGACTTTGACGTCTCGGGCTGGTTCGGGTTTCTTGCGCCTGCCGGCACCCCGGCGGACGCGATCGAACGGTTGAGCAAGGAGTTCAGCGCGATTGTCAAGGAACCGGAGGTGCGCAATCAGCTCGCGGTGCTGGGTGTCGATCCCGTAGGCTCAACGCCAGAGGAGTTTCGCAAATGGATCCGCACTGAAATGGAAAGATGGCGGAAAGTCGCGGCAGACGCGGGAATCAAAGCAGAGTGATTCGATGCTAGGGCAAGCACTTGCGGCAATTACGGTCCTGGATTTCAGCCAGGGAATCGCCGGACCCTATTGCGCATGCATGCTGGCGGAACTCGGCGCGCGCGTTATCAAGATCGAGCCGCCCGAGGGGGACTGGGGCCGCTATGTCGGGCCGCGGTACGGTGATTCGGGGGTCATCTTCCGTTCCTTCAACAAGGGAAAAAAGAGCATTGTCCTCGACCTCAAAGAGTCTGTTGCACGCGATGCGGCGCTGCGGCTTGCGGATCACGCCGATGTCTTTATCGAGAGCAATCGTCCCGGGGCAATGAAGCGATGCGGGTTGGATCATGAAGCGCTTAGCCGACGAAACCCGCGACTGGTATATGTATCCGTGACGGGGTTCGGCCAATTGGGGCCGTATGCTGGCCGCGCTGCCACGGATTCCTTGATGCAGGCCTTCACCGGTCTTTCCTACGCTGCACTCGGAGGAGAGCATCCCGCCCGGATTCGGCTTGGAGTCATTGATGTCTCGGCCGGCCTTTACGCAAGCCATGCGGTTCTGGCGGCGCTGATTGAGCGCGGGCGCTCCGGGATCGGTCAAAATCTCGACATCAACCTTACACACGCGGCGGCAGCCCTCCAGGCATACAAGATTGCGGAGGACGCCGCGTCGGCTGGTGCGCCGCAGCAGGAGCTGTATGCGGGGATCGGAACCTACCGGACGCGGGACGGCTGGCTCGCCGTGAGCGCAATTCGCGAGAAACATGTGATAGGCCTGATGGAGCTGATCGGGCGTTCGGATCTTCTTCTGGATCCGCGATTCTTCACAACCGAGGCGCGGCTGGCGAACCAGGGCGCGCTGCGCGAGATGATCTCAGCCGAGATTCTTAAAATGCCAACTTCCTACTGGAGCGAACAAATGCAGAAAGCCGATCTCATGGGCCAGGAGGTCCTTGACTACAATGGGTTCCGCGGCGATAGCCATGTCGAAAATCAAGGCATCTTCCAAACGGTCGAGTTCGACGGCATCGGGCCGCTGCCGACGGTTCGGGTACCGGGCCTGTTGCGCGAGGAGGCGAAGCTGGAGTCGTCCTCCGAGTTGGGGCGGCACACGAAGGAAGTTCTCACCGAATTCGGCGTTCCCTCCGCAGACGTTGCAGCCGTGCTTCAGGCGAACGGGGCTGACCGTCCGGCTGCTGCGCGATGAACGGCCGTCCCCCCGTGGCACGGAAACGACTGGGGCCGCTTTCAGGACTCAAGGTAGTCGAGTTTGCCGGCGTTGGCCCGGGTCCGATGGCGGCAATGTTGCTCGCCGATCTCGGCGCGACGGTCTTGCGTATCGACCGCAAGCAGCCGGTCGAGCTGGGATTGAAGCGGGCTTTGAGCTTTCAGTTGCTCCTGCGCAGCCGCAGTTCGATAGCGCTCGACCTGAAGAATCCCAAGGCAGTCGAGCTCGCGCTTCAGATTGTGGGAGGCGCCGATGCGCTGATCGAGGGCTTTCGCCCCGGCGTCATGGAGCGGCTCGGTCTTGGCCCTGATGTATGCATGGCGCAAAACCCGCGGTTGGTCTACGGCCGCATCACCGGCTGGGGACAAAGCGGCCCTTTGGCGCAGGCAGTAGGCCACGATCTGAACTACATCGCGATTACGGGCGCGTTGAATGCCATCGGGCAATATGGTCAGCCGCCGACGATACCGCTCAACTTGCTTGGCGACTTTGCGGGCGGCGCGCTATATATGGCTTTCGGGCTGCTTGCCGGCATCATCGAAGCGCGTAACTCGGGCAAGGGACAGGTGGTCGACGCAGCGATCGTTGATGGCGTGATGTCGCTCCAGACCTCGCTTTTCGGCATGTTGGCCGCCGGCATGCATAACCCTGAGCGGGGCACCAACGCACTCGATTCGGGCGCCCATTTTTACAACGTCTACCAGTGCGCGGACGGGCGCTGGGTCTCCGTGGCGCCTATCGAGGGAAGATTTCACTCCGAGCTGCTTTCGCGGCTTGAAATCGACCCTGAGGCGATTGGCGATCATCAGGACCGGCAGAACTGGCCCAAAGCGCGCGCCCTCCTTGTCGAACGCTTCAAGACTCGCACGCGCGATGAATGGCGTGCCCTTCTCGAAGGCACTGACGCGTGTTTCGCACCGGTTCTGTCCTGGGAAGAAGCGCGGCAGCATCCCCACATCGCCGCCCGCGGGACCTTGATCGAAATTGACGGAATCGTTCAGCCGGCGCCCGCGCCGCGGTTTAGCCGAACGGTACCCGAGCAGCCCACAAGTCCGGAGGAGATATGCACTGAAAATACACGTGAAGCGCTCGCGGCCTGGCTCGACGGCGAGCAAATCGCCAATCTTCTGGCGGACGGTATTGTTGAGTGAAGGTCGACCGCTCGACTCTTCGGGATATACCGAATGACAGGCTTGGGACAAAAAGTTCATCCGACGCGGAAACCTGTTGGGGAGCCACGAAACGGCAAGCCGCCGGGCTTTGCCCCGGCTAGCTGTGGCAGATGCCCTTGCTTTGAGGCCGCGTTCGGCAAACGAGTTCGAGAAGCCTGTTGCAATGGTGCTGAACGGGGGCACTTCAGCAAGACGGATTTGCCCGACCTGCCTCCAGCGGGCATGTTGGCAGGATCGGAGAAAGCGCGCTGGACAGGGATTTTCTATAGACGGTGGCAGAGCCGCTATGCGGCAGGGAGCGATCATGCAAAGCGATGACTTATCACCCCGTGCAGGGGGCAAAGAAATTGAGACGCAGCAGCAGTATGCGGCGGGTTTGTTGAAGGGAAGGGTCGCGTTCATTACAGGCGGCGCGACGGGAATCGGATTCGGTATCGCGCGTCACTACGTCCGGTTGGGCGCCAATGTTGCCATTGCCAGTCGAAACCAGGCCAACCTCGATCAGGCGGTGGAGCGTTTGGCGGAGGAGGGAGCGGGAGAGGCAATCGCTCTCAGGACAGACGTGCGCACCTACGACGAAGTGCGGGACTCCATAGGCAAATGCGTGAAGCGATTCGGAGCCTTGGACATCCTTGTGAACAACGCGGCGGGAAATTTCCTGTGCCCGACCGCCAAGCTGTCCCCGAACGGGTGGCGAACCGTTCTCGATATCGACTTGAATGGCACCTTCTACTGCTGCCACGCGGGTTATGAGGCTCTGAAAGCCTCTGTGGGCGGTGGATGCATTATCAGCATCGCCTCAACCCAATCGTTCACGGGCTGGCCCAACACAGCGCATGCGGCCGCTGCGAAAGCAGGCATCATTTCACTGAGCCGCACGCTCGCGGTCGAATGGGGCCCGGATAACATCCGGGTGAACACTATTTCGCCGGGGCCGATCGCAGACACCGAGGGCGTGCGTCGTCTCTATGAGCAGTCAGGAATGGCAGAGGTGCAGCGCCGGCGTGTGGCGCTCGGACGGTACGGGTCGGTGCAGGACATCGGAAATGCCGCGGTGTTTCTCGCCTCCCCGCTCGCGAATTACGTGACTGGCGCCGACTTCATCGTGGACGGTGGAAGATGGCTCAATTATGTCGCCGTTTAGCCTGAGGTTCTTGCCAGCGTAGAGCGAAACATTCCTGTAATTCCAGTGATGTTTGATCGTTCCGTAAATTATCTCCTGCTGTATCCCCAAGTGCAATATTGGAAAGTGCTGGCATGGCACAAAAGCGATTGAGCGAAGTAACTTGGAAGCGATCGAAGGTGAGCCTGATCACCGATTCCGATGGCTTCGGGGTCGGTGTTTTGATCACGAAGTGTGATGTAGGCAAAAAGGCCCCCTCGGGGCCCTTGATTAAGAGAGCCCATTGGGGGAGTCTCCGGTTACCAAGCCAGGAGACCAATCCAGTATGCCACGTTCTTGTATACGGCCCCAAGTTTTTCTCCCTGTTGCTTGCCATCGATCGAGCAGTCAGCGCAGACGCAAGCAGGGGTAATCGTACTTTCGGCGCGATTGACACGGTCAGTGGTAAAAACTTTTTTCGAATCAACGACTTGCAACATCCATATTTTTCAAATCGAGTGGCAATCCTAGTGTCCTGTCGCAGAAATACGTTGCATGATTCTTGCATGACTTCCGGTACATTGTTTACCGGAGGCGAGCATGCATGTGCGGGCAGATGCGACGATCGAGTTGAGCAAGGATCAGCGAGCGGAGCTGGAGAAGGTGGCGCGGTCGCGGCGCACCGCGCAAGCAGTTGCGCTGCGCGCGCGCATTGTTCTGATGACGGCCGAGGGCATTGGACCGGCGGCCATCGGCGAGCACCTGAGCATTTCGCAGCCGACGGTGCGCAAGTGGCGCGAGCGCTATGTCGATCAAGGGCTGGCGGGCTTGCGAAGCGAGCCGCGCCCGGGGCGTCCGCGTTCGTTGGATGATCAGCGGGTTGCCGATCTGCTGAACCAGGCGTTGCAAACGCTGCCGGCCAAGCAAACGCACTGGAGCGTGCGCAGCTTCGCTGCCGAAGCCAACATCAGCAAGGACATGGCGCATCGGCTGTGTCGCGCGGCCGGCTTGCAGCCGCATCGCTCGCGCAGCTTCAAGCTCTCCAACGACCCTGCCTTCGTGGAGAAGGTGCGAGATATCACGGGGCTGTATCTGAACCCGCCCGATCACGCCTTGGTGCTCTGCGTCGACGAGAAGAGCCAGATTCAGGCGCTGGAGCGCACCCAGCCGGTATTGCCTATGGGATTGGGCTATGTCGAAGGCATCACCCACGACTACGTTCGCCATGGCACCACGACGCTGTTCGCCGCACTTGATGTGGCCAACGGGCAAGTCATCTCGCGCGTGCGAGCACAGCACCGCCATCAGGAGTTTCTGGCCTTCCTGCGCCAGATCGACAAACAAACTCCGGCCCCGGATGGCCACCTCAAACTCCCCCACTTGTGGCCGGGCAAACTCCTCCAGGCAGGACGACGGGATTGTCGGTCTTTTTGTCTTCTTCCTGAACGGCTGTTCGGCAAGCGAAGCGCGTCAGGCCG
>Ga0255338_1003849_pt1 | contig 16963 bp, 19 predicted proteins | sample MeOH1_35cm_T4_19_FD_203715 | JGI IMG/M metagenome (GOLD analysis project Ga0255338, IMG submission 203715) | Sandy soil microbial communities from University of British Columbia, Vancouver, Canada - MeOH1_35cm_T4_195 | ecosystem: Engineered > Artificial ecosystem > Sand microcosm > Unclassified ...
CCAGGCGCAGGACTTTTCCCTCAGCATGCACGACGCCACCATGGCGGGCCTCACCGGCATGATGGTCACCGGCACCGTGGCGCAGCGCAATGTGCTGCTCGACCAGATCAAGCAGTTGGGCACCATCCGCGACGTGCACGTGCTGCGGGCCGATGCCGTGATCAAGCTCTTCGGCCCCGGCAGCGGCAAGGACGAGGCGCAGCCCGACCCGCGCGAAGCCCAGGTCATGCAAAGCGGCCAGGAACAGATCTGGACTGAAAGCGATGACCAGGGCGAATACCTGCGCGCCGTTCGTCCCGCGCTCGCGCTCAAGAACTACCTCGGCAAGGACTGCACGGTCTGCCACCAGGTGCCCGAAGGCACGGTGCTGGGCGCGGTGAGCATGAAGGTTTCGCTGGACAAGGTGAACCGCGGCTTGGCGGAGCAGCGCTACAAGTCCATCCTGGCGGCCTTCCTGACCAGCATTCCGGTCTTGTTGCTGATCTACCCCTTCATCCGGAAAGTGGTCACGGTGCCCCTGGCCAGCGGGGTCGAGACCGCCCGCGCCATCGCAACGGGCGATTTGACGCAGGAAGTCCAGGTGACCTCCGGCAACGAAGTCGGCGACCTGCAGCAGGCCCTGCGCGACATGAGCGACAGCCTGATCCACATCGTCGGCCAGGTGCGCTCCGTCACCGACGAAATCTACGCGGCGTCCAACGAAATCTCGAACCGCAACGCCGATCTGGCCAGCCGGACCGAGCAGCAGGTGGGCACGCTGGAGGGAACGGCGAAATCGATGCACGCGCTCACCACCATGGTCAACCGCAATGCCGACGACGCCCAGCGCGCCAACCAGCTGGTCCAGGCGGCATCGGAAGTGGCGCTCAAGGGCGGCGGCGTGGTGTCACAGGTGGTGAACACCATGGCGTCGATCGACACCTCCTCCAGGCGGATCGTGGACATCATCAGCGTCATCGACGGCATCGCCTTCCAGACCAACATCCTGGCGCTCAACGCGGCGGTGGAAGCCGCCCGCGCGGGCGAACAGGGCCGCGGTTTTGCCGTGGTGGCGGCCGAAGTGCGCAGCCTGGCGCAGCGCTCCTCCAGCGCGGCGCGGGAAATCAAGGCACTCATTGACGACTCGGTCGCACGGGTGCAGACCGGCAGCCAGCTGGTGCACCAGGCCGGCGCCACCATGTCGGAGATCGTGGAAAGCATCAACCATGTGACCGACATCATGCGTGGCATTGCCGCCGCCAGCGCGGAGCAGATGTCGGGCATCGGGCGCGTCAACCGGGACATCGACGGCATGAACGCCGCCACCCAGCAAAACGCGGCCATGGTCGAACAGGCCGCCGCCGACGCGAAATCCTTGCAGGATCAGGCCGGCCATCTTGAGCGCGTGGTCAGCACCTTCAAGCTGAGTGGCGTGACGAACGCCACCGCGCCGGCCCTGCAGCTGCCCTACGACAGCCAGAGCTGAAGCCGGTCCCGCTTCAGCGCAGGTTGGCCTGCACCCAGCGCACGATGTCGGCGGCCGAGCGCATGGCGCCGGCCTGGCGCGCCACCTCGCGCCCGCCGACGAACAGCGCCAGTGTCGGGATGCTGCGGATGTTGAAGCGTGCCGCCAGGTTCTGTGCCGCTTCGGTATTGACCTTGGCCACGCGCACCTGGGGTTCGAGCTGGCCGGCCGCCTGCTCGTAGGCCGGCGCCATCATGCGGCAGGGCCCGCACCAAGGCGCCCAGAAGTCCACCAGCACCGGGATCTCGTTGCGGCCGATGTGGCGCTCGAACGAGGCTTCATCCAGTTCCAGCGGATGCGCCGTGAACAGCGGCTGGTGGCACTTGCCGCAATCGGGCGCATGGCCCAGATCACCGAGCTGAACCCGGTTGGTGGTGTGGCAGTGTGGACAGACGATGTGGCGCGTTTCGCTCATGGTGAACCCTTTCTGCCCATCAGATGAGGGGCAGACGGGCACAGTTCAAGTGCTCCCGCGCGCAACAACACGTCAAATCGACGGACTTGTTACAGCAACGCGAATCCGATGGCTGTATTCACGGCATCCTTGACAACAGCCAGTGCAGCATTGATGGCCGCTTCAGCCGCGAGAATACCGAGCCCTTCGAGCGCCAGGAAAACCGTCCGCGTTGCATTTCTCTGAATCTCGAGATGGAGCGCGGCTTGCTCTTCATTGATCTTGCCCGCGGCCTTGAGGGCCTCGATCATGACCAGCGTCTGCGCCAGTTTCTTGGCTTCAGCCTCACCGTATTCTTTGATGGCGGGCCATTTTTCAGCGAAAGCACTCTTGAATGCACCAAGCATGTCTTTTCCAAGCTGAGACGCATTGAGACTCATGATCTTCTCCTTCACATTCAAGCGACGACGTACGCTCACTCACCGCGGCGCTTCGCGAGTTCCAGCTTGAGAATCGCGGTGAAGCTGGTGTTGAACTGGACGCGCAAAGGAGCAACCTGATCCTTGCTCAAACAGGCAATCTTGTGCAGCTTTTCGAGACTTGCCAGACTGCTGGCAAGCAAGGTCACGGCTTCGGTCGTGATTTCGTTCTGCGGAATGGCAGCTGCCCGCACGGCAATGGCGCTGACATCCACCTTGGCCTCGTCATAGAACTGCTTGTGCTTTTCGTACTTGCATTCCGGCAAGCCCTCGACCGCCTCAAGCCCGATCAGATGCGCTTCCGTCTTGCGTTGCAAGGCCGTGACGGCCTTGTCAGTCGTTTCGTCATAGCTGCTGATCAGCTTCACCGAGCAAGCCGACAAGAAGGCCGCCCATACGATCAGGAGCGCTCCGAAGCAACGCAGAGATTTCGACGATCGTTGTCCGTGAATCATGTTGCATCTCCTGTCTGGCATGTACCGATTCAGGCAACGATCATCCCGCCTGCCCGAATCCGCCCAGGCATTGCAGCACATTGTCAGGGGCTCGGCCATCCCCCGTTTGTGGGATAGCCGACAGACGGTCGCTTACAGAACGCGCGCCACCGCGCCGGCCACCAGGCTCAGGATGATGGTGGTGGTCAGCGGCAGGTTGAACTCGCGGCCGAAGAGCGTGAAGTTCAGGTCGCCCGGCAGGCGGCCGAAGCCGATCTTCTTGAACCAGGGCGTGAAGGCGTTGATGATCAGCAACGCGATGAAGATGACGATGAGCCAGCGGAACATGGTTCAGAGTGTATGGGTGCGGTCGCCCGCGGAGAAACCCAGCGCGGCCCAGGGCTCGCCGGCGCAAAAACCGATGACCTTGAACAGCTCGCCCATCTCGTGTTCCATGACCAGTTTGCTGGCCTGGGCGCGCGCGGCCAGGTCGGCCTGCTCCATCAGCTGCGCCAGGCCGCAGTTCAGCAGAAAGCGCGCCTGCGAGCTGTAGCCCAGCACCTCCAGCCCCGCTTCCTGTGCCGCCAGCGCCACGCCGGTGAAGTTGACGTGGGCGGTGATGTCCTTCAGCCCCACGTCGCGCAAGGGGTCGGCATCCGCCTGGTGGGCGCGGTGGCACATCACGGTGCCCATGTGGCGCTGCGGGTGGTAGTACTCGCGCTCGGGGAAACCGTAGTCGAGGAAGAAGGCCGCGCCGGCCTTGAGGCGGTCGGCCAGCGTGCGCACGAAGGCTTCGGCCTGCGGGTGGATTTCGGTCAGGTAGTCGTGCGCGCCCTCCACCTCCAGCGGCGGACGCAGTTCGGTGGCACGGTCCTGCCAGACGAAGGTCCGGGTCGCGGCATCGACGGCCACGCCGCGCTCGTGCCAGACGCCGCCCAGGCGCGCCAGCAGCTTGACCGGCATGGCGTCCAGTACCTCGTTGCCGACCACCACACCCTGCATGGCCGCAGGCAGCTCGCTGGCCCAGCGCACCTTGTCGCCGAATTTCTGCAGCGTCTGCTGCTGGCGCGCGCGCAAGGCACCTGACAGGTCGACGATGGTGTAGCGCTCGACCTGCTCGCCCAAAGCGTCGAGCAGCTGCAGCGCCAGCGCGCCGGAGCCGGCGCCGAACTCCCACAGCTCATGCGTCTGCGTCTGCTGCAGCGCCTGCCCGACCTGGGCCGCCAGTGCGCAGCCGAACAGCGGCGACAGCTCGGGCGCGGTCACGAAGTCGCTGCCGGAGCCGGGCATGAGGCCGAGCTTGCGCAAATCGTTGGCGTAATAACCCAGGCCCGGGGTGTACAGGGCCTGGGCCATGAAGGCGTCAAAACCGAGCCAGCCGCCGGCGGCCTGAATGGCCTGCACCATGCGGGATTGGAGGGCGGTCGTTAAACTGTCGTCTGTCGTCATTACCCGCCAATTCTCCCTCAATGCTTGCCTCCTCCCCCACGCGCACGGTTCTCGTCACCGGCTCGGCCAAGCGGCTGGGGCGCGAGATCGCGCTCACCCTGGCCCGCGCCGGCTGGCAGGTGGCCATTCATTACCGCGATTCGGCTGGCGATGCTATGGAAACCGTAGCTGACTGCGAACAACTGACGGGGGCTGCAGCCGCTTTTGATGCCGATCTGGCGGACGAGGCAGCGGTGCGCGCGCTGTTGCCGCGGGTGATTGCGCATTTCGGCCAGGTGGACGCCGTGGTCAACTGCGCGGCGATTTTCGAGCACGACAGCGCGCAGAGCTTCAGCTACGCCGCCATGGAACGGCACCTGCGCTGCAACACCGGCGCGGCCATCGTGCTGGCGCAGGCGCTGCATGCCCATGTGCACGAGCGTGCCGGCGACGGGGTGGTGGTCAATCTGCTGGACCAGAAGCTGTGGAACCAGAACCCGGACTTCATCAGCTACACCTTGTCCAAGGCCGCGCTGGAGGCCGCCAACACCATGCTGGCCCAGGCGCTGGCACCCGACGTGCGGGTGGTCGGCGTGGCGCCGGGCCTGACCCTGACCAGCCCCTTCCTGACGCCGGAGAAGTTCGAGGCCCTGCACCAGCTCTCGCCGCTGGGCCGCTCGTCCACACCGCAAGACGTGGCCGCAGCGGTGAAGTTCGCGCTGGAGAACTCGTCCATCACCGGCACCACGCTGCTGGTGGACGGCGGCCAGCACCTGATGCGCTTCGAGCGTGATTTTTCGATGATGTGAGGGCACGATGTCCAACAACAAAAGTACCCAGATCCTCACGCTCACCGGCTTGCGCTTCGATGCCAACCTAGGCATCCTCGACCATGAGAAAACCGCGCCGCAGCCGATCCAGGTCGATGCCGAGCTCAACCTCGGCCCGCAGGCGCTGCTGCCGCACGACGACGACATCAACCATGTGCTGGACTACCGCAAGGTGCGCCAGATCATCATCAACGAATGCACGGCCGAGCACGTGAACCTGCTGGAAAGCATGATCGGCAAACTGGCCAACCGCCTGCTGCTGCTGCCCGGCGTGGTGGGCGTGCGCGTGAAGATCGTCAAGCTGGAGATCTTCGACGACTGCGAAGTGGCGATCCGCGCCGAGACGGGAACCTGGTAAGTGAACTGGGGTCAGATCCCAATTCAGGACAGAACTATTTGACGAAGCAAGCGGTGCAAAACGAAATTGGGCTCTGACCCCAGTTCACGCTGCCTCCGGAGAAATTTATGAGCGCCCAATGGATTGACAACGAACCGGTTCCTGCTGCGAAGGAACTGAAGATCGAGCGCGAGACGCACAAGCTCGAGAAGCGCCTGTGCCGCCAGGTCGGCCAGGCCATCGTCGACTACAACATGATCGAGGAAGGCGACCGCGTCATGGTCTGCCTCTCCGGCGGCAAGGACAGCTACGGCATGCTCGACATCCTGATGAAGTTGAAGGCGCGCGCGCCGATCGACTTCACGCTGGTGGCCGTCAACCTCGACCAGAAGCAGCCCGGCTTCCCCGACCACATCCTGCCCGAGTACCTGCAGAAGCTCGGCCTCCCCTTCCACATCGAGACGCAGGACACCTATTCCATCGTCAAGGACAAGATCGCCGAAGGCAAGACCATGTGCAGCCTGTGCAGCCGGCTGCGCCGCGGCATTCTGTACCGCGTGGCACGCGAGCTCAAATGCAACAAGCTGGCGCTGGGCCACCACCGCGACGACATGCTGCAGACCTTCTTCCTCAACATGTTCTTCGGCGGCAAGTTGAAGGGCATGCCGCCCAAGCTCACCAGCGACAACGGCGAATTCATCGTCATCCGCCCGCTGGCCAATGTGGCCGAGAAGGACCTGATCCGCTGGGCCGAGCACCGCCAGTTCCCCATCATTCCCTGCACCCTGTGCGGCAGCCAGGAAAACCTGCAGCGCAAGCAGATCGGCAACCTGCTGCGCGAGTGGGACAAGAAATTCCCCGGCCGGCTGGAGACCATGTTCACCGCGCTGCAGAACGTGGTGCCCTCGCACCTGATGGACGCCCGGCTGCACGACTTCAAGAACCTCAAGGCCAGCGGCGTGCCGGACGAAAACGGCGACATCGTGTTCGATGAGGAAGAGTTCAGCAGCACCAGCCTGCCGGGTGTGCAGGTGGTGTCGCTGTAGACCGGAAGCCTTCGAATGAAACGCCTGTCCATCCTGCTCACCCTGGCCCTGCTGCTGTCCGGCTGCGGCGGCATGCGGCTGGTGGACGCGCAGGTGCAGGCCACGGCCACCAGCGCCACGATTGAAAAAGGCGCGCGCTACCGCTTCGAACGCCTGCCCTCGCAAGCCGACCAGCCCCAGGCCGCGCAGGTGGAAGCCATCACCCAGGTGGCGCTGGCCCAGGTGGGCCTGGTGCGCAATGACAGCGCCGCGCGCTACAGCGTGCTGCCCAGCGCACGCATCCAGGCCTACAACGCCGACTACTGGGGCGATCCGATGGGGCGCTCCGGCGTCGGGCCCTACAGCCAGGTCGTGATCGGCACCGGCAACATGGGCAGCGTGGTGGGCTGGGGCATGCGTTTTCCGCCGCCCACCCACTACCGCTACGAAATCAGCCTGCTGTTGCGCGACCTGCAAAGCGGCCAGGTGGTTTATGAAACACGCGCCACGCATAACGGTCCCTGGGCCGACAACGCCAACATCCTGCCCGCCCTGTTCGAGGCTGCGTTAAAAGACTTTCCTCACCCACCGGCTGGCATACGCCAGGTCAATATCGAAATTCCGCGCTGAGTCGCAGACAAGCATTGATGGACGCCACCCGCATTCTCGCCATCCGCCACGGGGAAACCGCCTGGAACGTGGACACCCGCATCCAGGGCCACCTCGACATCCCGCTCAACGAACGCGGCCGCTGGCAGGCCCAGCGGCTGGCGCGCGCACTGGCGGCGCGCGACCCGCTGCACGCCATCTACAGCAGCGACCTGCAGCGCGCGCACGACACGGCGCGCGCCATTGCCGACGCCACCGGCGCACCGCTGGCCACGCACAGCGGCCTGCGCGAGCGCGGCTTCGGCATCTTCGAGGGCAAGACCTTTGTCGAGATCGAAACCACCTGGCCGGAAGAGTCCGAGCGCTGGCGCCGCCGCGACCCGCACTGGGCACCGCAGGGCGGCGAATCGCTGCTGCAGGTGCGCGAGCGCATCACGCACACCTTGCACGAGCTGGCAGCGCGCCACCCGGGTGAGCAGATCGTGCTGGTGGCGCACGGCGGCGTGCTGGACCAGCTCTACCGCGCCGCCACCGGGCAGGAGCTGCAGGCGCCGCGCACCTGGCAGCTGACCAACACCGCTGTCAACCGCCTGCTGTGGACGCCGCAAGGCCTGTCCCTCGTCGGGTGGGCCGACACCACCCACCTCGACGATGCATCGCTTGACGAAATCAGCAGCTGAGACCTGGCCCACTCACCTCAGTGCCCTCATCGGCCAGGGCGTGGCCGCCATCGACACCCCGGCCCTGGTGGTGGACCTCGATGCCATGGAACGCAATCTGGCCACCATGGCGACGTTCGCGCGGCAGCACGGCGTGAAGCTGCGCCCACACGCCAAGATGCACAAGAGCGCCGCACTCGCCAAACTGCAGATGCAAGCCGGCGCCGTCGGCGTATGCGTGCAGAAAACGTCGGAAGCCGAAGCCTTGACGGCCGGCGGCGTGGACGACCTCTACATCAGCAACGAAGTCATCGCGCCGCACAAGCTGCAGCGCGTGGCGACGCTGGCGCGCGCACTGGCCGCACGCGGCGGCCGGCTGGCCATCGCCGTGGACAGCCTGATCGGCGTGCAAGCACTGGCGCAGGCCCTGGGCCCGGATAAGAACCTGATCGATGTCTTCATCGAACTCGACGTCGGCCAGAACCGCTGCGGCGTGGCCGAGCCGGCCGACGTGCTGCCGCTGGCGCAGGCCATCACGCAGCAGCCAGCGCTGCGCCTGGCCGGCCTGCAGGCCTACAACGGCCGCGCCCAGCACCTGCGCAGCGTGGCCGAGCGTCGCGCCGCGCTCGATGCCGTCCTCGCCCGCGTGCAGCAGGCACGCGCGCTGGTGGAGGCGGCAGGTCTGTCGCTGCCGCTGGTCACCGGCGCGGGCAGCGGCACCTTCGGCCTGGAGGCTGCCAGCGGCGTCTTCGGCGAACTGCAGGCCGGCTCCTACCTGTTCATGGACGCCGACTACGCCCGCAACGACCTCGACCCGGCGCAGCCGCGCTTTGAACACGCGCTGTTCGTCAAGAGCCAGGTCATGAGTGTGAGTGCCGGCCATGTGGTGGTGGATGCCGGCCACAAGAGCCACGCCATCGACTCCGGCCCACCAAGCGTGCACGGCCGGGCCCTGGAGTGCACCGGCTGCAACGACGAGCACAGCACGCTGCGCGCCACAGCAGCGGATGTGACGCTACCGGCTCTCGGCGAGGTGCTGTGGCTGATTCCCGGCCACTGCGACCCGACTGTCAACCTGCATGACTGGATGATCGGCGTGCGCGGCGGGCTGCAGGCCGGCACCGTGGAGCAGCTCATTCGGGTTAGTGCGAGGGGCGCCCTGAGCTGAACGTGTTGACAATGCGCGCATGACATCCAACCCGACCAGTGCACCCAGCCAGTCACTTTTTCTGCTGCTGATCGCGGTCGCCGCCGTGTCCACCGGCACGGCCGTCCTCGGACTGATGGAGCTGCACTACATCGCCAAGCCGTTGGCGCTGCTGATTGCTATTATTTTTATAGCTACACGCGCATACCAATCAAGACCGAAGGGCCGATTTGAATCCAAATTCAAAATCTGGCTGCTCATCGCCCTGGCCTGTTCGCTGGCCGGCGACGTGGCCCTGATGTTCCCGGGCTACTTCGTTCCCGGCCTGCTGGCTTTCCTGCTGGCGCACCTGGGCTACATCGCCTTGCTGAAGCAGGGCCATGCCTGGTTCCCCAGCCGGCGTGCGCTCGTCACCACGCTGGGCTTGGGCGCCGCCATGTACGCCGTGCTCTGGGTCGGCGGCCTGCCGCCCGCGCTGCGTGCACCGGTGGCTGCCTATGTGCTGGTGATCACGCTGATGGCCGCGCAGGCCATCGGCCGCGCCACAGTGCTGCATGACACAGCGGCCTGGGGCGTGGCCATTGGCGCCGGCTTCTTCATGCTCAGCGACACGCTGCTGGCGCTCAACAAGTTCGTCGTCCCGCTGCCGCTGGCGTCACTGTGGGTGCTGTCCACCTACTACGCGGCACAGATCCTGATCGTGCGCCACGCGCGACCAAGCTGACGCCTCGTCACGCCGGCGCCGGATGCGCTTGCGCCTCGTCGCGCGCGATACGGCCGTCCACCAGCTCCACGACGCGGTCGCAGCGTGCGGCCAGGCGCGGGTCGTGCGTCACCACCACGAAGGAAATGCCGCGCTCGGCATGCATGCGGCGCAGCAAGGCGAACACCTCATCGGACGAGGCGGTGTCGAGGTTGCCGGTCGGTTCGTCGGCCAGCACCAGCGCCGGCGACATCACCAGCGCGCGCGCAATCGCCACGCGCTGCTGCATGCCGCCCGACAGCTCCGACGGCCGCTTGTCCATGGCGCGGCTCAGGCCCACCGCGGCCAGCAGTTCGCGCGCGTGCGCCTGGCGTTGCGAACTCACGCGACCTTCGGCCGCGAGCACCGGCAGCGTCACGTTCTCCAGCGCACTGAAGGCCGGCAGCAGGTGGTGGAACTGGAACACGAAGCCCAGCGTGTTGCGCCGGCGCAGCGTCAGCCCTTCATCGTCCAGCCCCTGCACCTCCTCGCCCTGCAAGAGGTAGCGGCCGGCGGTCATGCGCTCGAGCAGGCCAATGATGTTGAGCAACGTGCTCTTGCCCGAGCCCGAGGGCCCGATCAGCGCCATGAAGTCGCCACGCACCACGCGCAAGTCCAGGCCGTGCAGCACCTCGGCCTCGTTGGGCTGGCCGATGTTGTAGCTCTTGCGAACATTGTCCAGTTCGATCAGGAAATCACTGGCAGGCATTTCAACGCACCCCTCCGAAAGCAAGGAGTGATGGCATACCCCAAGCGCAAGCCGCGGGACGCCGTGGAACCGGCTTGGCCGGGCCACTGGCGTCGCCCCCTTGAGGGGGGTGGCGTAACGAACGCAGTGAGTGAAGCCTGGGGGTGTTCATATCCGTATCGCTTGCGCCGGGTCCATGGCGGCGGCACGGCGCGCGGGGGCGATCGCGGCCAGCACGCCACAGACGGTGGCAATCAGCGCCACCTGCCAGGCCGTGGCCAGCGGCAGTGTGATGGCGAACAGCGGCAGGCCGTCCGAGCCGCGCACATAGTGGGTGAACAGCCAGATCAGGATCACCGCCAGCACGATGCCCAGCGCCGAACCCAGCGCGCCCACCACCGCGCCCTGCACCAGGAACACGCGCAGCACCTGGCCGCGCGTGGCACCCATGGCGCGCAGGATGCCGATCTCTCGGCGCTTCTGCACCACCGACACCACCAGCACACTGGCAATGCCCAGCACCACCACCACCAGCACCACGCCACGGATCAGCGCCGTGCTGACCGACTGGGCATTGAGGGCCGAGACCAGCTGGGCGTTGTTCTCTTTCCAGCTCTCGATCTTGTAGGGGAACTGGCTGCGCAGTTCCTCGGCCAGCGCCTGCGCCGCCCAGACGTCTTTCAAGGCCAGGTCGAGACCGGTGGCACCGCCCGGCAGGCCCAGCATGCTCTGGGCCGCGCGCAGGGGCACGATGACGGTGCGGCGGTTCAGGTCCTTGACGCCCAGGTCCACCAGCGCCGTGACGCGCACCGAATCGCTGACGGTGCTGCTGGCCGTGCCAGTCTGCAGCGTCAGGCGGTCGCCCACGCGCACGCCGAGGTCGGATGCCAGGTCGCGCCCGATGACGGCCTCGCCCGGCGCCAGCCGCGCCGTGCCGCTGACCACCTTGCTGCGCAAGCCGACGATGCGGTCGTAACGGTCCAGATCGACCCCCATCAGCGCAATGGCCTGGGTGGCCTCGCCGCGCAGCGCCAGGCCGCTGCCCGACACCATGGGCGAGACGGCGGCGACGTTGTCGTGGCGCTCCAGCAGAGGCAGCAGCGCCTGCCAGTTGGCCACCGAGCGCAGGCGCTGCGCGCGCGGCTGGGTCTCGGTCAGCGTCGCGGTGTCCGGGGTGACGAGCCGCGCCGGCAGGACCACGTCGTCAGGCGCACGCACCGTGACATGGGCCTGGGCCCCGAGCGTCTTGGCCAGGGTGTTGCTCTGCAGGCCGTTGATCAGGGCCGAGATGTAGGCGATCACCGCCACGCCAGCCGCCACGCCGACAATGATGAGCAGGGTCTGCATGCGCCCTTCGCGCAAAAAGCGCAGCGCCACACGGAATTCGAAGCCGAGCCACGCCATCGTGTACCGGCGCTGCTAGCGCCCCATGGCGTTGCTGAGTGCCGAGCCGGCATCCTCGCCGCGGGCGCCGGCGGCCGTTGCTGCACTGGGCTGCCAGGCCACGGCATGCACCTGCACCCGCTCGCCGGCGCGCACCTTGGCGCCCAGCAGCACCGCGTCGCCTTCGCGCAGGCCCTCGGCCACCTCCACCGCCTCCAGCGTGCGCAGCCCAAGGCGAATGTTGCGTTCCTGCGCCTGCCCGGCGGCGGCCACCAGCACCGTGGCGCTGTCCGGCGCCGTGCTGCGCAGGGCGGACAGCGGCAGCACCAGCACACGCTCGCGCCGCGCGGTTTCCACTTCGACCGACAGCGTCATGTCCTCGCGCAAAAAGGCCGGCGGCTGCTGTTCCAGCGTGAACTTGACCTCGATCGCGCCGCGTTGTGGATCGATCACTGGCGCGATCGACAGCACCTTGGCGGCAAAACGCTGGCCGGCAAAGGCATCGGCCACCACCGTGGCTTTCTGCCCGGCCTGCAACTGGTCGAGAAAACGTTCGTCGACCTGGGCGCTGAGCTGCGTCGGCCCGGCCAGTGCCAGGCTCAAGAGGGCCTTGCCCGGCTGCACGATCTGCCCCGGTTCGACCTGGCGCGACAACACGCGCGCATCCGATGGCGCCACCAGCGCTGCCTGCGTCAGGCGGGCGCGTGCTGCCGCCACTGCAGCGCGCGCCGAGCCGCGCTGCGCCACCGCCACATCGACCGCGCGCTGGGCCTCATCGAGTTGTGCGGCACTGTAGAAACCCTGCGCCACCAACTGTTGCCCGCGCTGCAGCGTAGCCTGGGCCGCCTGCAGCGTGGCATCGGCCTGGCGTTCGGCCGCCACCGCCTGCGCCAGGGCGGCATTCAATTCATCGGTTTCCAGCCGGACCAGCACCTCGCCGGCACGCACCTGGGCACCTTCGCGCACCAGCACCTGCGCCACCCGGCCGGTCAGGGTGCTGCCCACATCGACGCGCGACAACGTGGCCACGCGGGCAGAGAACTGCAGCGTGCGCACCAGCGGGCCGGGCTGCATCACCAGGGCATCGGCGCGTGGCGCACGCAAGCTGAAGGCCGCCAGCCCGGCCAGTGCCAGCGCAAGCAGCACGGCAAAAACGACCCAGCGGGTTTTGCCAGCAAACTTGATCATCTCAGTTGCTCCACCACGCACCCAGCAATCCAAGGCGCATGGAACGAGCTAACCGGGAAACGCCGTGGAACCGGCTTCGCCGGTCCACTGGCGTTGCCCCCTTGAGGGGGGTGGCGTAGCGACACGCAGTGCGCGAAGCCTGGGGGTGTTCCATATCTCAGCCCTCGAACAGGCCGCCCTCGGTCTTGGGCGGCGTCACGCCCAGGTGGCGGTAGGCCGCCAGCGTGGCGATGCGCCCGCGCGGCGTGCGCTGCAAGAAGCCTTGCTGGATCAGGTAGGGCTCGATCACGTCCTCGATGGTGTCGCGCTCTTCGCCGATGCTGGCCGCGATGTTGTCGAGACCGACCGGACCGCCGTCGAAGCGGTGAATGACCGCTTCAAGCAGCTTGCGGTCCATCAGGTCGAAGCCCTGCGGATCGACGTCGAGCATGGCCAGCGCCTTCTGCGCGATGTCCCGGGTAATGCGGCCGGTGCCCTTGACCTCGGCGTAGTCGCGCACGCGGCGCAGCAGGCGGTTGGCAATGCGCGGCGTGCCGCGCGAGCGGCGCGCAATCTCGAAGCCGCCCTCATCGTCCATCGGCGCGGCCAACAGACCGGCGCTGCGCGTGACGATGCGACCCAGTTCCTCCGCGCTGTAGAACTCCAGCCGCGCCACGATGCCGAAGCGGTCGCGCAACGGGTTGGTCAGCATGCCGGCGCGGGTGGTGGCGCCCACCAGCGTGAAGGGCTGCAGGTCGAGCTTGATGCTGCGCGCCGCCGGCCCTTCGCCGATCATGATGTCGATCTGGTAGTCCTCCAGCGCCGGGTAGAGGATTTCCTCCACCACCGGCGACAGGCGGTGGATCTCGTCGATGAAGAGCACGTCGTTCTTCTCGAGGTTGGTCAAGAGCGCCGCCAGGTCCTTGGGCTTTTCCAGCACCGGGCCGCTGGTCTGGCGCAGGTTCACGCCCAGCTCGTGCGCAATGATGTGCGACAGCGTGGTCTTGCCCAGGCCGGGCGGGCCGAACAGCAGCACGTGGTCCAGCGCTTCCTCGCGCTTCTTGGCCGCTCCGATGAAGATCTCCAACTGCTCGCGCACCTTGACCTGGCCCACGTACTCGTCCAGCAGCTTGGGTCGCAGCGCGCGCTCGATCGCCTCCTCGCCGGGCGACGTCGGTGCGGCCGAGACCACGCGGTTGGCGGAAGAGGGGGCAAAATCGTCGGTCTGGATGCTCACGGCAAAAATCGGGAAAATGTGACTCAAAGCGCTGGCGTTTCACGCCATGATGCACGACTATACCCCCTGCACCTCCCCTCTCGCCCGGTCTTTTCTCACATCTCCTCAAGCTGGGCGCCACCTGTGCCGATACCCTAGAAACCATGTCCGATCGCCTGCCACTCACCCCCTGGATGCCCCTTCGCCACGCTGCGGTGGGCCTCGGCCTGACCTGCCTGCTGGCCGCACTGCCGCTGCAGGCCGCCGAGCCATCGCCCGGCGCCGCCGTCGGCAAGGACATTGCCGAGCAGTTGCGCGAGGCCGCCAAGGGCAACCTGTCGCAGAAACAGCTGACCGTGATCGTCAACGGCACCGAGGCCAAAAGCACCGGCGTCACCTCGATCCCGAAACCGGTCAAACCGGTGGCGCCGACCCGGCCGGTTGGCGCCAGCAAGGCCGCGCAAGCGGAGCCCGCCGATCCGCCCGCGCCGGCGGTGCAGGGCAGCAAGCCGGCACCCGCCACGTCCTACCAGCGCGCCCGCACCGCCGCCCTGGTCGGCCACGCGGCGCCGAGCGCAACGCCCAACAAGGAGCACCACGGCCACGAGGTGCACTGGGCCTATGAAGGTGAAGGCGGCCCCGATGCCTGGGGCCAGCTCAAACCGGAATTCAAGACCTGTGCCCTGGGCCAGCGCCAGTCGCCGATTCACATCCAGGAATCGAACACGCTGCAGGGCCCGGCCGAAGCCATCCAGTTCAGCTACCAGCCGAGCAGCGGCACGGTGGTGAACAACGGCCACACCATCCAGGTCGATGTGGTGGGCGACAACAGCATCACGGTGCGCGGCTCGAACTACAAGCTGCTGCAGTTCCACTTCCACCACCCGTCGGAAGAGCGCATCAACCACAAGGTGTATTCGATGGTGGCACACCTGGTGCACCGCAATGCCGAAGGCCAGTTGGCTGTGGTGGCGGTGCTGCTCGACCCGGGTGCGGCCAACAACCTGATCAACAAGGTCTGGACCTACATGCCGCTGGACGCCGGCGACACCGTGCGCATGCCGGCCGGCCTGCTGGACCTGAACGAATTGCTGCCGAAAGACCAGCGCTACTACCAGTTCCTCGGCTCGCTCACCACGCCGCCCTGCACCGAAGGTGTGCTGTGGCTGGTGCTGAAGCAACCAACCACCGTCAGCCCGGAACAGCTCAAGCTCTTCAGCCAGCTCTACCCGCACAACGCCCGCCCGGTGCAGCCGCTGCACGGCCGCCCGATCCGCGACGCGCAGTAAACCGAAAAGCGCCGGTCTAGCCGGCAAAAACCCGCCAGCCCCAGGCCACGCCCAACGCGGCAATCCCCAGCCAGATCAGCACGATGACGACCGCCGCCGCGCGGCTGGTCGGCTTACCGCCTTGCCTGGCTGCTTGTACCTTGGCGTGGCACTCGTCCAGCACCGCCTGCGGCACCAGCTTGATGGCCAGCGCAATGCCCAGCGGGATCAGCACCAGGTCGTCCAGATAACCCAGCACCGGCACGAAGTCCGGAATCAGGTCGATCGGGCTGAAGGCATAGGCCACGATGACGGCCACCAGCAGCTTGGCGTACCAGGGCGTGGCCGGATGGCGCGCCGCCAGGTACAGCACATAGGTCTCACCCTTGAGCGCCCTGGCGCGCTGCTTGAGCCGAGCCAGCCAAGCCATGGGGCCGCCCTTACCTGGCCAGCGCCTTGAGCGCGAGCTTGATGCCCTCGCTCACGCCGACGTCGGCTGGCAAGGCCTTGAGCGCGGCGGCGGCTTCCTTGTCGCTGTAGCCCAGCGCCAGCAGCGCCTGCAGGATGTCGGTCTGCGCGTCGTTCACCGGACCACCCACAGCGCCGATGTCGGCCCCCAGCTTGCCCTTGAGCTCCAGCAGCAGGCGCTCGGCGGTCTTCTTGCCGATGCCCGGCACCTTGACCAGGCGGCCGGCTTCCTGCAAGCTCACCGCCTGCGCCAGTTCGGCCACGCTCATGCCGGAGAGCACGGCCAGCGCGGTGCGCGGGCCGACACCGCTGATCTTGATCAGCTGGCGGAAGGCCGCGCGCTCGGGTTCGGTACCGAAGCCGTAGAGCAGCTGCGCGTCCTCGCGCACGACGAAATGCGTCAGCAGGCTGACCTTCTCGCCCAGGTTCGGCAGGTTGTAGAAGGTGCTCATGGAGACCTGGACTTCGTAGCCCACGCCATGGCAGTCCACCAGCACCTCGGGTGGATTTTTTTCGAGAAGAATGCCTGTGAGCCGACCGATCATGCTGCGCCTATCATTGGGGGAACTTTCGAGGAATTATCAGCTTGATTCTCCGCCACCTCTTCTCGCCGCCCAACAACACCCGCCTGGCCCACCTGTGCGGCCCCATGGACGAGCACCTGCGCACCATCGAAACCGCGCTGCAGGTGAAGATCGCCCACCGCCACGAGCAGTTCAAGGTCGACGGCCCCAAGGCCAAGGCCAAGCGTGGCATGGAGGTGCTGCAGGCGCTGTACGAGATGGCGGCGCGCCCGATCGACACCGCCACCGTGCAGCTGATGCTGGCCGGCGACAGTTCCATGCCGCTGGCCGAGGACGGCGAGGCGCTGCAGACGCGCCGCCACGAGCTGCGCGCGCGCACACCCAACCAGGCGCACTACCTGGACAGCATTGCCAACCATGACATCACCTTCGGCATCGGCCCGGCCGGCACCGGCAAGACCTACCTGGCGGTGGCCAGCGCGGTCGATGCGTTGGAACGCAGCGTGGTGCAGCGCATCGTGCTCACGCGCCCGGCGGTGGAAGCCGGCGAGCGCCTGGGCTTTCTGCCCGGCGACCTGACGCAGAAGATCGACCCCTACCTGCGCCCGCTGTATGACGCGCTCTACGACCTGATGGGCTTCGAGAAGGTGCAGAAAGCCTT
>Ga0255338_1003850_pt1 | contig 16962 bp, 18 predicted proteins | sample MeOH1_35cm_T4_19_FD_203715 | JGI IMG/M metagenome (GOLD analysis project Ga0255338, IMG submission 203715) | Sandy soil microbial communities from University of British Columbia, Vancouver, Canada - MeOH1_35cm_T4_195 | ecosystem: Engineered > Artificial ecosystem > Sand microcosm > Unclassified ...
AAAAAGTCGGTGTTTTGAAGCTCACTTTCGCAACTTGTTGAAAATGGCGTGCAGATTTTTCGATTACGAACCACTTACAAAACCAAATCCAATTTGAGCGACTTTTTCAGCAGCCTGTTAGGTCGGCGGCGTGGGCCTTCTCCGGTGGCCGGCCCTTCGGGGATGACGTCTGCCTCGTGGCCTGCGAACTACGCGCCTGAGACAGCCGCGATCAGAGTTCCTCGTCCATCCGGCGCAGCCGCTCGGCCATGATGGTCATGATCTGCAGGGCGAAGAAGGGACTTTGCTGCACCAGAAATTCAAACCGCCGGCGGTCGATGGGGACGAGCTTGGCGTCGGTCTTCACCACGGCGGTGGCGATGCGCGGGCGTTGTTCGATCAGGGCCATTTCTCCGAAAACTCCGCCGACGGTGATGGTCTCGACCACTTTGCCCCGGATGACGATTTCCACCGTGCCATCGATCACCGCGAACATCTGCTCTCCGCCGTCACCTTCCCGAAACACGGTCTGCCCGGCGGCATAGCTCACGTAATCGGTGTCGTTGGCGAATAGATTGATCTTCATGATGATGGTGGCGGCAAGCGAAGTTGTGGCCGCCGGTCATGGCAACGACTACCTCGCGGGCGGCTGTTACATTCGTGTAACAGCGCCGGCTCACTTCCCGTCGAGGCGCCGGCCTTGGGCGGCCACGGCGATGAGCCGGCCGAGCCGGCGTTGGCGCGTCGCTTCCTGCTTGGCGCCGGTCACCCAGTGGATGCAGAGGCGCTGGTAGCCGGGCGGCTGGGTCTGCCAGTGGGTCCAGGCTTTCTTGTTGGCGCGGAAAATCCTTTCGGTGGCGGCGGGGAATTGCTGTGGCCGTTTCTCGAAGGAATAGATGCCGGTCTTCTGCGCGCTGCGGGCGTTGAACGCGGCGAGGCCGGCGGAATGCATCCTGCCGGCGGCGGTGAGTCGCGCCACGTGGGCGACGTTGAGGTTGCTCCAGTTGCTGCCCGGTTTGCGCGGGGTGACGCGATGGGTGTAGCTCTCGTCATCAACGCGCCGCTTCACGCCGTCGATCCAGCCGAAGCAGAGGAGTTCATCCAGCGCCTCCTGATAGGTCGGGCCGCCCTTGCCGGAGTCCTTCTTGTAGAATCCGAGCAGCAGCTCGGTGGCCGTGGCGTGATTCTTCTCCAGCCAGCGGCGGAAATCAGCGGCGGTCTTGAAATGGGCGAGTTTCATCCAGTAAGAGATTGGCGCCGCCACATTTTACCGGAGGAAAGGCTGCCATTGCGTGCCATGCTTGGGCGCCACGAGTTCGTTGACCGGAGTCGGGTTCTTTTCGATGGCCACGAGCTGAGGATAGAAACTGATCGAGCTGATTGCCGCCTGGAAGGGACTGGTCTTGCTGGCGAGCCGGCGTTCGTTGTCGTCGGGATGATTGGTGACCTCGCCTTGGTTCAACATGCCGGCCAAGCCGGCCAGATAGGAAGAGAAGGAGTGGAATTCGCCATGGATGTCTTCGCAGACATAGACGCCGCCTAGCTGGAGGTGCGGGAGCAGTTCCTCCAAGGATACCCGCTGCTGGTCATAGATGTGGCCGCCGTCGTCGATGACGATGTCGAGCCGTGGAACCGCGGTCCGGAACCGCGACCAGAAACCCCGGTCGGCCTGATCCCCGACGAAGATCCGCACGGTATCGCTCTCATAGGCCTTGCAGGCCGGCTCGATGTCGACGCCGTAGAGACGGACCTTGGGGCCGAAGTAATCGCGCCACATGTCGAGACTGCCCCCGCTGAAGACTCCGATCTCCAGAACGTGGACTTCCCGGCCGCGGAAGCGGGCGAAATGTTTTTCGTAGATATTGAAATAATGCCGCCATTTCCAGATGCCGCGACCTTCATGCCGTCCATCGAAGAAGGCCTGCAAGTCATTGGGCGGGGCGGCTGGCGGCGGGTTTCCGGCGTGCTTCGTCGGCCAGACAAAGGCCGCCGCGTAGGCCCGGCCGGATACATTGGCCTCTGCGCCGGCGGAAACCTCGGCCCGCACGGACGCAAGACTGGAGGCGGAGCCCAAACGGCCTTCCCGGCGGCCAAAGGCGGAGAAATGTTCCTGGCCCGAGGCAAATTGTCCGGCGGAGATCGCCGCCGCCACATCCGGATAGGCGGTCAGATAGTAGGCTTCGTCGAACTCCTCCGATGAGAGGCTCATGGCGGAAATGGATGGGATCAGACTGACTCCGGCGGCAGGGTGTGCAACTTCAACTCGGGGTTTTTCTCGGAGAAATAGCGCATCGTCCACTCGTTCGGGAAGAGGACGACGGGGTGGTCGAACTTATCGGCGCCGAAGCTCACGCCGGTGGCGATGATGAACCGGGAATAGTCGACGCCCTTCGGCCCTTTGTAGACGTCGGGTATGTCCACCCAGCGGATGACCGTCCAGGGCGTGGGGGTCAGCTTGCACTCGGCGTTGTATTCGGACTGGAGGCGCCATTGCACGACCTCGAACTGGAGCGGGCCCACCGCGGCGAGGAGCGTGGCGCCGGCGGGTGCGTTGCGGGCGGTGAAGGATTGCACGACGCCCTCCTGCAGGAGCTGTTCGAGGCCGGCGCGGTATTTCTTGGCGTCGCCGCTGTTCGGATTGGATATGTAGGTGAAAACTTCCGAGGGGAACCGCGGGATCTCACTGTAGTAGATGCTGCGGTCCTCCGTGAGGGTGTCGCCGATGCCGAACTCGCTGTGGCCGACGAGGCCGATGACGTCGCCCGGCCAGGCTTCGTCGACGGTCTCGCGTTCGCGTCCGAAGAGCTTGTGCGAGGAGGAGAGGCGGACGGATTTGCCGGTGCGCTGGTGGGTGACGACCATGTCGCGGTCGAACTTGCCTGAACAGACGCGGCAAAACGCGATGCGGTCGCGGTGCTTCGCGTCCATGTTGGCCTGGATCTTGAAGATGAAGCCGGAGAATTTCGGGTCGTCGACCGACACCTCGCGCGCGACGGTCGGTTGGGCGAGGCCGGGGACGGTGACACTGACGGACTTCCGCGGGGCGGGCGGGACGGCGTCATGGAGGAAGCCGTCCAGCAAGAGCTGGATGCCGAAGTTGTTCACGGCGGAACCAAAATAGACCGGTGTCTGCCGGCCATGCTGGATCGCATCGAGGTCGAAAGGATGTCCGGCGCCGTCGAGCATCTCGAGCTGCTCCTTCACGTCGCGGTAGGTGTCGTCGTCGAGCTTGGAACGGACGGCCGCGTCGTCGAGGGAAGCGACGCTGACCGGAGCCTGAAACTTGCCGCCCGGGACGCGCTCGAAGAGATGGACCTGGCGGGTGCGACGGTCGAACACGCCCTTGAACTGCGGGCCGCTGCCGAGGGGCCAGATTACGGGGGAGGATTGCAGGCCGAGCACGCTTTCGAGTTCGTCCAGCAGGTCGAGCGGGTTGCGCGTCGGCCGGTCGCACTTGTTCATGAACGTGAAGATGGGCACGCCGCGGCGCCGGCAAACCTCGAAGAGCTTGCGCGTCTGCGCCTCGACGCCCTTGGCGGCGTCGATGACCATCAGGGCGGCGTCGACGGCCGTCAGCACGCGGTAGGTGTCCTCGGAGAAGTCCTTGTGGCCGGGGGTGTCGAGCAGGTTGACGGCGCAGCCGGCGTAGTCGAACTGGAGGACGGTCGAGGAGATGGAAATGCCACGCTGTTTCTCGAGTTCCATCCAATCGGAGGCGGTGGCGCGCTGGTTCTTGCGGGCGGTGACGGCGCCGGCGAGGTGGATGGCGTTGCCGTAGAGCAGGAACTTCTCGGTCAGCGTCGTCTTGCCCGCATCAGGGTGCGAGATGATCGCAAAAGTGCGGCGGCGGGCGATTTCCTGGGCGGGGGACACGGGCGAGGAGTGAAGGTGAAAGTGAAGGTGGTCGGCAAGGAGCCGGAGAATTGGTGAGGAAACGGGGCGGAGGCGGGGGAGGGAAGCCTGAATTTTTCGGCCTACGGATATTCCGTAGACCGGTATACGGATCACTCCGGATGCCCGCTGGAGCAGGAATGGCCTAAAGTAGGCCAACCCCCGCACCCAATGGTCATTACCCTTACAGTCATTGCCCTGCTCATCCAGTTTGCCGGCGTGTATGCATTGATCATCCAAACTCAACTGACGCAGGACGAGGAAGGTGAGGCCGCCGACCCGGTCTGCCAGCGTGGCGGTCAGGCCTACTATAACGCTTTCGCCAAGCCGCAGACCGAAAGGGTCCGTGAGCGGCACCTCGGCGCTTGAGCGCAGACAGGCTCAAGTGCGGCCACAGCCTGTCGATTAACCCCTTATGAGCATTTGGATGCTGGTCGCGCTGCTGGTTGGTGTTGTCCATCTGGTCGGCTTGCTGACGCTGGTCGGTTGCGCCTTGTGGGCTCCTGAAGGCTATGAGGATGCGGATGGTTTTCATCTTGGCTCCCCGCCGGCGACACGGACGTTCGTCGATGAGAGAGCGATGTAGGACCAGACTCTGGGTCGGGTAGCCCAGACCGGCCAGGCAACTGTTTTGGCGGAGGCAGCGCCGCGCGATTTTTAGCTTCTAAGTGCCGGCAAAGCACCGGAGAGTCCCGGGCGTGTCCGTCTCCCTAAAGCTCAAGCCCAACGTCAAATCCCGCGTCATCACCGGCCACCCCTGGGTGTTCGCCAACGAGTGCGAGGCCCTGCTGCCCGCCGAGCATGACGGCGAGGTCGTCGAATGCCGCGACCGGACCGGCCGGCTGCTGGGCACCGGCATCTACAACAGCAAGTCGCAGATCGTCTGGCGCCGCCTGAGCCGCGACCGGGTGACGCTCGACGAGGCCTACCTGCGCACAGCGCTGACGAAGGCGCTCGCCCGCCGGGCCGGCATGGGGGATTTCAAGCGGCTGGTGTGGAGCGAATCCGACGACCTGCCCGGCGTGGTGGTGGATCAGTTCGGTTCCACCCTCGTGGCGCAGATCCAGACGCTAGCCATGGAAAAGCGTTCCGCGCAGATCAGCGACCTGCTCGCGGAACTGGCGCAACCGGCCGAGATCATCTTCCGGAACGACGCGAACATCCGCAAGCTGGAGGGTCTGCCGGTGGAAGTGCACACGCGTTCGGGCGCGGCTTGGGAACCGCGCTGGGCGAACATCGACGGGTTCAATTACTGGCTCGATCTGCAGGGCGGACAGAAAACCGGATTTTATCTAGACCAGCGGCAGCAGCATGCCGTCGTGGCCCGCCATGCCGCGGGCAAGCGCGTGCTCGACGCGTTCTGCAACCAGGGATCGTTCGCGATGCATTGCGCCCGGGCCGGGGCGGCGAGCGTGTTGGGACTCGACAGTGCGTTTGATGCGGTCGGGCAGGCGAAGAAGAACGCCGAACGCAACGGGCTGCAGGCGGATTTCCTCGGGGCGAATGTCTTCGACTGGTTCACCGCCCAGCGCGAAGCCGCGCCGGCCTGGGATCTCATCATCCTCGATCCGCCGCCGTTTGCGAAGTCGAAGTCGGCACTGGAGGGTGCCCTGCGCGGCTACAAGGAAATCAATCTGCGGGCGATGAAGGCGCTGACTCCCGGCGGCGTGCTGGCGACCTACACCTGCTCACACCACATGCAGGATACGCAGTTGCGCGAGGTGCTGGCCGAGGCCGCGACCGATGCGAAGCGCCGGGTGCATGTGCTGGAATATTGTCATCAGCCGCCGGATCATCCGGTGCTCGTGACGATGCCTGAAAGCGAATACCTGAGGGGCTATATCCTGCGGGTGGAGTGAAGGTGGGGCGCGACCTCCGGGCGCGCTCTGAACGCGTCCGGAGGCCGCGTTCCACCCTTCAGCGCTGCTTGGCGGCGTCGTCCAGGTTCCGGCGGGTGATGCGCAGCTGCTCGAGTTCCGTTTCCAGGGCGGAAAGGGCCGCCTCGGTCACGGGGCGCTTCATGGCTTCAAGCACCGCGCGCTCGGTTTCCATGAGACTGACCCGGGTGGCGGCGACGGCGGAGAGATGGTCGGCTGAATTTCCGCCAAAGAGGGCTGCGGTGGTGGCGACCTTCCTGTTGTTGAGCGCCCGGTCCAGTTCGGTGGACTTCACCTTCTTCTTCTCTCGGGCGATCTGCTTGTCGAGTTTGACGAGGGTCCGGTCAATCTCCCGGATGCGGTCGGCCGTGACCTGAATGGTGGGGAGGACGATGGGCTCGGGATTGGCCGCCTTGCTTTCGGGGGCTGCCGGCGGCTTGGCCGGCTCGTCGGCGCGGAGCAGGGAAGCGCCACCGGCGGCAACGAGGACGAGCAGAAGGTGGGCGAGGAAGGTGCGTTTCATGGGGGAGCAGGTAGTGCCGGGAGTGACAGCGGGCAAGGACGGATGTTCACGCCGGGGGGCGGCAAAGAAAAGGCCGGACCTTGCGGCCCGGCCTTTCCCGGTGTGTGTGTTGACGAAGTTGCTTGTGTCAGGTCTGACTTCGTTGGCGCTATGGAAGCGATCGGCGGGTTTTTCGCAAGCTCAGAGCCGGCCGCCGTAGATCGCGCTGGCGCCGAGCTCTTCCTCGATGCGGAGGAGCTGGTTGTATTTCGCGACGCGGTCGGTGCGGCTGGCGGAGCCCGTCTTGATCTGGCCGGCGTTGGTCGCGACGGCGATGTCGGCGATGGTCACGTCCTCGGTCTCGCCCGAGCGGTGCGAGATGATGGTCGTGTATTTGTTCTTCTGCGCGAGTTCGATGGAGTCGAGGGTCTCGGTGAGGGAGCCGATCTGGTTGACCTTGACGAGGATCGAGTTGGCCGTGCCGGTGGCGATGCCCTTCTTGAGGAACTCGACGTTGGTGACGAAGAGATCGTCGCCGACGAGCTGCACGTTGGAGCCGATGGCGTCGGTGAGCTTCTTCCACGTGGTCCAGTCGTTCTCGGCGCAGCCGTCCTCGATGGAGACGATCGGATACTTGGCGACGAGATCCTTGTAGTAGGAGACGAACTGGTCGCCGGTGAAGGCGCGGCCGGAGGATTTCTTGAAGACGTAGCTCTTGCTCTCCTTGACGTAGAACTCGGAGGCGGCGACGTCGAGGGCGAGGAAGATGTCCTTGCCGAGCTTGTAGCCGGCGCCCTTGACGGCCTCGGAGATGGCGTCGAGCGCGTCGGTGGTGGATGCGAGGTTGGGGGCGAAGCCGCCCTCGTCGCCGACGGCGGTCTGGAGGCCCTTGCCCTTGAGGACCTTTTTGAGCGAGTGGAAGACCTCGGCGCCGGCGCGGAAGGCCTCGGCGAAGGAATCGAAGTTTTTCGGAACGATCATGAACTCCTGGAAGTCGATGGGGGCGTCCGAGTGCGCGCCGCCGTTCATGATGTTCATGAGGGGCACGGGGAGGACCTTGGCGTTGGGCCCGCCGAGGTATTTGTAGAGCGGGATGCCGGCGGCGGCGGCGGCGGCCTTGGCGGTGGCGAGGGAGACGCCGAGGATGGCGTTGGCGCCGAGCTTCGACTTGGTCGGCGTGCCGTCGAGCTTGAGCATGGCGCGATCGACGCCGATCTGGTCGAAGGCGTCGAAGCCGAGCAGCGCCGGGGCGATCTTGGCCTTTACGTTGGCGACGGCCTTGAGGGTGCCCTTGCCGCCGTAGCGTTTCTTGTCGCCGTCGCGGAGCTCGATGGCCTCGTGTTCGCCGGTGGAGGCGCCCGAGGGCACGGCGGCGCGCCCGAAGGCGCCGCAGGCGAGCTTGACGTCGACCTCGACGGTGGGATTGCCGCGGGAATCGATGATCTCGCGAGCGGTGATGGCAGTGATGGTTGTATTCATGCTGATAAGGAGACGACAGGCACGTGGCGTGCCATAAGGAACGGATTGCTTAACACACCGCCGGCTCCGACTCAAGCGTAGGGCGGACGGGAGGCCCCTATTCGATAGAGGAACTTCTGGATGGCAGTAGGAGGCTTGGGCACGAATTCCTCGGGCAGCTGGTCGGCGTGGCCGTGGCGGATGGCGGCCCCGATGGGGGTGCCGCCGTTGTAGTTCCGGATCAGCAGGGTGGCGCGGTTGAGGAACTCGTGGGGAATCTCGTCCAAGTGACCCTCGACCGCGGCGGCGTGCAGGGGCGTATCGCCGAAATCGTTGCGGCTGATCAACAGATCGACCGTCAGCCGGTCCGGCGGGATCTGGCCGATATTGCCCGATTCGGCGGCGGCGTGAATCGGGGTGTGGCCGGACTTGCTGGCCATGACGAGATTGTCGTGGGTAAGCAGGGCGGGGGGGATCTGGTCCAGGTGTCCGGCGATGGCGGCGGCGTGCAGGCAGGTGTCGTGATTGGCGGTCTTGGCGAGCAGGGCCTCCGCCGTGAGCAATTCCGCCGGGATCTGGTCGAGGTGACCGTTGAAGGCGGCGACATGGAACACCGTCTCGCCGCTGATATTGGTGGCGAGCAGGTTTTCGCGGGTGAGGAATTCCGTCGGGAAGCGATCCAGCGTGCCGGCCTCGGCGGCGAGGTGGAGGAGATTGTTGCCGTGATCGGTCTTGGTGAGGACGAGCTCGTTGTTGAGCATGCCCGCCGGAATCTGGCCGAGTGTGCCGGCGGCGGCGGCCTGGTGCAGCGGGGTGTAGCCGCTGTTGGAACGCAGAAGGAGATTCTCGCGCGTGAGCAGGGCGGCGGGAATCTGGTCGATGAAGCCGCTGCGGGCGGCGAGATGGAGCGGGGTGTAACCGGCGTCGTTCTTCAGCAGCAGGTTTTCCGCGATGAGCAGGGTCGCGGGCACCTGGCCGAGATGGCCGTATTTGGCGGCGATGTGCAGGGCGGTGTTGCCCGACGAATTGCCCTTGGTCAGGTTTTCGGTCGTGAGCACGCCGGGCGGAAGCTGGGTGAGTGTGCCCTGACGGGCGGCGGCCTGAAAATCAATCTTGTCCATGCCAGTCGCTTCAGGAAATACGCGGGAAAACCGGCAGGCAACTTAATATGCGTCAGGGAATAGGGCCGCACAGTTCCGTCCAATCGGACCCTCTTTGAGTTTGCCAAGCCAGCAGCCGCACGCATGGTTTGCAAACGATGACCTCGCCGGTTACTGATCCATCGCCCGCCAAGCCCAAGCCCGGAGCGGTGCTCCTCATCGACGATGAGAAGCCGTTGCTGACTCTCTTTCAAGAGGCGCTCTCGTCCTACTTTGAGGTCTCGATCGCGACGAGCGCCAAGGAGGCCGGTTATCTGATGCACAAAAAGGAATTCAAGGTCGTCGTGTGCGACCACCTCATGCCCGGCGGCAACGGCCTGAGTTTCCTCGTGCACGCCCGGGAGGAATATCCCGACACGCAGCGGGTGCTCGTCACCGGCTACATGAAGCCCGAGATGCTGCTGCGCAGCGTGAACGAGGCGGCGCTCTACCGGTATCTGCTCAAGCCGGTGTCCCTCCCTGAGCTGATCAAGACGGTGCAGGAAGCGGCGAAGCTCCACGACCAGGCGGTCGAGGCGCGCAGCTGAGTTCGTCTCCGGACTGTCCGGTGGAGCCCGACCTCCGGGCGGGCTGACCAGCGTTCGCGGGGAAAACCTGCCCGGAGGTCAGCTTCCACCTCAATCCGCCTTTTCGCGCCGACGTCAGTCGTATCTCCGGCGCAGGTTGCTGGGCAGCAGGCCGAGTTCCTCGCGATATTTCGCGACCGTGCGGCGGGCGATCTTCAGGCCCTTGGCCTCCAGCAGCCCGACAATCTCCTGGTCGCTCAGCGGCTTGCCGGGATCCTCGGCGGCGACGATGTCGGCGATTTTTTCCTTCACGCTGGTGTTGGCGACGGATTCACCGGTGTCGGACTGGTAGCCGGAGGTGAAGAAATACTTCATCTCGAATACGCCGTGCGGGGTCTTGATGTATTTGTTGGCGAGCGCCCGGCTCACCGTCGTCTCATGCACGCCGATGATGTCGGCGATCTGGGTCATCGTGAGCGGCTTCAGCTTGGACACGCCTTCCGTGAAGAATTCCTCCTGGTGCTTGATGATCTCGCGGGTGATGCGCTCGATGGTGCGCTGGCGCTGCTCGATGGCGTTGATGATGAATTTCCCCGAGCGGAGCTTCTCGCGCAGGTAATCGCTCTCCTGCTTGGTCAGTTTGCCCTTGGCGATGAGGTCCTTGTAGGTGTTGCTGAGGCGCAGGCGCGGGATGTAGTCATTGTTGAGGGAGATCTTCCACTCGTTGCCATCCCGCTCGACGGTCACGTCGGCCACGACGACCCGGTTAGCATCGTCGGCAAAACGTCGTCCCGGGGCCGGATCGAGGGTGCCGATTTCCTCGATGGCTTCCTGGATGATTTCGGGGGCGAGACCGGTCTTGCGGGCGAGATCCGGGATGCGGCGGCGCACCAGCAGTTCGAAATGGTCGCGGATGATGCGGGCGGCGACGGATTTCTCGCGGCCTTTCAGGGCGAGCTGGATGAGGAGACAGTCGGCGAGACTCAGGGCCCCGATGCCGGCCGGGTCGAAGGTTTGGAGCAGTTTCGCCGCCTCCTGCACGGTCCCGAGCGGCAGGTGCGCGAGGAGCGCCAGGTCGGAGAGGCTGGCGGTCAGGTAGCCGCGGTCGTCGAGGCTGCCGACGAGAAAGCGCAGGGCTTCGAGTGTCTGCGGGGAGCAGTCGGACTGCTCGGCCTGTCCCATGAGGTGTTCTTGGAGCGAGGTGTCGGTGGTGAGCGAGTCGAAGAAATGCTGCCGGCGTTCGTCCTCCTCGCCGGTGGTCTGCCGCACGCCGCCGGTGTCCGACATGTGGTCTTTCCAGTCCTGCCCGATTTTCTCCAGCACCTGGAAGTCCTTCGAGAAATCCATCTCCTCGCGCGAATCGTCGGTGGGCGCGTCCTTCTCGTCTCCGCTGGTGGCGGCTTTTTCGAGACTGACGTCGTCCATCGGCATCTCCTCGAGGGTGGGGTTGGCCTGCATCTCCTCCTGGATGGCCGCGCGCAGGTCGAGCGCGGCGACCTGCAGAATCTTCAGCGACTGCCGCATCTGCGGCGCGAGCACGAGCTGCTGCGTCTGCCGCTGGTGAAAACCCTGCTGGAAACCGGGGCCGCTCATGCTTGCAAGGGGTTACCTCTGGCTTTCGAGCGAAGTGACGCGGGGTAGGAGCGGAGGCGGGACGACGGGGGTGGTGCCGGGTTTCTGGGGCGGGAAGACTTCGGCGAGGTAGACGGCCAGTTTCTCGTTGGTCGGGCCGTAGCGGTCGCTGTAGAGGTAAAGTTCCAAGTCCGTCAGCATCTCGAAGGCGGATTGGTAGCGTTTGTCCCGGTCGCGCTGCAGGGCTTTTTGGAGGATGGTATCGAGCTTGGGATCGATGTCGGCGCGCAAGGTGGAGAACCCCGGGATGGACATCGTCAGGATGTTGCGGCGCGACTCCAGCCGGGTGCTGCCCCGGAAGATATTCTTTCCGAGCAAAATCTCGGTCAGGACGATGCCGAGGGAAAACAGGTCGGAGCGGCCGTCGGTCACCGCGTAGCTGGCGCCCTCGGGGGAGAGATACTCGTCCTTGCCCGGGATCACCTTGCCTTCCTCGTTATACATCAGGTCCAGGGCCTTCGCTATGCCGAAGTCCGTGAGCTTCACGTCGCCCTCGATGGCGAGCATGACGTTCTTGGGGTTGACGTCGCGGTGGACGATGCCGAGCAGGCGGCCTTCGCTGTCGCGCTTGGCGTGGGCGTAGCTGAGTCCGCGACAGACGCGTGAGGCGATGAAAACCGCCATGTCGATGGGCACGGGGCGGTTCAGTTCGGAGTGCCGGTCGATGAATTGCTCGAGGTTCACCCCGCGCACGAATTCCATCGTCATGAAATACTGTCCGCCGATCTGGCCGAGGTGGTAGGTCTGGACGATGTTGGTGTGGATGAGGTCGGCCACCAGCCGGGCCTCGCCGATGAAATTCTTCTGAAATTCCGGGATGGCGGAATATTCCTCTCTAATGAGCTTGATGGCGACGACCTTGCGGAAACCGCCCGTGCCTTTCTGCACCGCCTCGAACACCAGGCCCATGCCGCCTTCCGCCAATTTGTTCGTCAGCTCGTATTGGAGTTCGTTGAAGATGTGTTTGAGCGCAGTTGACGGCACGCAGCTAGAAAAACGCCGCTTTTACCGGGTGGCAAGAACTCATCGGCGGTATTTGCACGCTTCCTGCTTTGGGATGTCTGTCGATAATCGCCGGTCCGGTTGACAGCGGCGCGAACCGGCCTAGGTTCCGCCGCATGATCACGCTCACATCCCGCGCCGCCCGTCAGGTGCAGACCATGCATGCCGCGCAGGGTGATGCGCAGAAGCGACTCAGGGTTTTCGTGGAGAGCGGCGGATGCTCGGGCTTCGAATACGGCATGTCTTTCGACCTGCCCAAGGCGGACGACCAGAAATTTATCAGCGAGGGGGTGGAGGTGCTGGTGGATCCGACCAGCCTGGCGTATCTCAACGGCACGAGCATCGATTTCGACGACGGCCTCCACGGCAAGGGCTTCGAGCTGAAAAACCCCAACGCCCAGAGCACCTGTGGCTGCGGGAAGTCGTTCAACTGACGCGGGGCATTGCCCCCGCGTCATCCCGAGCGAAGCCGAGGGATCTCGTTGGGGAGGGGTGGGCGGCCTGCTTGCAGTCGCAGCATGCGCGCGAGCCAGCTCGCCGCCCACGAACAATTTCTACGCCCGCGCCTCGTGCAGGGCCACGATGCCGAATGTCATCGGCATCGCGCGCACCGCGCTGAAACCGGCGCGCTGGATCTCTCCGCTCATCGCCGCGCGACCGGGAAATTGCTCGATGGAGCCGCCGAGATACTCGTAAGCCGACCGGTCGCCGGTCACGACCCCGGCCACGAGAGGCAGGACGAACTTCAGGTAGGCGTAGTAGAACGGCCGGAACCAGAAATACGGTTGTGAGAATTCCAGCACGAACAGCCGGCCGCCGGGTCGGAGCACGCGGCGCATTTCGGTCAGGGCCTGATGCCGGTCGGCCATGTTGCGCAGCCCGAAGGAGATGGTGACGGCATCATACGACGCGTCGGGCAGGGGCAGGGCCATGCCGTCGCCTTGCTTGAACTCGATGCCGGCCCAGCGTCCGTTGGCCTCACGTTTTTTCACCGCCTCATCCAGCATGGGCTGGCAAAAATCCATGCCGGTCAGCCGGACGCCCCGTGGCAGACCCGCGGCGAGGGCAAAGGCCACGTCGCCGCTGCCGGTGGCGAGGTCGAGCACGGCGCCGGGCTGGGAGTCGCGCACCACCCGCACCAGTCGCTGACGCCACCAGAAGTCCACTCCGCCGCTCAGCAGGTGATTCGCCAGGTCATAGCGGCCGGCAATGCGGGCAAACATGGAGTTTACGGCCTTCGGATCGGGCATGGTTATGCTTTAGCCTTTGTGCGGCTTTGCGGTTGACGCAAGCACTGGGTGGTGAATTATTTGTGGCTGTAACCACTTAGGCATTAATATCAACCCACGTCTCGCCATGTCGACCAACCTTACCAAACGTGAAATCGTGCTGGAAATCTATGAGAAGACCGGTTTCCCGCAAAAACAAATCCAAGACACGGTTCAGATGACCCTCGACATCGTGATGGATGCCCTGGCTGCTGGCCGTAACGTCGAGCTCCGCAACTTCGGCGTCCTCGAAGTTCAGGTCCGAAAGGCCCGGGTCGGCCGCAACCCGAACAAGCCCGAGACCGAGGTCGTCATTCCCGAGCGCGCCGTCGTCAAATTCAAGTCCGGCAAGATCCTAAAGCAGAAGATCAAGCTCCTCAGCCTCGAGAAACTGCGCAACAATCCGCCGCCTCCGGCCGCCCCGGTCTGAGCGAGCCCTAGTCGCAGCAAGGCATGGCCGGCTTTCAGTCGCTTCCGGGCTTCCGGGATTTCTACCCGGAGGAATTTTCCCGTCGTCAGCATATCTTCCGCGTATGGCGGCAGGCTGCTTCCGGCTTTGGTTTCCAGGAATACGATGCCCCGGTCCTGGAACCGCTCGAACTCTATAAGACGAAGTCGGGGGACGAGATAGAGGCGCAGCTCTTCAGTTTCACCGACAAGGGCGGACGCGAGGTCGCCCTCCGGCCCGAGATGACCCCGACGGTGTGCCGCATGGTCGGGGCCAAGGCCGGCGCCCTCAAGCGGCCGATCAAGTGGTTCAGCATCGCTGAATTTTACCGCTATGAGCGCGCGCAGAAGGGCCGCCTCCGGGCCTTCAACCAGTTCAACGCCGACATCTTCGGCGAAGCCGGCCCTGAGGCCGAGATCGAGCTGATCGCGCTCCTCATTCAGTGCCTCGCCGGCTTCGGGCTGACGAAGGACGATTTCTACATCCGGCTCAGCGATCGCGACCTGTGGTTCTTCTACCTCGAGGCGCTCGGTTTCAACGACGCGCAGTCGCGCTCGTTGCTCACGGCGGTGGATCGTTTTGAGAAGATGGGCGACGATGCCTTCAAGGCCTACACCGAGGCGCATGGCGAACTGGCCGCCGACCTCAAGGCCAAGGTTCTCTCTTTCCTCGGAATCAAGAGCCTTGGCGAACTCGAGGCGGCGCTGGCGCCGTTGAGCACAGGCAAACTCGCGGACCGGCTTGCCGACTGGCGCAAGGTGCTGGCTGGCGTGTCCGCCATGGGCCTGGCCGACTTCATTTCCGTCGACCTCAGCGTGGTGCGCGGGCTGGCCTACTACACCGGCTTTGTCTTCGAGGCTTTCGACCGCAAGGGCGACCTCCGTGCGCTGGCCGGCGGCGGACGCTACAACGATCTCGTGAAAAAACTCGGTGGACCGGATCTGCCGGCGGTCGGTTTCGCCATCGGCGACGTGACGACCGGCCTGCTCATCGAACAGCGCGGACTGGCGCCCGTCCATGTGACGGCCCCGGATGTCTACGCCGTCATTGGTGGTGAGATTGAACGCAAGGCCGCCTTCGCCGACATCCAGGCGCTGCGAGCCGCAGGCTTCCGGGTGGAGTATCCCTTCAAGGAGCTGGCCTTCGGCAAACAGTTCAAGGCCGCCTCCGAATCCGGCGCAAAGCTGGCGCTCATCTACGGCGGTGACGAACTCGCCAAAGGCGTCGTAAAGATCCGCAACCTCACCGATCGCTCCGAGAGCGAGGTGCCGCGGGATCAAGTCGTCGCCAGGGTGCGGTCGGTCCTGGCCGGCCGCTGACGGCCATGACGCATTACTCCGGGCGCAACCCTGACAAATCGACCATGCCGGAGATGATCGCAGTAGCGGGCAGGGTCTGTCTTTTGCTTGCCATCGCCTACGTCATCATCGCCGTTGCCGCCCACTTCCTGTCGCTGGCGATGATCTTTCCCCGGCCGCCGGTGAAATACGAGCTGACGTCCGACCATGTCCAGCTGACCGCTCCCGATGGGGTGAAGCTGGCGGCCCGGCACTGGCCCAATCCCTCGGCGAAATACACGCTGCTCTACCTGCACGGCAACTACGAGGATCTCGGCAGCCTCGCGGATTACATGCCGCAGTTCGTCAGCGCCGGCTACGCCGCCTTCGCGGTCGATTATCGCCGCTACGGGCACAGCGAGGGCGTGCCGACCGAGGCCAGCACCTACGCCGATGCCGTGCTCGCTTACGATTACATGCGCACCAAGCTGGGCATTCCGGCCGACCGCATCATCATCTTCGGCTACTCGCTCGGCGGCGGCCCGGGCATCGAGTTGGCGCGGCACCGGCCGGCGGCGGGCCTGGTGCTCCAGGGCGCATTCGTCAGCGCCTACCGTGTGATGACGAGAGTCCCGGTCTTCCCCGGCGACAAATTCAAGAACCTCGCCAAGGTGCCGGAACTGAAGCTGCCGGTCTTCGTCATCCACGGCACCGCCGACAATACGGTCCCGTTCTGGCATGGGCAGAAACTTTACGACGCCATCACCGCCCGGAAGGGAAAGCTCTTCGTCGAAGGCGGTCCGCACGCCGGCTTGGGCGATTTCACCGGTCCGCGTTATTGGGAAGAGCTGCGGAAGTTCACGGATTCGCTGTGATCGGGTGGGCGTCGGTTTCCATACCGACGCCTGTCGCCGATGTGGAAATCGGCGACCACCTTACGCCAAATTTGCCGGGCCAAACGCGTCGGGCAGCAGTTCGTGCGTGCTCGAGGCGATGTGGCCCTTGCCGCGACAGATCGAGAGGATGCGCGCTTCCGGCCCGAACTCGTTGATGACCTGCCGGCACGCGCCGCACGGGGCCGTGGGCATGTCGGTCGGCGTGTAAACGACGACGCACTGCAGCTTCAGTTTCTTTTCGCCCGCCGCGACGGCGTTGAAAATGGCGGTGCGTTCCGCGCAGTTGGTCAGGCCGTAGGAGGCATTCTCGACGTTGCAGCCCGAGTAGATCTTTCCCGACGCGGTGAGGATGGCGGCGCCGACGCTGAACTTGGAATACGGCGCGTAGGCGCGGCCGGCGGCGGACTTGGCGGTGGCCTTGAGTCGGTTGAGCTGGGCGGCGGTGGGGGTGGTTTTCATGGAGGTCTTAGGCGCGGCGCGCTAGTTCGGCTTCGGCCTTGGCTTGGAGCTCTGCCAAGCGCTCTATTTCTGAGACGATGGCTGTAAACTCTCGTTCCAGTGCGGGATCTTGCCAGGTGAATCCGTCTTCCGCTCCGGCAGACCATTTCCCCCAGTTGGCATCAAGTAAATTGAGGGCCGCACTCAGTTGGGCGTAGACCTTGGTGTCGAGATTGCGAATGGCCACGGCCGCACCGGAAGTCCGACTGCGTCCCTTGCGGAATCCCGCCAGAAAATCCTGCGCCACCTCGGAAGGAACGTTTTGTTCCTTGATCACCCTGGTCGCTTCGGCTTCCGCCCCTTCTAACATGCGGATCAGGCCGAGATTGGCGGCTTGGAGACGATCGATGGCTGCCAAGCGGACGGCTATTTCTGTTCTTTGCTTGATCGTGGTAAAATCGCCTTCCGCGGAATCGAAAAAAGCCGTCGTCATCTCGGTGTAAGCGGCGGAGGCCTGCTGGAATGGTTGCATGACACGTATTCCTACCAGCAACGGCAGGCGGCCGTTTTCAGACAGCCGGGGCAGGGTATCTTCCATGAGCTGCACGAGGGATTTTTGGAGTCGTGC
>Ga0255338_1003851_pt1 | contig 16962 bp, 12 predicted proteins | sample MeOH1_35cm_T4_19_FD_203715 | JGI IMG/M metagenome (GOLD analysis project Ga0255338, IMG submission 203715) | Sandy soil microbial communities from University of British Columbia, Vancouver, Canada - MeOH1_35cm_T4_195 | ecosystem: Engineered > Artificial ecosystem > Sand microcosm > Unclassified ...
CGGCATTGCGCCAGCGACTGTGGGTGTGCGGCGACCACCGTTACGTCTGCCAAATTTTTAGCCTTAGTGAGTAGTTGGTGGTGAATAGGTAGTCCTAGCTCCCCCACGATGGTCAAAGGCGTCTCCTGCAGCAAGTCCAGCGTACGATTCACGGCGCCCTCAGTTGAGTTTTCCACTGGTACAACAGCAACGTCGGCTTCGTTCTGCTCGGCCGCTTTTACCACGTCGTCGAGTGTTGCGCATGGCACTAGTCGAGCGGGCACCCCGAAGCGTGTCCGCGCGGCTTCTTCACTATAGGTACCGGCTGGCCCCAGATAGCTCACGCGGAGCGGCTCTTCCAACGCTAACAGGCAGGCGATAATCTCGCGGTAAATAGCCTTTAGTGACTCATCCTTAAATGGCCCGGTGTTGGCGCGCAGGACATTTTTGATCACTTGCGCCTCGCGTGCGGGCGCGAACTTTGGCGTATCGCCCTTAGCCTTTGCGACGTCCTCGGCCAACTTGGCGCGGTCGTTCAGCAACTTCACAATCTGTAGGTCTATCGTGTCGATCTTGCCGCGCACATCCCCTAAGTTCATATCTTCTCCTCATCCAGTTTTTCATTGATATCCACCATTGTTTTCACAAACTTTTCACGCACTGCTCTGGCAAACGGATTGCCCAACTGAATGGTGCGGAATAACTCCTCGCTGTGCGCCTTATCGTAGCGCATAATCTCGTGCAACATGCGAAATGTCGGTGTAGAAATCTTACTTCCAGGCAGGTCGTAATCTGTCAGAGCACGTGCAATGAGGTATGTCAGGGCATGCACTTCCGCCATCTCGCGGTCGTGCTCTTCACCCGTTATACGAACAATCTTGAGGCCGAGCGTCTCATCGCAGTAATCTATCACCTCTTGGGCACGAGCCCCCTCAACTTCAGTAACCACCAGAGTAAGACCCTCTAGGCCGTTCTTGGCGTACAATGGTCCGAACATAGGGTGTGTGAACAGGAAGTTCTTGTGGCCCGGAAGGAGCGCACGCAAGCGCCGTACTGCCTCAATTTTCACCGATGCGACATCGACAACCACGCAGCTTGAAGACAACAGCGGCTTAAGCTGCTCGCAAAGCGGCTGGTAGGCGGTGAGTGGAACACAGAGTAGCAGTATGTCTGCCTGGGCAACGTCCTGCAGGCTTACCATGGTCACGCCCTCGGGCGGGTCGATTTTGGCGGTATCGTATGCCAGCAATTCCAGCTGCGGGTCACGCGCCAAAATCTCGCCCATCAACCATCCAAATTGTCCCAGCCCGATAATTCCAATTTTCATGTCACTCCTTGTTAAACGAAAAGTCCCGCTGAGCGGGACTTTCTGGTGCTTTCACTCTCTTACGAACACACAGAACACGCCGCCGGGCGTTATTGAGTAGACGTAAAATAGGAGGCAGCGGTACAGATCATAATTTCTAGGGTACCTTATTTTGGTATCCGTTACAACGCTGTGGGTGACTTACCTCAATGGGCTAAGCCTGTGGTATGGGGACAACACTTCCCGGAGCGTAGCTACTCGACTCGGAAGCGCGTAGGACAACACTACAAGGATACACAGCGCCGTCCGGAGCCGTTACAAAGCCGTCCCCGCCCACCAGCTCCAGCCCTCCATCGGGCCCGCCAGCTGCTGTTTCGAATTCCTGCTGCGTGCCCACACCCACCATTCCTCCAGCCCTCCGTAGACATGTAGCTATGCTCACGAGCATTGTGTTGTCGTGCAGCGGTTCCGTACTCTCTACGACCCCCCAGTCGGGCACGGAGACGGTCGTGTCGGGCCCGAGATAGTGCCCATTCAAATCAAGTCTGCCAGGCGCCATATTGCAGGCGCCCAGCAGAACGGCTGGCAGAACGGTTGCGGCAGCTGCTGTAGCTGCTCGCAAGAATCTCACGGGCAGGCCCAGGTCCCCACCGGCAATAAAAGTGCCGTCAGTCCTGGTCATATCTTATCTATTTGGCGTTCTTGGCGATGATTGCCTGGGCGACGTTTGGTGGTACGTCGGCGTAGTGGTCAAGCTCCATGCTTGAGCTAGCGCGACCTTGCGTGCTACTACGCAGGTTAGTGGTGTAACCGAACATTTCGCCCAGTGGCACGTAAGCGGTGATTTCCTTGATCCCAAGGGACAGGTCTTCCATGCTTTCGATGCGGCCACGCTTGCTGTTGAGGTCGCCAATGACGTCACCCATGAATTCCTCTGGGGTGACAACGACAACCTTCATGACCGGTTCGAGCAGTACAGGAGCGGCTTTCTTGAAGCCTTCCTGGAAGGCCATAGAACCGGCGATCTTAAAGGCCATTTCGTTTGAGTCAACTTCGTGGTACGAACCAAAGTACACTTCGGCACGGACGTCTACAACCGGGTAGCCAGCGAGTACGCCGTTGGACATGGCTTCGATGATGCCTTGCTCGATCGGCTTGATGTACTCACCAGGGATAACACCACCCTTGATGGCGTTGATGAATTCAAAGCCGGCACCCTTTTCGTTCTGGAACAGGCGCAGCCATACGTCACCGTACTGACCACGACCACCGGACTGGCGAATAAACTTACCTTGGGCCTCGACACCGTCCTTGCGGATGGTTTCACGGTAAGCAACCTGTGGCTGGCCAACATTGGCCTCTACAGAGAATTCACGCTTCATGCGGTCAACGATGATTTCGAGGTGTAGCTCACCCATACCAGAGATGATGGTCTGGCCGGTTTCTTCGTCGGACTTAACACGGAAGGTTGGGTCCTCTTCGGCCAAGCGCTGCATAGCCAGGCTCATCTTCTCCTGGTCGCTCTTGGTCTTTGGCTCGATAGCGATAGACACCGGAGGCTCTGGGAAAGTAATGCTCTCTAGAACAATCGGGTTGGTGGGGTCGGCCAAAGTGTGGCCGGTAGTTGTGCCCTTAAGACCTACGATAGCAGCGATGTCGCCAGCGGTAACCTCAGTAACGTCTTCACGCTTGTCGGCTTGCAGGCGCACAATGCGGCCCACGCGCTCTTTTTCACCGGTTGAACTGTTCAATACATAGCTACCAGCAACGATCTTACCGGAGTACACGCGGAAGTATGCTAGCTTGCCCACAAACGGGTCGCTAGTGATCTTAAATGCCAGGGCGCTGAATGGTTCGGCGTCGCTGTGCTTGCGCTCGATTTCTTCACCAGTCTTCGGGTGAGTACCCCAAGTAGTCGAACGGTCGGTTGGTGCAGGCAGCAGGTCGACAACGAGGTCGAGCAGTTTTTCTACAATTACACCGCGGCCGTCGCCACCGGTGACAGCAAAGAATTTACCGGTCAAAATGGCAGAACGGATGGCTTGCATGATCTCTTCTTCGGTCAGGCCTTCTTCGCCAACTTCAAAGAACTTCTCTAGCAGCTTTTCGTCTTCGGCGACAGCGTTTTCGACAAGCATCGAACGGTAACGCTTAGCTTTCTCAAGCATGTCGGCTGGAACTTCGCCCACAACCAATTCTTTGTCTGTGAAGTCCTTGTAGGTGTAGGCCTTCATGGAAACCAGGTCAATAACACCGTTGATGCTTTGCTCAAAACCAATCGGCAGGTGGATTGGGAATGCGCGTTTGCTCAGGCGGTTGTGGATCGACTCGAGCGACTTGTAGAAGTCACCACCGGTTTGGTTGATCTTGTTGATGAAACAGATACGCGGCACGCCGTACTTGTCGGCCTGGCGCCAAACGGTCTCGGACTGGCTCTCTACGCCCATCTTGCCGTCGAACACAACACATGCACCGTCCAGCACGCGCAAAGAGCGCTCCACCTCGACGGTAAAGTCGATGTGTCCTGGGGTGTCGATAATGTTGATCTGCTTGCCCTTCCAGTAACAAGTCACAGCAGCAGACACGATAGTGATACCGCGCTCACGCTCCTGGGCCATCCAGTCGGTGGTGGTTTCGCCTTCGTGGACGGCGCCAATTTTGTGCTTTAGACCGGTGCGGTACAGAATACCTTCGGTCGTGGTGGTCTTACCGGCATCAATGTGCGCGATAATACCGATGTTTCTCAAATCTTGAATACTATATTTTCCTGCCATAGTCCTACCTTACTTTACGAGTAATCTTATTATTGTCCTGGTCGTGTTATACCGGAAGCGGCAAATAAAGCTTCGGCGAGTCCCCGTGCTTCATCAAGGGCATTTGTACCGTATTTGTCTACCAGATCAGTATGCCGTGGATCAAATTTGAGCTCTCGGTACATTACTGTAGTATCAGGGTCGCTTGCGAGTAACCTATCTGCAAATCTATCGCTTTCTTCTCGGGAAAGATCATCAATATCTTCGCGTTCTCTTATTATCTCAGCACCGGACTCACTATATGGACCCACAGCGAGCAATGTAACAGCTGTTTTAGGGTCCGGCTGCTCCGGAAAGCCAGTATCGCCTCGGTCATACCATACATGCGCAAATGCGGGGGGTACATGACCATCAGAGAAGAGCCAGGCATCGTTACCCCATGTATGAGTCACGATCGGCCACTCGGACCTGGCACCACGCCCCGCCATCTCTAGCCCCTAGCAAAGTGCGCGAAGGCGCGGTTAGCTTCGGCCATCTTGTGGGTGTCTTCTTTCTTCTTCACGGCAGAACCCTGGTTGTTGTAGGCTTCGGTCAATTCGGCAGCCAAGCGGTCGGCCATGCTCATACCCTTGCGGGCGCGAGCGGCTTGCACAAACCACATAGTGGTCAAGTGCTGTTTGCGCTGGCCCTGTACTGGGAATGGGATTTGGTAGTTAGCACCACCAACACGGCGAGAGCGAGTCTCGACGTTCGGGCTAATGTTACCAAGAGCAGTCTCAAAAACTTCCAGTGGGTTCTCCACCTTCAGTTTGCCAGCAGCTTTTTCCATGCCGGTGTATACCAGGCGCTCGGCAATTTGTTTCTTACCGTCGCGCATAACGCGGTTGATGACACGGCTAACGTGGACGGAATTGTATATGCGGTCTGGAGCGACGTCGCGCACCAGTGCTTTAGTCTTGTGGCGTGGCATTACTTGCTCTCCTTCTTGGCGCCGTACTTGGAACGGCCCTTTTGACGCTTCTGAACACCTTGGAGGTCAAGCGTACCGCGAACAATGTGGTAACGCACACCTGGAAGGTCCTTTACACGACCACCACGAACAAGCACAACGGCGTGTTCTTGTAGGTTGTGGCCTTCGCCACCGATGTAAGCCCAGACTTCGTAACCGCTGCTCAAGCGAACGCGAGCAACCTTACGCAAAGCCGAGTTCGGCTTCTTTGGAGTTTTGGTAGTCACCTTTACGCAGACGCCACGCTTTAGGGGCGAAGGCTTCTCGTAGTTGGTGGTTTTGAGGTTGTTCACAACGCGTTGCAATGCTGGTGACTTACTCTTGGTAGTCACCTTGATGCGTGGCTTGCGAACCAATTGGTTGATTGTTGGCATACTTTCCTTTCTATCTACAAAGAGATAAATCTACCGCCAAGAGTCACATGCCGTCGGTCTAACTCGACATGATCGGGAGCGATGCCTTATGCTCCCAGACCCAGCTCAAACTTATAAAACCTCTGTTATTTTACCAAAATACACCTAAGATGACAAGTGGTCGACGGAAGACAAAGAGCGCCTCCTCACGAGACGCTCTTTGCGCTAGTTTTTGTATTAGCTAGACGCCTGCGACTTCGAGGTCTTCAACGTCGACTATTTTGTCCCTGCGGCCGGTGCCAACTGGGATCTTGCGACCCAAGATGACGTTTTCCTTCAGACCAAACAGCTTGTCGACCTTACCGCTGGTAGCGGCGGCGATCAATACGCGTGTGGTGTCTTGGAAGGATGCGGCACTCAGGAACGAATCGGTAGACAGCGATGCCTTGGTGATACCCAAGATCAGCTGGTTTACCTTAGCCGGGATCTTGCCTGCGTTGGTCAGTATGTCGTTAGCTTCAACGACAGCCAGCTTGCTGACAACGTCGCCAGTTACAAAGTCGCTGTCGCCAGCTTCTTCGATCTGTACGCGGCTGAACATCTGACGCACGATGATCTCAAGGTGCTTGTCGGCGATGTTCTGGCCCTGGCCAGCGAAGATACGCAGGATTTCTACCATGATGTAGCGCTGAGTGTCTTCGACACCCTTCAGGCGCATCAGTTCTGGCAGGTTGATAGAACCATTGGTTAGACGGTCACCAGCTTCGACTTCGTCGCCATCAGTCACAAACAACTGCTTGAAGCCTGGGATTTCATAGCGGACTACGCTTTGGCCGGCAGGTGTGATGATCACAGCCTTGTCGGTTACTTCGGCCTTGCCTGCCATTGGAGCAACGAGTGGCTCGCTGCCGTCTTCTAGGCTGGCTACAACGTCGCCGATGGCAACGTCGCTGCCGCCCTTGATCTTGGCAATGCGGTCACCGAGTTTGAACTCGATGTTAGCCTTGTCCTTGGCAGTGACTTGAACAACGTAGTGTTCGCCTTCTTCCCATACGGTTGCAGTACCAGAAATGTCGGTCAGATATGCCTGACCCTTCGGGCTGCGGACTTCGAACAACTCTTCTACACGGCTTAGACCCTGAGCGGTGTCGTCGGCCACAGCCGCACCAGAACGGTGCTTCGAGTCCAGAGACAGCTGTGTACCAGGTTCACCGATGGACTGAGCGGCAATAACACCGATTGGGTGGTGGTCTGCAACGGTCAGGCCGGTAGCTGGGTCAACACCGTAGGACTTCTGAGGCACGCCGTGCACAGTAGTGGCACTCAGGACGCTCATGATCTTTAGGTTGTCGATTGTCTCGTCAGCTTCGATACCATGTGCGATTTCCTTGGTGATCAGCTGGCCACGCTTGACGTGCTTAGGCACATCTTGTGCAGCGTAGCGACCTTCTAGACGGCTAGCGTAGGTGACACCGATCTCGGCAGCGTCGTTGCGTGACATGGCAAAGCCAGGATCAAGCTCTTCGCCTTCTTCCTCGATGGTAAAGACATCTTGAGCAACGTCAACCAGACGACGAGTCAGATAACCGGCGTCGGCGGTCTTCAGTGCGATGTCGATAAGCGCCTTACGGGTACCACGGGTACCGGTGAAGTATTCAAGCGGGTTCAAACCTTGGATGTAACCAGACTTTACAGGCAGTTCGATGATGTTACCACCAGCGTCCTGCATCACGCCTAGCATACCCACGCTCATCTTCATTTGAGAGATGTTACCACGAGCACCAGAGGTCAGAGCCAAGGCCACTGGGCCTTCCTGGCCAACCAATTGCTCGGCCAGTAATTCCTGAACTTGATTGTCGACCTTCTTCCAGGTCTCGACAGTCAAACGGTGGCGCTCTTCGTCAGTGATGAAGCCTTGCTCATACTGCTCGTTGATTGCCTTGGCGCGCTCTTCGCCCTCGGCCAACAGCTTGTCCATACCCTTAATGTCGACAAAGTCGCCCATACCAGTGGACAGACCGCTGCGTGTAGCGTACGAGAATCCGAGGTCTTTCAGTTCGTCAGCAATCTCAGCAGTCTTGTCCTGGCCGTACATGTTGTACACGAGGGCCATAACTTGCTGCAGCTTCTTCTTGGTCATTGGCTCGTCCTGGAACGGGAAGTCGTCTGGGAAGACTTCGTTGAACAGCAGGCGGCCCAATGTCGTCACGCGGATCTCGCCACGGAACGGCAAGCGAACGCGAGTCTGTAGCTTGATAACCTCGTTGTCCAAGGCCATCAAAGCTTCCTCGAGACTCATGTAGGTACGCGCGTCGCCAGTTACACCGTTGCGCTCGAACGTCAGGTAGTAACAACCAAGCACCATGTCTTGTTCGATGTACAGGATCGGCGTACCGTCGGCTGGCTTCAGAAGGTTCCTGTTGGCAGCCATGATATCACGGGCCTCGGCCTGCGCCTCATCAGAGAGCGGCAGGTGCACGGCCATCTGGTCACCGTCGAAGTCGGCGTTGAAGCCCTTACATACGAGTGGGTGCAGCTGGATGGCGCGGCCTTCGATCAGTACAGGCTGGAAGGCCTGGATGGAAAGGCGGTGCAGTGATGGTGCGCGGTTAAGCAGCACGTACTTGCCACGAATCACTTCGTCTAGTGCGTCCCAAACAGCGGTCTCACCGGTTTCGATCATGCGGGTAGCAGAACGGATGTTGTGAGCTTGTTCGCGGGCGATCAACTCACCGATAACAAACGGCTTAAACAGCTCGAGTGCCATCATCTTTGGTAGACCACATTGGTTGATCTTAAGTTCTGGACCGGCAACGATTACCGAACGACCAGAGTAGTCAACACGCTTACCCAACAGGTTCTGGCGGAAGCGACCCTGCTTACCCTTAAGCATATCGCTTAGGGACTTCAAGCGGCGGCGTTGGCCAGTTGCAGCAACGGCACGGCCGCTGCGGGCACTGTTGTTGTCGATCAGAGCATCAACGGCTTCTTGCAGCATGCGCTGCTCGTTGCGGCGGATAACCTCTGGAGCGTTTAGCTCGATCAGTTTCTTCAGACGGTTGTTACGGTTGATAACGCGGCGGTAAAGGTCGTTCAAGTCGCTAGTAGCGAAACGGCCACCGGTTAGCTGAACCATCGGGCGAAGGTCTGGTGGGATAACTGGCAGAACGCTCAGGCACATCGATGACGGCTCAATGCCGGCGCGCATCATGCTTTCCAGCAGTCGCAGACGCTTCATCAGCTTCTTCTTGCGCTGGCCCTTGGCTTCCTCGGCTTCCTTGGTGAGGTCAGCAATCAAGTCCTTCAGGTCAATTTCGTCGAGCAAGGTCTTGAGAACTTGGCCACCCATGCCAACCTCGATCAGACCGCGCAGGTTGTCGGGCAGGTTACGGTAGTCGGCCTCGGAAATGAGCGCCAACTTGACCAAACTGTCGACTTGGCTCTTGAAGAGATCAAAGTCTTTCTCGAGTTCAGCAACTTCTTTGGTCTGCATCTCGGCCAAGGCCTTGACGTTAGCGTCTTCGGCCTGAGCCTCTTTTTCGTAGCGAAGCTTGATAGCTTCTTTAGCGGCGGCAAACTCGGCCTCTTTGTCGGCACGCACTTTGTCGCGGAGCTCTACGTTGACACGCTTGATGATGTAGCTAGCGAAGTAAGCGACGCGTTCCAGGTTCTTAACGGTAACGCCCAACAGCAAACCGATTGCCGATGGAGTGCCGCGCAGGAACCAGATGTGAGCCACTGGGACAGCCAGGCTGATGTGGCCCATGCGCTCGCGGCGCACGATACTCTTGGTAACCAGCTCACCGTTCTTGTCGACAGCGGCTTCGCGTGAGCGAACGCCCTTGTACTTGGCGTCATGCGGGTTAATGTCCTTAACCGGTCCGAAGATGCGCTCACAGAACAAACCGTCGCGCTCTGGCTTTTGGGTGCGGTAGTTGATCGTCTCGGGCTTGGTAACTTCGCCGTAGCTCCATTCCAAAATGTCGGCCGCGCTGGCAACTGCCAGGCGTACTGCATCAAAATCGGCGATGTTTGTGCCGTATGAATATCTACGCATTACACGTCCTCCTTCTCTTCTTCAGTGTCTGTGTCGGTGTCGTCTCCCATTTGAGCCGGCGTGTCGTCGTCTTGTGCAACTAGGCTCAAGTCTTCGTCGGCGCCTTCCTCAGTCATGTCGTCGGAAACTTCACCTTCCACGGTCATGAACTCGTCAACAGCGCCATCTTCGGAAATATCAATGTCCGAAATCGCAGCTGCCGGAACTTCTACCTCTGACAGGTGACTGGCTTCGTCGCGGATGTTGGTCGCGAGCACGTCCTCGGCATCGACAACCTTGTCGCTGGCAACCAGGTCAACCTTTAGGCCAAGACCTTGTAGTTCCTTAACCAACACGTTGAAGGATTCAGGAACCTTTGGACCAACAATTTCAGTCTTCTTGATGATGGCTTCGTAGGCCTTGGAACGTCCGTAAACATCGTCGGACTTGATGGTCAACATTTCTTGCAGAGTAGATGCGGCGCCGTAAGCTTCGAGCGCCCACACTTCCATTTCTCCAAAGCGCTGACCACCGTTTTGTGCCTTACCACCAAGCGGCTGCTGGGTAACCATCGTGTATGGACCAGTCGAGCGGGCGTGGATCTTGTCTGCAACCATGTGGTTCAGCTTAATCATGTACATGCTACCAACGGTTGTGCGCTCGTTAAAGGCTTCGCCGGTGCGGCCATCGTAGAGCTGTTGCTTGCCGTCTTCTGGCAGGCCAGCTTCCTTGAGTAGTTCGTGGATCTTATCAGCGGTTATACCGTCGAACGACGGGCTAGCGACCTTGAAACCAAGGGCGCGGGCAGCCATACCAAGGTGAGTCTCGAATAGCTGGCCCAAGTTCATACGAGCTGCAACACCAAGCGGGTTCAGGATGATGTCGACAGGTGTGCCGTCTTCCATGAATGGCATGTCCTCGACAGGCAGAATGCGGGCGATAACACCCTTGTTACCGTGACGTCCACCCAACTTGTCACCGACGCTAATCTTGCGCATCTGGGCAACAAAGACCTGGATCTGCATCAGTACGCCGGCCTTTAGTTCGTGGCCGTTCTCACGGCTGAATACCTTAACGCCAACGACTTTACCGTGCTTGCCGTTGCTCATGCGCTGAGAGGTGTCGCGGACTTCCTTGGCCTTTTCACCAAAGATGGCGCGGAGCAGGCGCTCCTCGGAAGAAAGTTCTTGCTCACCCTTAGGGGTAATCTTACCAACCAGGATGTCGCCAGGGTGTACTTCGGCACCAATGCGGACAATGCCGTCGTCGTCCAAGTGACGCAGGGCGTCTTCGGAGACGTTTGGAATGTCGCGGGTCACAATTTCTGGGCCAAGCTTAGTCTCGCGAACTTCGATCATGAAGTCGACGATGTGTACCGAGGTCAGCGTGTCATCTTCAACCAGTTTGCGGCTGATGATGATGGCGTCTTCGAAGTTGTAACCGTTCCATGTCATAAAGGCGGCGATCAGGTCTTTACCAAGGGCTAGTTCACCGTCCTCGATAGACATGCCTTCGACCAGCACGTCGCCCTTCTTTACCTTGTCACCGGTATTCACAACAACCTTTTGGTTGATGCTGGTGCCTTCGTTGCTGCGGACAAAGTGCAGTGGCTCGTAGCTAACGTTGCCGTCGGCAGTCTTAACCACAACCTCGTCAGCGGTTGCCTTAATAACTTCGCCGTCGGCATCAGCCAGCATCAGCTGACCAGTGTTGCGGGCAGCTGCGGCTTCAAGGCCGGTACCGACAATCGGAGCCTTTGGCTGAATCAGTGGCACGGCCTGACGTTGCTGGTTGCTACCCATCAAGGAGCGGTACACGTAGTTCTTCTCGATAAACGGAATCAGGCCGGCGCTACTACCAATAATCTGGTTGCGGGCGGCGTCCATGTGAGTGATGTCGTCGCGGTCGGCCTCGCCAGGCATCAAGCGAGTGCGGGCGCTCACGCGGTCTTGGGTAAACTTACTATTTGCGTCAAGCTCGTTACCAATACCGGCAATCACAGCCTTCTCTTCTTCGTAAGCGTCCATCCAGACGATTTCGTCAGTCACCTTGCCCTTAGTTACAACGCGGTAAGGAGTTTCAACAAACCCATAGTCGTTCACACGGGCGTAGTTAGCCAGGTTGCTAACCAAACCGATGTTGGCACCTTCTGGGGTTTCAACAGCACAAATGCGGCCATAGTGCGTGGCGTGGGCGTCACGCACTTCAAAACCGGCGCGTTCACGGCTTAGGCCACCAGGACCCATCGAGCTAAGGCGGCGCTTGTGAGCCAACTCAGACAACGGGTTAATTTGGTCCATGAACTGCGACAGCTGTGAGCTGGCAAAGAACTCACGTACAGCAGCTACGACTGGACGAGCGTTGATCAGCTGACCAGGAGTGACAGTTTCGATCTCGCTCATCGACATGCGGTCTTTGGTGTTGCGCTCCATGCGCAGCAGACCGATGCGGAACTGGCGCTGTACTAATTCGCCAACCATCTTAATGCGGCGGTTGGCGAGTGAGTCGATGTCGTCAGCAGGTTCTTGGGCGTTGTTGAGGCGCATGAGCTCAGTCACAATAGCCACCAAGTCCTCGAGGCGCATCACGCGGTTCTCGGCAGTGTTGGCAACGTCTAAACCAAGGCGCTTGTTGATCTTGTAGCGGCCTACGCGGCTAAAGTCGAAACGCTTAAAGTTGTAGAACATGTTCTCGATCAGAGCTTTGGCGTTGTCAACGGTCGCCAAGTCACCCGGGCGAAGACGACGATAGACTTCGATCAGAGCGTCGCTCTGACCCTTGGTCGGGTCTTTGTCGAGAGTAGCCTGCAGGTAATTAGTCTTGCCGGTGTCGACACCTTTAAAGGCGTCCTTCATGGCGGCCTCGCTCATACCCAGAGCACGTAGCAGAGTAGTAACAGCGATCTTACGCTTGCGGTCAATCTTCACAAAAAGGCCGCCATTTGCAGCGGTCTCGAACTCAAGCCATGCACCACGGCCTGGGATCACCTTAGCGCCGTAGAGGTTTACGCCACTACTGTGCGTGTCGGACGTGAAGAAAACACCAGCCGATCGGATCAACTGGCTAACCACAACGCGCTCTGCGCCATTAATCACAAAGGTGCCGCGCTTGGTCATCCACGGGTAGTCACCAAGGTAGATCTCTTGTTCTTTTACTTCGCCAGTTACTTTGTTGGTCAGCTCCACCTTCGCTTTTAACGGAGCTTCGTAGGAAACGTTGTTTTCGCGAGCTTCGCGCTCGGTCATCTTGGGGTCTTCGAAATGATAGTCCTTGAACCGGAGGCTCAATTTGGTACCTGTGTAGTCATCGATCGGACTAATCTCAGCCAATAGCTCGCCCAAGCCCTCTTCAATAAACCATTTGAAGGACTTGTTTTGGTGGTCGACCAAGTCGGTCAGAGCCACGGCGTCATCTTGGTGAGTGTAGTACGTACGACCGGTGTTATTTGTTGCTTTGGTGCTTTTCGCCATACGCTGTGATTGCTTCCCCTGTTACTTAAATCTTGCTTCGTGCACAAACAAGACCCTTACCCATTAAGGATAAGGAATATTGATAAGTTAATATGTTAAGTATTTTATTCGCGCGAAGGTTCCTAAGCGGGTGTTTTGGGTGCTTCGTCGGCTATGGTCTTTCGACCATGCCAGCACTGCCCGTGCTTACACTACTTCTTAGGGTAAGATTGTGAGGAATCCCAGGTCAATTGTCAAGCATTTTGTTTGGGTAATTCTAAACCAAGCTGAGCTAATGCGCCCAACACAAACGGATCTGTTCTGACACAACCGTGATTTGGATCAACAACTGATTCCACAATTCTTAGACTGCTCTGCCACCATCTACGACCAAACGTCCAATACGCCACCACCGGATCCTCAAGAGCAGGATCTTCCATTCTTTGCCGTACAACAAAAGCGGAATGTCCAGCAGCCGCCAACCCAGCCAATCTGCGCGATTCAGCTTCCGCGCCCGTAACCAACCCCGCCCGATATGCCAAGCCACCAAGCATGACAGCAGGTTGTGGAATTGCGAGGCCATTGCCGTAGTTATCTTGTGGTCTCAGCTCGCTGGAGCTCAGAACATACGTGTAGAAGCCGTTTTGTTGCGGAGCTGTTCCTATGCCCGTATTTGTTGCGAGTATTTCTACCACACGCCCACCTCTTCTGAGTGGTCACTATAAGACCAGTCAGCGTGCGATACAAGCGAAATTCGTAACAGTTACACCACCATTTAATAATTCTAGGTTACGCCTTAGGTGGCGAGGTGATGATTTTGTCGACTAGGCCATACTTGAGCGCCTCGTCGGCAGTCATCCAGTAGTCGCGCTCCATGTCTTCTTTGATCTTCTCGACTTTTTGGCCGGTGTTAGCCGACATAATCTCGTTCAGGCGGTGCTTGATACGCAGAGATTCTTTGAGGTCGATCTCCATGTCTGTTACTTTGCCACGGGTGCCACTGGATGGCTGGTGAACCATCACGGTTGACTCAGGCAGTATAAAACGCTTGCCCTTCGTGCCACTCGACAGTAAGAAGGCCGCAGCCGATGCCTGCATGCCAATGCCCACGGTCTGCACGTCGTTGGTAACGTAGCGCATGGTGTCGTAAATCGCCATGGCGTCGTATACGCTGCCACCAGGACTGTTGATGTAGAAGAAGATGTCCTTCTTGGCGTCTTCGGCTTGCAAGAACAGCAGCTGGGCAACAACCAGATTAGCGGTGTGCGGGTTTACATCCGTGCCCAAAAAGATAATGCGGTCTTTTAAGAGACGGGAGTAAATGTCGTAGGCGCGCTCAACGCGGCCATCGCTATCAATTACTGTTGGGACCAATATGCTGCTTTGTGGAGTTGTCATAGCACTAGTATAGGAAAACTAGCACTCTATGTCAACGAGTGCTAGTTTAGTTGCTGCTCGATCAACAGTGCCGCAGCAGCATGTACCTGCTCGGTAACCCATTCCTGCGCAGTAGCCCTATCAACATAGCCGCCATTCAGTTCTCCGAGCGTACTTGCAAAGGCAATAGTCACTGACACTGCCTTCGGATCTCCATGGTTCCAGTCCGGATGCTGTGCCGCAACTGCCACCAGATCGCCTCCGAATATCCTGTGTCCTCTCAGTTCTCTTGGCGCTGGGCCAATAATGCCCATGTGAAGCAACGTATCTTCGGGTACGCCCAGACCGGGCTGATACTCAGTAAACCTCGACATGTGATCTACACTCTATTTCGCGCTGGCGTATTCTTTAATTTTGCTGACGGTCTTGTCAGTGAGAACCCGCGAGGCGATGGAGCGACGGCCTTCTGGCTTGTCTAGCTCTGCCTGCATCTGAGGATCTGAGTAACGGGCACGTAGGATTTGAACTTGCGCATCCATCTCGTCTTGTGTGACTTCGATGTTTTCCTTCTCGGCTATTTCGCTCAAGACCAGGCCAGCCTTAACGCGCAGTTCGGCCATTGGCATGCCCTTTTTGCGGAACTCTTCGACAGTGATGCCTTCGCTTGCCAGGAACTCTTCCCAGGTTTGGCCACGGTACATCAGGTTCTGGCGCTGTTCTTGCTCCAGGCGGTCTAGCTGTTCGTCAATCAGAACTTGAGGGATGGCGACCGTAGACTTCTCGGCAATTTTGGTGATGAGCGCGTCAGAGAACTTCTGCTCGGCCTCGGCTTCTTTGCGGGAGGTCAGCTCGTCCTTAATGTCGGCCTTTAGATCAGCAACTGTTTTGAACGGACCAACCTTGGCAGCGAAGGCGTCGTCCAGCTTTGGCTCAACTACTTCCTGAACTTTGTTTACCTTTACGGTAAATTCGACTTTTTTGCTTTGCAAAGCCTTCGCGCCGTAGTCTTTCGGGAACGTTACGACAAACGTCTTCTCGTCTCCAGCTTTCAGCCCGATGAGTTCTGGCTCGAAGCCCGGAATGAAGGTGTTCGATCCAAGAGCCAATGGGTAGTCTTTGCCGTCGGCGCCCTTAACTTCTTCTTTGGTCTTGGCGTCTACGCCCTTAAAGTCAATCCATACCTGGTCTTTGTCTTTAGCGGCGCGGTCGACATCCTTCTTCTCGGCTTCGCGGGTCTTCAGATTCGCGATGACTTCATCAACTTCTTTGGCTTCGACGGTAACTTTTTCCTTGGCAAGCTTGATCTTCTTGTAATCAGCCAGCTTGACCTCGCCCACAACTTCCAGCTCAGCCTCAATCTCTAAGGTCTCGAATGGGACAAACTTGGTAATCTTTACCTCTGGCTGGGTAACTGGACGCAGCCCTTCGTGATCAATCGCCGCAAGATACAGGCGGTTGATGGCGTGTTCCAGGAACTCGGACTGCAAACGTGCCGGTTCAACAGACTTCTCAACCATGTTGAGTGGCGCCTTGCCCTCGCGGAAGCCTTGAATCTTGATCTTGCTGGCGAACTCGCGCAGCACTTTTTGCTTTTCAGCCTCGATCAACCCCTGGTCGGCAACCAGTGTTAGTTTAATTCTAGTCTCAGATGTGTAGTTTTTTGTAACTTGCATAGTTACTTACTCTAACAGATAGCAGCCGTTTTTGCCAGAGATGATTTATGCCTTTCCGCTAGACGCCGCAACCGCGGCGACGAACGAGTCTGCCCACCAAAAGATGTCTTGGTCGCGTACCGCTGCACGCAGACGCTGCCAGCGCTGTGGCCGTTCTGCTGGCCTCATCTTAAGTGCCTGCTCCAACGCTGACGCTGCGGCCGAGGGGTCGCCGGGGGGCACAAGGAGCGCCCTGCCTAGCTGCTCGGCTGCTCCCATGGTCGTAGTCAACACCGCCATCCCATTATTGTCCTGCCGTGCAGCCACATACTCTTTGGCGATCAGGTTCATACCATCAGCATCGGGTAATAGCAACAACGTGTCTGCAACGGTATACCAGGCCGTAACCTCGTCAAAATCGATCGTTCGATGTTCGTAGTCAATCGGCTGCCAATCGGCCGTACCCAGGCTGTTGTTTATGTCATCCACCATGTCAGTAATCTGTTTGCTCAGTCTGGTGTATTCCGGCAGATTTTCTCTCGATGGCGCAACAACCAGTTTGTACACTAACCCCTCCCGTTGCTTATGGCCGGTCAGAAGTCGTCGTACTGCGTGTAGCTGTGTCAAAATCCCTTTCGTATAGTCCATCCGCGACAACGAAAAGATCACCTTTTTACCAGATATCGCTTTCTTGATATTCTGCCCAAGTCTCTGCACGACGGGTTGCTTCGCGGCACGGCGGTATGCCTCGTAATCAACCCCGATAGGGAATGCGCGAAGCAGCCCTTGCGGGCGAACGCCGATCGCCGACATATATGCACGAAATTCCTGCACATCGCGATTGGTCTGCATGCCGACGACATCGCTCACTGCCAGACTTTCTGCCAATGTTCGCGCGTACGGCCGCCGCATCCAAAACCCGGAGCGCGGAAATGGCACATGTAGAAAGAAGCCGATACGATTGGTCACGCCCATCTCCCGTAGGTATGCGGGCACGAGCATCAGATGATAATCGTTTACCCAAATAATGTCGTCCGGCTTAGCCGCT
>Ga0255338_1003852_pt1 | contig 16953 bp, 14 predicted proteins | sample MeOH1_35cm_T4_19_FD_203715 | JGI IMG/M metagenome (GOLD analysis project Ga0255338, IMG submission 203715) | Sandy soil microbial communities from University of British Columbia, Vancouver, Canada - MeOH1_35cm_T4_195 | ecosystem: Engineered > Artificial ecosystem > Sand microcosm > Unclassified ...
CGTGATGTAGACACCCACCAGGTGGTCGACCTCGTCAGCCCTGGCGATCGACGCCTGGGCCAGCTCGGTCGCGGTGACCTCGCCCTCCCGCAGAGCCTTGGCTGCGGACGCGATCGTTGTGGGGATGGACACGAGACTTCACACTCCGTTCTGGGTACTCAGGAGTGGGCGATCGGAGGCACCGCACGGTGGAAGTCGGTGTCCCGCTGGAAGGCGTGCGCAGCCCTGAGGACGGTGCCTTCCGCGAACGGCCTGCCTGACAGCTGGAGGGACATCGGCAGACCCTCGGCGTTGAAGCCCATCGGCACGGCGATGGCAGGGTGACCCGTGAGGTCCCAATAGCGAGTGTTGATGCTGAGCCGGGGCTTCCAGGGCTCGTCCATCAAGGGCTGGAGCGGAGTTGCCGCCGTCCACGTCGTGGGCGTGAGCACCAGGTCGACCTTGGCGAACACTTCGTTGTTGACGGCCTTGACGATCACCCGACGAACCCGCTGCGCCTGCACGTAGTCCGCGGCCGAGAAGAACGTCGTGACGCCCAGGGCGTGGCGGAAGCCGGCGGTGTAGTTCTGGAGCTGCGACTGAGCGTCGGGCATGTGGAAGGCCGCGCGCTCGCCGGCCATGATGGCGGTGAGGGCGAGCGTGCCCTCGTCGTACAACGGCACACTGACATCGACGACATTCGCGCCGCGACCCTTCAGGACGGCGATGGCATCCTGCAGCAAACCGTCCACGGCCGGGTCGACGCTGTCCGCACTCGGGCGGCCGGCATGGATGTCGACACCGATGGTGATCCCCGTGAGGTCACCCGTCAGGCCGGCCGTGTAGTCCTCGGTGGGCACATCGAGAGCGGTGACATCGGACTCGTCGCGTCCAGCGAGGGCGTTGAGCATGATGGCGCAGTCCTCGGCAGACCGTGCCATCGGACCGATGTGGTCCAGCGAGTAGCCGAGAGGAAGACAGCCTGACTTCGGAACACGACCGAGAGTTCCGATGAGGCCGGTGGTTCCGCAGTAGGCAGAGGGGAAGCGGATCGAGCCGCCTGTGTCGGTGCCGAGACCGCCGAGGAAGACCCCGGTGGACACACCCGAGCCCGTGCCCGACGACGAGCCACCCGCCCACCGGTCGAGGTCCCAGGGGTTGCGACAGATCGGGAAGGGCTTGGACGCGTCCGGCATGCCCATCGCGAACTCCATCGTGGTGGTCTTGCCGCTGATGAGTCCGCCGGCCTCACGCAGGCGCCTGATCACGACCGCATCGCCGATGGCGGGCCCCCACGACAGGTCCTGCACGACCGACTGACCGGTTGTCGGCGCCTCGGTCGTGGTGATGATGTCCTTGATGCCGAGCGGGATTCCGGCAAGCGGACCGATCTGCTTGCCTGCACTGATGTCGGCGTCCACCGCAGCCGCGGCTTCGAGCATCTGCTCGTCGAACCGCGTGATGTAGACACCCACCAGGTGGTCGACCTCGTCAGCCCGGGCGATCGACGCCTGGGCCAGCTCGGTCGCGGTGACCTCGCCCTCCCGCAGAGCCTTGGCTGCGGACGCGATCGTTGTGGGGATGGACACGAGACTTCACACTCCGTTCTGGGTCCTCAGGATGGGGCGATCGAAGGCCACCGGGGCCCTCAGACCTGCCGGGGGTCGAACGTGACGGCCGGCTCTTCGTAGCGAACGCCGGGAACGGTGTAGAGGCTCTCCACACCTGCGCGAGTCTCCGGATAGGCGTCGACCAGCCGGTCGATCTCGTCAGCGGTCGGCTTGATGCCAGCCTGCGCCAGGAGGCTGACGACGGTTTCGCGAGCATCAGACATGGTGACCTGCTTTCAGTTGATGAATGATCGACGAGACCCGACCGAGGGGTCCGCCCGCCCTGAGGTCCGCCTCGAATGCGGCGAGAACGCTCGTGACAGTCGCGACGGCGGGCGAGGTGGTCATGGCGACACGGTGCCGCGCAACGGTTTCAGGACCAGACCACCCTCGGTAACGCGTCGATTGCGCCGCTTGCAGGCCCGTGGTTTGAGCGCAAGACTCGCTGCGCTCCGCCGGTTCCCGGCGACGTTACGCGGGCCTCCGCGACTTGCAGGTCAGTGCTTGGGTTCCTCAGGAACCCGCATCGCCAACGGAATGACACAGAGAGCGGCGATCGCCAGCGCGGCGAAGGCGACGCCGAGAGCATGTCCAGGTTCGTCGGCCTGAGCAGCGACGGCCGTCGCGATCGAGATCGCGAAGATGCCGCCAGCCTGTCGGAACATTCCGCGGAGCCCCGACACTGCGGCGATCTGCCCCGGGGCGAGATGCAGAGTCGCATTGTTGGCCGCAGGCATCGCCATCCCCATACCGAGGCCGGTGATCCCCGCCGCAACACTCAGCCACGCATACGGGCCGACGCCACCGATTGGTCCCGTCGCGATCAGTGCGAGTCCGACACCCACCACGGCGATGCCGAGCACGATGGGTTTGCGGTAACCCGTCCGGTGGAGCAACATCACGGCGAAGCCGGTCATGCTGACCATGCCGAGCGCACGCAACGACAGCAACGTGCCGGACTCCAATGCCGCGATCCCGAACCGATCCTGGGCGTAGAGCGGCAGCAGCGCCGTGGCGCCGATCGCGAAGGCCCCGCTCAGGATGTTGACGAGATTCATGGTCGCGAATCCGCGCCCTGCCAAGAGACGCGGCGGAACGAACGGGTGCTCCGCGCGTCGAACATGTCGGCCGAACACCACGGCGCTCGCCATCGCCAGCAGCATCGGCGCGAGGAAGACAGGACTCAGCACACCCAATCCGTTGCCCAACATGGTGATGGCGAGCATCCCGCTGAAGAGCGCGACCGTCAGCTGTACGGCACCAGCCACGTCCAACGGCGCGTCCGACTTGCTGCTCGTCCGCGGCAGGAAGATCGCACCGAGGACCAAGGACGTCACCGTGAGAGGCATGTTGGCAATGAAGATTGCCCGCCATGACCACTGGTCGACGACGAAGCCACCCAGGACCGGGCCTGATACGGATCCCAGCGAGAAGATGCTGGTGAAAAGGCCGAGCGCCTTGGCACGTCCGGCGCCGTAGATCGTCGCGACGATGCCGCTGCCGACGGGCATGAAACCGCCGCCGCCAAATGCCTGCAGCGTGCGGAACGCAACCAGGACGTAGATGTTCGGGGCGAACACGCACGCGATCGCCATGGTCGTGTAGAGCGCGATCGACACCATGAAGATCCGCCTGGGGCCGTACATGTCACAGAGCTTGCCGGCGATCGGCATCACCACCACCTGGACGAGGTTGTACCCAGTGATCGTCCATGCGCTCCATGTCAGCGGTGCGTCCAGGTCGCGACGGATGTCGGCGAGCGCGGTGGACACGATCGTTGCGTCGATGGAGGCCGACATCAGCGACATCGCCACGATGAGGAAGATGAGCGTGCGCCTCGGATGGGGCTCGCCCGCGACCACGTCGACCGACTTCGACGACCCGGATCCGCGCGGCTTCTCGCTGTCGGTGTCAACGGCAATGCCATCGCAACTGCTCGTTCGGTTGGCATGGTCAATCGAACGAACGGTCACGTCGGTGACTGTACGGAGCGACGGTTTCATCCTGTTTACGCGGCGACTTCGCGGGCGAATCCCGCTCAACTGCGGCGATTTCCGTGCCCTTACGCGACCGTTGCGCCGGCCGTCCGCCTCGGTCAACTCAGCGATGTGCAGCCGGGACCACCGACTGACTCGTGCTCCGACTCCGGACCCCGACGGGCGCCTCCCTGGGAGGCGTCACCCTGAAGGTCATGGTCCCGGTCGCCACCTCGTGGCTCGGCCATGCTGTCTTCGGTCACCGGTGCCCAGTGGTCGACGACAACGGGTCCGGCCTTGGCGAGGACGCGCAGGATCACGCCGATGACCAGTGCCGTGATGCCGACGGCACTTCCGGCCACCGTCATGGCACGCATCGGACCGACCCCGTCCGACAGCGCCCCGAGGAGAGGTGACCCGAGCGCACCACCACCGAGGAAGAACATCAGGTAGACGGCCACCACTCGCCCGCGGATCGTTGGAGGCGCAGCCAGTTGGATCACTGTGTTCACCATGACGATGAAGGTCATGTAGCAGAGGCCGACGAGGACGAGCGACGCCGCGAACGTGAGGTACGTCGGCATTGCCGACGAGATCACCACGAGGACGGCGAAAGCCTCGGCCGTGCCCAGCACCCAGCGAACCCGTGGCGTTCCTACGGTCGAGCTGGCCGCGAGCGCCCCGCACACGCCCCCGACTGCCATCGCTGCCGTGAGGAAGCCAAAGCCGAGCACGTCACCGCTGAACACCTCAGTCGCGATGATCGGCAACACGACCTGGAGCGAGTTTGCCCCCGCTGCATTGGCCAACATGGCCAGGAGGGAGAACGAGAGAATCAACGGGTCCTTGAAGACTCCGGAGAATCCGGCGGTCCAACCACCGTTGTTCGAGCCTCTCTCGTGAAGGTGCAGGTCAGCACGGTCGATCGCGATCAAGGAATGGACGATGGCGGCCCCGCTGATGCCCGACACGAGGAACGCCCACGCAGTTCCTCCCACGGAGATGACGCAGGCAGCCAACAGTGGGCCGACCAGTCGCGCGCCGTTGAAGGACGCCGAATTCAGCCCGATGGCATTGACCACGTGGTGAGGACCGACCAGCTCGGTGACGAACGACGTCCGGATCGGTGCGTCGATGGCGGTGATGACGCCTCCGACGAGCGCGACCCCGTAGACCCAGGGCAAGCTCGCCGCTCCCGCGAAGTCGAGCAGCGCCAACCCGAGGCTGCTGATCGCAATCAAGCTCTGGGTGATCGTCAAGGTCGTGGCCTTGTCGTATCGATCGCTCAGCGCGCCGGAGATCGGGCTCAAGACGATCGTCGGGCCGAACTGCAGGAACGTGACGATGCCCAGCGCGACGCCAGAGCCGTTCCCCAGGTGGAGGACGAGCCAACTCTGTCCCGTGCGGAGCATCCAGGTGCCGATGTTCGCAACGACTCCCCCGCAGAAGTAGCGCCTGAAGTTGGGCAGGGCCAGCGACCGTGTCATCGCGAGCGTCACCCAGCCATCACCCCTGACCCACTGCCCTTCTACGCCGTCCCGCATCGGACTACATGGATCTCACGACCATGTTTCGGGGACGTCCGACTTCGCTGAACGTGCGGTTGCGCGAGTTGGGGGCGCCGGGCACAGCACGCTGACCTGCGGGAAGGGGATCGGGCCAGACACACAACGCCTGGTCATCGCGCACCGTCGAGACCACCTACCGGAACAGTCAAGGGCGGTCGTCCGTGGGTCCGGTTCGTCAGCGACCGCTGAGACCGGACCCTTACCCTCAGCGCCAGCCGAGCTCCGGGGCGACGTAGCGCAGCACGCTCTCGACGACGTGCGCGTTGTACGCGACGCCCAGCTGGTTGGGCACCGTGAGCAGCAACGTGTCCGCCGCGGCGACGGCCTCGTCCTCGGCGAGCTCGGCGACCAGCTGCTCGGGCTCGGCGGCGTAGGTGCGGCCGAAGCGGGCGACGCTCCCGTCGATGTACCCGACCTGGTCCGAGTCGCCGCTCTGGGCGAAGTACGCGCGGTCGCGGTCGTCGACCAGCGGGAAGATGCTGCGGCTGACCGACACCCGGGGCTCGCGCTGGTGGCCCTCCGCCTTCCAGGTGTCGCGGAAGACCTGGATCTGCTCGGCCTGGAGCTGGTGGAACGGGACGCCGGTGTCCTCGGTGAGCAGCGTCGAGCTCATCAGGTTCATCCCCTGGCGCGCGGTCCACTCCGCGGTGGCGCGGGTGCCGGCGCCCCACCAGATCCGGTCACGCAGCCCGTCGGAGTGCGGCTCGAGCCGGAGCAGCCCCGGCGGGTTGGCGAACATCGGCCGCGGGTTCGGCTGTGCGAACCCCTCGCCGTCGAGCATCCTCAAGAACACCTCGGTGTGCGCCCGGGCCATGTCGGCGTCGGTGGACCCCTCGGCCGGCGCGTAGCCGAAGTAGCGGAAGCCGTCGACCACCTGCTCCGGTGAGCCGCGGCTGATCCCGAGCTGCAGTCTCCCGCCGGCGATCAGGTCGGCAGCACCGGCGTCCTCGGCCAGGTAGAGCGGGTTCTCGTAGCGCATGTCGATGACGGCAGTGCCGATCTCGATCCGGCTCGTCCGCGCGCCGATCGCCGCCAGCAGCGGGAACGGCGAGGCCAGCTGCCGGGCGAAGTGGTGCACCCGGAAGTAGGCGCCGTCACCGCCGAGCTCCTCGACCGCGACCGCGAGGTCGATCGACTGCAGCAGCGCGTCCGAGGCGGTGCGCACCTGCGAGGACGGCGACGGCGTCCAGTGGCCGAAGGACAGGAACCCGATCTTCTTCACGACCGGTCCAACGCATCTGGGCGTCGCACATTCCCCGCGGTCAGGTCTCCCCGCCGATGTCGAAGTCGTAGGCCTCGAAGACCAGGTCGGCACCGCGCTGGCGATGGCGCATCAGGGCGGCCAGCAGCTCGGTGCCGGTCCGCCGCACCTCGGCGACGTCGGGCACCTCGGCGGTGACATCGGTCCAGGTCAGCAGCTCCTCGGTCCGGCGGACGATCTCGGCGTGCTCCGTGGTGAGTCGCTCGACGACGTGCACGAGCCGCGGGGAGTGCCGGGCCAGCTCCTGGTAGAGGCCGTCGGGGCCCTCCGTGATGGCGACGTGCTCGGCGAACTCGTCGTACAACCCGGTCAGCGCGGCCCGCAGCCGCTCCGCCCAGCTGGCTGTGCCACCCGCCCGGGCCGCCGACGCCAGTGCCAGCTCGAGCTGGCTCATCGACGCGCGCAGCTCGGACCGACGCCGCTGCACCTCGACCAGCAGGCCCGTGGCCAGGTCGACACTCGCATCCATGGCCGCCCCCTTCGCTCGTGCTGTCTCCGGCCTACTCCGGTGGTCGCGCCGAGGTCAGGGCCGATGGTCCCGGATCCCGGGGCGAATCAGCGGGTGAGGGCGTCCAGCACCGCCTGCGCGTCCCAGTCCCCCGGGTCGGTGGTCGACCGCCACAGGGCGACCTGCTCGCGGGCCCAGTCGGCCCACGCCAGCACGGCGCGCTCCTGGTCGAGCTGGAGCCGGAGGGTGAGGGCGCTGAGGTGCAGCCGTTCGGCAAACACCGGCGGGTTGCCGGCCATGTCGGCGAGGGCCCCGATCCGGGCCTGCGCCTCGTCGCGGACGCGCTCGAGGGTGGCGTCCAGCTGCCCGAGGTCGCCCGCGTCGGCGAAGAAGATCTTCACCATCGCCTCGAACTCGCCGGCGCGGGGCGCGGCCGGCTCGTCGAGCCAGGCGGCCAGCTCGCGGCGCCCGGCGCGGGTGATCGCGTACACCGTGCGTGGTCGCTTGCCGGTGCTCTCCGCGCGCGCGGTCGCCAGGCCCTCGGCGACGAGGTGCTTCGGCTCGTCGTACAGCTTGCGCTCGGCGCGCGGCCAGAACCAGTTGAGGCTGCGCTGGGCCTGCTTGGCGAGCTCGTAGGTGGTCCACGAGCGCAGGGCCAGCAGACCGAGCAGCGCGTAGGAGGTCGTCGTCCGTCGGGCCATGCCGCATCTTGACATAGTGCCCTGTGCAGTATCTACTGTGCGGCAGCACATACTGCATAGGGCAGTATTGAGAGGAGGACCCATGACCACCGTCCAGACCACCACGTCGACCGGGTACGACGACCTGGGCCACGGCGACCCCGCCCTGCTGATGCTGCCCGGCTGGTGCGGCGACCGGTCGGTCTTCGGCCCGCTGGCCGGACTCGCGGCCGCCCAGGACCGCGTCGTCGTCGCCGACCTGCGCGGTCACGGCGGGCTCGCCCACCAGGACGACGACTTCGACACCGCGCGCCAGGTCGACGACCTGATCGCCCTGGTCGAGCACAGGGGTCTCGACCGGGTCGTCCCGGTCGCCCTGTCGCACGCAGGCTGGCTCGCCGTCGAGCTGCGCCGCCGCCTCAGTGCGCAGCGCGTTCCCGGGATCGTGCTGGTGGACTGGATGGTGCTCGGGACGCCGCCCGGCTTCACCGACGCCCTGGCCGGTCTCCAGGACCCGCAGGCCTGGCAGGACGTGCGCGCCGGCCTCTTCGGCATGTGGACCGACGGCGTCGCCGCCGGCGCAGTGCACGAGTACGTCGCGTCGATGGGCTCCTACGGGTTCGCCCACTGGAGCCGTGCCGGCCGGGAGATCGCGGCCGGCTTCGCCCGCGACACCAGCCCGCTCGACGCCCTCGCCCGGCTCGAGGAGCCGTGCCCGACCCTGCACCTCTACGCCCAGCCGGCCGACGACGGCTACCTCGCCGCCCAGGAGGACGCCGCGGCCCGCCTCGACTGGTTCAGCGTGGTCCGCCTCGACGCGGCCAGCCACTTCCCGATGCTCGAGGTCCCCGACGCGATGGCCGGGCACCTGCGGGAGTTCGTGGCGAGGCTGTGAGGCAGAGGTAACACAGCCTTTACCTGCGCCGCATTCCTCCGAAACCGCGGCGGCGTGTAGTGGTCCTCGACCCGCTGAAGGTGGCGGGGCGCCCCTAGGGTTCCGCTCCAGATGAGGTGGAGGACTGGTCCGAGAGGGGAAGCGACCGGCACAGCGCAGTGGTGGTCGTTCCACGGCGGGACAAAAGCCCGGGAGGCCTAGCTGGCCCCGGGCGTGCGCGCATTTCCGGGCCAACCCATTCGGAGGCACCGGATGTCACTCTCCACCCCGGTCGACGCCGTCAGCGCGACCGACCTCGAAACCTTCGGGTACCACCAGCAGCTCTCCCGCCGTGTCGGCAGCTACGCGTCCTTCGCGGCCGGCTTCTCGTTCGTCTCGATCCTCACCACCGTCTTCCAGCTGTTCGGGCTCGGCTTCAGCTTCGGCGGCACGGCCTTCTTCTGGACCTGGCCCGTGGTCTTCGCCGGCCAGCTCATGGTCGCGCTGTGCTTCGCCGAGCTCGCCGCGCACTACCCGATCTCCGGCGCGATCTACCAGTGGTCGCGACGGCTCGGCGGGGCCGTCGTGGGGTGGTTCGCCGGCTGGACGATGGTGATCGCGCAGACCATCACCGTGGCCGCGGCGGCGATCGCGCTGCAGGTCGTCCTGCCCGCAGTGTGGTCGGGCTTCCAGGTCGTCGGCAGCGACCCCTCGCTGGCGTCGCGCGACGGCGCCGCGAACGCCGTGCTCCTCGGCTGCCTGCTGCTGGTCGTGACCACCACCGTGAACGCGCTGAGCGTGCGCACCACCGCGATCGTCAACTCCGTCGGGGTCACCTGCGAGCTGATCGGCGTCGTGCTGCTGGTGATCCTGCTCCTCGGCCACGCCGAGCGCGGACCGTCGGTGGTGCTGCACACCACGAACCTCGACGGCACCACCGGGTACGTCGTACCGCTGCTGATCTCCGCGCTGATGGCCGCCTACGTGCTGGTCGGGTTCGACAGCGCCGGCGAGCTCTCCGAGGAGACACACCGGCCGCGGGCGACCACGCCGCGGACCATCATCCGCGCGGTCGTCGCCTCGGGGCTCGGCGGCGCGTTCCTGATCGTGGCCGCCCTGATGGCCGCCCCGTCCCTCACGGACGGCAAGCTCGGGGTCGAGGGCCTGCCCTACGTGCTCACCAGCCAGCTCGGGACGACGACCGGCAAGCTGCTGCTGCTCGACGTCGCGTTCGCCGTGTCGGTGTGCACGCTGGCGATCCAGACCGCGGCCGCCCGGATGATCTTCTCGATGTCGCGCGACCACGTGCTGCCGTTCTCCGACCGACTGGGCCGGGTCTCCGACCGCACCGGTACGCCGGTCCTGGCCACCGTCGTGCCGGGTGTCGGCGCGGCGATCTGCCTGCTCGTCAACGTCGGCAACGCCGGCCTGTTCCTCGGCCTCGCGAGCGTCTGCATCATGCTGCTCTACATCGCCTACCTCATGGTCACGGTGCCGCTGCTGCTGCGCCGGCTGAAGGGCCGCCCGCTCACCGACGGCGTCGACGAGGACGGCAAGCCGCTGTTCAGCCTCGGCCGGGCCGGCGTGGCGGTCAACGTGGTCGCGGTCCTCTACGGCGCGCTGATGACGGTCAACCTCGGCTGGCCGCGGGCCGAGGTCTACGACCCGGCCGGCGAGGGCTGGTACCTGCACTACCCGCCGCTGATCGCGCTCGCCGTGACCGCCGGCAGCGGGGTCGTCGCGTACCTCGTCCAGCGCACTGCCTACCACCGGGCGATCGGCGAGCCGGTCGCGCCGCTGTCGCTCCCGCACCCGCAGCTGGGCGGCATCGTCGAGGAGGAGGCGTGAGCTGGTCGCACGAGGTCCCCGGCGGTGCGGCGTGGTCCGCGCCGGTGCCGGCCGGTCGGCTGGTCACCCTCACCGCCCTGGGGCCCGACGCGAACGCGACCGTGCTGCTGTTCGGCGCCGACCGGGTCGACCGGCTCAACGTGCCGGACACGATGAAGGCGCAGATGTCGGCCTGCGTCCGGCCGCCGATGGTCCTGATGTCTGATCGCGGCCTCGCGCTCGCCTCCGTGGTGTCGGCCACGTCCGGGTGGCACGACTGCCTCACCGGGTTCGGGCACGACCGGCACCTCGAGCGGTTCGGGCCCTCGAGCTACGCCGAGCACCGCAACGACTGGCGGCGCTCCGCCCGGACCGGGCTGCTCGGTGAGCTGACCAAGCACGGGCTGGGCGAAGCGGACCTGCACGGACCGGTGAACTTCTTCAGCCGGGTCGGCATCGCCGAGGACGGCCGCGGCTCGCTGGCCTGGACCGGCGGCCAGACGGCCGCCGGCGACGAGGTCATCCTGCGCACCGAGCAGGACGTCCTGCTGGTGCTCTCGACCGCGCCGCACCCGCTGGCCACCGGCGACCACCGCCCCGCCGGGGTCCGGGTGTCGGTCTCGCCGGCCGCCCACCCGGCGCCGGACGACCCGAGCGCCGTGTTCCGGCCGGAGTCGGCGCGGGCCCTCGAGATGTCCAGGAGGGTCCTGGCATGACCAGCACCCTTCCGGCGACCGTGCTCGACACGGTCGTCCAGCCGGGCGACGGCGCACTCGTCCAGGTGCCCGCGGGCGGCCGGCTGCGGGTCGTGGACCTGGCCGGGAACCAGGCCGTGGACACGCTGCTCTACGACGCCCACGACCTCGACAACCGGTACTCCGCCTTCGACACCGTCCGCGAGCAGGGCTCCGTCTTCCTGACCACCGGCTCGGCGCTGCTCTCCGGCCGGCTCGACCAGCTCGCGGTGATCAGCGACGACACCTGCGGGCGTCACGACACCATCGGGGGCGCCTGCGCCCAGGAGAGCAACGTGATCCGGTACGGCGAGCACACCCGGCACCAGCACGCCTGCCGCGAGACCTTCCTGCGGTACGGCGCGCCGGCCGGGATCGGCCCGCGGCAGCTCGGGCACAACATCAACTTCTTCATGAACGTGCCGGTCGACGCCGGCGGCGGACTGAGGTTCGACGACGGGCTCTCCGCTCCCGGCAAGCACGTCGAGCTGACCGCCACCGTCGACCTCCTGGTGCTGGTCAGCAACTGCCCCCAGCTCAACAACCCGTGCAACGGCTGGGACCCCACCCCGGTCCAGCTCCTCGGGTGGTGGTCGTGATGGCCCGCCTCACCGTGCTCGACAGCGGCTTCCAGACCACCGTCCAGGACGTCCTGGGGCGCACCGGGCTGTGGGACGTCGGCGTGCCCCCGTCGGGCGCGTTCGACGAGCTGTCGTTGGCGCTGGTCAACGCCGGTGCCGGCAACTCGCTGAACGCGGCCGGGCTGGAGTGCCTGCTGCGCGGGCCGGTGCTGACGCTCGACGAGGCCCGCCTGGTCTGCGTCGGCGGCGCCGCCACCCGGGCCACCGTCGACGGGCGGCCGCTGCGACCGGGCCGGGTGGCCAGGCTGGCCGCGGGCGCTGTCCTCGACGTGGGACCGCTCGACGGCCCGGGCATGCGCGGGTACGTCGCCGTGGAGGGCGGGCTCGACGTCCCCCAGGTCCTCGGCAGCCGGGCGACGTTCGTCCTCGGCGGCTTCGGCGGTCACGACGGGCGGGCGCTGGAGACCGGCGACCTGATCCCACTGGGGCGTCGGGAGAACCTCCTCGCCCCGGTGGAACCGTCCCTCCCTCCGCTGTCGGACGAGTGGACGCTGCGGGTGCTCGCCGGGCCGCACGGCGCGCCCGACCACCTCACCGACGAGGGCGTGGCCGAGCTGTTCGCGACCACGTGGCTGGTCGACCACCGGGTCGACCGGACCGGGATCCGGCTGGTCGGCCCGACGCCCGGCTGGGCCCGCACCGACGGCGGCGAGGCCGGACTGCACCCGTCGAACCTGCACGACTCGGCCTATCCCGTGGGCGGGATCATGCTGTCCGGCGACACCCCGGTGATCGTGGGCAAGGACGGCCCGTCGCTGGGCGGCTTCGTCGTGCCCGCCGTGGTCGTCGAGGCGGACCGCTGGATGCTCGGCCAGCTGCGACCCGGCGACCGCGTCCACCTCGCCCCGGTGACACCGGCCGAGGCGGGCGAGGCGATGCGGGTCCGGCGGGCCCGGCTCGCCGAGGTGCAGCTCGGCCGCTCCGACCCGGGAGAGGACCCTGGTGAGAGCACGGTCACCACGCGCACGACGCGTCCCGACGTGCTCGAGGCCGCCGAGGCGACCACCGGCGCCCCGGCGTACACGATCCGGCGCTCGGGCGACCGGCACGTGCTGGTCGAGGCCGGACCGGCCGAGCTCGACCTCCGGGTCCGCGTCTGGGTGCACCTGCTGGCCCAGGCGCTGCGGGCGGACCGTCCTGCCGGGGTCACCGAGATCGTCGAAGGGGTCCGCTCCGTCCTCGTCGCCGTCGACACCACCTGGCTCGGCACCGAGGAGCTGGCCGCGCACCTGGCGGTCCTCGCGGGCGGCCTGGAGGACCCGGAGACCGCGGTGCTCCCGGCCCGGGAGGTGGTGCTGCCGATCGCGTTCGACCACCCGGCGGCGCACGAGGCGATGCGCCGGTACGCCGCGTCCGTCCGGCCGGACGCGCCGTGGTGCCCCGACAACGTGGAGTTCATCCGGCGGGTCAACGCGCTCACCGAGCGCGACGAGGTGTTCGGGGTCGTGACCGAGGCGACCTACCTCGTCGTCGGGCTCGGGGACGTCTACCTGGGCGCCCCGGTCGCGGTGCCGATCGACCCCCGGCACCGGCTGGTGACGACGAAGTACAACCCGGCCCGGACCTGGACGCCGGAGAACGCGGTCGGCATCGGCGGCATCTACCTCTGCGTCTACGGGATGGAGGGCCCCGGCGGCTACCAGCTCGTCGGGCGCACGGTCCCGGTCTGGCGTCTCTCCGGCCGAGACGAGCAACCCTGGCTGCTGCGCCAGTTCGACCGGATCCGGTTCCGTCCGGTCAGCGCGGACGAGCTCGCCCGGGAACGGGAGGACATCAAGCAGGGACGCGCCGACCTGGCGGCCACGCCGACCACGTTCTCGCTCGCCGAGGTGCGGGCGCTGGAGCAGGCGGCCGGCGACGAGATCGCCCGGGTGCGGTCCCGGCGCAGGGAGGCGTTCGACGCCGAGAGGAAGAGGTGGCTGGCATGACCGGGACGGCGTTCATCTCGACGCTCTCCGCGCAGGAGCAGGCGGCGTTCGGCACCCCGGACGGCCCGCTGGCCGGCCGGACCTTCGCGATCAAGGACAACATCGACCTGGCCGGGGTGCCGACCACGGCGGGCGACCCGCGCAACACCGCACCGGCGGCCCGGTCGGCGTACGCCGTCGAGCGGCTGCTGGCGGCGGGGGCCGTCCCCGTCGGCAAGACGAACCTCGACCAGTACGCCACCGGCCTGGTCGGCACGCGCTCGCCGTACGGCGTGTGCACGTCGGCGTACTCACCCGAGCACGTCAGCGGCGGCTCGAGCTCGGGCAGCGCCGTCGCGGTCGCCACCGGGCTGGCCGACTTCGCGCTCGGCACCGACACCGCCGGCAGCGGCCGGGTCCCGGCCGCGTTCAACGGGCTCGTCGGCATCAAGCCCAGTCGCGGCCTGGTCTCGACCCGTGGAGTCGTCCCCGCGTGCCGGTCACTGGACTGCGTGACCGTGATGGCGAAGAGCGTCGCCCAGGCCCGCGCGGCGTTCGAGGTGATGGCCGGCTTCGACCCCGCGGATCCCTACTCCCGCCGGCTCGCGCAGGCGCCCCGGCCGGTCGGCCCGGTCGTCGTCGGCGTGCCGCACGCGGACCTCGGCCTCGACCCCGTGCACGAGGCCGCCTGGCGCCGGGCCGTCGATCGCGCCCGCGACCTCGCGGTGGTGGTGCCGGTCGACGTCGGGCCGCTGCTCGAGGCCGCCGAGCTCCTGTACGCCGGGCCCTGGCTCGCCGAGCGGTGGCTGGCGTTCGGCGACCGACTGGACGACGACCCGGCGGTGGACCCGACCGTGCGCGCCATCGTCCGCCGCGGCGCGGCGATCACCGCCGCCGACGCCTTCGCGGGGTTCGACCGCCTCGCCGGGCTGGCCCGCGCGGCCGAGCCGTTGTGGGCCCGGCTGGACGCGCTGCTCCTGCCGGTGACCGAGACCCACCCGACGGTGGCCGAGGTCGCCGCCGATCCGGTCGGGGTCAACTCCCGCCTCGGCCGGTTCACGAACATGGCAAACCTGCTCGACCTGTGTGCCGTCGCGGTGCCCGGGCCGCTGCGGTCCGACGGGTTGCCGTTCGGCGTCCAGCTGATGGCGCCGGCGGGGCACGACCAGGTGCTGCTCGACCTGGCCGCATCCTGGTGCGGCGAGCCCGTCGTTGCGGCCACGTCGCCCGGCGAGCCCGACTCGGTGCTCCTCGCCGTCGCCGGGGCGCACCTCACCGGGCAGCCGCTCAACGGGGACCTGGTCCGCCGTGGGGCGACGCTCGCCTTCCGCACCCGGACCGCTCCGGGCTACCGGATGTACGTCGTCGACGGGCCGTTGCCGCGTCCCGGCCTGACCCGGGTGGCGGGTGCCTCGACGGCCACCGACGGGCTCGAGGTCGAGGTCTGGCGGCTGCCCGCGGACCGGCTGGCCGGGTTCGTCGCCTCGGTGCGGGCGCCGCTCGCGGTGGGTCCCATGGACCTGGCCGACGGGTCGTCGGTGCTCGGCTTCGTCTGCACCGCGGACGCCGCCGACCCGGCCCGCGAGATCACCGGCCATGGGGGCTGGCGGTCCTACCTCGCCTCCGTCGACGGCGGCTGACGAGACTGCGGGAGGCCGGTCAGCCCACCACGGACATGCTCGGGACCGCGGCCCCGTGCGTCGGGGCGAGCCAGACGTCGAGGTCGGCCCGGAGCCCGAGCGAGCGGTGGTGGGCCCGGGTGACGGTGACCGCGATCTCCTCGTGCGCGGCGTCGAGGAGCTCGACGGTCAGCCGGACCTCGAAGCCGACGCGCAGCTCGCGCACAATCCGGGCCGGCATCGAGCCGGCGATCCCCGGGTGCGTGAACACGTCGATGTCGTGCGGACGGTAGAGGACGCCGTCGATCTCGGTGGTGGGGCCGAGGAAGCGCATCACGAAGTCGTTGGCGGGGGCGTCGTAGAGCTGGTCGGGACTGCCGACCTGCTCGATGCGGCCCTCGTTGATCACCACGATCTCGTCGGCGACCTCGAGCGCCTCCTCCTGGTCGTGGGTCACGAAGACGGTGGTGACCTGGACCTCGTCGTGCAGCCGGCGCAGCCACTCGCGCAGCTCCTTGCGGACCTTCGCGTCCAGCGCGCCGAACGGCTCGTCGAGCAGCAGCACGTTCGGCTCCACCGCGAGCGCCCGGGCGAGCGCCATCCGCTGGCGCTGGCCGCCGGAGAGCTGGGCCGGCAGCCGGTCGGCGAACTGGGTGAGGTGCACCAGCTCGAGCAGCTCGTCGACGCGCCGGCGGATCTCGTCCTTCGGCCGCTTGCGGATCTCGAGGCCGAACGCCACGTTGCGCGCCACGCTCAGGTGCTTGAAGGCGGCGTAGTGCTGGAACACGAAGCCGACGTTGCGCTTCTGCGGCGGCAGGTGCGTGGCCTCGGCGCCCTCGATGGTCACGGTGCCGCTGTCGGCGGTCTCGAGTCCGGCGATGATCCGCAGCAGGGTGGACTTCCCGCCTCCCGACGGGCCCAGCAGCGCGGTGAGCTGGCCGGTCGGCAGGTCGACGGACACGTCGTCGAGGGCGACGAAGCGCTCGTGCCCTGCGCCGGCTGACGGGTAGGTCTTGGTGATGCCCTTGACCGAGATGCTCACGATGGCTCCTTGGGACGCAGGATCGAGACAATGACGAGGCAGGCCATCGCGGCCAGCGCGAGGACGGCGGCCACGGAGTAGGCCGAGGCCTGCTCGAAGTTCTGGTACTTCTGCTCGACCAGTAAGGTCGCGGTCTGGGTCTGGTCGACGACGTTCCCGGACACGATCTTCACGGCGCCGAACTCGCCGAGCGACCGCGCGAGGCTGAGCACGACGCCGTACACGACCGCCCACCTGATGCCCGGGAGGGTGATCCGCCAGAACGTCTGCACGCCGCTGGCGCCGAGGCTTCGGGCTGCCTGCTCCTGGTCGTCCCCGATCTCCTGGAGCACCGGGACGACCTCCCGGATGACCAGCGGGAGCGCGACGAACACGGTCGCCATCACCATCCCGGGAGTCGCGAACACGATCTGGAGTCCGAGGCGCTCGAGGGTCGGGCCGAACCAGCCGGTCCGGCCGTTGTAGACCAGCAGCAGAGCCAGGCCGACCACCACCGGCGACACCGACAGCGGTACGTCGATCAGCGCGGACAGCACCCGCTTGCCCCAGAACTCGTAGCGCACGAGCAGCAGGGAGATGGCCACACCGAAGACCAGGTTGATCAGCACGGCGATGACGGTGATCGTGGCGGTGAGCTGGAGGGCGTGGACGACCGACGGGTCGCCGAGCGAGTCCAGGACGGCCGACCAGCCGTCGGCGAACGCGTTCTTGAACACCATCGTGGTCGGCCAGGCGACCAGCAGGAACACGTAGCCGATGGTGAGCACCCGCAACCCGATCCGCACCG
>Ga0255338_1003853_pt1 | contig 16949 bp, 15 predicted proteins | sample MeOH1_35cm_T4_19_FD_203715 | JGI IMG/M metagenome (GOLD analysis project Ga0255338, IMG submission 203715) | Sandy soil microbial communities from University of British Columbia, Vancouver, Canada - MeOH1_35cm_T4_195 | ecosystem: Engineered > Artificial ecosystem > Sand microcosm > Unclassified ...
GCCGGATTCGGCTTCGGCAAGGAGGTCACGGAATGAGCCCGCTGGCACTGAGCGGGCTCATCTTCGGTCTGATGCTGCTGCTGATGGCGCTGCGCACGCCGATCGCCATCTCCATGTTCGTCGCCGGCTGCGTGGGCTACGTGCTGCAGTCGGGCCTGGCGCCGCTGGAAAGCTTCCTGAACGCGCAGGCCTTCGCGCGCTTCGCGAGCTACGACCTGTCGGTGATCCCGCTGTTCATCCTGATGGGGCACTTCGCCACCCAGGGCGGCATCTCCAAGTCGCTGTTCGAGTTCGCGAGCGCGGTGATGTCGCGCTTCCGCGGCGGGCTGGCGATGGCCGCCGTGATGGCCTGCGCCGCCTTCGGCGCGATCTGCGGCTCCTCGGTGGCCACCGCCGCCACCATCACCTCGGTGGCGCTGCCGGAACTCACGCGCCACGGCTATTCGGGCCGGCTCGCCACCGGCACGCTGGCCGCGGGCGGCACGCTGGGCATCCTGATCCCGCCCTCGGTGCCGCTGGTGGTGTACGCCATCCTCACCGAGCAGAACATCGCCAAGCTGTTCGCGGCGGCGATGATCCCGGGCCTGATCGCGATGGTGGGCTACATGGTCGCCATCGGCATCTACGTGCGCGTGGTGCCGGGGCATGCGCCGGAGCACGCGCAGGCCTCGCGCATGACGTTGCGGGCGCTCGGCGGCGTGGTGCCGATCGCGGTGATCTTCGCTCTCGTCTTCGGCGGCATCTACGGCGGCTTCTTCACGCCCACCGAAGGCGCCGCGGTCGGCGCCGCGGCCACCTTCCTCGCGGCGCTGCTCAAGCGCGAGATGACGTGGCAGAAGTTCAGGCACTGCTTCTATGCCACGGCCGAAGGCTCCGCGATGATCTTCATGATCTTCATCGGCGCCGACCTGATGAACGCGGCGCTCGCGCTCACGCAGGTGCCGGCGCAACTGGCCAACGTGGTGGGCAGCTGGGGCCTGTCGCCGGTGATGGTGGTGGCGGCCGTGCTGCTGTTCTACGTGGTGCTCGGCGCGGTGATGGACGAACTGTCGATGATCCTGCTGACGATCCCGATCTTCTTCCCGATGATCATGTCGCTCGACTTCGGCATGTCGAAGGAATACACGGCGATCTGGTTCGGCATCATGGTGCTGATGACGGTGGGCTTCGGCCTGCTGGCGCCGCCCGTGGGCCTGAACGTCTACATCGTCAACGGCATGGCGCGCGGGATCCCGATCTGGGAGAGCTACCGCGGGGTGATGCCCTTCCTGGTGAGCGACACGCTGCGCACGCTGCTGCTGCTGTTCTTCCCGCCGATCTCGCTCTGGTTCGTGAAGTACATCGCCTGATCCCTCGGGGAAAGCCCCACGCCGGCGCCGCGGCCCATGCGTTAAGTTCGGGCGGATTCCCGCTGGAGACCCGAACCTATGCAACGCAGAACCCTTCTTCGTACCGGCGCCGCGGCGGCGCTGGGCGGCAGCGCCCTCGGCGGCTTCGCCCAGCAGTCCGTCACGCTGAAGTTCCACACCTTCATGGCGCCGACCTCCAACGTCTGGCTCAACATGCACAAGGCGTGGATGGACAAGGTGGAGAAGGATTCCAAGGGCCGCATCAAGTTCGAGGCCTATCCGGCCATGCAGCTGGGCGGCACGCCGGTGCAGCTGTACGACCAGGCGCGCGACGGCGTGGTCGACATCATCTGGACGCTGCCGGGCAACACCACCGGGCGCTTCCCGCGGGTGGAGGTGTTCGAGCTGCCCTTCATCATGTCCAACGCCGAGGCCACCTCCAAGGCCTACTGGGAATACGTGCAGACGCTGGCGCCGGACGAATTCAAGGAGACGCAGGTCATCGCCCTGCACGTGCACGGCCCCGGCGTGATCCACACCGTCGACAAGGCGGTGAAGACGGTCGCCGATATGCGCGGCCTCAAGGTGCGCGCCCCCACCCGCCAGGTCACCAAGCTGGTGGGCTCGCTCGGCGCCACCCCGGTGGGCATGCCGCTGCCGCAGATTCCGGACGCGCTGTCCAAGGGCACCATCACCGGCTGCGTGATCCCCTGGGAGGTGGTGCCCTCGGTCAAGGTGCACGAGCTGACCAAGCACCACGCCGAGTTCGATCCGGCCGGCGGCGCGCTCTACACGACCACCTTCGTGATGGCCATGAACAAGGCCAGGTACAACTCGCTGCCGCCGGAGCTGAAGAAGGTGATCGACGCCAACTCCGGCCTGGCCACCTCCGCCTGGCTGGGCAAGGTGCAGCAGGCCGGCGACATTCCCGGCCGCAAGGCGGCGGTGGAGCAGCCCGGCACGAGCATCTTCACGGTCAGCCCCGCGGAGGCGCAGGAGTTCCGCCGCCGCTCGCGCCAGATCGAGGTGGAATGGGTGGAGGACATGAACAAGCGCGGTTTCGACGGCCGCAAGCTGCTCGATACCGCCAAGGCGCTGATCGACAAGCACACCAGGACCACCAAGGCGTAAACTGCCGGCATCTTCCCCGTTTCGAGGGCTCCTGCGGGAGCCCTTGTCATGTCAGTGATCCTTCGCAGCCCCATCAAGCATTGCCGCAATTGCGGAACCGCCGTGGTCTACCGCGTCCCCGACGACGGCGACACGCACCAGCGCGCCGTCTGCCCGGCCTGCGACACCATCCACTACGAGAACCCGCTGAACGTGGTGGGCACGGTGCCGTATTTCGGCAGCAAGGTGCTGCTGTGCAAGCGCAACATCGAGCCGCGCTGGGGCAAGTGGACGCTGCCGGCCGGCTTCATGGAGCTGGGCGAGACCACCGCCGAAGGCGCGACGCGCGAGACCCACGAGGAAGCCGGCGCGCAGATCGAACTGGAGGGCCTGTTCACGGTGCTGTCCGTGCCGCGGGTGGGCCAGGTGCACCTGTTCTACCGCGCGCGCCTGCTGTCGGACGTGTTCGATCCCGGCTTCGAGACGCTGGAGGCGCGCCTGTTCGAGGAGCACGAGATCCCCTGGGACGAGGTCGCGTTCCGCACCGTCAGGGTGACGCTGGAGCGCTTCTTCGCCGACCGTGCCCGCGGCGAATTCGCGGTGCACAACCTCGACATCGTCTGAGGGCCGGAGCCCGCGGGCCTAGCGCGGGACCTTGCTTTCCTCGCGGACGCGGGCTTCCTCGCGCCGCTTGACGCACAGCGGGTGGTTGCGGGCGCCGGCCTTGTCGCAGTGCTCCGCCAGGCACAGTTCCTTGGCGAGGAACATGCGATCCTTGCACTGCTCGACGGCCTGGTAGTTGGCCGAAGCACTCGAATTCGCCGCCGCCGTCACGGGCGCGGGCAGCGGGCGCGCGGACGCGGGCTCGGACTCGGTGCGCGGCGGCGGTGCGATCGCGGCCGGGCGCGAGGCTTCGGCAGCGGCGCCCGGCGCCGCGGCGGACTTCGCGCCGGCCCTGGCCTGGCTTTCCGCCGCCGCGGTCCTGCGGGCGGCGGCCTTCTCGGCCCGCTCCTTGTCGCGCTCGGCCTTCGTCATGGCCGGCGCAGGATGGGCCGGCGAGCCGGCAGCGGGCGGGGCGTCGGCCGGCGGCGCGGCGACGGTCGCAGCCGGTGCGGCCGGCGCAGCCGGTGCGGGCGCGGCGGCTGGCGCGGCCGCCACCGGGGCTTCCGGCGCCTGCGCCCCGGGTGCCGGCGCCTCGCTCTTGTTGCGGCCCAGCGTCAGGGCCAGCACGCCGGCCAGCGCGAGCACGGCCACCCCCGCCAGCAGGGCGACCGGCGCCTTCTTCTTCGCGGGCGCCGCGGGCTCCTGCGCTCGCTGCGCTTCGGCCGTTGGCGCGGATGCCGTCGGGCGCTCGGGCTGCGTGACCGTTTCAGCCGAGGCCGGCGACGGCTCCGCAACCGTGCGCGTGTACTCCTCGTCGATCCACTGGGTCGGCTGGAACGCCATGGAGGATTCGGCCGCAGGCTGCGCCGACTCGGAAGGCAGGACCCCGGGTTCGAGGTTCGGGAACGCGCTGTTGGGAAACACGCTGGCCGTGAAGGCCGCAGCGCCCGCAGCTGCGCCGGCGCCGGCGCCAGGCTGTGTCGCTCCACGCGGGGTGGTTCCGGGCTGGGTCGCCCCGGGCTGCGTCGCTCCGCGCTGCGCCGTTCCAGGCTGCGTCGCCCCGCGCTGCGTCGCTCCGCGCTGCGCCGTTCCGGGCTGCGTCGCCCCGGGCTGCGTCGCGCCGGCCGCGACCGTCAGCTCGCCGCCGGCCAGCTTGCGCAGGCGGCGCCGCGCCAGGTCGGCATAGATGCCGGCCGGGAATTTCTCCAGGAAGCCTTGCAGCTCCTCGGGATCGGTGGAGTCCTTGACGTCCTTCCAGTAGACGAGTTCGAGCTCCTGCGTCACCGTGGAGACGCCGCCCGGCGCGGTCGCGGCGCCGGGGACGGTGCCGCCCGGCGGCAGGGTCCCGGGGCTCGTCAGCGGACGCGACAGAGTTTCGGCGCGGCGCTGCGGATTCGGCGGCGGCACCACGGTCTGGTCTTCCGCGCGCCGGATCGCGGCCTGCAGCGCCACAGCGAAGTCGCGCGCAGTGGCGAAGCGCTCCTCGCGGTCCTTCGCCAGCGCGCGGGCCACCACTGCGTCGAGCGCCGAGGGGAGCCTGGGATTGATGCTGCTGGGCGGCGCCGGGTTGTGGCCGATGATCTGGTGGATGATCGAGAAGTCGTTGTCGCCGTCGAACGGGCGCTTGTCCGTCAGCAGCTGGTAGAGCACCACGCCGGCGGAGAACAGGTCCGCGCGCGAGTCGATCTTCTGCCCCTGCACCTGCTCGGGCGCCATGTACTTCAGGGTGCCGATCATGCTGCCCTGGGTGCGCGTGGCCTCGCCCGAATCCTGGATGCGGGCGACGCCGAAGTCGGTGAGCTTCACCCGCCCGGCCGGCTCGATCAGCAGGTTGGCCGGCTTGATGTCGCGGTGCACGATGCCCTGCTTGTGCGCGTAGTCGAGCGCGCTGAGCAGGTCGCGCACGATCTTCAGCGACTGCTCCAGCGCATAGCGCTCGCCGCGATCGAGGTGGTGCTTGAGGTCGTCGCCCTGGATGTACTCCATGACCAGGAAGGCGACGTTGCCGTCGCGGTCGGAGTCGTAGACGCTGACGATGTTGGGATGCTGCAGGCGGGCGGCCGAGCGGGCCTCGGTGCGGAAGCGGTGCTCGTATTCGGCGGCGGCCTCCTCCGAGAGGTTCTCCACCTTCACCGTCTTGATGGCGACGCGCCGGTCCAGGTTGGGATCGCGCCCTTCGTACACGACGCCCATCGCGCCCTTGCCGATGACGCGGAGCACTTCGTAACGTCCCAACTTTTTCAGAGTCACTTCAGCCCGTGGCGCAACAGGTGGAAACGCATTCTAGCCCGCACCCTGTGCGCAAGGCCGAGCGGCTCACCCGTCGGAAGGCCCCGTTGTGTTGCGTTTCGCACGCAGGAGCGCGCGCGCGTACGCGCGGGCGAAGTGGCGATCCAGCAAGGCCTTCACCCACTGCGGCTGCGCCGCGCTGCGCTCGGCATAGTCGCGCGCGAAGGCCTCCCAGGCGCGCGCCGATTCGAACAGGCGCCCGCCCCCGCCCAGCAGCCGCTTCTTCAGCGCCTCGGGCGCGAAGTCGGCCAGCACGCCGCGGATCGCCTCCGGCACCGCATGGCCCATGGCCTGTTCGTGGGCGGCCAGCTCGCTCGCCACCTGGGCCAGGGCGCGCTCCGGCGGCAGCAGGCCGGCGCTCGCGGCGGCGCCGCCGAACAGGTACTGCAGCCTGGTTTCGAGCGGCGTTTGCAGGCGCAGCGGATTGGGCTCGCGCTGTTGCGCAACCGCCCGCTCGCCCGCGCGGGCCTCGCGGCGGCTCGCCGCGGCGGCGTCGCCGGCCTGCAGCAGGCCCTGCAGCGCGATGCGCGTGAGGCGGCCGATCGTGCGCAGCTCCGCGCGCGTGAGGCTGCTTGCCGCGGTGGCATCGAGGCCCAGGCCCTCTAGGAAGGCCTGCAGGTCCGAGGCGGGCGCGAGATCCTGCGCGGGCGCCAGCTCCTGCGCCGGCAGCGGGCCCCCTGTGCCGGCCGGGCCGAAGCCGCTCTGGAAGCCCCAGTCGCCGAAGGGATCGTCCTGCGCCGGCGCGGCGCCGGTGCTGGAATCCTCGCCCGGCACCAGCAGGTCGGCCTCGACCTGCAGCCGCGCCCAGGTGTCCATGACGTCCGGCGTCGCAGGCGCGGCCGCCGGCGCGGCGGTGATGCGAAAGGCCGACAGCCCCAGCACTTCGCCCGGCGCCAGCACGCCGCGGGCTCCGGGCGGCAGCTCGCCGGACGAGGTCTGCACGCCGTTGACGACCGACAGCACGTGGAACTGCAGCTGGTCGCCCTCGTTCCACACGCTCAGGTGGCGGCGCGACACGTTGCGCTCCGGGTCCGGCAGGCAGATCGTGCAGTCGCTGTCGCGCCCGAGGATCAGGGCCGGATCGCCCGGCTCGAGCCGGCGGGTGGCGTCCACTCCCGGGCCGGCAACGTGGACTTGCAGCGCCATGGGCTGCGTCAGCTGGAGACGAGGAAGCCGGCGATCGGCGCGTCGGCCGCGTTGCGGTCGCAGCCCAGCGCGATCTGCCCCTGCCCCACCAGGTAGCACTCGGTGCGGCGCAGCACCACCGGTTCGGGCTGGTTGCCGAAATACACCCAGGTGCCGAAGCTGGAGCCGTCGCTCAGCACGAAGTGGCCGTCGCGCCACTGCAGCGTGGCGTGCAGGCGCGAGACGCGCGAGTCGTTCACCGGCAGGTCCGCCGTCACCGAGCGGCCCAGCGTGATCGGGTCGCCGCGCGGGCGCAGTTCGAGCCGCTGGCCGGCGATGGTGATCTCCAGGTGCGCCTCGGCCGGGGCACGCCCGGAGAGCGAGGCGCCCATCACCGTCGCCTCGGCATCGTGCTCCGGCTGCCATTCGACCCGGAACACCTCGGTGGCGTCGCTCTTGCCGCGCAGGTACATGGGGCCCAGGCTGCGCACCCTGTCCTGCAGCGGCGCCGGCAGGGCGGCGCGCACGCGCTGGGTGGTGAGGATCTGCTGCGCGCCCGCCAGGTCGGCCAGCCGCGCGGCGCTGTTGACCGCGTCGCCGTAGCAGTCGCCCTCGATCTCCACGATCTCGCCGGCCTCGATGCCCATCTGCATCTGCACGGGCCGGCCGGTGCCGCCGGGGCGCACGGGCTGCTGCTGCAGGCGTTCCTGGATGGCGATGCAGGCGGTCACGGCCTCGTGCTCCTGCGCGAACACGACGAACAGGCCGTCGCCCAGCAGCTTCACCACGCGGCCATGGTGCTGCTCGAAGATCTTGGCGAGCGCCGTGGTGAGCTGGGTGACGAAGCGCCCGGCGGTCTCGTCTCCCAGGCGCTCGAAGATGCCTGTGCTGCCGACCATGTCAGCGAATACGACGGAGGCCATGCGCGGCCATTATGCCGCGCGGGGCATGCCGCGCCGATGCGTCACTTGCGGCTGCGCGCCTCCAGATACGACAGCAGGCCGGCGACATCCTCCGTGCCCAGGTCCAGATTGGGCATGCGGACCTGCTTGTACTTGGCAAAGAGGCTGGTGGCGACCGGATCCCCCTCGGCCAGCACCCGGTCGGGTTCCAGCAGGTAGCGGGTCAGCCAGCTCCGCTCGCGGCGGTGCGTCACGCCCAGCAGGTCGGGGCCTAGCTTGTCGCCCTCGCCGACGGTGTGGCAGGCACTGCAGCGGCTCTGGAACAGGTACTGCGCCTTCGTGACGGCCAGGGGCCGGGCTTCGGCGTAGCTGGGCGCCGAGCCGCTGCGCTTCCAGCCGAGGAAGTTCGCGATCGTCGTGGCGAGGAATTGCGGATTGTCCATCGCCGAGTTGCGCATCCACGTCCCCTTCGGCACGTTGCCCACCATCAGGCTGGCGGCATGGCCGTCCTTGGTGAGCGCATCGAAGCTGCGGGACAGGCCCAGCTTGCGGGCGATCAGCTGGATGTCCGCTTCCTTGCCGGAAAGAAACAGCCACCCCGGGCCGACGCCGAACTTCTGCGCGTACTTCTTGTTCTCCTTCGGCGTGTCCCAGGGGTCGATGGCGATCGAGTAGAAGAAGATGTCCCGGCCCATGCGCTCGCCGAACAGCTGCTGCACCTTCACCAGGTTGGCCGTCTCCAGCGGGCACACGTCCTTGCAGCTCGTGTAGAAGAGAAGGACGGCGACCGACTTGTCCTTGAGCAAGTCATCGTAGAAGCGCAGCGTCTTGCCGTCCTGCGTGGTCACCGGGACATTCGGGAAATAGTCCGCGCCCCAGGGCGTGGCGGCCCCTGACGGGCCGCCGGCGCAGAGCGCCGCGGCGGCGGCCAGCACGAGGCCGCTCCAGCGGCGAAGGGCCGTGGCCATCATGGCGGGGCCTTCCAAGGCGGGCTAAGCGGGGGGAAGGGTCGAAATCCGGATCGGCGTCGTGCTCATGCCGCTTGCCGCGTCGTAGTAGACGCCGAAGGACGCCAGGGCCGAACGCGCCAGCGCGGCGTCGCCGTCCGCGGCGAACGAGAAACTGACCTCGACCGACTCGAACGCCTTCAGCGGCCGGTGCAGGATGGCCTGGCTCGCGACCTGGTAGGCCTTGCCGGTGCTCAGCCCCCGTCCGGTGACCTTGCTCAGGTCCACGATCATCTCCAGCACCGGCGGGGCGCCGAACACCGTGTCGTAGATCACCTTGCCGGTGATCGATGCCTGGCCGGCGAAGAGCACCGGCTCAGAGGCCGCACCATCGACCCCCACGCTGCCTGCCGCCGCGGCGACGACCGTCTTTTCCGCGGGCGCGGGGTCCGCCGCCGCACTGGTGCGCCACGCCAGCGATCCGGCCGCCGCGCCCAGCACGCAGGCCAGCACGACGGGAAGGGTGGTTCGATGCATCGTCTTCATGGTTCGCTCCCCGTGCTCAGAATGCGGTCCTGAGGATGTCGGTGGGGTCCCTGAACGTGACGCCCTGCGGCGTCGGGATGGGCGTGGGCAGCGGCCGCAGCATCGGAGTGCCCGAGTCGTCGATCTCCCAGCGCAGCAGCATGGCGTTGTCCTCGTGCACCGTGTTGTGGCAGTGCTCCATGAACATCCCGCCCCAGTCGCGGAACTGCATCGTGATCTTCACCGTGCCGCCGGGGCGCAGCCGGTAGACGTCCTTGCGTCCGCGCTCCCATGGCGGAACCCTGCCGGCGCTGCCGTCGCGGGCGAGCACCTGGCCCTCCTCGAAGTGGATGTGGATCGGGTGGTCCCAGCCGCCGCCGCCGTTCTTGAGCGTCCAGATCTCGCGCGTGCCGTACCGGGGCGCAGCGGAGATGCGGCCGAAGTCGGCCGCCAGCATGTCGCCGTCGTCGGTCTCCACGCCCCACGGACCGACGAAGGAGGAGACCGCGTCCCGGGTGGTCTGGTTGGCGCCGCGTCCGAACTCGAACACCCGCTCGCGCGCCACCGGAATGGCGGACAGGTCGGGGTTGGGGATCATCGTGGAAGGCACCCGGCTCTTGTCGGGGTAGGACAGCGGGAGCACCACCCTGAATTCGAGGAACCTGCCGACGCAGGGATCGTCCGAGTTGCCGGACAGGGCCTCGGACAGGCTGAGATCCTTCGCCACCCGCTTGCCGTCCTGGTGCTCGGCGAGGTTGACCAGGTGCACGCGCTTGCCGAGGGCATAGCGCGAGAAGTCGATCACGATGTCGTAGCGCTCGGCGATGCCCTGCTCGTCCAGTTCCGTCAGGACCACCGGATGCGGCAGCAGGTTGCCGTCGTTGCCGATCTGGATCATGGGCGAGCCGTCGCTCAAGGCGAGCTTGAAGAAGCGCGACACCGAGGCGTTGAGGATGCGGAAGCGGTACTTGCGCGGCTCCACGTTGAAGTACGGCTTCCAGAACAGGTTCACCGTCATCTGGTCGCCCAGGAAGCCGTCGAAGTCGAAGATGTCGAAATTGAGCTGGCCGTCGCGGTCCCACGCCTTGTCGGCCAGCATCAGGTTGACGTCGTAGTCCAGGTTGCCCCAGCTCTTCGCCGTGCCGCTGGGAAGGCACAGGTTGACGCCGTCGTCGATCGCCTCGTTGCCCCGGTCGACCGCGCTGTAGAGGTTGAACATCGCGGCGTTGCCCTTGTAGACGTTCTGCGACGTGAAGCTGAACATGTGGTCGTGGAACCAGTGCGTGGACATCGTCTCGCGCCAGTCGCCGGGGATCAGGTCGACGCCGCCGTCGTCCCGCGGCGTGCCGGCGCGGCGTTCGGTGGCGTCCTTGTTCATCGAGCGGAAACCCGCCAGCACGATCGGCCAGTGGTAGTCGTAGAACTGGCCCGGGAAGAAGAACGCGCCGGTGAAGCCGTCGTTCTCCGCCCCGTGGTGGCCGTTGTGTTCATGCGTGGAGATCGTGTGGATGCCGAAGCCGCCGTTGCGCGCCTGGTCCGGATCGAGCCGGTTGTGGTGGCGAAACAGGATGGAATGGCCGTAGCGGCCCATCACCAGCTTGGGCGGAAGGGTGCCGTTGAAGGTCCAGACCTTCTCGGACCGCTGGACGGGCATGCCGGGATGGAAGCGGAACTCGACCGGCGTGGTGGCGGCGTCGAAATCGCAATTGAGCCGCGCCGACACCTCCGGCCGATAGGTGCCGGCCGGATTCGTCTTCGCCCCCTCCTGGGTGGCGTGATACGCCGCCCGCGGCGTGCACAGCGGGTCGTCGAAACTCTGGTGGGCCCAGATCGGCCCCGGCGGACGGCCCTCGATCGGGCCGTAGCCGCCGCCCAGCATCGGCGACATCGGCTGCAAGGTGGTGTTCGCCTCGCGCGTCGGCGCCGGATTCATATCGAGCATGGCGCCCGAGGGCAGCACGTCGAAACGCAGCAGCGGCTGCGTGAAGGCGAGCGCGCCGAACAGCGGACTGCGGGGGATGCCGGTGGGGATCGCGCCCCAGGCGCTGCGCACGAACGGGCTCAGGCCATTCTTGGCGACCAGCACGCCGCCCGACGTGAACAGCCCCCACTTGATCAGCTCGCGGCGCGAAACCTGGCCGGTCGAAAGACAGCGGACGATTTCGATCCGGTTGCGCTTGGCGGCTTCCGCTTCGCGCAGCGCGGCCGCGGACGCACACTTAGACAAGTACATGGACATCGTGTCACCTCGTCGAGGTTGACAAACCCACATGAACGGCCAGGTGGGGGCAAGGAGGGCCGTACTTTTAGTTCCGATGTGCGACGTTTCAAGCCGGATGCAACATCCCGTATCGGCGGCCGGGCTGAAGGACGGGGCGCATGCGTAGGCAAACTTCCCGTCCTGGGGGCCGGCAGCGCATACAGGCTCGGGCGACGGGTAACCGGTTATCGATTGTCGCCATTCGACACGAAACAAACAATTTCTAAGGCTTAAGGCTTCGTGCACCGCGGCGGGGCAGCAAAAAGCCCGGCACCTTCTCAGGTACCGGGCTTTCGTGTCGTTGGTCGGCGTGGCGGGATTCGAACTCGCGACCCCTTGCACCCCATGCAAGTGCGCTACCAGGCTGCGCTACACGCCGAGCCTTCGATTATAGCCGGGCGGAAAGGCGTTTCGCAGCCGAGCAGGAAAAATCGCTTCGCCGCTCGTTCGGCGTCAGTGGATCAGCAGGTCGCGGATCTCGAACAGCTCGCGCCGCAGCAGCTGCAGCTTCAGGGCGAACTCGTGGCGCTCCTCGGGCGGGGCGTCCTCGAACTGGCTCTCGCCGAAGCTCGAGTCTTCCACCTCGACCACCTCCTCCACGCCTTCGAGCATGACCTCGCCGGCGCGGCGCTTGTCGCGCTCGACCTGCACGATCTCCTGCAGCTTGTTGCGCGCACCGCTGATCGTGAAGCCCTGGTCGTACAGCAGGTCGCGGATGCGCCGGATCATCAGCACCTCGTGGTGCTGGTAGTAGCGGCGGTTGCCGCGGCGCTTCATGGGCCGCAGCTGCGTGAACTCCTGCTCCCAATAACGGAGCACGTGCGGCTTGACGCCGCACAGCTCGCTGACCTCGCCGATCGTGAAATAGCGCTTGGCGGGGATCGCCGGGAGGGCTTTCTCCATTGAAATCAATCTACTAGGAGAGAAAGCTGCTAGGTTACTCTAAGGGGAGCGCGGCGCAAAGCCGGGCATGGGCAAGGGACACGCCGGCGTTGGTTTTTGGGTGTCTTTATGTAAGCGCGAGGCCAGGCGGAGCGTGCCCGAACCGAGTGCCCCCACCCCAGCCCTCCCCCAAAGGGGGCGAAAGGAACAGCCATCAGGAGCCGTTGCCCTGGATCTGTTCCTTCAGCTTGTGGCTGGCGTGGAAGGTGACGACGCGGCGAGCCTCGATGGGGATGGCCTCGCCGGTGCGCGGGTTGCGCCCGGGCCGCGGCGCCTTGGTGCGGATCTGGAAGTTGCCGAAGCCCGAGATCTTCACGTCCTGGCCATCCACCAGGCTGGCGGAGATGAGGTCGAAGAAGGCATCGATCATGTCCTTCGACTCGCGCTTGTTCAACCCGATCTGCTCGAACAGGAGCTCGGCCAGCTGCGCCTTGGTCAACGCGGGCGTCTCCAGGCTTTCGACGGCAAACTCCATCACGTCCTCTTGCTTCAGCGCTGTTGTTGTCGCGAGATCGGACATCCTCATCCCCTCAACCGGCCACCTAGCTGCGTGGCGATCCGCTCCACGATGGCCCGCACGGCGGTCTCGATCTGCTCGTCGGTGAGTGTGGCGTCGCTGCGCGCGAGCGTCAAGCGCACGGCGAGGCTCTTCTCGTCCAGCGCCAGGCCGGCGCTGGCCTGCTGCGGCTTGTACACGTCGAACAGGAACGCATCGCGCAGCAGCCCGCCGCTGTCGGCGCAGCGGATGGCGGCCAGCAGCTGGTCGTGCGTGACCTTCTCGCCCACGATCACGGCGATGTCGCGCTCGGCGGGCTGGAAGCGCGGCACGGGCTCGAACCGCGGCACGTGGCGCGCCGTGACGGCCTCGAGGTCCAGTTCGAACACCAGCGGCGCATGCGGCAGCTCCCACCGCTGGCGCCAGCGCGGGTGCAGTTCGCCGACGAAGCCGACCTCGCGGCCGTCGATACGCACGGCGGCGCAGCGGCCCGGATGCAGCGCGGGATGCTGCGCGGGCACGTATTCGGCCTGCAGCGGGGACAGCAGCGCCTGCACGTCGCCCTTGATGTCGTAGAAGTCGCCGTGGCCGGCCTTGCCGCCCCACTGCAGGCCGTCGGGATCGCCGTAGGACAGCCCCGCCACCTTCATCGGCTGGCGCACGCCGCGCACGCTGGTGTCGGTGGTCTGCACCGACGCATCGCGCAGGAACACGCGACCGAGCTCGAACACGCGCACGCGTTCGGCCTTGCGATCGAGGTTGAACCTCAGCACCTGCAGCAGCGAGCCGAGCAGCGAGGAGCGCATCACGCTCATCTGGCTGGCGATCGGGTTCAGCAGCTTGATGGGATCGGCGTTGCCCGCAAGCTCCTGCTCCCAGTGCGCCTCGACGAAGCTGAAGTTGATCGTCTCCTGGTAGCCCAGGCCGGCGAGCAGGCGGCGCACGGCGTTGCGGCTGCGGCGGTTTTCCGGCGGCAGCTTGGCCGTGATCGGCGCCAGCGGCGGCGTGGTCGGCAAGGCGTTGTAGCCGACGATGCGCGTGACTTCCTCGATCAGGTCTTCCTCGATCGCGAGGTCGAAGCGGTACGGCGGCGGCGTCACCGTGATCACGCCGCCTTCGGCCTTCGCCGGCAGGCGCAGGCGCGCGAAGGCGTCCAGGCACTGCGCCTGCGACACAGGCATGCCGATCACCTTGGCGGCGCGCGCCACGCGCAGCTGCACCGGCTTGCGCTCGGGCAGCTTCAGCACCTGGTCGTCCATCGGGCCGGCCTCGCCGCCGCAGATCTCCTGGATCAGGCGGGTGATGTACTCGATGTGTTCGACGGTCTGGCTCGGATCCACCCCGCGCTCGAAGCGGTGGCCGGCGTCGGTGGAGAAGTTGTAGCGGCGCGAGCGCCCCTGCACGGCCTCGGGCCACCAGAACGCCGCTTCCACGTACACGTTCTTCGTCTCGTCCGAGACGGCGGTGGCGTCGCCGCCCATGATGCCGGCCAGCGATTCGACTGCGCGGTCGTCGGCGATCACGCCGACCTTGGCATCGACTTCGATGGTGTTGCCGTTCAGGAGCTTCAGCTGCTCGCCCTCGCGGCCCCAGCGCACGTCGAGGCCGCCGTGGATCTTGTCGAAATCGAAGATGTGCGAGGGCCGGCCGAACTCGAACATCACGTAGTTGGAGATGTCGACCAGGGCCGTGACGCTGCGCTGGCCGCAGCGCGCCAGGCGGTCGACCATCCACTGCGGCGTCTTCGCCCGCGTGTTCACGTTGCGCACCACGCGGCCGCTGAAGCGCCCGCACAGGTCGGGCGCGCCCACTTTCACCGGCAGCCTGGCATCGGTGGCGGGCGGTACCGGCGCGAACGCCGGCTCCTGCAGCGGCGCGCCGGTCAGCGCGGCGAGCTCGCGCGCCACGCCGTAGACCGACAGCGCGTGCGCCAGGTTGGGCGTGAGCTTGAGCGTGAACACGTGGTCGTCGAGCTGCAGCACCTCGCGGATGTCGGCGCCGATCGGCGCGCGGGCGACATCGAGCTCCAGCAGCCCGGCGTGGTCTTCGGACAGCTTGAGCTCGCGCGCCGAGCACAGCATGCCCTGGCTCTCGACGCCGCGCAGCTTGCCCAGCTTGATGGTGAAGGGCTGACCGTCCTCGCCCGGCGGCAGCTGCGCACCCACCAGCGCCGTCGGCACGCGGATGCCGGGCCGCGCGTTCGGTGCGCCGCAGACGATGTTCAGCAGCGCGCCCTGCCCCACGTCGACCTGGCACACGCGCAGGCGGTCGGCGTTGGGGTGCTGCACGGCTTCCTTGATCTCGCCCACGACCACCTTGGTGAAGGGCGGCGCCACGGGCCGCAGCTCCTCCACCTCCATGCCGCCCATGGTGAGCGTCTCGGCGATCTGTTGCGTGGCGAGCGGCGGGTTGCAGTACGCGCGCAGCCAGGATTCGGGAAATTGCATGGACTTCTTGCCGGATCTTTAACGGAATTGCTTCAGGAAACGGATGTCGCCCTCGAAGAACAGGCGCAGGTCGTTCACGCCGTAGCGCAGCATCGTGAGCCGGTCGGGGCCCATGCCGAAGGCGAAGCCGATGTGCCGCTCGGGGTCCAACCCCATGTTGCGCACCACCTGCGGGTGCACCTGGCCGGAGCCGGCCACCTCCAGCCAGCGCCCGGCCAGCGGCCCGCTCTGGAACTGGATGTCGATCTCCGCCGAGGGCTCGGTGAAGGGGAAGAAGCTCGGACGGAAGCGCAGCGCGAGGTCGTCGCTTTCGAAGAAGCTGCGGCAGAAGTCGGTGAAGACGACCTTCAGGTCCTTGAAGCTCACGTTCTCGCCCAGCCACAGGCCTTCGCACTGGTGGAACATCGGCGAGTGGGTCGCGTCGCTGTCCACGCGGTAGGTGCGGCCCGGTGCGATCACCCTGATTTCGGGCAGGGGCTCGCCGCGCTGCACCGCCTCCGCATAGCGCTTGATGTGGGCATGGGCGTAGCGCACCTGCATCGGCGAGGTGTGCGGCCGCAGGTTGTAGGGGATGCCGTCGTCGCCGTCGATGTCGACGTAGAACGTGTCCTGCATCGAGCGCGCCGGGTGGTTGGGCGGGTTGTTCAGCGAGGTGAAGCTGTGCCAGTCGCTCTCGATCTCGGGACCGTCGGCGACGTCGAAGCCCATCGAGGCGAAGATGCGCTCGATGCGCTCCAGCGTGAGCGACACCGGGTGCAGCCCGCCCGGCTCGCGCAGGCGCCCCGGCAGCGAGACGTCCAGCGCCTCGGCCTTCAATTGCGCCTCGAGTTCGGCGTCGGCCAGGGCCTGGCGGCGCTCGGCCAGCGCGGCCTCGATCGCCTGCTTGGCCTGGTTGATCGCCGCGCCGCGGGACTTCTTCTCCGCCACGGACAAGGCGGCGAGGCCCTTCATCAGCTCGGTGATGCGGCCGGACTTGCCGACGAACTGCGCCTTGGCGTTCTCCAGCTCCGCGGGGGTGCCCGCCTGGCCGAACGCTGCGCGCGCGAGCGCGACGATCGAATCGAATTCCTGGGTGGTCATTGGAAGAAAACAGGGCCAGGTCCTTGCGGCCCTGGCCCTGTCCTTGTAGGTTGCACAGTGCGCCGCGCAAGCGCGGCGCCCACGCGAACTCAAGCAGCCAGCTTGGCCTTCACCTGGTTCACGATGCCGGTGAACGCCTCGGGGTCGTGATAGGCGATATCGGCCAGGACCTTGCGGTCGATGGCGATGCCGGCCTTGCGGATCCCGTTGGCGAACTGGCTGTAGGTCAGGCCGTTGGCACGCGCGGCGGCGTTGATCCGGGCAATCCACAGCTGGCGGAAGACGCGCTTCTTGGCACGGCGGTCGCGATAGGCGTACTGCCCCGCCTTCATCACCGCCTCCTTGGCGATGCGGAAGACGTTGCCGCGGCGGCCGCGGAACCCCTTGGCGAGGGCGAGGACCTTCTTGTGACGGGCGCGGGCCGTTACACCACGTTTGACGCGAGGCATGTGTGTTTCTCCTTCTTCGTCGAGTGATTACAGGCCGGCGAACGGCAGCATCTGCGCCATGTGACCCATGTTGGTCTCATGGACGGCAGTCGGGCCGCGCAGGTGGCGCTTGTTCTTGGTGGACTTCTTCGTCAGGATGTGACGCTTGAAGGCCTGGGCGCGCTTGACCGTCCCGCCCGGGCGCACGCGGAAGCGCTTCTTGGCGCCGCTCTTGGTCTTCATCTTGGGCATGTGAATGCTCCTTCTTCGTTTGTGCTCGCGAGGCGTCACGGAAACAGTCCGTGCCTTGATGGCCCCGAGCCACTTTTTGTGGCGAGTCGATGCCCGCCACTTTTTGTGGCGAGTCGATGCCCGCCACTTTTCGAGCGGCGAGCTTCGCCCGCCGCTGCGGGGAGCGGCAAAGCTCCCCTTTCACCGCCACCGCG
>Ga0255338_1003854_pt1 | contig 16937 bp, 11 predicted proteins | sample MeOH1_35cm_T4_19_FD_203715 | JGI IMG/M metagenome (GOLD analysis project Ga0255338, IMG submission 203715) | Sandy soil microbial communities from University of British Columbia, Vancouver, Canada - MeOH1_35cm_T4_195 | ecosystem: Engineered > Artificial ecosystem > Sand microcosm > Unclassified ...
CGTGGCCAAGCCCGTGCTGAGGCATCGATTGGTGCTGAACTATCAGGCCGAGGCCGAAGGCGTGCTCGCGGACGACCTCATCGCGCGCCTGTTAGATGCGGTGGCTTGATCCCGAGTCGCAGGCCCGTCTCAAGGGCCTAGGCCTTTTCCCGCGGCGCGCCTCCGGCCTGTCCGGCGCGCCGGGCAAGCATCGCTCCTTGGCCCGCGGTCACTCCCGGGACTTCGCCCAGCATAGGCCCTACTCCTACGGCGACGAGTCGCGCAGCATCGACTGGAAGGCGTACGCGCGCCTCGACCGGTTCTATGTGCGCGAATTCCGCTCCGAGGACCGCATCCCCGTCTTCGCCTTGCTCGACAGCTCCGGCTCGATGGCCTACGCGGGCGCGGGGCGACAGTCCAAGCTCGACCTGGGACGGCGCGCGGCGGCCGCCGTGGCCTGGCTGGCGCTGGCGCAGGGCGACGAGGCGGGGCTCGTGACCTTCGGGACCGAGGCGAAGCTCGCCCTTCCTCCCAGAGCGGGTGCCGCCCAGCTCGGGGCGTTCGACGAGGCGCTCACGCAGGCCTCGGCGTCGGGCGAAACGGACCTGGCGAAGGCCATCGAGGCCGCGGCCGAGGAGTTGCCGCGGCGCGGGATGGTGGTGCTCATCAGCGACCTGATGGGCGACACGGCGGGTGCCCTGAAGGCGGTGCGGGCCTTGGTCGCGCGGCGCCATGAGGTCCTGGTCCTTCGGACCATCGACCCCGACGAGCGCGACTTCCCCTACGAGGGCCCCTGCTTGATGGAAGGCCTCGAGGGCGGCGAGCCCCTGTTCGTGGACGCGCTGGAGGCGGCGCCGGCCTACCGCGCCGCGTTCGCGCGTCAGGCCGACGCGTACGCGGGCGCCCTGCGCCGCGCGGGGCTGGCCTACGCGGTGGCGGAGACCACGGGCCATTGGGAGGCGGCGCTGGGGCGCCTGCTCACGCGGTGAGGTTCGGCTTCCCGGCGGCGCTGTGGGCCCTGCCGCTGGCGGCCCTGCCCGTCGTCATACACCTGATGTCGCGGCGCGCCGCGCGGCGCTTGCCGTTCTCCGACCTCACCTTGCTCAAGGCCGTGGACGCGCGCGCCCGGCCCAAGGCGCGCCTGCGCGAGCTTCTGCTCATGGCCGCGCGCTGCGTCCTGCTCGCAGCACTCATACTGGCGGCCGCGGCCCCGGCGCGGCGCGGCGACGCGGCGGCGGCGGGCTCGGGCCTCGACCTGGTGCTCCTGCTCGACGCGTCGTACTCCATGCGCGCGCGCGACGGCGTCACCGTCCGCTTCGACGCCGCCCGCGAGGCGGGCCGGCGCCTGCTCAAGCGCCTGGCGAGCGGCGACCGCGTCGCCGTCGGCGTCTTCGACGAGGCGCTCAAGGCTCCCCTCGTCTTCGGCGACGCGCGCGCCGCCGACGCGGCTTTGGCCGCCGCGCGCCCGGGCTGGCGCGGCACGGACGCCGCCGCCGCCTTGGCCGCGGCGCGCAAGGCTCTCGAAGAGGCGCCGCGCGGGCGCAAGCGCGCCGTCGTCGTCCTGGGCGACGGGGCCCAGCACGGCCTGCTGGGCTCGCCGCCGCCCCCCGCCGAGGGCGCCGCCGTGATCGGCCTGCGCTTCCCCGCGCTCGCCAACGCCTGGCTCGCCTCCGCCGGCCCCTCCCCCGACTCGAGCGCGCGCGCGCCCCGCGTCGAGGTCCGCCTCGCCGCCTCGGGCTCCGCCGCCGTCACGCCGCTGGACCTGTGGGTCGGCGACCGCCGCGCCGGCTCCGGCTCCGCCTCCGTCGCCGCCGGCGCCGAATCCCGCGCGGCCTTGGCTTTGCCCGCCGCCGAGGACAGCGCCGCCCCCGCCTGGGCCGGCCGCGTGGCCGCCCGCCCGGGCGCCTTGTCCGAGGACGACCAGGTGTATTTCTCGATGGCGCACCGGCCTTCACCAAGGGTTCTGGTGCTGTACTCCGATCCGCAGTTCTTCCGCGCAGGGAAGCCGGGCTGGTTCCTTCGGGAGCTGTTCGGAGGAGGCCGGGAGACCTTGGCGGGGCGCGACGCGGATTTCTTGGAGGCCGCGCGTTGGAACGAAGCGGATCTCTCGAAATACGGGACCGTGATGATGGCCGACGCGGCGCGGCCCGCGCCGGGGCTGTCGGCCGCGCTTGAGGGATTCGCTGAACGGGGCGGAGGCGTGGTGCTGATGCCGGGGGTGCGTGGTAACGAGGCCGACCTCGCCGCGTATCCATGGCTTCCGGCGCGGCTCGGTACGACGTATGAGCCGACCTCGCCGGGATTGAAGGTCATACGCGAGGGTGAAGCGACTTCGGGTTGGGGAGACCTGGACTTGTCCAAGGTCGTCGTGCGTCGTATGTTCCTCCTCGAGCCCGCCGCCGGCTCCGAGGTGTGGGTGAGCGCGGCGTCGGGGGAGGCGTTGCTCGTCGCGGGAAGTGTAGGAAGAGGTCGGGCCGTCGTGTGGGCCACGCCGCTCGACGCGGCGTGGACGAATCTGGGATTGAAGCCGTTTTTCATCCCATGGATAAGAGCTTGTTTATCGTTGAGCGTTCCTGAGTCAGCTCGTGACGCGGCCCGGAAGGTGAAGGTAGGAGACCCCATCATCCGCGAATGGTCGCGCGGCGAAGCCGCGCCGGATCGGATCAGTGTCGTGTCTCCGGATGGCCGTCGCACGTCGTTGTCGGTTTCCGGCCGAAGGGCCGTTTTGCCGGAAGCTTCGGTCCCGGGCTTATATACGTTCGTCGACGGCGTTCGCACCGTCACCTTCGCCGCCAATATCGATCCGTCGCGCGGGGAGAGCGATTTGCTTCCCGCGAGTTCTCCACCATGGCGTTCGATCGATGTTGAAAATCTTGAAAATGAATTTCTTGATTCCGTTTACGGCAAGGATCTGTCGGCCTGGCTTCTTGGTCTCGCGGTAATGATGCTCGTCTTCGAGATGCTCCTGTCGTTGCCGTTGCGCCCCGCTCCGCTCGCGACCCCGAAGGCCATGGGGAAGGTCGCGGGGGCGACGGCCTCGTTTATTTTTGTTTTTTTCAGTCTGGTATCGTTCCCATCGCGTGCCCTAGCCCAACAAGGGGACCGCTTCGTCTGGACGCAATTACAGCTCGGCGAGACCTGGGATCCCTACCCCGACGCCCCCGACCTGATCGCCGCATGGCTCGGAGAGGTCACCAGCGTGCGCACCTCTCCCGCGCGCAGGACCATCTCTCTCTCCGATCCCGCTCTTTTTTCATCTCCCTTCGTTTACTTGGCCGGTACCTCGGCGCCTCCCGAACTGCGCGATGACGAACTCCGTCGCCTGCGTCAGTTCATATCAGGCGGCGGCTTCTTGTGGATCGAGGACTCCGGCGGCGGCCCCCCCGGCTCCTTCGACCGCTGGCTGCGCCGCGAGCTCCCCCGCATCCTCCCCGACTCCTCGCTCAAACCCCTGCCCCCCGACCACGTGATCTACCGCACCTTCTTCCTCCTCCGCGGCCCCGCCGGCCGCGTGCGCGTCCACGGCTCCCTCGAGGGCGTCGATTGGGCCGGCCGCGTCGCCGTCCTCTACACCCGCGACGACGCCCTCGGCGCCTGGGCGAAAGACGCCCTCGGGAAGCCCTTGCGCGCCTGCGTCCCCGGCGGCGAGCCCCAGCGCGAGCTCGCCCGCCGCCTCACCCTCAACGTCGTGATGTATTCCCTCACGGGCTCATATAAGTCCGACGCCGTCCACCAGGCCGCCATCCTCGACAAGCTCAAGGCGGCCGCGCCATGAGCTCCTACGGCCTCGACTTCGCCCCCGGCCTTTTCCCGTGGCTCTTCACCGCCGTCCTCGCCTGCGCCTTCTGGTTCCATCTCAAGCGTTCCCCCGCCCGCCGCCCCCTGCTCGTCCTCCGAGGGCTCGCCGCGCTCGCGCTCGCCCTCGCCTTCCTGCGCCCCTCGCTGCTCGCGCGCCAGGGCCAGCTCGCCAAGCCCCGCCTACACATCCTCCTCGACGCCGGCCACACCATGAAGGGCAAAGCCCCCGCATCGGCGTCCCGCCTCGCCCAAGCCGTTTCCTGGCTCCAGGAGCACCGCTCCGCCATCGAGTCCCGCGCCGACGTGAGCGTGACGATCGTCTCCGACCGCGCCCGCCCCCTCGGCGGCCTCGACAAGCTCCCCCTCGCCTCCGCCGAGGGCACCGCCTTCAAGCCCGAGCAAAGCCTCCCCGACGCCGTCCCCCCCGAGGGCCCCCCCGCGCGCACCTGGCTCGTCACCGACGGCATCGCCGAGGGCGGCGGCGACCTCGGCCGCCTCCTCGCGGGGCTCGGCTCTCCGGTGGACCTCCTCGGCGTCGGCCCCGTCAAGCGCGAGACCGGCGCCGCCTTCCTCGACCTGAAAGCGCCCGACTTCGCCTTCCTCCACGGCATGATCCCGGTGAGCGCGAGCGTGGAGGCCACGGGCCTCGCCGGGCGCGACGCGACCGTGGCCCTCTCCCGCGCCGACGAGAGCGCCCCCGGCGGCTGGCGCGAGGTGGGCCGGGTCAAGCGCCGCGTCAACGCCGACCTCGAGACCTTCCCCGTCGAGCTGGCCGCTCCGGCGGATTCCCTGGGCACCGCGCGCCTGCGCCTCGTCGCCTCCGGCGGCGGGCGCGAGCGGACGCGCGAGTTCCGCGTGGAGACGGTGCGCCAGAAGTACCGCATCATGTACCTCGCCGGCCGCCCCAGCCCGGAGTACGCCGCCCTGCGCGAGTTCCTCAAGGCGGACCCGAACCACGAGCTCGTCTCCTTCGTGATCCTGCGCAACCCGGAGAACCCCTCCCCCGCGGCGGAGAGCGAGCTGTCCCTGATCCCGTTCCCCGTCGACGAGATCTTCGGCCGCGCCTTGCCCCAGTTCGACCTGTTCATACTCGAGAACTTCTCCGCCGCGCGCTTCCGCCTGCCGCCGCAGTACCTCGACGCCCTCAAGCGCTTCGTCCAGGGCGGCGGCGCCCTGCTCGTCAAGGGCGGCGACAACGCCTTCTCCGCCGGCGGCTACAAGAACTCCCCGCTCGAGGAGGCCCTGCCCGTCGTCCTCTCCGCGCGCGCCCCCGACTTCGTCCCCGGGCTCTTCTCCCCCAAGCCCGGCCCGCCCGAGCACCCGCTGGTGCGCCTGTACGAGACCGCGGAGTCGTCCGCGCGCGCCTGGGCGGCCTTGCCCCCGCTCGACGGCTGGGGCCGCTTCGCCTCGGTGCGTCAGGGCGCGACGGTGCTGGCGTCCCATCCCAAGGAGACCACCGAGGACGGCAAGCCCCTTCCCGTGGCGGCCGTGCGCTCCTTCGGCCGCGGCAAGGTCATGCTCATCTCCACCGACTCGTCGTGGCGCTGGAAGCTCGGCGCCGCGGCCGACCCCGACGCGGCGGGCTTCTACGCGCGGTTCTGGACGCGCGCGGTGCAGTACCTGACCGGCGGCCTCGACCTGTCCAAGGTGAAGTTCGCGCCTCTCCCCGACCGCGTGCCGCCGCGAGAGCCGGCCAAGCTCTCCCTGCGCGTCTTCGACGAGGGCTTCGGCCCCGCGCCGGCGGCCGACACGCGCGTGAATGTCGTGTGGACCGGGCCCGACGGAAAAGCCGTCGAGGCCCCGGTGAGGCTCGCCGAGCCCGGCGTCTACGCCGTCGAGCTGCTCGGCCTCTCGCCCGGCGCCCACAAGGTCCGCGCCTCGGCGCGCGTGCGCGGCCGCCCGTGGGGCGAGGACGAGGTCCGCTTCATGTGGGAGCCGGTCCAGGACGAACCCATGGATCGCAATTGGCTGACAAAAGCCGCCGCCGCCGGCGGCGGCAAGTTCCAACCCCTGTCCGTTTTGGCCCGTCCCGATGAGCTGCTCGATCTGTTGCCGTCGCCATCCCCGCGCGAGGAGACGGTCCGCCGTCTGCGCCCATTCATCTCTCCGTTGTGGCTGTCGTTGGCGGCGTTGCTGTTCCTCGCCGAGTGGGTCCTGAGGAGGCGAGCCGGTCATGCTTGAGTCCCTGCTCCTATTCCTCGTCTTCGCGGCCCTGGGCGTGTTCCAGGCCGCCCCGTCCGTCACCACCGGCGACGCCGGCGAGTTCGCCGCCGCGGCCGCGTCCTGGGGCGTGCCGCACGCGCCCGGCTACGCGACCTGGACCGTCCTCGCCAAGGCGCTGGGCACGGCCCTCCCTCTCGGGAACTGGGCCTACCGCGCCAACCTTCTCTCGGCGTTGTGCGCCGCCGCGGCCCTGGCCTTGCTGTGCGACGCCCTCCGCCGCTGGGGCGCTTCACGCGCCGCGCGCGTGGGCGCGGTGGTGATCATCGGCCTCGCCCCGCTGTGGCGCGAGCAGAGCGCGGTGGCGGAGGCCTTCGCCCCGCTCGCCCTGGCCGGCGCGGGCCTGCTGTGGGTCGTCGCGGCGTCGGGCGAGCGCCTGCTCCAGCCCGGGCCGTCGGCCGCCCTCGGCCTCGTCTTCGGCCTCGGCCTCGGCGTGCACCAGACCTTGCTGCTGGTCCTGCCCGCCCTGCTCCTCGCGGGCCTCGGCAAGAAAGGGAGCTGGGCCAAGGCGCTGGCCTGCGCGACCCTCGGCGCGGCCGCCGGCTTCGCCGTGCACCTCGCCATACCCCTGCGCGCGGCGGCTTCGCCTCCGGTGGACTGGGGCCACGCGACGACGCCGCGGGCGCTGTGGCGCCTGCTCCTGCGCCGCGACTACGGCACCTTCGCGCTCACCGTCGACGGCGCGCGCGCCTTCGGCCCCGCGGAGCTCTTCTCCCAGCTCTGGCGCTTCGTCCGCGCCTCGGTCCGCGCCTTCGGCCCCGGCGGCTTCCTCCTCGCCGCCTTCGGCGCCATGGCCTTCGCCCGCTCCGGCCTGGCCGTGCGCGCCGCGGTCCCCGCCGCCTGGCTGCTCGCCGCGGGCCCCGCGTTCCTCTTCCTCGGCCGCCCGGGCTTCGACGCGCAGACGAGCGGCGCCCTCGAGCGCTTCTTCCTGCTCCCGTTGATCGGTGCCGTTCCGTTCCTCGCCGCGGGCCTTTCCGCCCTCGGAACGCGCGTGGCGAAGTTCTCCGCCATGGCCGCCATCATCGCCGCTCTCTCGATGATCCCCGAAGCTTTGGCCGAATCGCGAAGGAACGATTTTCTGACCTATGATTACGGAAGGGCCATCCTCAGAAGCCTTCCCCCGAACGCGGTCGTGGTAATGGACGGTGGGGACGATACTTTTTATTCTTTGTCGTTCTTGACCGTGGCTGCGGGTCTGCGTCCTGATATAGAACTCCGCGATCGAGGCGGCGTGGTCTTCCCGGGAGGATATGGTCCCGATTTCAGGTCGTTAGACCGTGATTCTAAAGAAACACGCCGCCGCGAGGTCGAGACCCGCTGGTTCGCCTCCGGCCGCCTGTGGTACTCGACTTTGAACGAGGGCGTCCTCCCCGGCGCCGTCCTCGCCCCCGCCGGCCTCCTGCGCCGTCCCTTGCCGCCGAAGGCGCCCTTCCCCGACGGCCCCGCCCTGCGCGAGACCTCCGTCGTGCGCTGGTCCCGCGAAGCGGCGGCCGCGCGCTACCGCGACCGCGCCTTGGCGGCGTTCATGCCCTATCAGCGCGGCGTCGAGGCGCTGGCCCGCGGCGACGCGCAGGCCGGCGTGCGCTGGATCGAGCTGTCGGCGTCGCTGGCCCCCGACGCGTTGTGGGTCGTCCCCACTGCGGCCTACACGCTCGGCGTGGCGGGCTTCCGCGCCGTCGAGCGCAAGGACTGGCCGGCGGCCGAGAGCGCCTACCGCGCCGGCGCCGCGCTCGAGCCGAATAAGGCGGAGCCGCTGTCGAACCTGGGCGTGGCCCTCGAGCGCGCGGGCAGGACCAAGGAGGCGGAGGCCGCGTTCCGCGAGGCCATCCGCCGCGAGCCGCGCTACGCCCGGGCCTGGTCCGCGCTCGGCGCGCGCCTGTGGGCCGACTCCCGCTGGGCCGACGCGGCCGACGCCTTCGCCTCGGCCGCCGAGCTCGACCCCGCCGACGGCCGCTCCGCCGCGTGGGCCGCCCAGGCGCGCTTCCGGGCGACGGGCAAGAGATGAGCCTCGGGATATTCCTCGGCGTCCTGGCGCTGTACCTGGCCAGGCTCCCCCCGGTGCTGGCGCCGTGGCGCGACACCGGGGAGATGACCGTGGCCGCCGTCACGCTCGGCGTGGCGCACCCGACGAGCTACCCGCTGTACGTCCTGCTCGGCCGCCTGGCGTCTTTGGCCCCCCTCGGCAATCCCGCCTACCGCCTCAACCTCCTCTCCGCCGTCGCCGGCGCCGCCGCCTGCGCCTTGCTCTTCGCCGTGGTCCGCCCGCGCAAGGGGACCTGGGCGGGCCTGGCCGCGGCGCTGTGCCTTGCCTTCAACCCCGGCTTCTGGGCGGTGTCGCAGGTCTCCGAGATGTACTCCCTGTGGGTCTTGAGCGCGGTCGCCTTGATAGCCTTGGCCGCGCGCCTGTCCGAGGACTCCTCCGAGCGGCTGTGGCCCGCCTTCTGCTACCTGTGCGGACTCCTGCTGGCCAACCGGCTTGATATTATTCTTTTGGCACCGGGGCTCGTCTGGCTGGCTTTGTCTTGCCGTCCGACGGCCAAGGGCGAGGACGGTCTCTGGCTCGGCGCCGCCGTTCTCCTCGTTCCCGCGGTCGCCGCCCTTTCCGGCTCCAACTTGCCGGCCGCGGCGCTGATCCTGGCGACGTTCCTCTTCCGTACGCGCGGCGACGGCGCCGCGCGCCGGCTCGCCTGGGGCCTGGGCGCCGGCCTCGCGGGGCTGTCCGTGTACCTGTACCTTCCCGTGCGCTCGGCCACCGGGCCTTTCCTCGACTGGAACCACCCCGCCGCCCCCGCCAACCTCGTCGACTCCCTGCTGCGCACGCGCTACGGCGGCACGCTCGACCTGATCTCGCGCAACTACGCCGTGGGCGAGCTGTTCGCCGACAACCTGCGCCTGTGGGGCGCGCACCTGTGGGACGCCTTCGGGCCGGCCCTGGCTTTGGCCGCCCTCGGCGCCTTCGCCGACCTGCGCGAGGACCGCTCCCGCTTCTACGGCCGCCTCGTCGCGTGGTGGTGGGCCGGCCCCGTCTTCCTGTTCCTCGCCAACATGCCGCCCAACCCTCACGCCGCGGCCATCATCGACCCGCATTACCTTCTCTCCGACGCGGTGCTCCTGTTCTGGCTGGCCGGCGGCGTGGCCGCGCTCGGCGCGTACCGCCGCGCCTTAGCCGTCGCGGCCGTCCTGGCCTGGCCGCTGGCGCGCGCCGTGCCCGAGCGGCTCGACCGCCGCGCGCACTTCCACACGCTCGACTTCGCCGCCAACGCCTTCCGCGCCGCGCCCCCCGGCTCCGTCGTCGTCGCCAAGAAGGACGTCCCGCTGTACGCCCTGTGGCATTACCAGTCCGTCGCCGGGCGCCGCCCCGACCTGCGCGTCGTCTCCCAGGGCCTGGCCGGCTCGCCGTGGTATCAGGCCGACTGGCGCCGCCGCGACCGGGCCTTGCTCGTCACGAGCCTCGCCGCGCCCGAGGGCTGGAAGGCGCTGGGCGTGACCGGCGTCCCGGTGCTGATGACGCAGGACGCCGAGCCGCCCGAGACCCTCGCCCCGGCGCTCGCCCCCCGCGGCCTCCTGCAGGCCTACTCCGGCGTCGCCGGGGGGCTGCCGCGCGACCTGCTCGTCCGCCGCGGCGCGCGCCGCGCCGAGGACGCGCCCGACTTCTTCACGCGCGACCTCATCGAGGGCTACGCCGCCGCCGCCTACCGCGAGGCGGTCGTCCTCCAGCGCGAGCGCCGCTCCGCCGCGGCCGAGGACGGCCTGCGGGAAGCCTGGGCCGCGTCCTGGCAGTTCCCCGACATCCCCCTCTTCCTCGGCTACATCCAGGCGAGCACCGGGCGCATGGCCGAGGCCGCCGCCTCCTACGCGCTCGCCGACGGCCTGTTCGCGGAGAAGCTGGCCCTGGCCGACCGCTACCGCGCCCTGCCCGCCGTGGTCTCCGGCCTGCGCCGCCAGGCCGCCGAGTCCGCCACGCACAGCGGCGTGGCGCACGAGAAGCTGGGAGACGCCGCCGGCGCCGAGACGCATTACCGCCGCGCCCTGGCCCTGTACCCGCTCGCGGAAACGCGCTATAACCTCGCCGTGCTGGCCTGGGGCAAGGACTGGGCCGCCGTCGAGGAGCACCTCGTCGAGGCGCTGCGCCTCGACCCCGGCCACGCCGCCTCCGCGCGCTCCCTGGCCGCCCTGCGCGCCCGCCGCCGCTAGATCAGCGGCAGAAGCCCGTTCAAGATGCGGTAGGTCAGGCCCCAGACGACGAGGCCCTCGGGCAGGCCGGGGACGCGGAAGCAGGGCACGGTCACGAGCTTCTCGCGGATGGACACCTTCGACTCCCCCCGCGCCGCGTGCAGCGAGTCGAGCGGGACCCAGTAGGAGCAGACCACCTCCTCGCTCGTCCCCGCCTCGGGGCGCGGGGACACGCCGAAGACGAAGGGGCGTATGATCAGGGGCGGCAGGACCGGGGAGCTGGGCTGCAGGTCGTCGAGCGAGCCGAGCAAGGCGGCGTGCGGCAGGTCCACGCCGATCTCCTCTCGCGTCTCCCGGATCGCGGTCGCGAGCAGGTCCGCGTCGCGGTCCTCGCGCCGTCCGCCGGGAAGGCCGATGTGCCCCGACCAGGGGTCGCCCGCGCGCTCGGCGCGGCGGATGAAGAGGACCTCGAGCCCTTTCTCCCCCGGCGCGAGCATGACGGCGACCGAGGTCTCCAGGATATCGGGACGCGGCGTGGCGGTCTTCGCGGACGCGAGGCGCGGACGGAGGGCGTCGAAGGGCGGCATGCTACTTCTTGGGGAAGTGGTTGTAGCGGAACTGGAAGAAGCCCAGCAGGTCGTAGCCGCCCTGGTACTTGAGCAAGGCGAGGTCGAAGTTCATCTTCAGGAAGCGGCCGATCTTGAAGTTGATCAGCATCGGCTTGCGCGCGGCGCCGTTGAACTTCATGACCTCGACGCCGATCGGGTAGTCGGGCTTGAGCAGGTAGAAGGCGCTGGCGAACGGAACGGTGCGGGAGACGACCTGGGTGCCGGTGTTGTCCCGGGTGTAGAACTTGAGGGCCTCGGGCGTCAGGAACTCGGACATGTTCGCGGCGAGGTTGCCGATGGTGCCTTGCATGACGCCGGCGCTGGTGCGGATGGGGCCGAGCTTCTTCGAGGCGACGAAGTAGCCGTCGGTCAGGATCTTCGTGTTCTTGGTGTCGATCTTGACCGACACGCCGGGCGCGGTCACCGTCGGCTGGGGCGAGTCGCGGAAGACGAGCATGGCCTGGCCGCCGACCGCGACGGCGGGCCGCAGGCGGGTCTCGGACTGGATCTGCATCTTGCCGTCGGCGGTCAAGGTCCACAGGCCGATGCGGTCGATGTAGTTCGTCTTGCGCGGCGAATCAGGATAGGAGTTCTTCCCGTACAGACGGCCGATGAAGTAGGCGGCGTTGATGTCGAGCGCCATCCCCGGGTTCTCGAAGCGCCCGGCGCCGCGCCACGCGGTCGGGGTCAGCAGCACGCCGCCGACTGCGGTGGGAGGCGTGACGAAGACGACCTTCGGCGCCTCGACCGGCTTCTCCACGACCTCGAAGACGACGCGGACCTGGTTGGTCGAGACGGAGACGGCGGAGAACTCGGAGGGCACGGGCGAGCCGGGGATCGCGTACACGGCGGGCGTCAAGGTGGTGAAGCGGCCTAGCGTCATCAGGTCCTGCACGTCGCTCTGCAGGTCGGCGGCGGTGTAGAGGTGGCCCCGGCGCGCGCGCACGGTGTCCCGCCACGCGTAGTCGGCGACGACCCGTCCGGCGGAGAAGAACAGGACCTCGGCGGGCACCCAGGGGCCGCCGGACACGGACAGGGGCGAGCCGAGCGTCAGCACGGGCGAGGTCGCGACGGGCGCGGCGGTCGGCGCGGTCACGGCCCAGGGGTTGGTCTGCCCGGAGGGCGGCGTCCAGGGCGCCTCCTGGGCGGCGGCGGCCGTCCCGAGAAGGGCGGCCACGGCGGTCAACAGCGCGGTCCTCGTGGACTTCAGATCATTCTCCCTAGGATAAAGCGGGCGAGCAGGTTCGCGACGATCCCGGCGCCGACGTCGTCCATCACGACTCCCATGCCGCCCGGGAGGCGTTCCAGCCACTTATACGGCGGCAGCTTCACCGCGTCGAAAAAACGGAACAGCACGAAGGCCAGCAGGGCCGCCGTCCAGGTCCTGGGCAGCCACGCGAACGCCACCCAGAAGCCCACGATCTCGTCCAGCACGATGCGTGAATCGTCGTGAGTCTTCAACGACTTCTCGGCGATGCCGCAGATCCAGCACGACGCAAAGACCGCCACTATGACGACAAACGCGTATGCTCGCGGGTCCGCCGGGAGCAGAGTCCAGAGCGCGAGCCCCTCGACCGTCCCGAGGAACCCCGCGCCGGTCCACTTCCGGCCGCGTCCCGTCGGGGCAATATAGCTTATCCCTAGGCCCGTCGCCAACAACACGCTCGCCCGTTCGAGGGTCATTCCCAGGACTTCTCGAGCATCGCGCGGTACTGGCTCAGGTAGGAGGCCAGGCTGGAGAGGGCCAGCACGGCGCACAGCGCCGTCAGGGGGTACACCGCCTTGATCATCCAGGGCTCGGCCCGGCCGCGGTCCTTGGCGACGACGACGCCGATCATCAGCATGATGGCGACGAGCTGGATGGCGGTCTTGATCTTCCCCCACTTGTCGGCGGCGAGGACCTTGCCCTGCGCGCCGGCGATGACGCGCACGCCTCCGATGACGAGCTCGCGCATGACGATGACGAACACCGCCCACAGCGGGACCTCGAGCTCCTTGAGGCGGATCAGCGCGATCAAGGTGCCGATGACGAGGATCTTGTCGGCGATCGGGTCGGCGACCTTGCCGAAGGAGCTGACCGACTTCATGCGCCGCGCCAGCCAGCCGTCGAGCCAGTCCGTGATGATGGCGAGCACGAACATGACCAGCGCGGCGAGGTGCCAGCCCGGCTCCTCGGACATCAGGGCGCCGAACACCGCGGCCGCCAGGACGATGCGCAGCATCGTCAGGCGGTTGGGCAAGGACATGGCTTTAGGGGATCTCGACGCGGTACTGGCCGTCGGGCCCGGGGGCGCCGAGCGTCACGGGCTGGCCGTTGAGCGTCAGCTCGAGCGCGGCCGGCTCGGTGGTGCGCAGCTCCACGAACTTGACCGGCTTCCACTCCTGCACGGCCTCGCGCGGGGCGCGGCCCTCGAAGGCGATGGCGCCGTCCACGGAGACGCGCAGCCAGGCGTCGTTCTTGAGCCGCACGACGAGCTTCGGCTCGATCGAGCGCTGCATCGGCTGCAGCGCGGCGGGCGCCGTCTCGGCGGGCGAGGCGGCGTCCTTGCCCTGGTCCTTGAACAGGAACACGGCGAGGCCGATGGCGAGCAGGACCGCGAGCACGATGGCCCCGGTCGCGCCGGAGCCCTGCGGATGCGCCTCATGGCCGTGGGCGTCCGCCGTCGGATGCGCGGGCGCGTGGTGCGCGGGCGCCGGGGCGTGATGCGCGGGCGCGGGCGTCGGCTGAGCCTTCGGCGCCGGCGTCTTCTGCGGCGCCGTGGAGGGCGCGGGCGTCGCCGGCGCTTCCGGAGTTTCGTTCAGCTTCGCCCAGATCTCGTCGAAGTTCACGTCCAGATGCTCGCAGTACCCCTTCAGGAAGCCGCGCAGGTACACGACGGCCGGGAACTGCTCGAAGCGGTTCTCCTCGAGCGCCTCCAGGAACCGCTTGGAGATGCGCGTCTGCTGGGCCACCGCCTCCAGCGACTGCCCGCGCTTGAGCCGCGCCGCGCGCAGGATCGGTCCGATCTCCGCGCGCAGGGCGGTGGTGTGCTTGGTCGGTATGCGGCGAAGGGGATCGGGCTCTTTGTCGAGGCTCATTTTTTCGGCTCCGGAGACTTGAAGAGATCCGCGTCGGCGGGAGGCGTGAACTTGAACGCCTCCTCCGGTAGCGCGGGATTGAGGCGCACGCCCTCGAACCTCGAGCGGATCTCCGCCCGCCCGACCTTGAGGGTCGCGTCGCCCGGAAAGAAATCTTTGGTGCTCGCTTTAAGCGTGAGGACGAAATCCGAGTCCGGGCCGCGCTTGTCCGCCGCCTTCGGCGTAAGGGTCAAGGTGAAGAGGCGGTGGCCGTCCGCGCCGGGCGCGGTGATGGTGGTGATGGTCGTGTCGTAACGCGAGAGCATGTCGGCCGATTTCCCGAAATCCAAAAGCCCCTGCGCGAGAGGTTCCGATTTCCTCCAGGTCTCGAGCCGTGATTGGATGACTTGGTTGGTGGAGTTGCGGTACACCCACAAGTACGTCCCGTCGCTCACGACGGTCTGCGGCTCGGGTATTTTGTGCGTTAAGCGGAGCAGGTCGGGCTTTTTAAACTGCACGTCGCCCTCGACCGTCTGCACGACGTCAGACCCCTCCATCCTCACGGATTGTCTGAAGCTGGCTTTGAGGGTGTTTATCTTTCCGTCGGTCTCCGCGAAGCGGAGACCAATGAGCTCCAGCGTGAGCGGCGCGGTCGATGCCGCGTATTCCGTTAGGCCCGTTCCCGCAGCGGCGGAGGAGATGTCTACTTTCGCCGCCGCCTTGGCCGTCTTTTTCGCCTCTTTGGCGGAGGACGCGGTCGTCAGAACGAGCAGCAATGCGACAGCAAGGTTCCCCATGTCGTTGATCCGTTAATCCTTCCGATCGATCGGCACCTGCGGGAAATGCACCTTCATGTAGTCCTCGATGGTGTCGAACCGTATCTCCCACCGATTGGTCCCCTCGGGCTTGTGGATGAAATCCTTCACCTCGAGCGCCGACAAGATGTTCGTCGCCCGCGCCGAGGACCCGAACTGGCTCTTCAGCAAGTCCTGCGAGATCCGTCGGCGCTCAAGGATCAATTTCAATGCCTGAGAGAACTCCAGCGGCTCCACCCCGAACTGCGACAGGTCCGCCGCCGCCCCGCCCTTGGCCGCCATCGTCTCGAGCATCGGGTAGTCGGGCTTGCCCTGCGTCTTCAGGTAGTCCACGAGTCCCCGTATCTCGTCCTCCGACACGAACGCCCCCTGGCACCGCTCCGGCTTCTGCGCTCCCGACGAGAGGTACAGCAGGTCTCCGCGCCCCTGCAGGCTTTCCGCCCCCGAGCCGTCCAGAATCACCTTGGAATCGATCTTGCTGATCACCTGCAGCGCAATGCGGCTCGGCAGGTTGGCCTTGATCACGCCGGTGATCACGTCCACGCTCGGCCGCTGCGTCGCCAGCACCATATGTATCCCGACCGCGCGCGCCATCTGCGTCAGCCGCTGGATCGCGTCCTCGACGATGTCCCCGGCGATGAGCATCAGGTCCGCGAGCTCGTCGATGATGACCACGACGTAGAACTCCCGCGGGAGGCCCTTCTTGTCCGCCATCGCGTTGTAGCCTTCGATGTTGCGCTGGCCGTGCAGCTGCAGGCGCTCGTAGCGCTTCTCCATGAGCGACAAGAGGGCCTTCAGCGCCTTCGCCGCGTCCTTGGGATTGGTGATGACGGACACCCGCGCGGGCTCCACCATCGGGTCGAAGAGATGCGGTATGCCTTCGTAGAAGGTGAGCTCGGTCCGCTTCGGGTCGATCATGACGAACTTGACCTCGTCGGGGCGGGCCCGGAAGAGGATGGACATGACCATCGAGTGGATGAGCACCGACTTGCCCGAGCCGGTGGCGCCGGCGACGAGCACGTGCGGCATCTTGGCGATGTCGGCGGCGACGGGCTCTCCGGAGGCCGACAGGCCGAGGCCGAAGGACAGCAGCGGGGCCGAGGCCGGTATCGCTTCTGATTGGAGGATCTCGCGCAGGACCACGGCCGCCTGGCGCGGGTTCGGGAGCTCGATGCCGACGGCGGCCTTGCCCGGGATCGGGGCCACGATGCGGATGCCCTTGGCGCGCATCGCCAGCGCGATGTCGTTCTCGAGCGCGACGATGGAGGACACCTTCACGCCGGGCGCGGGCGAGATCTCGTAGCGGGTGATGACGGGCCCCGGCGAGTAGCCGGAGACGCGCGCGTCGATGTCGAAGCTCTTGAGCGTGCGCTCGAGGTCGGCGACGGCCTGCGCGATCTCCTCCTCGGTCGGCTTGCCGCGCTTGCGGGCGTCGGAGGGCAGGCTCAGGAGCTCGAGGCTCGGCAGCTTGTAGTCCTTGTACGCCGCGGTGGGCGGCGCGGGGGCGATGCGCTCCCCCTCCACGGCCTTGACCTTGGCGTCCTTGTCGACGACGAGCTTCGGCGCGCCGTTCAGGGGCTTGATCTCGCGCGTGTCCACCGCCTTGGGCAGCGGCACGCTCTCAGGCTCCTTGGCGCGCTCCGGCAGCTTCGCGTCCTTGTCCTTCGACTTGGCCTTGGCGGCCTCGGCCTGCGGCGGCGCCTTGGCCTTGAGCGCCTTCATCTCCGCGCGGGCCTTGGTCCACTCCGCGTAGTCCTCGGCGAGGAGCTTGGCGAAGGTCTGCGCCACGGCGGCCCAGCGGATCTCGAAGCAGACCTGGAGCGAGAACAGGAACGCGCCGAGCGCCATCAGGAAGGCGCCGACCGCGCCCATGCCCGACGTCAGCACGCCGCCGATCGCCGCTCCCCACGTCCCGCCGGAGAGCGCCGCGTCCATGCCCACCCAGCCGCCGATCTGCGCCGACAGCGCCGTGCCCGCGAGCAGGCCGAAGAACGAGGCGAGGCTCGTGACCATCCAGCCCGACGACTTGCCGCGCAGCACGTGCTGCAGCAGGCCGTTGAACAGGAACACGGGGAGCAGGTACGAGGCCGCGCCGAAGCGGCGCTGCAGGAGCTCGGAGAGCCCCTGGCCGATCGAGCCCGAGTACTGCGGGAACGCGAGGGCCCAGCCGAGGTACACGGCGCCGAGGAAGAACGCGACCCAGCGGATCGCGGACGGAAGAATATCCTTGCGCTTGGTGCCCTTCGTCGCCTTCGCGGCCGAGCGGTACCGGTTTATCGCCATTAAA
>Ga0255338_1003855_pt1 | contig 16936 bp, 11 predicted proteins | sample MeOH1_35cm_T4_19_FD_203715 | JGI IMG/M metagenome (GOLD analysis project Ga0255338, IMG submission 203715) | Sandy soil microbial communities from University of British Columbia, Vancouver, Canada - MeOH1_35cm_T4_195 | ecosystem: Engineered > Artificial ecosystem > Sand microcosm > Unclassified ...
GAGTTTTATATAAAAAAGAAAAAGAGCTTGGTTATTTTTTAGATAGTTTTTTACAGCAGAGCTATCAGGGCGCATACGAAATTATTCTTGTTGATGACTGCTCGCCAGATCAAGGTTTAAAGCTCGTCGACAGTTATCAGACTCGTTTGGGCCAAATGAAACATTTAAAAGATCTGGTCCAAATAAAAGTTGTCAAAAATAGCGAGAATAGTGGCAACTGCACATCTCGTCTCAATGGCATCAAAAACTCGACTGGAGATATTGTCATCGTCATAGACGCCGATTGTGTCGTAAACAAAGACTTTCTAAAAGCACATGCTGAGGCCTATAAAAATAATGATTGTGATGTCGCCATTGGCCCTATGAACATAGAGACCAATAAAGAGAAACCTCTCCTAATGCGGGATCGATTAGAAAAAAATTTCTCACAAGTTTTCCAAAAAATGGAAATTCAAGACGAAATCAATGGAAGAAGTTTTTTAAATTGTATTACACGTAACTTTTCTATCCGTCGTGAATTCATTACCGAAGACCTTTTTGATCACGATTTTTCTTATAGCAAAAAAAAGGACTCAGGATTCGGCTGGGAAGATGTCGAAATGGGTTATCGCCTTTACAAGCGAGGGGCTAAAATCAAGTTCTTGAATAAAACCTTCTCCCTCCATGTAACACATCCTCCTAGTGTCGATGACGAAGTCAAAGTACTTAAGTCGCTGAAGAACTTCAGAAGGCTCTATGATAAGCATCCTGAACTTGCACTGGTCGCCCGACGTTGGAGTTTAGAAACTTATCAAAAAATATCTGAATGGTATAAAAATGTGGGAGCCGCTGAAAGTGAAGACAAGGCCGCTCTTGACCACATTTTTAAGCCCCACTTCCGCCACGCCCTACCTCCTAGAAGAAAAGAAAACTTGAGAGTTTTAACTTATCGTTGGCACGTTCCACACCAATACGAGCTTTATAAATTACCTCACAAATTCACTCTGGCGACGGGAATTGTAAATAATTTTACCAATGAATGGGCCTTTGGGCAAAGACCTATGCCAGCGAACGCTCGCTTTTCTTCAATCCAAAAGATTCGAGAAAAAGACTACGACATTGCCATCCTACATTTTGATGAAAATGTTTTGGATTGGCAGAATACCAATAATGTTTTAGATGCAAGCTGGGGAGCGTCTTTTAGGTATTTCATGGAGGAATTGAAGTTACCTAAGGCAGCAATATGTCACGGAACTCCCCAATTTTACGGCCAATATAACAATCTGAATATCGAGCCCGGTCTTCTTATGAAGACTATAGAGCCAGCTCGTGAACGCCTTGTCGAATACATGAAAGACACAATGGTCGTCTGCAATTCCTATCAGGCGCAGGCCGAGTGGCAGTTTAAAAAATCTCAGGTCATTTGGCAGGGGTTCGACCCCACTGAGTATCAACCCGCAACCTTTTCAAAGGGCATCTTATCGTTAGGTAAAGCGATGGCCGAACGCCCTCACTACCGTGGCCACGAAATCTACCAAAATGTTTTTAAAGATTTCCCCCAAGAGTGGCTACCGACTTCCTTTAAAGTGGAAGAGCCTCCTTATGAGAAACACACGAATCAATACGCCAATGCCAAGTACACGAACTTTATTAATGCTGTAAAAGAATACTCGGTCTATTTTAATCCAACCATTAGATCGCCTATGCCTCGTTCACGAGGTGAAGCCATGATGTGCGGAGTGACTACCGTCAGCTTATTAAACCATGACGTCGACTTGTTTATTAAAAACGGGGTGAATGGATTTTACTCATCCAACCCGGAAGAGTTGCGTGAGTATTTATTATATCTAATGAGAAATCCGGAAATAAATCGTCGTATTGGAATGGCTGGAAGAAAAACCTCCATGGATTTGTTCAATCACGACCGCTATTTAAATTCCTGGAACAATCTTATTCGAGATTTACGTTAAGATGTCTATCTATAAAAGTTTAATAAGGGGCATTGGATAAGGTCAAACCACCTTTATTAAAGGTGGTACCGTCAAATCTACAGTCGGGTAAAAATGACTTGAGAAAATTTTCTCATCGATGCAGAGGCATACCGCCTCTTAATGGATCCATACTCCAGGAAGACTTTGCTAAAATGAGTAGCATCCACTATTAAAGAAAGTGTCACTAAAGCTTTTTAGCAACCATATAAATAAATTCCCCTCTGAAGACCTTTTCTTTCATAGGAAGCGCCTCAATGGCCTCCCCCGAAAGCGTTAACTCAACATTTTTTGGGTCTTTTCCATATATGGGTATTATCGAGGGCTCCAGGAATGTGCAATATGCATTTAAAACTTCAAATCCAACGTTTCTTACAAGTTTATAAAGGCTCTGAACTGTAAAGTAAGACCAGTGCCCCCAATTCATGTTAAAATATTCGTTTTTAAGATGTTCTACTGCATAACTATGGTAATTTGGCACAACGATAAAAAGCCCGCCGCCTGGGCGAAGGCAGTCTTTAGCAACAGAAAGAGCATGCTCAGGATCGGAATGATGCTCAAGAGAGTTATCAAAGACTACTAAGTCGAGGTCACTCTTATGACGAATTCGATAGATATATTCATTGATCATTGGAATATGAAATTTCCGCTGAGCTGAGGTTGCCGCAGCTGGATCCGGCTCTATTCCTAATAAATCTTTCCACCCATATTCATCTCGCAAGGTTTTCAAAAAAATTCCATTGCCGGGGCTGACTTCCATCACCGATGCTTTGTCGCTCTTGAATTGATCGAGGTGGCCTCTTTGATAATGAACTCTAGAGTGAGTGAGCTTCTCGGCCAGATAGCTTTCGCTTTCCATCCACTCCCCGTAGTTACCCTCTATTTTAATGTTAGGATCGATCCAAAAACTTTTAGGAGAAACAACGATTTGCCCTATCCCACAAGACTTACAATGTCCGTATATCATTGGCAGTGTTTCCCGCGAATAAAATGGAAACTCCATCGCTCCTGGATATAGTTGTGCTGGTAAGGTTTTACTATTCGCAAAATCAAACATCCAATTTTTGACTTTGCAAACTGGACAATCTCGAACTTCGAAATCATGCGGGTAGAATGAGCAGATAGCCTTAGCAACAAAAGGTGCATTCATCGCTCCACGACTTAAGAGAGTCGCACGGACTTCCTCAATAACTTTTTTCTGGAGATCAAAATTTTGACTGCCGGTCTGAATATAGTTTGAGAGCATTTTTTTCAATTTAATGCCCTCAGACCTTCCGCCCCACAACACTTCTACAATGTTTTGAATGAGAATATTTGATGAAAATACAAAACTTCTAAAAATTTTATCTAAAATCATTCCGTCTACCCTTAAGAGCCTTTCATAAAGGTTGGTTTTTAAAGATCGGACACATGATTCTTTTTCAAACGAAAAAACCTTATGCCTTTTTAGCTCTGAGGATCCCAATTTACGCAGCCGTCGACGCTAGGCGAGGATAGATGAACTACACATGCATTACCACTCATAATGCATCGCAACGCTAGCTTGCTTTACATGTACAATGATCTGTTGCTTTATGAAAAGCATGAGGACAAGTTTATCTTTCAAGCTGTTAATATATTTCTATCTAACTATTAGATCGACACGCCGTATTTTATAAGCAAAATTGATGTCAATTTTTAGCACATTTCTATAGAACTATATGAATATGCATCAAAATCTTGAGATATCAGTGGTAGTACCAGTTTACTATGCGGGAAATACAATTGAAAGAATGGTCACTAAGCTTCTTTCAGAACTACCTAAATACCTTTCTTCTTTTGAAATTATTCTTGTCAATGATGGAAGCCTCGACTCTTCCGATCAAATTTGTAGATCCCTAGAAAAAAAATATCCCATCGTTCGATACTTTCAGTTGGCTAAGAATTTTTCAGAACATAACGCGGTGATGGCTGGGCTTAATCAGGTTCAAGGAAACTATGCTGTCATCATTGACGACGACTTCCAAAATCCTCCCGAAGAAATAATTAAATTATACAACAAGATTAAGACAAGCAGTGCTGACGTTGTTTTTGCTCGGTATGAAAAAAAACAACATCACTGGTTTAGAAATATCGGTAGTCGTTTTAACGACAAAGTCGCTAATATCATGTTAAAGAAGCCCCCAGGATTATATCTTTGTAGTTTTAAAATTATTTCCAGGTGGCTTGTTCAAGAAATTATTAAATATCAAGGCCCCTTTCCATATATTGATGGATTAATTCTGCGCTGTACACAGCATATTGAAACAGAATTGGTTATACACAACGCGCGCGAAGAGGGCAGAAGCAATTATACTTTCGGAAAACTTGTGAGCCTCTGGTCAAATCTTTTTGTTAATTTTTCTCTGGTTCCCCTCCGACTCTCTCTTCTTCTTGGTACAATTTTCGCCCTAGGGGGATTTTTTCTTTCCATCTACTTCACGATTGAAAAGTTAAAAACTCCAGATTTGCCCTTAGGTTGGGCTTCGACCATCATCAGTGTTTTGATTTTGGCCGGAGTACAGCTGATAGTTATAGGAACTGTCGGAGAATATTTAGGCAGATCTTACCTGGGCCACACAAAGACACCTCAATTTGTTATCCGCAAAAAGACCGAAGGTTAAATGTCCCTTTTGGAGTTTTAATGAACCCTTTTCCCACGCTCATACCATACAATGTTCCTACCTTAAGTGGCGATGAGCTACAATATGTCACAGCTTGCCTTAAAAACCGTAAATTTTCTGGGGATGGCCCTTTTACGGCGGAGTGCTCAAGACTCTTAAAACATCTAACCGCTTGTCCAAATGTTTTGATGACTACTTCTTGTACTGATGCTCTAGAAATGGCAGCTTTATTGCTAGATATAGCTCCTGGTGATGAAGTTATTTCTCCAAGCTTTACCTTTGTATCCGCCGCGAATGCGTTTGCCTTAAGGGGAGCAAAGATAGTCTTTGTCGATATCGACCCAAAGACCATGAATGTGAATTCTTCAAATATAGAAAAAGCAATTACGCCACGAACAAAAGCAATTTCTATTGTTCACTATGCGGGAGTAAGTTGCGATATGGATGCTATTCAAAATATAAGTAAAAAATATAAAATACCCATTGTTGAGGATGCGGCTCAGGGCTTGATGTCTTTTTTCAAGGGCCAGCATGTAGGCACAATTGGGAGCCTTGGATGCCTAAGTTTTCATGAAACAAAAAATTACAATTGTGGTGAGGGTGGAGCTCTCTTAATTAATGATCCTACATTGGTAAAACGAGCTGAGATAATAAGGGAAAAGGGAACAAATAGAAGCCAGCATGCTAGAGGCGAGGTCAGCAAATATAACTGGATATCATTGGGGTCCTCATTTTTGATGAGCGATGTAAATGCTGCATTTTTATGTGCTCAACTAAACCGTGCAGACGAAATAAATCAAAAGAGATTAGTAATTTGGAACTCGTATTTCGAATCTTTTCAGAGTCTTAAGAATGATGGATTGGTGGACATTCCTTACATACCTGACTATGCAAAACACAATGGTCATATTTTTTATTTAAAACTTCGCAATGAAAATCAGCGGAATAACTTCATTGATTTTATGAAGCAAATGAATATCCTAACCGTTTTTCATTATGTCCCCTTGCATAGCGCTCCTGCCGGGTTGATTTATGCCCGTTTCCATGGCGAAGATCGACATACAAGTAGCGAAAGCTCCCGGTTAGTCAGACTTCCTATATTCCATTCTATGTCTACCGAACAGTTACAGTTCGTCATCAACTGTGTGATCAATTTTTTTAGGAATTCACTGTGAGACCTATGATATCCGTTGTCAGCCCCGTATATATGGGCGAAACGCTTGTAAAACCGTTAGTAACATCCGTGGTTAAATCATTACAATCGATGGATATAAAATATGAAATAATTCTCGTTAATGACGGGAGTCCAGACAACTCATGGGCCGCGATAAAAGAAGAGACTCTTACTAACAAAACCGTCATCGGCATGAATCTGTCTCGAAATTTTGGTCAGCACTATGCCATTGCTGCAGGCCTTGCAAAGGCGAGGGGAGAATGGATTGTGGTCATGGATTGCGATTTGCAGGACGATCCCAGTGAAATTCCTAGATTGTATAGCAAAGCACTCGAGGGCTTTGATGCAGTTTTAGCACGTCGAAAAGTTCGCAAAGATTCTTTTTTTAAAAAAATGCTTTCAAAAGTGTTTTATCGACTTCTCAGCTTTATGACGGAAACAAAGCAGGATGCAGAAATTGCAAATTTCGGAATTTACTCAAAAAAGATTATTCAAAGCTATAATCAGTTTGAAGAGAGATTTCGTTACTTTCCTGTGTTAATAAGGTGGCTCGGTTTTAAACAAACCACTCTCCAAGTTGTTCATGCGCCACGAGCCTCAGGCAAATCAACCTACAACTTTAAAAGCCTTTTTAGGCTGGCATCAGAAATTATATTAGCATTTTCTGACAAACCACTCCGTCTCATGGTCACCTTCGGAATGATAATAACTCTGGCAGCCTTGGTGCTAGGAATAACAGTGTCAATACACGCTATTCGGACTGGGTATGACATTCAAGGATGGGCAAGCTTAATTATAAGTGTTTGGTTCTTAGGTGGCCTGATTATAAGCTCCCTTGGAGTCATAGGCCTCTACATTGGCCGCATTTTTGGCGAGGTGAAAAAAAGGCCAAATTACGTGGTTGCGGAGATTATTGAAAATGGTTGAATTAGTATCAGCGGGCGCAAAAATAGATTTATATCTCAGGGGACTCAAAGGACTCAGCATTTTAGATGCCGTTGAAATTGGAAATTTCGCAAATTGTATCAATCAGATCTTTGTTGACAGAGAAATAAACACATCCCGAGACTATTCTGAAGATATTTTTGCCGCAGCGGAAAAACTAAATATCAAAGTTTCCTGGTGGAAAAAACATAGTCAGACCTATGCCCCGTACTCCTTGGCAGCAGGTTGGCAATTCCTCATTAAAGCAGAAAATTTATTTGTAATTCATGACTCCCTACTCCCTCGGTATCGAGGTTTTAACCCACTTGTGTCTATGCTGTTAAATGAGGAGCCGCGGATAGGTGCGACATTGATTTTTGCTAGCGCAGAAGTCGACAAGGGCCCCATTGTAAAAGCGATAGCTACCAACATTGAATATCCAATTAAACTCGAGTCTGCACTTGTTAAAATATGTGAAATTTATAGAGAACTCGCGCTATTTTTATTTTCGAAGTTAAGTGTAAAAGAAAAAATTGATACCTTTGAACAAATAGAAACTGATGCCAGCTATAGTTTATGGAGAGACGATTTAGACTATAGGATCAACTGGAAAATGTCCTCAAAGAAAATTCAAAATTTTATAAACTCCGTAGGTATGCCATACTCTGGAGCAAGCTCGATACTTAACGGAAAAGAAGTTCGGATTTTTGATTGCGAAATTGTCAAAGATTGCAAAATTGAAAACCGCAGTGAAGGTAAAATATTTAGCCTTATTGAAGGGATGCCTGTCGTAGTCTGCGGACAAGGTTTGGTTAAAATTACATCTATTTTTGACGCGTCAACCAAAGCGTCAATTCTCCCTATGAAAACCTTGAAGGGGAGATTTTCTTGTTAATTTTTAAATTCATTTCTAAGAATGAGCCGTAATAACAACATGACTGTATGGCACCCGCAAAAAATCATGTTTCACTTCAGTTTTCACTTTTTGATAGCTACATGACATTAGTTTCGCATAGTTTTCACGGGTTCTTACATGCTGGCCACGATCTTGGCTGATTAAAAATTTTGCCACTGCATTTTGATTTGGCTCGAAAACATTCTCGACGGCTACGAGGACTCCGTCTTTCGCTAATACTTTCGACGTAAGATCAATGAGGCTTTTTGCCTCTTCATCGTCAAGATGATGAAGAAAACCAATCATAACTATTCTATCGAACTGACGGTTTAAATCCTTCAAAAGTCTGAGGTCTCCAAGGATAAATTCCCCTCTTGAGCCGAACCGTTTCATAGCAGAGCTAATATATTTTTCATTATAATCAATACCGCAATACCTAACTCCACTAGGCAAAAACTCCAGCAAGTCTCCAGGACCACACCCCAAATCCAAAACCGTGAGCCCGGCCTTTAAATCGAAAAATTCTGTAACCAGTTTTTTTCGAAACCTCTTTGCCCCAAGAGCATTTTGAAAAGCCGAATAAATAGGTGCAAACGTTAGAAAGAAATGCAGCCCTGTATTTTTCTCTGACACCTTATCCCCCACTACTCTTTTCCCCGCGATTTCAGCTTATTCGCGCATCTTCAAAGATTTTTTGCTTTGCTAAAAATAAAAATCTTCGGTTGCATTTCAGCGCCATAAAGTGATTTTTCAAAAACAGTTTGATACCCCGAATTCCTTATTTCCTCAATCTTTTCAAGCGCACCCGCTTGGCCGTAGTCGTACAGAACTATTTTTTCCGTGCTAAGATTAATGTCTTTATAAGGCACATCCCAAATACGCCTAAGCTCAGGATCCAACCTTTGCGAAAGAGACTCTATGATTTCTTCCTCACCAAGAACTAAAACCTTTTCGCCAGGCTGAGTAAGTTGCTGAACTCTATCAGCTACAGGAAATATCAAATTAAATAAGATAGACGGCTCCTGCCAGCGGCTAATGCCGTTTACAATCTTTCCAGATTCATTTAATAAAAACAGCAGAGGAATCGCCAAAATCATTAGTCGCATAAAATAAGATGATGAATATCTCTTTATGATGAGTCCTAGCCCCAGAGCATGAATCGGCCACTGATTTAAGCTGTAGTGTGGAAAGTCTCTGGCGTATCTAGTTGTCATCAGGACTGCAAGCACCACTAGTAATGATAGATAAAAAGCTTTCAATTCGCGTTTCTGACTCTTGAAACACTCGATAAATAGAATCCATATCGTTAAAAGCCACAAAATCCAGCTTAAAGGACTACGGAAGGCTTCACTGTAGAGAAAACTCCATGTATATTTATTATGAAACTTCATATTTGCTAAAAAAATGGAAACCATTGCTTGATATAAGCCATCGAAATTGAAGTCTTCTAGGTAAAAAAATACGCAAACTGCTATGAATATTCCGACTAGCAAGCTTGCCGCAGCTAGGAATTTTCTTTTTTCAAGGCCAAAGAAGATGGGGAGGAAGAATGGTAAACCGTAAACAAAGCCAATCTGTTTTGATATACCGGCAAGACCTACAGCAAGACCAATTGGCAGTGCCCATCGCCAAGAAATTCCAACTTGTTCTTGATATAAGAAAAAAGCAATTAAAGAAAAAGTCACAACACCATGTTCAAGGGTAAAAAAAGTTCCTTGATTTTCTATATTAAAAATCAAATAGAAACTGCTCACTAGTAGAACCCAAGCCCAATTTCTAGTTGATCTCCAAATTAAAATACCTGTAATGAACAAATTAATAACTTTAAACATTAATGGAATTAAAAAAATTAGCGCATATGTAGATAGTCCCAATTTATAAAACCAAGCACCAATATGTAAAAGTAGACCCGCATAAATACAAACGACGTCTTGATACAGCTTGTAACCCTGGCTTATAAGAAACATTCTCCGCAAAAAATATCCACTATCATGATTCCATGGGCCTAAAAGAGTATCGAAAAAGGTCAAAAGAATTGTAACTAAGAATAGCGTCGTCGTTAGTACATTAAAAGTCGAAATCGATGTCTTTTCCTTCCACGCAAAAAAGCATCGATAAATAAAAGGAATGCAAAAGATCAGACAAAACCAAAAAATAAGGCTCTTTAAAGTCCAGCTATACTCTAAACTCAGCGAAATAGGTTTTTCGTCAAGCAGGAAGGGGGCCTTATTCTCAGAGAAGTAAACAGTTCCATTCCAATAAGAGTAAGCTCCACCACCAACCTCAGCGATTCTATCAACCGATACTCCCGAAGGGCCGAGAGCAGCTCCATTCCTAAAAACTCGAAGGCCGGAAGAAGGACTTTTTTCACTTTGCGTGCGAACCTCGAACAACATATTTTTCGGCAATAAACCAACTGCATCAAAAGAGTATGCGAAACCATGAATGTGTATAGGGGAAACTATTACATCTCTATTGCTCGATAAGATTCCTAGCAACCCTAACAAGTGACAGACCAAAAGGACGCTGGCCAGAAAACTGAAACTTCTAATCAAAAAATCGAGTGTCTTTTGAAGTGACATTTTTTATTAAACTCTCGCTTTTAAAGGGAAATCTTTATCGCTGATAAGATATTCGGTCTCATCAAAACGATCTATATTTTCCTGCGAAAATGAAGTCCTTAGGGGCGCCGCGCAACAGTAGGAATTTTGGGCGTCCGACCTTCTAGTTGCTTCAACCTCATATTTGCCGTAATTTTGATGTTAGTGAGTAAAAAAATTCCGTATCTTTTAATTGTGATTGTATTATTAGTAATAGTGAGTCTGGTATCTTCAATATGGCTCTATTTTTTAGGCAACAGAAAAACCGATTTTGTTAAGATCCCCCTTACATCTCTCGATACCGGCGGCTGTCCGGCCAAAATATCAGAATTTCAGATTACGTTTTCGGACCCATCTTGTCTTAAGAAAGCACGCTTCAGTCTGGAAATTTCTAAAATCGCCCAAAAGCTAGGAGCAGCAAAAATCTGGCTTCGTTCTTATGTCAAAAGCACCAATGAAAGGACCGGAGTTCATATTTCAAATGGAGAAAAAGAATTCTTCAATTATCATTCTGGCGATGGGAAAACACAGTTACTTATTGGAGAAGCAGAGATCTTACAGGACAAACCTTTTACATTAAGCTTAGTGCTCAATGAGCTCAAAGAAGCAGAAGGCCCCGTAACCTTCGGTCCTATTTTCCTGTCAAGGGCAAATGGAGAGTTGGCTCTCATTGATGACGGAAAAGACATCTCACTGAATTGGGCTCGTACTAATAATCCTAACCACGATTTTTGGTTCGATCGTTATACAAGCCAAAAGAAAAACTTTTCCATCACGATTCCCAACGATAAAAATACTATTTGGGAGAAATATTTTTCGGTTGGGATTAATGACCGATTTAATAGTGGTGATTATTTCTGTTTCCCTGATGATAACTTGTTAGTTATTGAAGAAAATGGAAATGTTCACTGGCTCTATTTAGGAGCTTTAGCGTGGAAACGAGTTATTCAGACCGATGGCCCGAACTTAACTATTATTTTTACCTACGACGGCCCACTCGTTCCACACGAGCGCATGAAGCAAGATCATGCAATAATGACGCAAAAAACATATTCTGTCCCTGAGGATTTTAAACTCTACGGTAAAAACAAAGTTCAATTAGAAAAAAAATATTCTTTTAACACTCAGTCAGGTTATTCTGAAGTCACTCTGAAAGGTAAAACTAATATACATAATAAAGTAGCTTGGGTAATTGAAGACGCCGCATATATGGATTTTCAAACGAATAGTACTCAAGGAGTTCGTAGCTTTGTACAAAATAAAGAGCAAATTGGTTCCTTTGAGATTCGTAAAAACGATGGCCCAATCACCCCCCCATTCATTCAATATAGACTCAGGGCTCCTGCAAATTACAATCTTGCGACTGGACTAACAAGTTTTAACTATGATTTTAAATTCGCAGTACCATTTTCCTTAAAATCCTTTCTTCACACCTATCCTAAAGTAGTTAGTTTGCTAGTAAATGAAACGCCCGAGGTCGTAAATATTGGGGAAAGTCCTACTTGGACCTTTGGAATCGGTTTTTTTTTCAGAGATCACCATATTGATGGAAAATTCAGGATGTATTTTACCGATAGCTTTCGAAAGCCTAGCGATGTTTCAAAAATAATGACTGGGCTTTAAATAACGCAAATCATTATCTTTTACTTATTTTGAGGAATGTAATACTTTCGGGCTTCTAACCTATGCAGCACGGGTCTCGATTCTCTTTTACAATAGTTTTTAAAATAATTATATTGCCCATTTGACTGTAATAGGGATGGTTGGAGAGTACCTTGAAACTGATCCTATTTGGGTTTAGGACAAACTAATACCCACAAGACATTATTAAAAATCAAATTGAGGATTAAATGGATAATTTCTTTAAAAATAAAAAAGTTCTAGTCACCGGTGGGTTGGGTTTTCTAGGTAGTAATTTAGCCCTTCGCTTAGTGCACTTAGGTGCTGAAGTGACATTGGTAGATAGCATGCTTCCCGATTACGGAGGCAATGAAGAGAATATTTCTAGTATTAAAAATAGCGTCCATGTTAGTTACACTGATATTCGTGATCCACATGCACTTCCTCACCTCCTCAAAGACAAGGAAATTCTATTCAATCTGGCTGGGCAAATCAGTCATATGGACTCGATGAATGATCCCATTGCCGACCTTGAAATCAATGCCAAGAGTCAAATTTCACTTCTTGAAAACTGTAGAAAATATAAGCCTGATATCAAAATAGTTTATGCTAGTACAAGGCAGATTTATGGCAGGACAGACGCCAGTAAACTTACAAATGAAGATCATCCTCTTGATCCAACAGATGTGAATGGCATTAATAAGATGAGTGGTGAACTTTATCACAGACTTTATCATAAAGTTTATGGCCTAAAAACAGTCTGTTTACGCATGACCAATACTTATGGCCCAAGACAGTTGATTAAACATAACCGTCAAGGTTTCATAGCTTGGTTTATCAACAGAACTCTTTTAGACGATAAAATTTTAATCTATGGGGATGGGCAGCAAATTAGGGATTTCACTTTTGTTGATGACGCAGTTGGGGCCTTTTTAATAGCTGCAGAAAACTCTAATTCTGTCGGGGGAGTTTACAATTTAGGAGGAATAAAGCCTTATTCACTTTTGCAAGTTGCTCAAATTCTGAATGATATTAATCCCAAACTAAAAATTGAAAATATAAGTTTCCCTGAAGAACGGAAAAAAATCGACATTGGAAGCTATGTTGCAGACTATTCTAAAATTAAAAACGAATTGGGCTGGACTCCAGAAACAGATCTAAAAGCAGGGCTTATTAAAACAGTTGAATACTATCTTCCGCGACTGGAAAAATATTTGAAATGAAGATAAAAGAAAAGATCTATTTCGGACTACTTATTTTACTCTATTTTATTGTCCGAATATCTTACTGGGTAACCCATGACGAAACTCCATTTTCCGATATAGCGGATTATGTTCGCATTGGCCAACAAGTTGTCGAAAATTGGGATTTTGCTCATTTCCACCCATTTTGGCTTTCCTACAAACCACCCGTTTTACCTTTATTCCTGGCCTTCTACTTCAAACTCAGAGGGTCTTTTAATCTCGATTTTTGGCCTTTATTCCAAACGGTTTTCCATTTTTCCAGCCTTTTATTTTTACTTTTTGAAATTAGACGTGTTAACAAATGTCTTTTGGTCCCGGGTCTCTACCTTTTTGTCTTTGCACTATCAAAATCTTCAGTTTTTTGGAGCTTTAAGCCTTCTACGGAGTACATAAGTGAAGCTTTTATACTCTCATTGTCAGCATTCACACTCTATACATTAAGAAAAAAAACTGTTCTTAATTTTTTTGTCCTTGGTTTACTAACAATGACGTCGATTTTACTGCGACCGCAGTTTATACCATTTTTGGGAATAGCCATTCCAATGGCGTTTTTAATAAAGGCAAAACCCAAAGAAAAAATAAAAATGGCAACAGCGATTCTTCTTGGCGCGTTTCTTACTTGGCTACCTTGGGGAGTTAGAACGTATCAACTCTACGGAACGCCTATTTTTACCTCTACCCAAGGCCCCTACTCTTTTTTATGGGAGTTAGGAAAAGTGAATTATACCTCTCCAATGAATGAAATAATAACTACAGATGTTTCTGAGCTACAAATGACCGCTGAAAGCCGTTTTAAAAATGATTTTGAAGCAATGACGTTCGCTAATTCAGTTGCTAAGGGATGGCTTAAAGCTAATTTTCCGACTTATTTGAGCTTGATCCCTTTTCGTATTTGGAATTCTATTTCAGATAAATCCGAAGCCTTGACACATCTTCCAAGAAACGATTTGTTTCCCAATTACGCAGATTGGATCCTTTTAAACAAAGACAGTTTTTTCGTGGTTTCGGGTATTTTTGGGTTAATATTATCTCTCTATTTTACACCTGTTCTCTGGCCCCTTTTTGCAATACCTATGGTTCAATGGCTTATGGGCACCGCCTTTTTGAGTTATCCCAGAATTATTGATCCGGCTCTTCCATTTTTTTATGCCGGAAATTATGTTTTTTTCACTTTTATCAGGGACTTTGTGCGACGCAAGAGGCATAATCCACCCAAAGAGGCAAATTCTCTTTTACAAAAATTTTCAAAATCAATATAGTTTCGCATGGTTAAATTCTTTGATTTTTCAAAAGTAGTAGAAGCACAGGGTCCTGAACTCAATAACGCCTTTTTAAGAGTCCTGAATAGCCACAGATATATTTTGGGCGATGAAGTTTCGTCTTTTGAAAGTCAGTTTTCTACATGGTCGAAATCTACATGGACCGTTGGCTGTGCTAATGGAACCGACACCATCGAAATTGGTCTCAAGGTCCTAGGAGTCCAAGACTCAGACGAGGTCATTACGACACCCCTTACAGCCATGCCGACCCTTATGGGAATCATTCCTACGGGCGCATCTATTAAGCTTGTAGACATCGATGTTGAAACCGGGCTCATCTCCAGCTCAAAAATAAAAAACGCCGTAACCAAAAAGACGAAGGCTATAGTGCCAGTTCATCTCTATGGTCAAGTTTGTGATATGGAAGATATTCAGCAGACATGTAGAGAAAACAACATCCTTCTTCTTGAAGATTGCGCTCAAGCGCATGGGGCCACTCACAATAACAAACATGCAGGCTCCTGGGGCGCACTATCGTCGTGGTCATTTTATCCAACTAAAAATCTTGGCGCTTTTGGGGATGCTGGCGCTCTCACTGGCTTTGATCAAGAGCTATGGTCAAAAGTTAAAGCTTACAGAAACTATGGCCAATCCTCTTTGTATAAACATGACTTCTTAGGCAGAAATAGCCGCATGGATGAATTACAGGCAGCCCTTCTAAAGGTACGCCTCGAAGTTTTAGATAAAGAAATCGCGAACCGCCGTAGAATTGCCTCCATTTATTGGAGTGAGCTTAAAAGTAAAATTTCGATCGTTAGTGGAAGCAAAGACAATGAAACTTCAAAATCGTCCTATCATATTTTTGCTGCAGTTTCTCCTTATGAACGAGAAAAATTTCGCGAGAAATTAAGAGACAATGGCGTGGAAACCTTGGTTCACTATCCGATTCCTGCACACAAACAAACAGCCTTCAAAAACTTAGGCTATGGCCCTGGTGATTTCCCTAACGCTGAATATTTAGCTGACAATATTGTGTCATTGCCAATTCATCCATATCTTTCTGAGCAGGATATTGAACAAGTTATTAGAGCGGTAAAAAATAGTGTTTAAGTTTCGGGCTCAAACTCGAATTTGAAGAAATGAGCCCGTCATTTACAAAACTTTTCTCGAATTTCGCTAATAACTGCTTGAGACTTGGAAACCAGCTCTTCCTCATCCCGCCAGTTCGATAAGGTGACTTTGAAATATTCAATTGTATTTTCCTCATCAGGAGATAAGGAAAATACGAAACTCAGTCCATGATTTCGGTGAGGAACATCACTTTCACTATTAAATGTCTGCCCAGTAATCAACCTTTCACCATCGATTTTCAATTGGTTTAAAAACTGGAATGTTCCTAGAAAATAGCTTTCCAAAGCAGGGTTACAGGAGTACTCGAAAGAAGCCATGTTGCTGCCAAATGGCTGTTTTTTCCTAAAAACTATTGGAAAAAACTTTTTAGTTTCAAAGGAAGTAAACTCCTTATTTTTCATCGACAAATCACTGGAAATAGTTTCAACTCCCCGATCCGTACCTACCTGAAAGCTATAAACTGCTGAATCCTGGTATATCCAACGAACATGGAGTTTTTTGTCAGATTTGGACTTAAATTTGAGTCGAACCGGGTGATACACACTTTCAGAAGAAAAAGTCTGCTCCATTTTCATATCGAAAGGTATTAGGTCTTTTTTATAGCTATCAAACTCATTTTTTGACATGGCATCATAAGATCCCCTTTGAATCGTCGGATCGACACTCGTTCTTTGGTGGCTCACTAATAATTTATCACCCAGATCCTCAATCTTCCTATGCCAGGAAAGCATGCCAAGATAGGCTTCCGAAACCTTTACGCCGTTTTCGTCATATGCCACTACAATATCATCAGGAAAACAATAGTAATCCCCATCATTATTGGAGTTATTAATTCCAATCCCAAAATCTTTTTCCCACGCACTAAAATTAGGATAAGGGATTGTCACTGTGAAATCTTGTAAGAGTGAAGTCCAACGGATATAAGCATTTGACGGATCAGGGTTGTTTGTTCTTACAAAACGTTTCTCTGTAATCCCGTTATCACAAGCCTTTACTCTAATATTGGTAAATTCAACCTCAGACTCATCAGACAGTTCTTTCGAATATAAACTCGGAAGAATTTCAAATCTAAGTCGATACGGACCTTTAAAGTTAACATGTCCTCGAGTCAAAACCGTTTGAGATTTCTCGACTCCATCACTTAAAGCTGCCAGACGCTCTTCTTTTTCATCCGATACAACTCTGATATATCCAATCGCAGAACCTGACATCTTGACATCAGCAACAACATCCAAATCACAATACTGAAGACCCGAATCTGGAACATCCAGGGAAATATTCAGACTTCGTTGGTCTTTCGATAGCTTGACTCTCTCTTCGAGTTTTAGTTCCCATGGGTGACGATGAGACAAAGAAACTTCAGGATCGTGGATCGCTCCTCCTGCTCGTTCAACAAAAAGAATCTCGTCCTTCGTGTAGCATTGTTTTAATCTGCTTAAAGGATAGTCTCCATATACAACTCTAAATCCTTGCTGACCGG
>Ga0255338_1003856_pt1 | contig 16935 bp, 14 predicted proteins | sample MeOH1_35cm_T4_19_FD_203715 | JGI IMG/M metagenome (GOLD analysis project Ga0255338, IMG submission 203715) | Sandy soil microbial communities from University of British Columbia, Vancouver, Canada - MeOH1_35cm_T4_195 | ecosystem: Engineered > Artificial ecosystem > Sand microcosm > Unclassified ...
GCCGCGCACCATCGAGAAAACACCCTCGTGCAAGCCGTGGTCATGCACCGCTTTTTGGATGGCGCGCGCCTGGATTTCCGAAGCACCCGGATGGGCGTTGTGCGCCTTCAGAATGACGGTCGCGCCAGCGGCCAGTGCCGATGCGGTATCGCCGCCCGCCACCGAATAGGCGATCGGGAAGTTGCTCGCCCCGAAAATGGCCACCGGGCCGATGGCCATTTTTTGCAGCCGATGGTCCATGCGCGGGCGAGGCTGACGATCAGGCTGAGCCGGATCGATGGCCAGTTGCAGGAAGCGGCCTTTGCGCACGACTTCCGCGAATTGACGAAACTGGGTGGCGGCCCTTGTTGCCTCGCCTTCCAGTTGCGCTTGCGGCAAGCCTGTTTCAAGCGCGGCGCGTGCCGCTAACGCTTCGCGGACCGCTTCGAGATTGTCGGCAATGCTGTCGAGAAACGCCGCGCGCGCCGCGAGCGAGGTATGGCTGTAACTGTCGAATGCCTCGTCGGCGAGCGTTGCCGCCTGGTGGACTTGTGCCACCCCACCCAGCGCAAAATCCGGTTCGATCAACCTGTTGATGGCGGGGTTGAGCGCTTTCATTGTCCCTTCTGTGGCCGGGACGTCGTGGGCGCCGATGATCAGGTTTCCTGTCAATTTCATCGGCGGTTACTCCTGCTGTGCCAGGGTGGCAACGAGTTCGTTCGTCGTCACAATGGCGTGGGCGAAGGTGGGGCCGTTCAGTTCGTGGGCGGCGTGCATCATCTCCGGGCGGAAGGCGGCCGTCGCATCACGCACCAGAGTGACGTGGTAACCCAGTTCCGACGCGTAGCGGGCAGTCGCTTCGATGCAGGTGTTGGCCAGCAGGCCGACGATGATCACGTGGGTGATGCCTTTCTGCTTGAGGCGAAAATCGAGGTCGGTATTGGCGAAACCGCTGGACCCCCAATGCTCCTGAACGACGATGTCACCGTCCTTTGGCGCGAAATCCGGATGCCATTCGCCGCCCCATTCCCCGCGAGCGAAGTGATGCATGTGCATGATCTTGCACTGGGTCGGTGTCGGATGATCCCAGCCTTCGTAGTCGCCGTGTTCCCAGCGATGGTGCGGTACGATGACCACCGGAATGTCGCGGGCACGCACCGCGCGGTCGAGGGTGCGCAGGTTGTCCAGCAGGCCGACTTGCTCGGCGATCGGCTTGATCAAGGGGAAGACCTTGCCGTTTTCCGACAGGAAGTCGTTGTACGGATCGACCAGCAGGTAGGCGGTCCTGTTGAGCGGATAAGGGGCGTTCGACATGGCGATGTTCTCCACGAAAAGTTGAGTGACCGGTGCCGGGGACTTGCCTGGGCATCTTGTTGATATGATAATCATAGTAACTGTGAAAGAGGCAAGTCCGTATGTCGATAAGTACCACTGTTCCCGACACCCTGTGCCCGATTTCCCGGGCCGAGGCGATCGTGGGCGACCGCTGGACCGTGCTGGTCCTGCGTGAGCTGCTTATGGGGAGTCATCGGTACGACGAGATTCAGGCGCAAACCGGCGGCACCCCGCAAATGGTCGCGGCACGCTTGAAGAGTCTGGAGGCTGACGGCCTGGTCGAACGCCGTCTCTACAACGAACGCCCGCCACGCTACGAATACCACCTGACCGAAAAAGGGCAGGCCTTTTACTCGGTGGTGCTGGCGCTGCGCGCCTGGGGGGAAACCTGGTGCAAGTCGCCGGAGGAAGGCCTGGCGGTGGTGTACACCCACAAAACCTGTGGCGAGCCCGCGGGATTAGGACCGCTTTGCGAACATTGCGGTGAGTTGTTGCGTCGGGATGAGCTGATCAGTGAGCAGAGCGAAGCCTACGCCGCAGAACGACAAGCGCGGCGTGAGGCTTTCAAAGGGAGTCGGAGCCAGGCGTAAGGATGCTGTAGCCGCCCACCCCGAGCTTGCGAACGGGGAGGGCGTGGATGAAACGATCGACGATGCTAGAACTGCGGCGTGTATTTCACACTGAACATCACGTTGCGCGGATCGCCGTAGTTGTTGTTGCCATTGATCTGGTTGTAGGCCGCCGTGAAGTAGGTCTTGTCAAACAGGTTGTTGGCGTTCATCGCCAGCTCGATTTCCGACGTGAGCTGGTAACCGACACGGGCATTCCATACGGTGTAACCCGGTACGTTGACGGTGTGGTCGTAACCGATCGTGTGGGTTTGAGCAACGAAGCCCAGGCCCGTGCTGACACGGTTCCAGTCGCCGCTGAACTGGTAGTTGCCCCACACGCGCAGCATGTGTTTCGGCGTCCACCAGCTGAAGACCTTGCCTTCGTTCTCCGGGTCTTTGAGGTACTTGGTGGTGTTGTAGGTGTAGCCGGCAAACAGTTGCAGATTGTCGATCACTTCGCCGCTGATTTCAGCGTCGAGACCCTGGCTGCGCACTTTGCCGGATGCCTTCGAGCAGTACCAACCGTCGCAGATTTGCCCACCGTCCGTGTCGAGAGTGGCACGGTTTTCCTGGTCGTAACGGAACAGGGCCAGGGACGTATTGACCCGACCCTCCATCAACTCACCCTTAAGACCCACTTCGTAGTTCGTACCGATAATCGGTTTAACGACCGAGCCGCCTGTATCGCGTTCGGTTTGCGGTGTGAACACGTCGGTGTAGCTGGCATAGACCGCCCATTCGCGGCTCAGGTCATAGACGATACCGGCGTAGGGCGTCACTTCGCCGTTTTCGTTGCTGGTGCTTTCAGGATCGGCGGTGATGCTGGTTGCGTCCTGGCGCCACGATTTATAGCTGTAGTCGTACCAGCTGACCCGTGAGCCGAGCACCAGGGTCAGCGGATCGATCGGCTTGACCCGCCAGCTGCCATACAGGCCTTTTTGGCGGATGTCATATTTGCTCGGCGTCCCACGACCTCCGGGGCTATCGAGCAAACCGTCGTAACTGATTTCCGGACGATCGTGATCAATGTTGAAGATATTGTCGGTGCTGTTATTGAAGGTCCGGGCGAATTTGTCGTCCGACGTGTACTTGGAATAGTTGCCGCCCACCATGATTTCCTGCTGCATGGACAAGGCTTCGAACTTGCCGGTGAGGTTCATGTCCAGAGCGACTTTGGTGGAATCCATATCCGTCACGAAGTCAGCGTATTGCACGCCGCTGCCATCGGCATTGATGCCGGTGCCACTGGATTGCACCCTTGTGTTCTTTGCCTTGTTGGTTTCAGTCATGCGCACAGCGCCGACCTTGAAGGCCCAATCGTCGTTGAATCGGTGTTCCAGGTCGGTGTAGATCGTGGTGACATCGATATCCGAATGGTTCCACTTTGCCCCGGTGTACGTCTTGCGCGGCAGGTCGATGGGTTTACCGTCGGCGTAACGCGGGAAGCCGCGGACATTCGAGCGCGATTCGCCGTCGGACTGGCTGACTGCCAGGCCCAGGGTAGTGACCTCGCTCAGATCGAAGTCCAGCGCGCCGTACAGCGAGGTGGTCTTGTACCACTCGGAATCGACGAACGAGTGGGTGTCATCCTGGTCGGCAACCAGGCGTCCGCGCACAGTGCCGGCCTGGTTCAGCGGCCCGCCGGCGTCCAGCTGCAGACCGTAGTGATCCCACGAGCCGGCCTTGCCGGTGAGGGTTACGGTCGGTGCGTTCTGGCCGCGTTTGCGCACCAGGTTGACCGCGCCGCCGGGGCTGCCGGTGCCCTGCAGCAAACCGGACGCGCCACGCAGCACTTCCATGCGATCGAAGAAAATCAGGTCCTGCGTGGCCCAGTTGCCCAGCGCGTAAGTGTTGCGCGGGATCGGCACGCCGTCGTACTGCCAGTCATCGATCTGGAAGCCGCGCGAACTGAGGACCAAGCCTCTGCCGACGCCTTGAGCCCCGACCAGGCCGGTGGTCTTGTTGGCCGCGTCTTTGAGATCGACGATATCCTGATCGTCCATTTGCTTGCGGGTCATCACCGTGACCGACTGCGGAATTTCCTTGAGGGTGTGGCTGCCCTTGCCGATGGTCACCGCCCGCGCGGCGTAGGAACCCGAGCCTTCGGTGGTGGCGTCGGTGCTGCGCTCGACAATGGTGGTGACGCCCAGTTGCAACGCTGCGCTGTTGTCCGCGGCTGGCTCGACGCTGAAGTTACCTTGTCCGGTCACTCGCAATTGCAGGCCGCTGCCTGCCAAGGCCATCTGCATTGCCTGTTCCGCGGGCATCTGGCCGACCACTGCCGGCGCCTGTTTGCCCCGCACCAGCGACGGCTCCAATGAAACGATATGCCCGCTCTGGCTGGCGATGGCATTCAGCGTGCTGGCGAGTGGGCCGGCCGGCAAATTGAACGTCAGGTCTTGCGCCTGCGACAGGGCAGAGCTCGCGAGGGTTGCCAGGGCGACGGCGGCGGAAAGGGCGTGGGGCCACGGGTTGAACACAGCGTTCTCCTGAAAATGTGGAAGTGTCAGGAGATAGGTGGGACGAGAAATGAAAACCGGACACGAATGAGAGCGATTTGCAAAAAAAATCTTCCCGCGGGGTTATTTCGCACGAATCAGCGTCAACCATGGGCTGTAGCGGTCCACGCGAATCGGCAAGGTTTCCGCCAACGCCATGAACACCCGATCGGGATCGTTCAACGGAAATACGCCCTGGACGCGCAAGCCTCGAACGTCGGGCGCCACGCGGACAAAACCCCGGCTGTAAGGGCGTAGCGCGTCGACGACTTGCTCCAGTGGATCGTCCAGTACATTCAATCGACCGCTCAGCCAGTCGGCGCGATGACGCTGATCGCCGGTGACCGGTGCAATTTTTCCCGCATACAGCATGGCCGATTGACCTTCCTGCAGGTCGAGCGTCGTGCCATCGAACAGGCGGGCTTCGACCGAGTGCTGCAGCACCACGACGCGAGTGACGTCTTGTTCCTGAGCCACCAGGAATCGGGTGCCCAGCGCACGTGTTTCCCCTTGAGCGGTCCGCACGCGAAGTGGACGCTTGGGGTCAGCCGCCACCTGAATCACCAGTTCGCCATGGCGCAGAATCACCAGTCGTTGCTTGTCATCGAAGCGCAGATCCACCGCGCTGTTGGCGTTGAGACTCAGGCGACTACCGTCGGCCAGCGTGAAGTTTTGGCGCTGGCCGCGAACGGTGTGCAGATCCGCCAGCAGCGAGTCACCCAGCGGGCTGCGAACACCCAGCCATGCGCCGCCGCCCAGCAGGCCCAGGCCCGCGATCACGCGCAGCGCATCGCGGCGTGAACTGCGGGGTTGCAGCAGCAGTTGCCGTGCTTCGTCGGCCTGGCCGGGCAGGCGTCGATCCAGCGTACGAATCGTGTTGAAGGAACCCCCGAGGCGCTCCTGCAATGTTGCCCAGGCGCGGGCGTGTGCGGGATCCATCATCAACCATGCGTTGAACCGTTCTTGCAGTGCGGCATCGGGCTTGCCGGCACGCAGGCTCACCATCCAGTCAATGGCCTGCTCGCTGACCGGGTCAAGGCGCGCTTTGCTCATGGCGCGAACTCGCTCAGATAGCACTGACACAATGCCTGTTTCATGTAGCGGCTGACCGTACGCTCCGACAGCCCCAGTTTTTGAGCAATCGCCACGTAGCTCAGACCGTCCAGCTGGCTGTAGAGGAACGTGGTTTTGACGACCATTGGCAAGCCGTCGAGCGCTCGGTCGATGGCGACCAGGGCTTCGATCAGCTGTAGTTGTTCTTCCGGGGAGGGCGCGAACGCTTCGGGCAGCGTGGACAGGCGTTCGAGGTAGGCCAGTTCCAGTTTGCGCCGGCGATGGCGGTCAAAGATCAGCCGTCGGGCAATGGTCGAGAGGTAGGCGCGGGGTTGTTCGATGCTGTCCGGGTCCACCCGGGCCACCAGCATCTGGCAAAACGTATCGGCGACGGTGTCCTCAGCGTCCGCGTGATTGCGCAGGCGCCGCTGGATATGCTGCAGCAGCCAGCGATGATGGTCGCTGAAAAAGAAGCCCAGCTTGCTGGTTGGAGGAGATTGCACCGGTTGGCTTTCCAGATGTTAGTGTGAATCGTTCTCAATACTACCTTTGAGAGGATGACCACTGCAATCTCTGACTTCGCCAAGGGAACGGGCACTTCTTTGGTTCAACGATCCGCCAGTTCTTCCAGCAGGTCTGCTGAAGGAACGAAGAACAGGCCTCCGGTGACCGCCGTGCTGAAATCGAGCAAACGGTCGTAATTGCCCGCGGGTCTGCCGACAAACATGTTCTCGAGCATCAGCTCAAGCGGGGCAGGCGAGCGCGCATAGCCGATGAAATACGTGCCGAACTCACCGGCGCCCGGGCGACCAAAGGGCATGTTGTCGCGCAGGATTTTTACTTCCTGACCGTCTTGGGTAATCGTCGTCAAGGCGCTGTGCGAGGAGGTCGGTTTGACCGAATCATCGAGTTCGATGTCGGACAGTTTGGTTCGCCCGATAACCCGTTCCTGAGCCTCGACGGACAACGCGTTCCAGGCAGTCATGTTGTGCAGGTACTTTTGCACCAGCACATAGCTGCCTGCGGTGAACGACGGATCTTCGTTGCCCACGAGCGTGAAGTCGACAGCCTTGCGACCGACCGGGTTTTCGGTGCCATCCACGAAACCGATGATGCTGCGCATATCGAAATAGCGAAAACCCTGGATTTCATCGACGACCGAAACCGCCTCTCCAAGTGATGACAGTAACTGCGTTGCCAGTTCGAAGCAGAGGTCCATCTGGTCTGCACGGATGTGCAGCAAAAGGTCGCCGGGCGTCGCAATGGCTCGGCGTCCCTCTACACCAAATTCGCGAAAGGCATGCAGTGAGGCAGGGCGCGGATTGCCGAACAGCGCGTCCCACGCCGTAGACCCAAAACCGCAGACACACGACAGGTTACCGGAGGGAACGCGTTTGCCAACCGATCGTGTCAGGGCCGCGACATCGGCGCACCAGGCCCGGACTTTACCGGCAGCGTCACTGCCAGGCGCCAGCGTTGCCACGATAAAAATCGCGCTGCTGGTTATGGGGTTACAGACGGCTTGAGGTTCAGGCGTTTGGTTATCCATTGGCGTCCACGTTGTCCAGGAGAGTTGCGACACTCTAGCGTTCTCGCCAGTGGAGTGAAACACGCGTGTTCGGTCTGAACGCTGACGCTGTTCCTGGTTGAGATAAAAGGGGACAGGGCTCGAATACCCCATCCCCTTCATCACGTCACAATCAGAACTTGAACGCCTGGCGCCCAACCAGCAGCCATTTGCCTTTCTGCTTCTGCCAGATCTGGAAATTCTCGATTTCGGTCGGAATCACTTCGGTGCCTTTCAGCGCCTGTGCCGAGAAATGGTTGCGAACCAGGGCGACGTCACCGGAGAGGGTGATGGTCTGGTTTTGCATCTCCAGGGTTTTGAACGCGCTTCGGCCGGTTTCGATGTCGGCAATGTATTCCTGTTTGTTCTGGATCTTCCCGCTGGAATGCCCGTAGGTCAGGTTCTCGGCGGTCAGCGCGTTCAGTTCGGGAATGTTCTTTTTCAGCATGGCTTGGGTCAGGTGGTCGACGGCCTGCGCCACATCTTTCTCAGCGGAGGCTGGTGTGGCCGCGACGTAGCCACTGAACAGGCACAGAAAACCAATCAGCACTTTCATTTTTTTCATGGGTGTTTCCTTGTTGTTGTGGGTGATCGAGTGAGGAATAAAAGGGGTTATTCATCAGTCGTCGTACAACCTAGCATGTGCTGTGGGAAAAACGAACTTGCAGGCCGGGCTTTTCTCGAAGTCAGGAACCGCGCAGGCTTATCGCGTCATCGTTGAAAAACACGGCCGCGCCACCCCGCGAAAGCTTGGAAGCTGCAGCCATCGCGAATGGGTCCTGATATTGGGTGAAGCCCATTACGTGCGTTACGACGAGACCACCGCTGCACGCTTGTTGAGCCTGGGCAAAAAGCTCAGACCCTGCAGGCGCTTCCGGGCCCCAAGGCCCGCGCTGTATCCAACCTGTGAGGCGCTCAAATCCACATCCCCGGTACGAGCTCACGCTGCTGGTTCCCCTTCGCGGCAAAACGCAAAAAGCGCCGATGACGACCGCATGTCGCAAAAGCACGAACACATCGACATAACCTTCAATTCCCCTGCGTCGCGGTCGATAACCTGTTCAGACGCCATCCACGAATGGCTGTAGCCAACTGACCAGGGGACCCACAGAGTGTCGATAAAATTACGCTTGATCCTGCTGATTGGCACCGGTCTGCTCACGGCCTTGATCATGAGCCTGGTGAGTTACCTGGGAAATTCGCAAATGGCGACCGCGGTGAACGACAACGAGGTCAGCATGACCGCGCTGCGCAATCACCTCGAAGCCGACATGATGCACGACGCATTACGCGCCGATGTGCTGTCGGCGATGTTGGTCGGGCTCGGCAAAAGCACCAGTACGAATGCCGAAGTGCGCAGTTCCATCGAGGAACACGCGTCGCACTTTCGTGAAGTGCTGGGTGAAAACCTCAAGCTGCCGGTCAACGACACCATCAAGGCCGGCTTGAACACGATCAAACCCAGCCTCGATACCTACATCAACGCCGCCGAGCGCATTGTCGGGCTGGCCCTGGGAAATCCGGATGCGGCACAAAAAGAGCTGGGTAACTTCAACACCGCGTTCAGCCAGCTGGAAGACCAGATGGCTGCCCTCAGTGAGCTGATCGAGACCAACACCCAGCAGACCAGCGCAGGCACTCAGCAGGTCATCGGCAACGCCAATCTCACGCTGGGCATCGTGCTTGCCGCCAGCCTGTTGCTGCTGCTCGCCCAGGGACGCTGGGTGATTCTGAGCATCATGGGGCCGTTGCAGACTGCGAGCCGTATCGCCGAGAGCATCGCCCACGGCAACTTGAGCGAAACGATTGCCGAGCCCACCCGCAAGGACGAAGCCAGCGCGCTGATCCGCAGCCTGGCGACCATGCAGCGCGATTTGCGCGGCATGATCGAAGTGGTGCGCAGCAACGCCCATGGTGTCAGTGGCATGAGCGCACAGTTGAGCAATGGCTGCCATGAAGTCGCCGACAGCAGCCAGCAGCAAAGCGCCGCCGCCAGCACCATGGCCGCCGCCGCGAGTGAAATGACCGCGAGCATCGAGGACATTACCCGCCACGCCGAGCGCGCGCTGAACATGGCCAACCAGGCCGAGGCACTGGCCAAGGATGGCGGTCGGGTGATCCATCAGGTGGTCAACGACATGGACGGGATTGCGCGTTCGGCGCAGCAGTCGGCCCAGGTCATCCGCACGCTGGACAAGGAATCCGAGGGCATTTTCAGCATCATTCAGGTGATCAAGGGCATCGCCGATCAAACCAACCTGCTGGCGCTGAACGCGGCCATCGAGGCCGCGCGTGCCGGGGAGCAGGGCCGCGGCTTTGCCGTGGTGGCCGACGAAGTCCGTAGCCTGGCGGGGCGCACCAGCGCCTCTACCCAGGAAATCGCCACCATGGTCGCGCGCATCCAGCAAAGCACCCGCGAGGCGGTCACCAGCATGGAGGCGGGTGTGGCCCAGGTCGACAAAGGCATGGCCGTGACCGCCGACGTCGAACGCGCCATCCGCGAAATCCTCGAGGCCACGCTGAACACCACGCAACTGGTGAACGACATCTCCCGCACGATCGGCGAGCAGAGCCTGGCCAGCAATGAAATCGCGCATCAGGTGGAGATGATAGCGGGCATGTCCGAAGGGAACAGCAAGGTCATTGGCCAGACGGCTTCGACCACGGACGAGCTGTCCACCCTGGCGGGCAAGCTGTCCCAGTCGGTCGACAGGTTTCGTCTCTGAGACATGAAACCCGACCCTGCAGGAGTCGGCTTGCTGGCGATGCTGACAACGCGGTATCCCGTCAAACCGCGTTGATACTTTCGCCAGCAAGCCGGCTCCTACAGGTACTTATCCGTCACCGCCCCTTCTGAAGCGCTGGACACCGTCTTCGCATACTTCGCCAGCACCCCGCGTTTGTACTTCGATTCCGGCCGCACCCAGCGGGTCTTGCGATCGGCCAGTTCCGCATCGGAAACATCGACCGTGATCTGCCTGCTTTGCGCATCGATAGTGATTTTGTCTCCATCTTCGATCAACGCAATCGGCCCGCCATCAAAGGCTTCCGGCGTGATGTGCCCCACGACGAAACCGTGGGAACCACCGGAAAAACGGCCATCGGTGATCAGCGCAACGTCCTTGCCCAAGCCTTTGCCCATGACCGCCGACGTCGGCGAAAGCATTTCGCGCATGCCCGGGCCGCCCTTGGGGCCTTCGTAACGGATCACGATCACGTCACCCGCTTTCACTTCGCCGTTGAGAATGCCGGCCAACGCGCCTTCTTCACCGTGATAGACCCGTGCCGTGCCTTCAAAACGCAGGCCTTCCTTACCGGTGATCTTGGCCACCGCGCCAGTCGGCGAAAGGTTGCCGCGCAACACAACAAGGTGCGAGTCCTTTTTGACCGGCCGATCGAAGGGCAGGATCACGTCCTGGCCTTCCGGATAATCCGCCACGTTTTCAAGGTTTTCCGCGAGGGTCCTGCCGGTCACCGTCATCGCATCGCCATGCAGCATGCCAGCCGCGAGCATGCGCTTCATCAACGGTTGAATGCCGCCGATGGCGACCAGTTCGCTCATCATGTATTGGCCGCTGGGGCGCAGGTCGGCCACCACCGGCGACACCTTGCCCAGCTCGACGAAATCATCCAGCGTCAACTCGACATCCACCGCGTGCGCCATGGCCAACAGATGAAGCACCGCATTGGTCGAGCCGGCGAGGGCGATCACCACGCGGATCGCGTTTTCGAAGGCTTTGCGGGTCATGATGTCCCGCGGCTTGAGGTCCAGCTTCAGCAGCTCCATGACCTGCTGGCCGGCGCGGAAACTGTCCGAGGCCTTGTCGCTGCCGACGGCGTCCTGCGAGCTGGAACCCGGCAGGCTCATACCCAGCGCTTCAATGGCCGAGGCCATGGTGTTGGCGGTGTACATCCCGCCGCAAGAACCGGGGCCGGGAATCGCCACTTCCTCGATCTGCTTGACCTGGATTTCGTTGATGTCGCCGCGCGCATTCTGGCCCACGGCTTCGAACACGGAAATGATGTCGGTGTGGCCGGCGCCCGGCCGGATCGTACCGCCATAAACGAAAATGGAAGGGCGGTTCAGCCGCGCCATGCCGATCAGGCAGCCCGGCATGTTCTTGTCGCAACCGCCCACCGTCACCAGACCGTCGAAGCCTTCGCACCCGGCGACGACCTCGATTGAGTCGGCAATCACCTCCCGCGACACCAGCGAATACTTCATGCCTTCGGTGCCGTTGGCGATGCCGTCGGAAATGGTGATGGTGTTGAAAATCACGCCCTTGGCCCCGGCGGCATTCGCGCCCTGTTCGGCCTCTTTCGCCAGTTTGTCGATGTGCATGTTGCACGGCGTGACCATCGCCCAAGTCGAGGCGATGCCGATCTGCGGCTTCTTGAAGTCCTCGTCGGTGAAACCCACGGCTCGCAGCATCGAGCGGCCGGGGGCGCGCTCCACACCGTCGACCACTTGGGAGGAATATTTGCGCAGATCTTTTTTATCGCTCATGACTGCTCCTCAGCGGCTCGTCGAAAAAACAGATTGAGTATAGTGGCCCCGGCGCGCGTGTTCGGACTATCAGGTCGGGAACAGACGCGCGGGTTTGCGATGTCGTGATATTCTTCGCCTCAACTTGGTTTGACCTATTCAGTTTGCGTGTCCTCGAGACGCGCCAACAGAATCACTGTCGCTCAAGTAGCTGAAGCCAATAAAGATAAAAAGTCAGTTCAGTAGGGACATATAAACTGAGGTCGATGGATCACGTCGGCCTTGTGTGCCCACCCTCCGATTTCATGTGCGAGCACCCACGACATCCTGCCTGAATGCCGTGAAACAAGGGCTTGTGAGTGAAGATCGAAGGGCGGATGGCGTTTTATCAAAGGTGCTACAGATGTTTAAGAAAATGAACACGGCCCTGTTGGGGCTGGCTTTGTCGATGGGGATCACGTCCGTTCACGCGGAAGAGGCAAAGAAAGTCGATGTGTTGCTCATCGGCGGCGGCATCATGAGCGCGACCCTGGGTGTCTGGCTCAATGAGCTGGAACCTGGCACTTCGATGGAAATGATCGAGCGCCTTGACGGCGTCGCCCTGGAAAGCTCCAACGGCTGGAACAACGCCGGTACCGGTCACTCTGCCCTGGCCGAGTTGAACTACACCCCGGAAGACGAGAAGGGCAACGTCTCGATTCCGAAAGCCGTTGAAATCAACGAAGCGTTCCAGATTTCCCGTCAGTTCTGGGCCTGGCAGGTTCAGCAAGGCGTGCTGAAAAACCCGCGTTCGTTCATCAACTCCACGCCGCACATGAGCTTTGTGTGGGGCGACGACAACATCAAGTTCCTGAAGAAACGCTACGAAGCCCTGCAGGCGAGCCCGCTGTTTGCCGGTATGCAGTATTCCGAAGACCCGGCCGTGATCAAGAAGTGGGTTCCGCTGATGATGGAAGGGCGTGACCCGAACCAGAAAATCGCGGCCACCTGGTCCCCGATCGGCACCGACGTCAACTTCGGCGAAATCACCCGCCAGTTCGTTGCGCACCTGCAAACCACGCCGAAGTTCGACTTGAAACTGTCTAGCGAAGTGCAAGACATCACCAAGAACGAAGACGGCACCTGGCGCGTCAGCTACAAAAACCTGAAAGATGGCAGCAAATCCGAAACCGACGCCAAATTCGTGTTCATCGGCGCGGGCGGCGGTGCATTGCACCTGCTGCAGAAGTCCGGGATTCCTGAAGCCAAGGAATACGCAGGCTTCCCGGTTGGCGGCTCGTTCCTGGTGACCGAGAACCCGACCATCGCCGAGCAACACCTGGCCAAGGCCTACGGTAAAGCCTCTGTCGGCGCTCCGCCGATGTCGGTTCCGCACCTGGACACCCGTGTTCTGGACGGCAAGCGCGTTATCCTGTTTGGCCCATTCGCGACCTTCAGCACCAAGTTCCTCAAGGAAGGCTCGTACCTGGACCTGCTGACCACCACCACCACGCACAACGTGTGGCCAATGACCAAGGTCGGCATCAAGGAATACCCGCTGGTCGAGTACCTTGCCGGTCAACTGATGCTGTCGGATGAAGACCGCCTCAACGCCCTGAAAGAATACTTCCCGAACGCCAAGGCTGAAGACTGGCGCCTGTGGCAAGCCGGCCAGCGCGTGCAAATCATCAAGCGTGATGAAGCGGCGGGTGGCGTCCTGAAACTGGGTACCGAAATCGTTGCTTCCGCTGACGGCACCATCGCCGGTCTGCTGGGCGCTTCGCCGGGTGCCTCGACTGCTGCGCCGATCATGCTGACCGTGCTGCAGAAAGTGTTCAAGGACAAGGTTGCTTCGCCTGCCTGGCAGGAAAAGCTGCACCAGATCGTGCCGAGCTATGGCACTCAGCTGAACGGCAGCCCTGAAAAAGTGGCTGAAGAGTGGGCCTACACCGCCAAGGTGTTGCAACTGACTCCGCCGCCGGCGATCGGTCAGGTGGCGGCTCCGGCTGCCGCTCCGGCCGAGGCGCCAAAGGCACCGAAAGCCAACGCTGCGAGCGACATGGCTCTGTAATCAGGGCGTAATCTGAAAGCCCACTGAACCGGTGACGGTCAGTGGGCTTTTTTGTGGGCGAAGACACTGCAGGAGCGAGCTTGCTGCGGGTGGCGTTCCGACGATGGTCGTCAACGATAATGCGAAACACCAGATGCCCCGTGGCGACCTTGGTTTTTTCGCGAGCAGGCTCGTTCCTACAAAATGAAATGTGGTGTAAACCGATTTGAGCACTAGACACGGGTTTCAATCCGGAAAGACCGGTAGGCCGCCTTGCAAAGTCCCGGCCTTATATCTTTACTGTTACTCAATGTAATCGCGCTGCATCATAAAATATGTCTTGTTTTTCAAGGTTTAAGCGCGCTTATTGAAGTTCCGCCCGGATCTTTTATATCTGATCTGCCTAAGATAAAGCTCAAAGGATGACGAAAAGTGAAAGATAACTTGGCGGCAGTTATCCGAAAACTCATTTCCCCTTCAATGCGGTATGAAATGAGGCAGGCTTCAAGTTGTCTGCGAGACATCCTTGGGCGTGCGTGTGTCTGGCGTTGGGAAATTGCCAGGTTCAGGCTGCAAAAGGACAGTCCTTACGAGATCCTCTATATCGGGAGGAAACAGCAACGGGAAATGGCCAAGCTACTCATCGGGGGGAAGAACACCTCTGTGACTGACGGCGAGCCGAAACCCGCCGAGTCGAATCATGTGGTGGTCAGTGAGGTGCGGACCCCGGGGACTTTGTCTATTCCCTTGTATCTGAGTGCCGTCGTTCCGCTGGGGCGCTCCATCGAGGACATCACCGCAAAATACGATGGTGAGCTGCGTCGAAACATCCGCAAAAACCGACCGCACTATCACATGAGGCCGGCGCTGCTGGATGAAGAAATAGACAAGGCCGACAGGGAAATGCTTCGGCCTTATGCCCAGGCAAGGCATCCACGCTGCGCAATTTCCCACCGAGGAAGTGTTCAGGATCGCCAGGACTGTCGGGCGGCTCGACCTGATCATGCGGGATGACGAAGTAATTGGCTGTCACCTGGGCTGCGCCGTAACGCGTGGCGGAAAACGCTATTGGAGCACGCTGCGTTTCGGGTACACCGAGGCGGTTTTTTCAGATGCCAAGCGACTGGGCGAGGTCAACGCGATTACCACCTTCATGGCGCTTGAGTCGGCGATCCATGAAGGCTTCGATTATTACGACATCGGTCTTTGCGTGGCACGGCCGGATGAAGGACTGCTGAAATGGAAACGAAGGCGCGGCGGTGACGTTGATTCCCTGGGCAACCACGCTTATATGTTTCTGCGACTGCCCAAGGCAGGAGTCGCCAGATTCCTTTGGGACACGCCGCTTTTTGCTGCCGAAGGAAAGGAATTGACCCTTCACCTTGGCTTGCCTGACGGGCCAAGCGATGAGGAGGCCGCCAGCCGCTATCATGAAATGGTATTCGGCGGGCTGCACAAGATTTATCTCTACTGCGCGCAGAACTCGGGCGAACAGTTTCTCGAAACCTTGCGCAGTCGCTACGCTAACTTGCAGACCCCACCCGTTATGGAAAGGATTCCATCCAGCTGAGTATTTTCAGAACGTTCTGTCCAGAAGGGAGGACTTTTCATGGAAAGCGATGTCTCGCACATCAGCACTTCGACCGCTGGCAATCGAAGGAAATGGACCCTTGCCGCCTACAGGTACATGGCAAGAAAAAGACTCGCGCGCAAGGCAGAGATCAACCTGAAAAGCCTGGCGGTCAAACGCTGGGACGTTGCGCCGGGTGGCGTATCGTACTCTCCACCGGCTTTCTTCCTGCCCGGTCAGATGGAACGCGTGACGGGGTGGGAGGCAAAGCGTTTTTATCCGTTCGAGCATCCGGCGCGCACGATGGAAGGGCTGGGTGACGTGGTCCAAGGCCCGACACGCGGTTATTTGCTCGAGAATGTCTGGCTGATCGATGGAGCGCTCTACAAGGACAACGCAAGTTTCTGGTTGTCTCTCAAGCCCGGCAGGTTTCCGCGCATTGTCGTGGAGCATGAGATCGACCGCGCGGCCGTCTTCTGCACGCAGAATGGCAATACCTGGTTTGGTACGCGGTTGATGGAAGACTTCCCGACCTATCCATTGGCCTGCGATGAAGGCGTCCCGGTGACCACCGCGCCATCCGCCCGGTTTCCTCTCTCTGCCCAGACTCTCGCGTACGAAGAGTGGCTTGGCATGAAGCCGGTTCGCTTTAACGGCGCGTTTTTTCATGAGCTCGTGCTATTCGACGATTTCAGCAACAACCAAAGCAGGCACCTGCGTTACCGGGCCATGGGGGAAAAGCTGCTGTCGCACGTGAGCCATGAGGATCACCCGGGCGTGTTCATTCTTCGCGGTAGCGCCGGCGACTTGCGCCTTTTGCGCAACGAACTCGAGATTGCCGAACATCTGCGCAAGACTCGAGGTTTTCGTGTACTCGATCCTTTGAAAACCGACGTCCCGACCATCGTGGCGACCTGCGCCGGAGCGCGGACCGTGATCGGGGTCGAAGGCAGTCAGCTCGTACACGGTGTCAATGTATTGTAGCAGGGCGGTTCGTTGCTGACGCTGCAGCCACCGAACCGCTTCGTCAGTTACTTCAAATACCTGACGGATCGCGACCAGCAGAATTTTGGCTTTGTGGTCGGTACGCCTGAGGGCGATGGCTTCAAAATCGATATTGAAGAGGTGGAGCGCACATTGGACCTGTTTCCTTCATGACGGCCGCCCGGGCTCTGTGATCCGCAGTTTTTTACCCAATCTGCCACTTTCGCCACAAGGGCGGCGGATCTAAAGTCGAGGGCGCCTCTTCAGGGAACTTCTGGTCATGTACAGCCCGCTTGCCCTCCCGGCTACCGCTCGCCACTTCCACGACCGCATCTACGCCGGCGACATCATGCTTGTCGCGGACTTGCAGCCCATGACAGCACTGGTCGAGTTCACCCGTGCCTTCCTCGAAGAGGCGCTGCATCCCTGGCCGCCACAACACATCCATCGCTACTTGAGCCACGAACAGCAGACGGTGCTGTTCGCAAAATGCCAGAACGAATTCGCTCGCTCGGCCGAGATCCAGCGCCTGTGGCAGGCGGTCATCGCACAGCTTGGGTTGACCCCGGATTCTCTGGCGTGCGATCGATTGCACCTGCGTTTCCAGCCCCACCGGGAAGCCGAGCAGTTCACCCCACGCGCCCGCACCACGGCCACCATCGCCTTCCACCGCGATACATGGGGCTCGAACATGTACGCGCAGACCAATTGGTGGGCGCCGGTCTATCCGGTCACGGCCGGTCGGACGTTCGCGTTGTACCCCGGCCTGTGGCAGCGGCCGCTGCTCAATTCGAGTGTCACCTTCGATATGCGCGCCATTTTG
>Ga0255338_1003858_pt1 | contig 16924 bp, 23 predicted proteins | sample MeOH1_35cm_T4_19_FD_203715 | JGI IMG/M metagenome (GOLD analysis project Ga0255338, IMG submission 203715) | Sandy soil microbial communities from University of British Columbia, Vancouver, Canada - MeOH1_35cm_T4_195 | ecosystem: Engineered > Artificial ecosystem > Sand microcosm > Unclassified ...
GGTCATGATCCCTGGCGCGTTTCAGGATGCTTCGCTGGCGCGACGAAAGCTCAAGCACGTCGCCCACCCGATCCCAGGCGAGCCCCGATGGCGTGCGGGCGCAGGCCGCGTGGATGGGGTCCTCGATATAGCGGCGCTCCTCGAGCACCTCCTCGAGCCAGGCCGGCGGATAGGTGGTGAGGAACAAGCGCTGCGCGCCTCCGTGCCGAAGATCGACATTGTGGAGCAGCGTGAACCAACGGAAACCAAGTTCGCGCACGGCCGCATCGATGGTGCTTTGCAGATCGCCGAGGTTTTCAACACGCGCACATTCCTGTGCGAAACGCGTGAGGTCGTCCAGGCGGCTGCAGTCTTGTATCCTGTTCGCCATAGACGGTCGAAGCTCGTCGCCCGGGCGACATATCGTCCAGCGCTAAGCGGCCAGCCCAGCCATTATTGCGATGAGTTGAGAACGATTCGCAACACGCCGCGCAGAACTAATCGCCGATGAAGGTTGCCGCTAGTGGAGTCGCCGGCGAACAAGTCTGAGGCCAAGCATTTCTGCGAGCGTGCTAGCATACCTCCAGCTGGGTTCTGAGATGTCTGTTCCACTTACCACCGTCGCAGAAGCTGCGATCAGGAAGAGCGGCCGAGAGGAAAGCGAGCGCAAGCTGAGCTTGAAACAATGCAGTAAGACAGCCATGTTGGACGTATGAGCATCTGTGGCGACGATACCAGGCTGGAGCCTCGCTTCCTCAAAATCTGCGAGTAGCCGAACGCGCGCTTCGCCAGCTGCAGCGTTCGGGACATAAGGATGACGAGACGTTCGACCTTTGATTGAACGTGATCGATCAAAGACGGCGGAATCCGATTTTCATGCGACGGTCACGCTTTGGGCGGCGGCCTGTTTATGCTTGAGGACTCTTTCGATGAACTCCCCTTTCCAAGTACAGCTAAGATCACGCGCCGACGATACGGTTATTGTTGAACAGCTTCTGCTACGGTATCCCGCGATAAGCGCGTCCGAACTTGCCACTCTGATTGAGATATTTCCCAAATTGCCCTTAATCGACACGGCGCTGATGACCACCGATGAACAGCTGTCCAAGCCCTTGGAGGCGTTTCACGAGGATCATGGGCATATTTTCCGAGCACCGGTCAAATCGTTGCTGGTCTTGCTGGCGTTCCCATTCGTCGCCGTCGGAGCACTGTGGTGGCTCGTGAGCTGACTGCGCGCCTTTCATGTCGGGTGGTAGCCATCGGCGCCATCAGGCATGAAACCTGGCGTCAGTTGATCATCTTAGTCTAGCTAAACGAAGGCCGGCGATAGGTTCGCCGGCCTTCGCCTCATCTTAGATGGCCAGGCTCGCCGAAATGCGCGCCATGCGGTCCTTCAGCGAGAGTTTGGTCTTCTTCAGCTTGCTCAATCGAGCTTCGTCGGGCTGCAGAACGCTTCTCTCAAACTCGATCTGCTTATTGATCCTCTCATGAGCGGCCTTCAACCGTTCAATAAGTCGAGCAGACATATGCTCCTCCTTTTCTGGAATGAAATGGGATAGACGAGTTATTTGCTCGTCTTCGCCGATACCTTGTCTCCGCTCAGAACATTGCTGACCGTGTTGCCGGCCGACTTAGGAAGCTTCTCCTTTTTCGGCTTGCGAGGCTCGCGGCTCCCCGACATTTTCTTCTTACCCATGAACTTAGTCCTTCTCATGATCACCCAATGGTGATGTCATCCACATCGTGCGCCTGATCGGACAGCGGCGTCCGATCAGGGATAAGGAAGCGGTTCGGGGGGGAGCCTGAGATAGGGGGAAAATGCCATGATCGATCCCTGCTTCACCGTGAATCCGGCAATCGGCGCGCACGCGTGAACGCCGCTTGCCGCGCGGTGTCGAAAATATTGCGAAGAAGAATTCGTTCTTCTCAAAGAAGAAGATTCACTAAGATCGAATATTTATATCTTGAGGAACTAGCAAATTGTGTAACGCCCTAACCGACTGAAAAGTCGAATAGGGCTCAGAGGCCGATGATTGGCTTCTTTCTAGGCGGCGTTGCCAGCATGACCGGGCTAGTTTTCATGACGGCTTAAGGATGCCAGATATCCACTGTAAGTCAAGTGCTGCACGCCCGAGAATTCGCCGGCTGCGGTTGTAACAGGGTGCCGTTGACTTCTTGGTGGTCGAGCATAGATTGCCTGGATGGCACAGGATGTTTCGCGGTCATTTGAAAGGGTTAGGCGCGTCCAGGCACGCCGGTAGCCGGACGTCCCTTTGGCGGGCGTTCGGGGAAAGTCAGACGCCTTCCAACTGTCTTTCGACGATCTTGCGTTCGAAAGCATCCGCCGAGTTAGAGTGTTGAAGAACGCGCGATCACTGAAGTTTGTCCGCAACGAATGCGGACTGTATGTCCAATATGCCGCGTTGCCAATGCGCGTGGTGAACGGCGACGAGCTTGAGATTCTGCTCATAACGTCCCGCAGAACCCGGCGCTGGGTCATCCCAAAGGGCTGGCCTATCCCAGATATGGACGGGCCACAGACGGCCGCCGTCGAAGCCTATGAGGAGGCGGGCATAAAAGGCGATCTCCTGCCGCAACCGATCGGTTCGTACCGGTATGACAAGCATATGGGCGCGGGTGGTGATGATGTGCCTTGCGAGGTGACGGTCTTTCCGATGCGATCTGTCACGCAATCGAAGGATGGGCCGGAGCGGTCGAAGCGGCGCCTGCAGTGGTTCGCCCGCACGCAGGCGGCAAGCCAGGTCGAGGAGGAAGAGCTGGCGGATTTGATCGTCAACATACCGATATCGATCGCCTGTCATGGATCGTGCTGCCGGCGGTTCTCGCCTTGTCTATCGGGCCCCCCAAGCCTATGTCGGTGGCATGGCTCGGGACAATCATAGCTTCCGTCAAACATTCCGCCGCGGCAGCAGCGCGCTCGCGCGCTAATTCGCCCTGACGGTACGCCGTCAGGGCCTGACATTGACCGCTATTCTCCTTCTTTTTCGAGGATGCGCGCGCCGGTGCTTTCAGTGCCGCGCCCGTAAGGAGCTTATCGTGAAGCCATTTAATGACGCTACCGTCGCGACTATTGCGAACTCTGCGGATCTTGTAACCGCCGCAGCCGACGAGATCGCACTTGGTATTTATAACCAACTCAAGAGGAGGTCGAGCAAGGCCGCCGACGAGGAGGAATCTGACTTCAACACCCAATGCGTCGGGAGCATTGCGACGTTTGTTCGCGACATCGCGAGCAATATCGGCGCACCTGATGCCAGGGAACGCTTTTCGGATCAGCTCGAGAGTTTCCAAATTCATCGTTCGGGTTATGCAGTCGCCGGAGACGTGCTGAAGCCGGTTTTCCAGGATGTGCTTGGTGCCGATGCGACAGACCGCCTTTGCGCTGCCTGGGGCGATGTCTATTGGGACATTGCCAGCCCGCTCAGCCAAGCCGCTTGACCGGCTGCCGACATCGTACGGAGCCAGGCCCCGCACGATTGTCTTGACCTGTTGCAGTGCCGGGAGATCGCCATGCCTTCGCCGCCCTTTCTCTGGGTGACCCGGTCCTCGCCCTATGCTTTCCTAACCGGCCATCATTTGCGCGCCGCCGGGCACGAGCCGTTGATCGCACCGGTCCTCGCCATCCACCCCGTTTCTCATGAGTCCCTTTCCAAACCGCCGGACGCGCTGGTTTTCACCAGCACGCACGGCGTCGCTCATCATCTGTTCGACCCGAAAATGGCTGAAGTGCCGGTTTATGCCGTCGGCCAGCGGACCGCGCGGACCGCACGGGATGCAGGCTATCGCAACGTAGCCTCTGCCGACGGTAACGTCAGCGATCTCTACGACCTCATTATTGCCCGTGCGGCGCGGGGATCGTCCATTGTGCATCTTGGCGCGGCGGAGCCTGCGGGCGACCTTGCGCGCGATCTTGTCGGCCAAGGATTTTCCGCGCGGCATGTCGCCGTTTACGAAAGCCTGGACGTCCCAAGCAGCACGCTCCGGCCGGCACTTGCCGCACTGCCCTGGATCGACGGTGTCTTGGTACATTCGCCGAAAGCCGGGCGGCGTTTGGCCCGCTTTCTCGTGGAATGCGGAGATCTTTGGCACGGTACCGCCTTTTGCATCTCCCACGCGGCGGCAGAGCCGATCAACGCAGTGACCAGGGCGCCGGTGCTGGTGGCACAATTTCCCACGGAAAATGCCTTGATTGCCCTGGTCGGCGAGAGCGGTAAGCACGCCCCGTCGACCGCCACCGCGCGCGCCTGATAGATGCGCGCGCCGTCCTTGCGGCGTGCGATCACCGTAGGGCGGCGGTCACCAGGATCTCGATTTTATAATCGGGGCTTGCGAGCTTCACCTCGCCCGTCGCGCGCGCCGGTGCTTTAACGTCCGTCAGCCACTTTTCCCAAATCTCGTTCATTACGGGAAAATCGGCCATGTCCGAGAGCCAGATCGTCGCCTGAAGCAAATGCGCGCGATCCGATCCGGCCTCTTGCAGCAGCGTGTCGATCGCATTGAGCACTGCCCTGGTTTGTACAGCAACGTCTTCCCCCGGAGCTGCAATCTGGCCGGAAAGATAGACGACGCCAGCGTGGATCGTCGCTTGGCTCATGCGGGGGCCGGGGTTCATATGGCGGATGGTCATGGCAATCTCCTTTATTCAGGACCGAAAATATCGAGAGAGGGCGAGGTCGCCCGCTTCAATGGCGGGCGGTTCGCCACTGATGAGGCTGTTCAGCAGGTGGCCCGAACCGCACGCCATGGTCCATCCAAGCGTCCCATGACCGATGTTGAGATAGAGGTTCGCTATTTCGGTTGGGCCGACGATCGGCGGTCCGTCCGGGGTCATCGGGCGAAAGCCCGACCAGAAGGACATTCCACTGGCACGCGCTGCATCAGGAAACAGGTCGGATAAACAATGGACCAGCGTTGCACGGCGACGCTCAGGCAGATCAGTTGAAAAACCGGATATTTCCGCCATCCCACCTACGCGAATGCGATCGCCTAGGCGGGTTATCGCAATCTTGAATGTTTCATCGAGCAGCGTAGACACCGGCGCCCGCGAGGGATCGGCGATTTGCGCCGTGAGCGAATAGCCCTTGACGGGATAGACCGGGATGTCGATCCCTAGTGGCCGGAGCAGGGCCGTACCGTGCGCTGCGAGCGCGACGACATAACGATCTGCCGTTATCATCCCCTTATCGGTTTGGACCCGCGCGATCTTCCCGCGCTCCACATGGATTTTCTCGATGCGGTTATCATAACGGAATTCTACGCCCTTGCCGGCGAGATGCGCTGCCAGCTGCCTCGTAAACAAATGGCAGTCGCCTGTTTCGTCGCCGGGCAGTCGCAACCCCCCAATGAAGCGGTCGCGCGATGCCTCAAGGCCAGGCTCGAACGCGATGCAGCCATCCTGGTCCAGGCGTTGATAGGAAACGCCGTAATGTTCGAGGACCGCGATATCCTTCACACTTGCCTCGGCTTGCGCGGCGGTTCGAAAGAGCTGCAAAGTACCCATGCTGCGATGATCATATGCGATCGCGAGCGTTTGGCGCAGTTCGACGAGCTGATCCCGGCTGAACTCGGCGAGCCGTACCATCCGAGATTTGTTGAGAGCGTAGCTGCCGGCGTTGCAGTTGCGCAGCATGGCATAAAGCCAGCGTGCCATCGCCATGTCGAAGCGCGGCCGCACGATGAGCGGGGCGTGCCGCATCATCAGCCATCGTATCGCTTTCAAGGGAATGCCTGGCGCGGCCCAAGGGGAAGCATAGCCAGGGGAGATCTCACCCGCATTGGCGAAGCTCGTCTCAAGCGCGGCACCGGGCTGGCGGTCGATAACGACCACCTCATGGCCCGCGCGATGAAGATAATAAGCAGTCGTCACGCCGATCACGCCGGCGCCAAGCACGGCAACCTTCATGACCATGCTCCGGCAGCATGGCGTTCCGACCGATCGTTCTGAATGTAGAGACGCTCGTGCCGACGACCGAGTCCTGTGAGGATCTCGTAGGGAATCGTTCCTACCGCATCCGCCATGGCCTCCAGTGACTGGTTCGGGCCGATCAGTTCGACGAACCCTCCTTCGCGTAAGAGGCCGTCCGGCATTCCTGAAATGTCGATGGCAAGACTGTCCATCGAGATGCGGCCGACAAGCGGAAGGCGGTGCTTTTGATACCAGGCAGCGCCGCTCTGTGCGAACCTTCGTGAGATGCCGTCGGCATATCCGACGCCGACGGTCGCGATCCGCATGGGACAGCGCGCAACATAGTCGAAGCCGTAGCCTATCACCGTGCCGACTTCGATGTCGCGGATTTGGATGATGCGCGCGTCGAGGCGCACGACCGTGCGCAGTTCGCTCGGCTGTGCCGATGTTGGCGCCACCCCGTATAGGGCGATACCACACCGTGCGATGTCCAGGTGGAAGTCCGGTGTCAGGAAAGCAGCACCGCTGTTCGCGATAGAGGCCGGGATTCCTGGGAACAGGCGGGTGATCTCCTCGAAACGCGCGCGTTGCGTCCGGTTTTCCTCTCGGCACGGATCATCCGCACAGGCAAGATGGGTAAGTATCAGCCGGAGATCGATATGGTCGCCGATCGCGGTCGTGCTTAGCGCTTGGGCGTCGTCGAGGGTCAGTCCGAGCCGCGACATCCCGCTGTCCACCTGCAACGCGGCCGGGAGGCGCTGGCCCTTGGCGATTGCCAGATCGCGCCAGCGCTCAATCTGTGCCACCGAATTGAGGACGGGCACAAAACCATGCTCTGCACAGACAGGCTCGCAACCGGGATCCAGCCCGTTGAGGATGACGATCTCGCATGCCGGGTCGACAACCGACATCAGGTCGAGTGCTTCAGCCAGATGCGCCGTGAAGAACAACCTGCAACCTGCAGCGCGCAGCGCCTCAACAACTGGCACCGCCCCCAAACCATAAGCGTTGGCTTTCACGACCGCGCCGCACGATGCAGGCGTCAACCTGCGGGACAGGGCGGAGAAATTCCCGCACAATGCGTCCAGATCGACGATTAACCGACTAGCTGTGGTCGGGCAGATGCTGCGTATCAATTTGCCTTCCTCTCGCAGAAAGCATAACGCTGATCTTGATCAGTTAGTGTTCATATTGTGCTTGAATTGACGAAATATACCCGCTTACCGGCATAATTCGTCATAAAATGGTGAAAATGTGATGGCCGGTATCGATGATTATGATCGAAAGATCCTCACGCAGCTCCGGCTCAATGCCCGCGTCACCAACCAGGTGCTCGGAGAGGCGGTCGGCTTGTCGCCATCGGCCTGCTTGCGTCGCGTGCGCAATCTCGAACGAAGCGGCGCCATCCGTGGATACACCATCCTGCTCGGAGGCTCATTGCCCGAAGAGGGGACAACGGCCATGGTCCAAGTCACTCTGTCGCAGCAAACGCAGGATTGTCTCACCCGATTCGAGGCTGCGGTGCGCGGCCATCCCGAAATCCGCGAATGGTATTTAATGACAGGCGAGGGAGACTATTTCCTGCGAATCCAAATTGCAGGTATCGACGATTACGAACGGTTCCATCGGGAAGTGCTGTCCCGATTGCCGAGTGTGACCCGGATCACCAGCAGTTTTGCAATGCGGAGTGGGCGGCGCGGATAGGACGCGGCGGGTTAGAGTGCGAGTGCCGGAGGGGCATCGAAATTGTCGGCGCGCGCGAGCCGCCAGTTCTGCGCGTAAAATCCGTCGTTCAAGCCAGGGGCGAGCAGAGCGCCTTTTTCCAAAAAGACGTGGAGCTGGGCGAATTGCTGCACTTTGGTGGTGCTAACGCGGCGCACCAGATGGTGCGGCCGTAATTCGGAAGGGTGTCGCAGACCGGCGGCGGCCAGCATTTCCGCAAGAGCTCGCAAGGAATTGGCGTGGAAGTGCTGCACACGCATGGCCTTGTCGCCGACGACAAGACCGCGCTGGCGGCGTTCATTCTGTGTCGCGACCCCGGTCGGGCAGCGGTTGGTATTGCAGGACAGCGATTGCACGCATCCGAGCGCGAACATGAAGCCGCGCGCGCTGTTCACCCAGTCCGCGCCGATGGCGAGCACGCTTGCGATGTCGAAGGCGCTGATAATCTTGCCCGCCGCGCCGATCCTGATCCGATCGCGGATGCCCGCACCCGTCAGCACATTGTGGACGAACAACAGGCCCTCCCGCATGGGGACGCCGATATGGTTCGAGAATTCCGACGGCGCGGCGCCGGTGCCGCCCTCGGCACCGTCGACGACGATAAAATCGGGGAAGATCCCGGTTTCCAACATCGCCTTCACCATCCCCATGAACTCCCAGGGGTGGCCGATGCAGAGCTTGAACCCCACTGGCTTGCCACCCGAGAGCGACCGCAGCTCCGCGATAAACAGCATCATCTCCAGAGGCGTCGAAAAGGCGGAATGGCGGGCCGGAGAAATGCAGTCCTGCCCCGCGCTGACATGGCGCGTCGCAGCGATCTCAGGGGTGACCTTTGCCGCCGGGAGAATGCCACCATGGCCAGGCTTAGCGCCCTGACTGAGCTTGAGCTCGATCATGCGGACCTGCTCCGAGGCGGCCTGCACTGCGAAACTCTCAGGGTCGAATCGGCCGAGCGCATCGCGGCAACCGAAATAGCCACTCCCGATCTCCCACACCAGATCACCTTCCGCTTCGCGATGATAGGAGCTGATGCTGCCTTCGCCGGTATCATGATAGAAGCCGCCTAGCATCGCGCCCCGGTTGAGGGCGCGGATCGCATTGGCCGATAGCGAGCCGAAACTCATCGCCGAGATGTTCAGGATCGACGCGCTGTAAGGTTCTGCGCACTGACCGCCGCCAATGATAATCCGGAACTCCTTGGGATCGGGGACGTCAACCGGCCTGGTCGAGTGGCTGATGAACTCATAGCCATCCTGATAGACGTCAAGCAGCGTGCCGAACGGCTGATCGTCCTGCTCAACCTTGGCACGCCGATAGACGAGAGATCGCTGTGACCTCGAGAAGGGAACCGCCTCTTCATCCGCCTCGAAAAGATATTGACGTAGCGCGGGCCGTACGGCCTCCACCAGCCAGCGGATATGCGCGATGATCGGATAGTTGCGCCGCAAGCTATGTTTGGGCTGCCGCCAGTCCCAGGCGCCCAGGGCAACTAGCAGTGACGCGACAAGGGCAAGGCTCCACAAGCCATGATGATGCGGCACGAGCGCGAAGGCGGTCAGCGCGATGACGGCGCACAGCGCCCAGGCGGCGAAACGGCCGGCCTCTCTCATGCCGCTGGCCCGGAAGAAGGTTCGATCGACCGCAATGCTTCAGCGCCGTCGAACAGGGCAATGCCGCCCTTCGGTAAGTCGCCAAGCGGAAGGTCCGCAAACGCCACGCGCACCAGGCGCATGACGCTCAGCCCGTTAGCAGCGAGGATCCGGCGAATCTGACGGTTACGGCCCTCAGTGAGGACGATCTCCAGCCAGCAACTGCGCGGTCCGCGACGCAGGAGCCGCACGGACGCGGTGGTCAATGTATCCGCGCCATCGTCGACCGGTTGAGCGATGGCGAGGACGTCGTCCGGCTCGAGTGCACGGTCGACCTTGACATGATAGCACTTCCTCACCCCATTCAGGGGATTGAGGAGGCGCTCGGACCAAAGGGTGTCGTTAGTCATGAGCAGCAGCCCCTCGCTTGCCCGATCGAGACGCCCCACGGGGAATAGGAACGGGAATTCTTCGGGCATACAATCATATACGGTGGGGCGGCCGCTCGGATCGCGATAGGTGGTGACATACCCGCGTGGCTTATTGAGCTTCAGATAGATTTTCGGTTCCTCGCGCAACCGCTCGCCATCAACGACGATCCGCGCCGTTTTCAGATTCACCCGTTGTCGCATCGATCGTGCAACGCGACCATCGACCATAACGCGCCCTGCCTCGATCAGCGCTGTGGCTTTAGTGCGTGAACAAAAACCAAGCTTCGACAGAGCGCGTGGAAGGCTGGCGACATCGGCCGATGGTCGAGCCCGCCCTCGTTTTACGGGAGAGGCACCCGTATTGGGTTTGGAAAATGACATGGGTGCCTATCAACGTAGCGGAGCCGCAAGGGCTGGCATGCAGTGCCGGCGGTACAATGAGCGGTGCAAACGCGGCTTAATGGAGTGTGCGCGTTGCTGGGTCGCCCGCTTCCAACAGTTTCCGGGCGAACTCCCCGACGCTGTGGGCTAGGCTCTTCGCGCGGCGGAACGTCTGCTTCTCGAGCGCGCGAAATGCAGGTTCTGACGCATGAAACTTATAGCCTCCGCGACAGCGGATCGCGATGCCTACAACGCGACGATTGGCTTCCACCACAAAGGAGTCCGACATTCTAACCTCCGGTCTGTACCGTCGGCTGCAGGTCGGTCGAGCGGAACGAGCAGTCGGCGGCTTACATCAAGGGACAGGAGTGGCCCCGGTCGTGCCCGCGAAGGCGGGCACCGGCCGGGGCTCAGGAGCCCGCGACGATGCTGCCGGCGTGAAGCTCACGAGAGCGTCGGGAAGAAAAGCTGCTCATAACAAGAAGATCGGTATTCCAGCGGGGTTAGTCAAGATCAAGGCGATGGATTGACATCGAGCCCATTTGGTCCATCTTGAGTGGTGATATGTCTGATGTCGTGTCCATTGGGCGCTTGACGCACCACGCAGGCCGCCAGCTCCGAGGCTAGCCTCCCCGAGTCCATCGAAGGGCTCGGGGTCATCACCCTTCCCATAGGTCGAGGAAGGCGGCGGCGATCGCCGCCTTGGAGCATGACATGAAGAAGAATCGAAAAGACGTGGCGTCCGCGAAAGACGAGGCGCGTACCGGTACGACGCAGACTGCGGACGCGAGGGTCGTTGTGCCCTTCGCGTCCCAGCGCAAGCCAGCTCCGCCTATCCCGGGTGAGGAGGACCCTGAGCCGCCGTCGGCGGCGTGAAGCGCTGGCTTGGGTCCATCCAATGGAGAAGAAATTGTCGAATAATAGCGTATGTCAGGCCGGCCTTTTAGTCAGCTTGATAGAGCGGGCCGCGCGGCGGGCATATGAGGTGCTGCGCCTGCCCTCCGGCATCCTGATCGCAAAGCGCGTTGAAGATGATGGCTTGAGTCGGATCGAAAGACTTGAGTTATCGCCACAGGCCGATGACCAGTTACTTGCACTTGCCTTCCGCCGGGCAGGTCGGCTCGGCGGAACAGACCTGCGGGAAGATCTGATCCAGGTCTTTGAGTCCGGTCTTTCGCGCTTTACGGTTGAAGCCCAACGTCGCACTGTCATGGCGGACCTACCGGGTTCGGGATTGCCTATGGCCGCTGCGGCGCGAGCCGTCGATGCATTGGTCGAAGCCGAGAATCTGTCAGGCATGCGCGACCGATCCGCGTTCTTCCGCGCCTATGCGAACCTCTATGCCGATCTGTGGTGCGATCCGCGGATAGGGGCTCCGATTTCGGTTCGCCGCATCATGGTGACGATGGTCACTCGGCTCCATCAATTGGCCTGCGGCGAGGCATCGCTGGAGGGCAGATGAGCCATGCCCGAAACCAGGACGCCGTTTCTTTGGTGGCCCTTCACCCTTGATGAAATCCTAGGATGGGTGGTCATCTTGGCAGTCGCCATGCTCTACGCAGTGACGTTCGCGCTCACTCGGCCGGCCAAGCGGCGCTGGTGGACGACGGCCGTTGTAACTCTTGCGCTCATGGCGGGACTGATCTGGATCAGTCCGCATGCATAGCCGAGACATTGGGTTCTGAATCCCTTTTCGGGTATGACGAGGGGGTGCTTGACCTTTTCCGAAGGATCGAGCGGCGGCTAAGCGTCCGCGTCCTGGTGCCATCGGGATTAAAGCCACTCGATCAGTCGCACCGCATCAGCAAATCAGCCCACCAATAATGCCTGGAGCCCCCGCGCGACACAGTAGCGGGAATCGTCGGCGATCATGACATCAAGCCCTGTTGCCTTGGCCAACATCGTCGAAAGCAATGGAAATGGCGCACTTCCGCCGGTCAGAATGATACCGCGCTCCAAAATGTCGTGACTCAGCTCAGGAGGCGTCTCGTTCAATGTGTCAACCACTGCTTCGACGATCACGGTAAAATGCTTCACCAGGACATCGTCGAAAGCTTGCCGCGGCAAGGTCAAGACGGTTGGCAATCCCGCCTCAATACTGCGGCCGCGCACTTGAATGTCGCAGTTCGCACCAGATCCGGTCACGGGTTCGTCCGCGAGTTCGAGTTTGAGTCTCTCGGCCGATTGCTCTCCGATCAAGAATTTATGGCGGAAATGCAGGAAATCTGCCAGAGACTGGTCAAGGCTGTTTCCGCCGACCCGCACCGTTCGGCTGACGCACACACCGCCCAGGGAGATGACCACGACCTCGGTCGTTCCCGCCCCGCACTCCACCAGCATGCAGCCCGTCGCCTCCATGATGGGAAGCCCTGCACCGATCGCCGCAACGACCGGTTCGCTGACCAGCTGAACAGCCCCGAGGTTCGCGTCACGCGCAGCGGTGATAAGTGCGCGCCGTTCGGCCTGAGTAGCATCGGCCGGGACACCAATGAGCGTTGATTGGGCCGATATACGCCCGCGAACACCCACACATTCACCAGCATAGCGTAGCAGAGCCCGCGCCGCGGCGAGATCTTGCAGAACGCCACGACGGAGGGGCCTGCCGATCCGCAGCTTTGGCGGCGTACGGTCTGCCATCGGCAACGCGTTGGCGCCCGCTGCGACCAATGCAGCGTTATAATCATCCGCGTCAAAGCAGCAGATCGACGGCTCGTCGAACAGAATACCGCCCTCGGATGAAATGACGCGCAGATTCGCTGTGCCGACGTCAAATGCCAAGCGTGGCGCACTTCTCCAAGAAAACAAACTTATCATTCCCCGTGCCTAGCCCACTCCGGTTATATTGTCTGCTTCGGTCAGCAGAGAGTCGCTTGGCGGCCACGCATGCACCGCTAAACGCTGCCGCGCAAAATCGAACAACGTCAATTGCGCCGAAACTCCGTCCGATACTCAGAGCCTCAGTTCATGTGTGGCGAATGCGGACGGTAGCGGCCATCTTGAACGGACGCGTTGAAAGCGACCGCCGGGAGGCGGCGCATCACGACGTAAAGAACTGCTGTGTCCCATGCGCTTCAATTGCCTCGGCAAGCCGCTGCAAGGCATGGACATAGGCCGCGCTGCGCATGCCGATGCTAAGAGACGCCGCGAGCTCCCAAATGGCGCGTCCTTCGGCTTCCATGCTTGCCTTCAAGCGGTCATGGATTTCGGAGACGGTCCAGTAATAGCCTTGGCGATTTTGGACCCATTCGAAATAGGAAACGGTCACCCCGCCTGCATTTGCCAGAATATCCGGCAGGACAATGACGTTCTTGGCCGACAGGATGTCATCCGCCTCTGGGGTCAAGGGGCCGTTGGCAAGCTCGAGAACCACTTTCGCGCGAACATCATCGGCATTGTCGCGGTGGATGAGGTTCTCCAACGCCGCAGGGACCAGGATGTCGCAGTCGATGCCGCCGATCGCATGGGGATCGAGCGCGGTGATGCCGTTGCTGCCGGCGAGGCCCTGCAGACCGCCGGTCCGTTTCGCTTCCAACAGCGCGTTGATATCGAGTCCGTCCGACGCGCCGACCGCCGCTCGCGAGTCGGAAACGGCGATGATCTTGTAGCCGGCCGCGTTCAGCAGGCGCGCCATGTGGCTGCCCGCATTGCCAAAACCCTGAATGGCGACGCGCGAGCCTGGTCCCACCCCGAGCTCGGTCTCCAGGTGGCGCAGCAGATAAAAGCCCCCACGCGCCGTCGCATCGTCGCGGCCAAGCGACCCACCGAGCGCGATCGGCTTGCCGGTGATAACCGCCGGGGTTACCCTGCCGACTATCGTGGCATATTCGTCGGCCATCCATCCCATGATCATCGAATTGGTATAGACGTCGGGCGCCGGAATATCGCGATCCGGACCGACAATGCCGGCAAAGGCCTGGATATAGGCACGCGACAATCGCTCCATTTCGGCCTTCGAGAGGCGGTGAGGATCGACCTGAACCGCGCCCTTGCCGCCGCCGAACGGGAGATTCATGACGGCACATTTGAACGTCATCCAAAACGCCAATGTTTCGACTTCATCGATCGTTGCATCGGGATGGAAACGAATCCCGCCCTTGGTCGGTCCGCGCGTGTCGTCATAGCGGCAGCGCCAGGCCATGAAGGATTTGCGCGAGCCGTCATCCATGCGGATCATCAAGCGCGTTTTGGTCGTTTCGCGCGGATATTTGAGCTTCTCGAGCACGTCCTGGTCGAGCTGCAAAAGGCGTGCGGCATCATCCAGACGCGTCAACGCCTGCTCGAGCATCGAAGACATCATAGCTGCGTCCCTCACGCCGTGGGTGCTGGCGACAGGCCATTTTGGGTGACCTTGACGATGGTCAGCTTGCGCTCATGCCCTTCGCGATCAGGCCAGACAATCGACTGGCTTTCGCGCAGGCCGATGAGCCCCGCGCCTATCGGCGTAAGAATGGAAATGCGTCCCGCCGAGATATCGGCCTCGCGCGGATAGACGAGTTGTACGGTCCGCGTCGTCCCGCTCGCGGCATCGCTAAACTCGACCGTCGAGAGCATCGCGACTACGTCGCGGGGCAAACGGTCCGCCTTGTAAATAGTCGCGCGCGAGATCTCGCCGATGAGCAGCTCGCTGACTTGGGGGAGGCGCTCTTCGACGCTATAGGCAAGATTGGTGAGTGCGTCCGCTTCACTATCGATCAAATGGATGGATGGCCTGCGGGCCGCGCTTGTCGTCTTCATGGTGCTGGCCTTCTCGGAATCGAGGAACGCGCAGCCGCTTGGGCCGCACGCATTATAGGATCGAGAGTGTGCCCCGAGCTCGGGGCGTGCCGCACCGGAACCCGGGGCTATTTGCCCGCGAGAAGTTGGCCCGCATGGTGGCGGAAGCGCAAAAGAGCAATCCGTAGGTGCATCGTTAGATGATGTCGTCTTCCCCACGCGAAGTCAATGCAGACGGTCGCCCCCGGGGGCCTAACGCGTCGAAAGACAAGGCTTTCCGTCACGATTCATGGTGCTCGCGCTCATCTTCAGCCGCTCGATCCCGGAGCGAAATGCGCCCTAATACCAAAGCGCAGGCGACCAGCAGGACGCAGAGAGTTGAACTATTGATCATCCGTCCTGCTCCTGTTTCAGCGTCGGACGCAGCCCCATGCCAAAGGTGGCGCGAGCGGCAGGGAGCATATCGCGGTAAAATCGCGTGCCGCTCTGCCGACGGACCTCGCGTTCCGGAAACGCTTCGCGCAGAATCCGCTTGGCGACCGATTTGACCTCGCGGTCGCTGGGGCGCCTGCCTTCACCCAGCACGCGATGAGCACGGGGTATTTCAGACGAAGCGGACTGGACGGCATGGTCTTCTCCTCTCTGGGCCAGGTTTGGATTTTTTGCCGTCATGCTGATCGATCCCGCCCGAGTGTTCCCGGTGTTGGCGCGGCGCGACCCATGAAAATCAGAGCGATAGCGGCAACGCCGGCGAAAACGATGGCGATTCGCACCAGTTCGCCGTTCTGGAAACTCTTTGGGAAGAGCAGGAGCAGCACGCTCACGACGGCGAGCGCACACTCCTGCGAAACGCGCAAGGTCATCCAGGCAGCCGCAGTCGTTTATTCTGTTCGCCATAGGCGGTGGAAGCTGGTCGTCAGAACGAATCCCCGTCCAACACTAAGCGGCCAGCCCGGCCATTATCACGGTGAGTTAAGAACGATTCGCAACAAACCTGCATGGAATGAATCGCCTATGACACTTTGCCTGCTGGTAAAGTGTCATAGGCGACAAAGGGCGCTCCAGGCGCGGATTTCGGATTCACATTGATCCTTATATGTGCTTGATTCAGTCGCGTTATGTTTCATGCCACCACGCCTCTCGAGCCTGCCGCCAGCTGCGATATCGCAGCCGTGCTCGAGAGATTGGCGCAGGTCTCAAGCCGCCCCCGATACGCCTTCATGCTGCTTAACCTAATTGCGCACGTTGCTGGCCCCGACGGGAGCGCCGGTCCGTGGATCAAGCGGGACAACGAGCTTGTTTCGCTGCGTGACTGGCTTTGCGACGCGCTCACGCCAATGGCTCAGCGCAGCGCGCGTAACGTGGCCTTGGCCGAGCGGGTTCATAGAGACCTCGTCAGAAGCGGCGTGCTTCCGCGCGATGCGCAGGATGCACAGCGGGCGGTCACAGAGGAAATGCGCGCGCGCATTCGAACTGCGGGCAAAAGCAATCTCAGCCGTGCGGTTTCCGAGCTCGTGAATGCAGGATTCCTGCGCCGCCACTATCAGGGCTATCGCATCGACCACCCGAACCGCGGCGGGCAACGCCACGCCGTCTATACGTTGGTTGGGGATGCGCGTCTTCTCGGCCCGACAGCTCGCGCGCCGAAAGCATCGGTCCAAGGTGAATTCGCGTTCACGGGATAAGCGAACTTGCATCCCGCCTGCAGCATTTGAACAGGATTGCCATCAGGATTGATTGCCTTCGGCTATCCCAGCCTGACGCAGAAAATCAGCGGCCCCTAGGTTCATGTCGATCTCCATTCCGGATCGGAGCCAATGATAGACGAAAGGCAGGAGCAGCGGATTGCTGGTTCTGCGCTGGAATATGCTGTTCTGAAATTCGCGCGACCGTCTTTCGCATTCGCTATCGTCACAACCTCCGGCGAGCGCCAGTTCCCATAGTGCTTCAGCCTCTGCGCGGGCTAGCTTCTGAGCATCCGCCGCATCACGCTGCCGGAAAGCATCGCGCACCGCCCAGGACAGAACCGGGGTTGCTGGAACGAGGACCGTGACAACGAAATCGGTGAAGGGCAGATTGAGGGCTAGCCCGGCAGCTACAAGCCCGAGCACGATTGCTGCCGCCCCGGCGACCAACAGGAAACTGTAGTTTTCGCGCAGCTTTGCGTCATACCACAGGTTTGT
>Ga0255338_1003859_pt1 | contig 16912 bp, 14 predicted proteins | sample MeOH1_35cm_T4_19_FD_203715 | JGI IMG/M metagenome (GOLD analysis project Ga0255338, IMG submission 203715) | Sandy soil microbial communities from University of British Columbia, Vancouver, Canada - MeOH1_35cm_T4_195 | ecosystem: Engineered > Artificial ecosystem > Sand microcosm > Unclassified ...
CCAAGACTTTTGCCATGATGTGGCTGGTGATAGGCATCCAGTTGCTGCGGGTTTTGTATAATATCGTTCTCGCCTGGTATATCAGGAATGGGTCGTTCCGCTGGTATTCATTTCATACGGTGATCGTTACACTGTCGGTACTGGGCTCATTCGGGCTGATCGGAGGTGCATTGAATGATTTCCCGCGAGTAGCCGGTATTATGAATTCATCCTTTTACCTGCTTATGCCGGCGACTTACACCTTGTTTATATTTTCATTGCTAAATGTCTGGAAGAACTATCGGAAGATCCGGTGGCTCTTTGTTACGATCATCATCATAAGCGCAGGGCAGGTATTGGCACATGTTGTCGTACCCCGCAGTTTTTTATTACAGTCCAACACGTACGTTTTTCTGTCTACGGTTTTTCTGCTCACCGCGACGACCGTCGATGCTCTGCTGCGACGATTGTCATTCAATGCCTATTTGCTCATTCCTTGCTTTATCACCCTGATACCGTTTACTTTTCTGAACCTGCAGGCGCTGGGTCTTATAAACTTCGGTTGGATTTATCCCATGATTTATGCGACTAATTTCCTGGAAATATTCGCGTTGTCGCTTGTAATCGGGAAGGTAATTCAGGCGACGGAAAAAGAGCGGTTTCAGACTGAAAAGGCCTTGTTGACGGAAAAGCTCGAAGCTGAGAAGCTGGTGGAGCTGGACCATATTAAAACACAATTTTTTACAAATATTTCGCACGAGTTCCGTACGCCCCTTACGCTTTTGATGGGTCCGTTGGAGGAAATGCGGCAAAAGTATCCAAACGAGCACCTGATCCCCATGATGCAGCGTAACACAACACGTTTGCAGGCGTTGATCAATCAGCTTCTGGACCTTACCAAACTGCAGGCAGGAGAGTTTAAGGTGGAGACTCACCGGGGCGATATCGTCTCCTTCCTATCCTGTATCTTTTCATCCTTCGAATCCCTGGCCCAGAGCCAGCAAATTCATTTCTTTTTCAAGCAGAGCCATACTTCATTGGAAACTGATTTCGACGTGGATAAAATGGAGAAAATCGTTACAAATCTGCTTTCGAATGCTTTCAAGTTCACACCAGCCACTGGAAAGGTTGAAGTCAACGTGATTTATCAGGTCCATGGCACAAGTCCATCGCTTGTGATGGAGGTTAACGACACCGGAATCGGCATCGACGCACAAAAATTACCGAGAATTTTTGACCGCTTTTACCAGGCAGACGATTCACCCAGGCGTGACTATGAGGGGACTGGTATCGGACTTGCGCTGGTCAGGGAACTGGTGGAGCTGTTAAAGGGAAATATAGGCGTAGAAAGCGAGGTGGGTGCAGGCACCTGTTTCAGATTAACACTGCCTTTGGTAGTAAATCCGCAGACGGTATCCGGACCCCTGTCACTGATGTCGCCAGCAGAGCGAAAGGATCGTGACGCGGTGTACGCACCCGGGCAAAGTCACACGGAGCAAATCTCAAATGCCTCACTACCGATCCTGCTGATCGTTGAAGATAACGTCGATTTGCGAATCTACCTGAAGGACGTTTTTGATGGGCAATATCAGGTCGTCGAAGCTGTTGACGGCCAGGATGGCCTGGATTCCGCTTTCGAAATAATTCCCGACCTGGTGGTGACCGATCTGATGATGCCGCGGTTGGATGGATTCAGTTTTTGCCAGCGACTCAAATCCGACGAGCGTACCAGTCACATTCCAGTGGTAATGCTCACCGCCAAGGTTGCTTTGGCTGATAGGCTGGAAGGTTTCGGCCTGGGTGCAGACGATTACCTGCAAAAACCTTTCAGCAAGGATGAGTTGCTGATACGGGTGAAAAACCTGATCCAGCAAAGGATTTTGCTCCGGGAGAAATTCACAATGATGCCTGCGGTGCCCCTGGGTGAGCCCGTTTCTACTGCCCGAAACCTGGATAACCATTTTATCGTAAAAGCCAGGAATGTTGTCACGCAACATCTGAGCGACAGCAGTTTCAGTGCCGACACTTTCTCGGATCTGATGGGGATGAGCCGTTCCAACCTTCACCGGAAAGTCAAAGCACTTACCGGGCAGACAACCACTGAGTTTGTGCGTACCATAAGGCTTCAGAAGGCCTCCGAACTGCTCGCGCAAAAAAACCTCACTGTTTCGGAAGTAGCCTATCAGGTGGGCTTTGAAAGTCTGTCCTACTTCTCGAAGACATTTCAGGAACAATTCGGGGTAACCCCTTCTACGATTACTCTTTCCTAGTCCGTGCTTTACTGAACTTCGGTCTTCACATTATGCGAAGTCTGATTTCTTATTTGCTGCTTTCTTCGATATGTGGAGTCGAAATTACATATGAATCAAGCCCAAATGTTTCTCTAATGTATTGCAGAATTAGTTTGTCTCATAGTAAGCTAATATTTGAGACATTATAGCAAGTAATTGCAACATTGGCGCTAACAGGCCTATGCACGAACTACATAGTTTTGTGACACTACATCATACTTTAATATCAAAATCCATGAGTGTAACAATTGATTTGACCACGTTGGGCCAGCAGTATGAACATGGCTGGAACGATGTAAATGGCACAGCCGCCAAATTTACGAGCGAAGATTCCGATTACCGGATTTACAAGCCATCATGGGTGTGCAATAGCGATGGCACGTTTACCGCCGTACTTAAGCAGGACCATGTTCGGGGCGGAGCGGTGGACGACCACGCCGAAACAGTGACCGTGTTCGATAGCACCGGTGCTTTGCAAAGCACGTCGACAAACTGGAACTATGGTAACAACAAACAGATTCAGACCGGAACTGTCCTGACGGTTGATCTGGTGGCGGCATTTGTCATTACCTCCACTGCATTGGTTGACGGCGGATTGTCGCTCGCGCTGGTTCCGGAAGTGGTGGGGGCGATCAGCACAGGTTGCAAAATCTACAACAAACTGGCAGGTGAGGTGATCGAACTGGATGACGATGGAGGGCGATTAAACTTTGTCGCGGTAGTGAACCATAATTTGAATAAGTTATGCGCCTCCATCGTGACCAGCTAATTGAAACAATACTTTTCTACTTACCTCTTTAAACAACAGATCACATGCATTTCGACAAAGATAAATTTGCCTCGTCTATGGGCGATAAGTGGGACAAAAAGGATAAAATGGCCATGGAGTACGAAAGCAAAAATTCGAACTATCGAACCTGGCTTCAGGATACATCGCTACTGCCCAAACAAGGCGGCCTATACGTTTCCAGCAAGATTGACCATATCCGGGGCGGATTTGGAGAGGACGACCACATTATTGTGATGATGGGCTACGGGCCGGATGGCATGGCTATTACCGGGCAGGCTGCTGTTCAGATTCAGGAAGACAAAAGCAGCTACACGACGGATATTATTCAAGGAACCAATATAGAGCAGAATGTAGCCAATGCAATTAAAGCGCGCCTGAAGTCCGAATACGATGATAGCAACAGCGGACGGCAAAATATACCCAATGTCGTCAAAAGAAATCTGGATGCTATAACTGCCTCTATTGTTATTCAATAACCCGGCATTTCGCACACGCGGCCGACGATGGAGAGGCCCAGGCCACTTCCTTTCACTTCGGGTGGGACGGTGGGCGAAATGCCGGCCGTTTCATTCCACAATATCGCGAATCATCTTGCGGATTTCCAGGCTGGTCATGCTACTTTGCTTTGGGGTAGTCTGGGTGAAGATAATGCCAGCGATTTTGTGTTTGGAATCCTGCCACGGGTGCGTGCCAAATAGCCCTGGGCTGCTGCTTTCTACAACTTTCCCGTCGGCATCTACCACATCCAGCCAGTTGCCGACGCCATATCGGATCGGCCTGGCGGGGGTAGGGGAGAACGGATTGTTGACGTACGGCGTGCCGGTGATCTTTGCGTTTTCGGTCTGGTCGGCAAGCATGATGTCGATGGCGTTTTCGCTCAGTACCTGGCGGCCGTTGCTGACGCCCCGGTTGACAATCATTTCCAGGAACCTGAGATAGTCGGCGGCGGTTGTGTGCACGCCCCCTGCAATGATCGGGTTGCGTACCGAGCGGTATTCGGCCGTCATCCCGCAAGGCCGGGCAATGCGCGCATCGAACAGGTCCTGCCACTTCTCGCCTGACACGATCTCAGCGATCCTGCCGCCGATCTGCATGCCTGCGCTGCCGTAGTCGAATGCCGTGCCGGGTCGGCTGACAAGCGGGGTGTAAACGGCGATCGAATCGACCGCCTGGCCGAGCGTGACCGTTCTTTGGTATTCGTATTTTTGAGGGGAATCGCCACCAAAGCCAGCCGTGTGCGCAAACAATTGCCGGATCGTAATGCTTCCTTTTTTGTTGGCGGTAAATATCGGCAGAAACTTGCCTATGCTGTCGGAAAGCGTCAGCTTACCCTCGTCGACAAGGCTCATGATCACCGCGGCTGAAAGCCATTTGGAGGCCGATGCGATGGGTTTGCTGGTATGCTCGTCAAGGCCGGCTCCCTTTTTGTAAATCAATTCGCCGTTCTGTGATACGAGCACGATCACCTGGTTGTTATAGTCGGCCAAATGCGCGTCTATGAACTTATCCACCTCCTCAAAATTATATGCGTCGGGCGTTTTCGGGCCGACTTCGCCGGTGTGGCAAGAGCAGATCGCTAATGCGCATGCGGTCAGGACTTTCAGTATTTTCATCGTATTGCTTTTAAGATCTGCGTTTTTTTAATTGTTCTTTCATTTCTTGCTGCTGCTGTTTGAATTGCCTGAATTGTTCGGGACTCAGCACCTTTTGCAGCTCTTTTTCTTTTGCAGCACTGACCTGCTGGAAGGCCCGGAGTTTGGTAAGCCTGCTGCCGTTCCCGGCTATAATTGGGTCCATTTTGCGGGCATAGTTTAAATTAATGGAAGACACCCTTACAACCTGTGCGGAATCGAGATCGAGCGTTTCTTTCATGCGCTGGGTCTGAAATTCCGCGCGTTCTTCGGCAGACATGTCGGAAAGCCGGTTTTGTTGGGCATAAGCGCCCGAAGCGAATAGCAGCAACACCAGAATGGAATGGATGGTTAAGTTTTTCATTGGGCAGATTGTTTGGTTTCGGTTCAAAACAAACCCGCAGGCGGCAGAACAAAAAAGTAAGTCAATGAGCGTAGGAAAATCCTGGATGAAAAGCTGTGGATTTCCTTTGAACGCCTTCGGGCCATTTTGAAATGCGTTTCACCCGGCAAACCTGCAAGCTCATCGGATAATGCAGGACATTCGCAGGATATTGTTCCGGATTTGACGGTTATGGCTTACCATTGCAGGATCAATTGGCCCTTAGATGAAAAACACTGCACCAAAGAAGATCCCTGCGATGACCGCGTTTGCCTGGCTGGGCTACTGGCTCATCTGGGTGCTCATGTTTTCCAATACCCAGCAGGTTGCGGGGGCGGCCTGGGCTGCGACTGTTAATGTGGGCTTGCAGGCTGGCATTGTGTACCTCAATATCCTGCTTCTGATCCCATTTTTTCTGGAAAAACGGCGCTATGTCTTCTACGGGCTGCTTTGCATGGTGGTACTGGTGCTCCTGGTCAAATTGCAACTTACGCTGGTACCTGCGGATATGAAAGTGATCCTGAAACGCAACATTCAATATCCGAGGGCATTCCAGTTCATGCGGATATTCCTGTTTTTTATGGTTGTGCTCATCATCAGCACCGCCTGGAAGTTTGCCATTGACCGTTTCAATAACCTGCAAATGCAGACAGAGTTGTCGAAACGACAATTGGAGAGCGAGCTGCAATTTTTGAAAAACCAGATCAACCCGCATTTTTTGTTTAATACCCTCAACAACATTTATACGCTCGCCTACCTGAAAGAGGACAATGCCGCCCCGATGATCATGAAGCTCTCCGAACTGCTCCGGTACATGCTGTATCAATGCCAGGGGCCATGGGTGCCTTTACAAGACGAGGTGGCTTTTTTGCGTAATATCGTGGAAATGCAAAAGCTCAAATCAGACACGTACGCGCAGGGGATCGTATTCGACGTGGCGGGCGTAGGGCCCGGTCACCGTATCGTGCCGCTTTTGCTGCTTACTTTTTTTGAGAATAGCTTCAAACACTGTGATCTGGACCTGAACGTCGAAGGCCATATTCGCATCAGCTTGGAAGTGGACGACCGGGATCAGCTTTCTTTTTTTTGCCTCAATACAAAAAGACCGGCAACGGCCGCTGTGAACGAGCCCGGCGGGATTGGCCTGGCAAATGCAAGAAAGCGGTTGGAGCTCACTTATCCCGGCAGGCATGCGCTGGAAATCAACGATCATGCCGGTACATTTGAAATCCGATTGACTGTGAACCTATGAACATGACCTGCATGATCGTTGATGACGAGGCCCTGGCCCGTAAACTGCTCACCGACTACGTTTCCAAAATACCCACGCTCGATCTGGTGGCCACTTGTGCCAATGCGATTGAAGCCTCGACGGTCCTGAAAAGCCGCCCGGTCGATCTGCTTTTTCTGGACATTCAGATGCCCGACATTAACGGCATCAGCTTTATGCAGACGCTGGCGAAAGACCAGTTGATTGTATTCACGACAGCCTACACCGAGTACGCCGTCAAAAGTTACGAGCTCAATGCGCTCGATTACCTGGTTAAACCCATCGCATTCGAAAGATTTTTTCAGGCCGTGGGCAAAGCGATGGACCATTTCGCGACTCATCACACCAGGCGGGAAAATGCCGTAGCTGATAATGCGCAGGATTACATATTTATCAAATCGGATGCAAAGACCTACAAGGTGGCATTCAGCGATATCGACTATGTCGAAGCTTATGGCGAGTATGTGCTCATCCATCGCGGGGGCGAGCGGCTGATGCCGCTTTTGCAGCTCGGCAAAATGGAAGAGATATTGCCGGCCCCTGAGTTCATGCGGGTGCACCGCTCTTTTATCATTCAATTTTCGAAGATCGAAGCCATTCAGGGCAATTCCATATGGATCGGTAAAAAGGAAATCCCTGTAAGCAAAACCTACCGGGAAGCGCTGATGGAGCGTGTGCAGCAGCGGAATATTAATTAATCTTCCGTCAATCCCCCTACTGTCGTTACAGGTAGCTTAATGGAAACGGATGTTTGGTTAAGCCCGGACGATACGGTGAGGGTGCCTTGATGAATATCGATGATCTTCCTGGCAATGGTCAGTCCCAATCCGAAGCCGGGAATTTTGCCTACGTTGCTGGCGCGCATCATGGGCATAAAGACGTTGGCGATCTGCTCTTTGGGTATCCCAATTCCCTGGTCGGTCACGGTGATGGCCATATGGCCGTCTGCCAGGTCGACATCCAGGTAGACAGGTTTTTTACCTGAATACTTGCTGGCATTATCCAGAACGTTGATCAGCACGGTCCTGAGCAGTACCGAACTGCCCATTACGTGGGTAACCTGGCTTTTTTCGGTAAATGTGTCGGACAATATTAGCTCGATCTGCTGATCGGGGTGCTTCTCGCCGAAGTAGGAAATGCTATCCAGGATCGTATCGACAATGTTGACGTCTTGTTGCATCCGGACTGATTGCAAGCCTTCCACTTCCGCAAGTTGCAGAAGTGAATTGGCCAGGGTAATGGCATCTTCCAGGCGGAACAATGCTTTTTCCATGCTCGTGCGCACGTCGGAAAGTTGTTTGTCGTATGCGAGCGAGGTTTCCAGGATTCCTTTGACGACCGTGAGCGGCGTGCGGATTTCATGGGAGGCATAGGCCACGAAATGCTCCTGGCTGTTGGCCAGGGTTTGCAGCCGGCCCAATAGTTCGTTGAATGAATTGGCCAGGTATGCGGCTTCATCGGCCTTGGAAGTGCTTTGGAGCCTGAATGAAAAGTCATTCACCGAAGCAGGGTTCATTTGTTTGATGAGCTGGTCGAAGGGAAGCATCGAGCGGCGCGCAAACCAGAATCCGGCGAATGCGACAATGACCAGCAGCGCGATATTTCCCACTACCAGAATAAATAGCAAGCTGTTGCTGGCCTGCCTGCCGCCCAAGTCGTAGGCGGTGACCACGGACACATAACGGGTTCCATCGATCACAAAGGACAATGCCACGCCTTCCTTATGCGCATTCCAGGGCCGTGCCGTGTAGCTGAAAAACACTTCCTTCTTCCGCGCACGGGCGAGCAGACCGGCGGTGAGTTTAAAATCATCAGCGCCGGAGGAATTGTAGACGACCTTGTTACCGGGGCCGACGATGGTTTCATGCTGATCGGAAAGCGTGAGATAGTTGAAACGGTGGAATTCCGCCCGGTTCTGAAAATAGAGCTGGCCTGCCACAGCGCGGCGTTGCAACCTGTTGCGGATCAGTGACTGGCGGTACGATTCATAGGTCTGGTAGATAAAAAGGGAAAAAAGCAGTAGCAAGGATGCGACCAGCGCCCCGAACCAGATCGTGATACGCTGCTTGATGCTCATGGCTCCGCTCCCAGCATATAACCCACGCCAAACACCGTATGCAGTAGTTTAGGCCCGGTATGGTCGATCTTTCTTCTGAGATAATTTATATACACGTCCACCACATTGGTATTGGTGTTAAAATGCACATCCCATACATTTTCCAACAAATCGATTCGTCTGACGACCCGGCCCTGGTTGAGCATCAGGTATTCCAGCAATGCATATTCGCGAGCGGTAAGCTCGATGCGTTCACCCGCCCGCCATACCCGGTGTGAATCTGTTTCGATGACCAGATCGAGCAGTTCGAGGTGTTTTGGACGCGGCGCCCTGGCCGGGTGCCTGCGGGCAAGCGCCTTCAAGCGGAAAAGTAGTTCCTTGAATGCGAATGGTTTGGCCAGGTAGTCGTCGGCCCCCGCCTCGAAGCCTAAGACCTTGTTATCCAGACTTCCTAAGGCGGTGAGCATGATAACGGGCACGGCGGGCCAGTTGTGTTTGATAAAGCGGCAGAGGTCAAAGCCGTTGACGCCGGGCAGGTTTACGTCCAGCACCACCACGTCGTACCGGTTTTCATTGGCCATGCTCCGGCCTATGACGCCATCGAACGCCGTGGCTACGGAGATCCCCTCCGATACCAGCCCCTTCTGAATGAATTGGGTTAGCTCAACATCATCTTCGACAACTAGAACATTCATTTGTTTGCTGAATTAGTGCTTCAAATTTAAAGAGCTTCCGGTCACAAGACGTATAAAAATGCCGTTCTAATCACCTTTTAATAACCTTCTAATAGTCCTGTAATCAGCCGGGGGTTTACTTTGGCGATCGATCAACCGAAAGGAATCAACGTCCAATGATACGCTTACAGCTTCGTTTAATCTTCATTTTCCTCACAATCTCGCGCGTTGCCGCGCAGGGCCAGATACTGACCATGGAGCAGGCGGTGGATGCCGCGCTTGCTAAATATCCCACAATAGACGCGCAGCGTGCGGCGCTGGCAGGCTCCGAAGCGTCGGTAGGTGTGTTGAAGGCCAATCGCCTACCTAATGTGCGCCTACATGATCAGGTAGACCTCGGTACGGCCAATGGCTTGTCGGGTTCCTATTTTTCTATGGGTCTGATTGTCCCTACGTCCGGGGGACGCAGGGACGAAAACCGAATGGATCTCGCCTCGGGGAACATCGCATTGGCGACCGCCGACTGGGAGGTTTACAATTTCGGACGGTACGCGGCCGAAGACCAGCTGGCCTTGGCCGACATTGCTGTGGGGAAGGCAGCCGTGCAGCGCGAGCAGTTTATGCTGCAGCAGGCGGTGATAGGCGCTTACCTCGACGTGCTTTGGCGTGGCAGGATCCTGCAATTGGAATCACGCAATATCGCTCGGGCCGATACCGTCAGCCGGATTATCAATAACCTGGTAAACAACGGCATACGCCCCGGACTGGATTCTTCACTGGCAAGTGTGGAGCTCTCGCGGGCGCGGCTGAGCTATTACGAGATCGATGAAGGTCTGCGCCGGGCTTTCCTGCGGCTGTCCATGCTCACCGGTCGTAGCGTCAACCAATTGGAAATCGACACCACTTTCCATGAAAAGGCGCTTTTAGCCCAGGCTAACAACATGAAAGTAGTGAGCGCGCATCCGATACTCAGCTATCAGAATACCCTTCTAAACCGGCAACAATCAGAGATCAATGCGATCCGTAAAGCCGCGTTGCCCCGGGTGTCGCTGCTGGCTTCGGGTTGGGCGAGGGGTACGAGCCTGGACATCGATAACAATTATGGGCCGCTTGGACGCGGTTTCGGGTATAGCAGGACCAATTTCCTGCTGGGGATTGCCGCCACGGTAAACCTCACCGATTTCCGACGTGCCAGGAGCCGCACAGAGGTGCAGCAGTGGAAGATCAGGGAAGCGGGATCGAGGCTGGACTTCGAACGGCTGAAACTGGAAAACACCCTCGCTTCGTCGGATTCAGTGCTGAGCACAGTGCGGCTGGCATTGCAGGAACTACCTACCGCGATCCGTTCCGCCGAAGGCGCCTACCTGCAGCGGCTTTCCCTTTATAACAATGGTATCGAAAACATCCTCGGCCTGACCGACGCCATGCAGCTGCTGACTAAGGTGGAAAAGCAGGCCGTCGATATCAAGCGCAGCGCAATCGGGCTCCGCTTGCAGCGTGCCTTTGCCACCAATGATTTCGAGGATTTTTTTAGCTTTTTCAGGCGGTAGTAAACCCATTTATTATGTTGAATTTATCATTAAAACGCCCGATCGCGGTGCTGGTATTCGTTTTGGGACTGGTTGCCTTTTCGATCATGTCCGCCACCAGGATACCGGTCGATATTTTCCCCAAACTCAATTCCCCGATCATTTACGTGATCGAGCCCTATGGGGGAATGTCGCCTGCGCAGATGGAAGGTTTCTTTGCGACGCGTATGCAGGATCAGTTTTTGTACATCGGCGGGATCAAAGAAATTTCCAGCCGTAGCGTTCAAGGGCTTACTATTGTCAAACTCGCTTTCTACGAAGGCAGTGACATGGCGCAGGCCGCGGCGGAAGTGGCCATTCAGGTCAACCGGGCCATGAAATTTTTCCCGCCGGGCGCTCTGCCGCCGCAGGTGGTTCGCTACGACGCATCCTCGGTACCGATCGGTGACCTGGTTTTCAGCAGCAAGACCCGTCCGTTGAAAGAGATCCACGAGCTGGCCGTTACCCGCGTCCGCCCGCTGTTTTCGACCGTGCCAGGCCTGACTGCTCCGCCGCCGATCGGTACCAATGCGCGTACGGTGGTGATTAACCTCGACCCGCAAAAGGTACGTTCGCTGAACATTTCGCCCGACGAAGTGGTAGAAGCGCTGGCTGCCAACAATGCCATGACGCCCTCGGGAAACATCCGCGTGGGCAATACCACATACATCACCACATTGAATTCACTGGAAGAACAGGTCGCCGATTTTGAAAAAATTCCCGTTAGTACAGCGGGAAGGATGACCGTCTTTTTGCGGGACATCGCCACCATTTCGGATGGTTCCGATGTTACGGCAGGCTATGCGCTGGTGAATGGTAGCCGCTCGTCCTACATTCCGGTGGTAAAAACTGCCGACGCTTCTACCTGGGACGTGGTATCCGCCCTCAAAGCCAAATTGCCGGAAATGCGCAGCCTTTTGCCGGATGATATCATGGTCAACTATGAGTTCGACCAGTCCGTTTTCGTAATTAATTCGGTTAAGAGCCTGCTTTTTGAAGGTGGTTTGGGTGCATTGCTCACCGGGCTGGCAGTATTGCTTTTCCTCGGTGACTGGCGCTCGTCTCTCATCGTGATCATCACCATCCCGGTTTCTGTGATCGCCGCAGTGCTGTGCCTGAATATGGCCGGACAGACAATCAATATTATGACGCTGTCGGGCCTGGCGCTGGCCATCGGAGTTTTGGTAGATCAGGCGACGGTCACGATCGAAAACATTCACCAGCACCTTGAAATGGGAAAGCCGCGCATGCGGGCCGTTTACGATGCTTGCCAGGAGGTTGCATTGCCGCTGCTACTGATCCTGTTGTGCATTATTGCCGTTTTTGCGCCGTCATTTATCATGTCGGGTGTACCGCGGGCGATGTTCCTGCCCCTATCGCTGTCCATCGGGTTCGCGATGACGGCGTCCTACTTGCTGGCGCAGAGCCTGGTACCGATCCTGGCCAACTGGATGCTCAAGGAACATTCTCCTTCCGCAGATAGCATACACGAGGATGCAAGTAGAACCTCCACTTTCTTTGACCGTGTTCGCTTTCGGTTTGCTTCGCAGAGCCGGAAACTGCTGCGCGCGAATACATGGGTCGTGGGCATTTACCTGATCGTGATCCTGGCGTTGGCTGCCTGGGGTTTCGCCTTGATTGGGAAAGATATGCTGCCGCAGATCAACTCCGGCCAGATGGTGATCAGGATGAAAACCCCCGATGGTACCCGGTTGGAACGAACCGAAGAGGAGGTTAGCAAGCTGCTGACTCTGGTAAATGATGCCGCCGACGGGCACCTGGAAGTTTCATCGGCATACGTTGGCGTCGTTCCTACCAACTACGCGACGTCCAACCTTTACATAAGTACCAGCGGACCCAACGACGCGGTGATTAAGGTAGGCCTTCATGCGGAGTACAAAACCAATATGCAGGACCTGAAAGAGCGCATCCGAACAATGGTGCACCGGGAAATGCCTGACATTACCCTGTCGTTCGAGCCAGCCGACCTAACCGAAAAGCTCATGAGCGGCGGCGCTTTTACACCCATTGAAGTGCAGGTGGCCGGTAGGGATATGAAGGACATTGAGGGCTATGCGGGTAAGTTGGTGCAAAAGCTCTCGCAGGATGATCATCTGCGTGATGTGCGTATTGTGCAGCCGCTGAAATTTCCGGTGATCAATATCAAACTCGACCGGCAGAAACTGGCCGTCATGGGCCTTAGCCTGCAAGCTGCGGCGCGCTCCATTACTGCATCGACCTCGTCGAGCCGGTACACCGAGAAGAACCAGTGGCTCGACCAGAAGGCTGCCTATACTTACCAGGTTCAGGTTCAAATTCCTGAATTTGCGATGCGGAGCCTTTCGCAGTTGCAGGAGATTCCGCTGGTAGCAGGGCAGGCGAGGCCGGTGCTGGCGGATGTTGCTACGTTTTCGGTCGATACCTTGCCAGGAGAATATTCCCGGACCGGGCCCAGGCGGTTTGTGACGGTTTCGGCCAATATCCATCATCAGGACCTTGGCAATGCAACCCGATCTGTGGAGAAAGCCATTGCTTCGCTCGGCGAAGCCCCGAAAGGAGTAGTGATCCAGGTGAAAGGGATGTCTTCACTTCTGACGGAAACCCTGGATAGCCTGCAAGGAGGTCTTGGCATTGCGGTGCTGGTGATTTTCCTGCTGCTGGCGGCCAATTATCAGTCGTTCAAATTGTCGCTGGTAATCTTGTCAACGGTTCCGGCGGTGATCGCAGGGGCGATCGGAGCGTTGTTATTGACCGGCAGCACCCTGAATTTGCAGTCTTATATGGGTATTATCATGTCCACGGGAATATCAGTCGCCAATGCGATCCTGATCGTTACCAATGCAGAGCGCCTGCGCTGGGAATACCGCGATGCCGGGCGGGCCGCGATGGACAGTGCTGCGTTGCGGTTGAGGCCGGTGCTGATGACCAGTTTTGCGATGATCGCCGGGATGGTACCCATGGCCCTGGGTACTGGTGAGGCCGGCGAGCAGGTGGCGCCTCTGGGCAGGGCAGTGATCGGCGGGCTTGTGGCTTCCACGCTTGCCGCGCTTTACATCGTCCCGCAGGTGTATGTATTCCTGCAAAAGAAAACCCCACTACGCGACCCGTCGCTGTTGCCGATCTCCGGGCAAGCGTCACATCCAGCATTCCCTTCCAATGGCTCCCTACATTCAGAACTATCTTAATATGAAAACGAATCGATATTACAGTTTGCTATGGCTACTCGGGCTGGGCGTTTTTACGGCCTGTTCTCCTTCGGAATCCTCCGACACCAGATCAGTGAAAAAGGCGGAAGCCAAGGGTGCGGTTTCCTTCAAAATAGGGGAGGTATCGCAGACAGAAGTGGGGCAGGAAATCCAGCTTCCTGCCGAATTTGTGGCCTTTCAGGAAGTAAGCATTTACCCGAAGGCCGATGGTTTTGTACAAAAAGTGCTGGTAGATCGCGGCTCGCACGTGCACAAGGGCGAAATCCTGATGATCCTGGAAGCGCCGGAAACCGAGCAGCAACTCGTGGCTGCACGCTCGAATTACCTCAAAGCCCAGGCCGTGCTCGTAGCTAGCAAGGAGCATTACCGTCGCCTCAAAGCAAGCACACGTATCACCGGTTCAGTGTCTGCACTAGACCTGGAAAGCGCGCAGGCGAAAATGATGTCCGACAGCGCATCGGCGATGGGCGAACAGGCTAACCTGGCCGCATTAACCCAGATCAAAAGCTACCTCACCGTGCGCGCGCCCTTCGACGGTATCATCACCGAGCGGAACGTGCACCCCGGCGCGCTGGTAGGAGCAGGCCTGAAACAATCCGGGCCGATGCTGAACCTGCAACAGCAGGATCGGCTCAGGCTAGTGGTGGACGTACCTGAAAATTACAGCCTCGGCCTCAAAAGGGGCAAAGCCGTCACCTATCACATCAATGCAATGCCCGGCGAAACTTTCAAAGGGACCATCAGCAGGCGCTCGGGGAATATGAACCTTAAATTCAGGTCCGAAACCGTTGAAATAGATGTTACCAACACCTCCCGCCGGATTAAGCCGGGCATGTTCGCCGAAGTCACAATGGTTCCGGAAGCTACCGGGGGAGCGCTGACCGTTCCTACCACCGCGGTAGTGACCTCAACGGAAAGGCAATACGTAATCCGGGTGGACGATGCCGGCAATTCCGAGTTTGTCGATGTCAGGATCGGGCAAAAATCGTCCAAGCTCACGGAAGTGTTCGGAGACCTGCGGAAAGGGGACAAAATCGTTGTCAATGCGCGTAATGATTTGAAGCAAGGCATTAGTCTGGGCGCTAAATGAGCGGTCGGTGCGGTAAGATAAACTTGTTATTTTTTGGCGCCGACGACTATTTGGATGTATACCGCATCAAGTCGGCTATTTTTGTGCATGAATGAAACGATTATGCTTCCCGTCGAATACATGGGCGACTCTCATGAGCTACCATTGACCATTGTACCACTCGGGTACACTTACCAGCTACATATCCAGGTCGAGGGCAAAACGCTGATCTTTGAAAAGGACGATCAGGGAGAGTACCGCGTGATTGACGCTGTCCATGATGCCAGTGGTGCGAGCAAAGGGCTCGTTGCGGCGATCGTTGCGACCTTGCAGGCTCTGTAATCGTTTACGAGCCCGAACTGTCCGTCCGGGAGGGTGCCCGGATGGTCATCCCGGATTGGATTTTCGGTAGCTCGATGGCGATATACCTTTGAGCTTTTTAAAAGTCTTATTCAGGTGACTGCTATCTGCAAAGCCGAATTCTGCCGCGATGTCGTCCAGCCGTGCATGAGTATATAGTAAACGGGACTCTATCAGGGCAAGACGGTAATGGCTGATGTAGTTCTGAAGGGTTTCCCCGGTTTCACGTTTGAAATACTGGCTCACGTAAGTTGGTGATATGTGGAAATATGCTGCGAGCTTTTCAACTCTGAGCGCTTCGGGGGAATGGATGTGATGGTGTACATATCCCAGCAGCGAAAGCGGTAACCCCGGATGATAAGCCTTTGCATGCTGGATTAGCGTGATATTTCGGGCTGCGATGGTGATCACGGTATTGAGTAATTGCTGGGTCACCTCCGCGCCGCTGGGCCCGGGTAGCTGTTGTTCTCTCAAAAGCGCTTCCACCAGGGACCTTACTAACGGTTTATCGGTTACGGTTTTAAGGATGCAACCCGGCAAATGGTCGTGGTTATGAAAGATATATTCCAGTTTTTGAAGCCATTCTTTGGGCTGTGTCCTGAGGTAGCTTTCATTGAAGCGGATGAATACGAAACGCGTTTTTCCGCTGATCTCAAATCCGTGCCTGTCTTGCGGAAAAAGTAAGAAAAGCTTGTCAGGGCCGTAGGGCAACTCGTAATCGTTGATGAGCTGGATGCCGGTCCCTTCCAGAACATACACCAGTTCAAAAAAGGAATTCTTGTAATGCCTGGCATTAAACTGATCCGCTTCAAGCAACTCGATCTCGTAAGGCTGATATAGATTTTTAACCTTCATCCTTTGATTTTACTGAAATATAAATCAAATGTACCGTTTTTGCGCCAACATTGCCCCGACCTTTGTTGCATAAAACATTAATCTTAAAAAATGAATACGACAGTTTTTCTTCTGCTGCGCCTGGGTATCGGCATCAGCATGTTTGGGCACGGCATTGTCCGGCTACCGAAATTGAATGCGTTCAGCGACTGGATGGTCGGAAGCTTTGCGAAATCGATATTGCCTGCAACGCTGATAAAACCTTTCAGCCTAGTGTTGCCATTTGCCGAGCTGGGTATTGGGCTCATGCTTCTGATCGGCCTGTTTACCGAAACAGCCATTGTTTCTGCCGCTGTTTTAATGCTCGTACTAATACTGGGCACCACAATGGTCGAAAACTGGGAGGCACTTCCCTCGCAGCTTATTCATCTTGCCTTTTTTGGAGGCCTGCTCCAGTTCATCGCCAGCAACACATGGGCGGTCGACAGACTTTTAAACAAACAATGACAACTTCAATGAGCAGTAGAAGATTATTTTTAAAAGAAACGGGTATGTTGGGGGCGGCTGGTTTGCTGGGCAGGCCTGGTAGCCTGATGGTCCTGCCCGGGCAAGCCGATGGTAATCAGCAGCATAAATGGCCGGATGGCTCGCGTTTGGTTGTCTCCATTTCCATGCAATTCGAGTCGGGCGGGCAGCCCGACAACGCCGAAAGTCCTTTTCCACAAAACATGCGGCACGGGTTCCGGGACCTTCCGGCGGCTACCTGGTATCAATATGGTTATAAAGAGGGAATCCCACGAAT
>Ga0255338_1003861_pt1 | contig 16906 bp, 12 predicted proteins | sample MeOH1_35cm_T4_19_FD_203715 | JGI IMG/M metagenome (GOLD analysis project Ga0255338, IMG submission 203715) | Sandy soil microbial communities from University of British Columbia, Vancouver, Canada - MeOH1_35cm_T4_195 | ecosystem: Engineered > Artificial ecosystem > Sand microcosm > Unclassified ...
CGGTTGCGCCGAAGCAAAACGGATCAAGAGGCTGCAGGTCGCTGGCTTTACTTGAGCGTTGAAGCACAACAAGCATTAAATGAATGGCTAATCGCCACAGACCTGCATAGTGGCAAGATATTCCGTGGTATTAAGAAAAAGGGTGAACTCTCGGATGGACTAAACTCTTCGCACATCAACCGCATCTACAAGAGGATTGCCATTAGCTCAAAGTTAGATCCAAGCATCATTCAACAAATCAGTGGCCATTCCTTACGTGTAGGCGCTGCCCAAGACTTGCTGTTATCGGGCGCTAGTTTGCCGATTATAATGAACCGTGGGCGATGGTCTAAGACCGATACCGTGATGCGCTATGTTGAATCAGCCGGTTTTAGCTTTGCTTAATGCATGCACGCGAGCCAAGCACTGATCACAAAGTGATTGTGCTTTAGTCTGTGTGTCGGACTCGGCATAGCACCTAAGCTCTGGCGCGTTACCAGAGGGCCGAAGGTGCACAATATCGCCACTACTAAAGGTAATGCGTAGACCGTCCGTCAGATCTACTGATACTACATGGCCAGCATTGGGTGCCATCACCTGCGCCGCCTGCTGCTGATCCTGTTGAAACGCTTTCAGTAAGGCTGCACTTTCGTCCGTTGGAAAGCTTTGCAAACGATCGCTGGCAGTATAACGTTCTGGCAAATCTGCGACCAATGATGAGATTTTCACTCCCTGTTCCTTAGCAATGGCAAGTACAGCCAGCATAGGAAGGACTGCATCACGCGTAGGGAGAGCGAATAAACGATTACCCTTACGCACGACATCGCTACCTAGCAAGAAACCGCCATTGGCCTCAAAGCCAACTACAACACCTGGCGACACTGAGCTTGCCTGCTCTATGCCGGCAATGACGTAAGGTGAGCCAATGCGTGTGCGTATTACCTCAGAAAACCAACCAGACTTTTCGGCCAACGTGTTACTACTCACGGGCGTTACCACCACGTCAGCATCTAAGAATTTAGCACAAAGGATCCCCACCACGTCACCTCGAAGCCATTCACCATGCTCATCGCCAATCAGGGGACGATCAGCATCCCCATCTGTTGAAAATATTGCATCGAACGTGTATTCTTGAGCCCACTTACGAGCCTGAATAACATCCTCAGGCCTAACCGCCTCTGTGTCGATGGGCACAAAATCATTGGTGCGGCCCAATGAAATTACCTCAGCCCCTAATTGCTCTAAGACCTGACGTAGCAAATCCCTGGCCACACTAGAGTGCTCATACACGGCAACACGTAACCTACTAAAGTATCCAGCACCAAAGAAGTCTACGTAGCGTTGTACGTATTGGCTCTCAACTTCAACATCAGGGACTGGTAACGGATTAAGAGACAACTCGCTCGGTACATCGACGATGGCTTTTTGGATAGCCAGCTCATCAGTCTTAGCAATCTCACCTTCTAAGCGATAAAACTTAATGCCGTTGCGATCAAATGGGATATGGCTTCCAGTAACAATAATAGCCGCAGCATTGTGTTGCTGGGCATAGAGTGCTATTGCAGGTGTGGGCAATGCCCCTGTATAAATAACCTGTCCACCTGCATTTTTAATAGCCATCGCGCATGCGCTTGCAATCTGAGGGCTACTTGGTCGCAAATCATGACCCAGCACAACCTTTCCTATTGGCTCCCCCTTTCCCACAACCTCCTGGAGGAAAGCCATCGAATAGGCATAACATAGCTCGTCACTCATACTCGTTACTAAACCACGCGCGCCACTGGTACCGAAATGCACACCTGAACTTGCCATCAGCGCATCTATATTGATTCTCTTATGTGTCACTTTTGAGTAAGCTCACGGTATAGTTTGATATAGGCGCTCACCATATCCTCTGCGGTAAAGTACTTCCAATAGCGCGCTTCTGCATTACGGCCCATCTCTGCGGCCTGCTCTGGATGTTCCCACAAGTAGCGCATTGCTTGCCGCAATGCATCAGGGTCGCTTGGGGGTATAACCAAACCAGTCTCATCCGAAATGTTAATAAACGTAGTGCCGGTTCCAATTTCACTAGAAATCATCGGCTTACCAAACATCGCCCCCTCTAGCAACGATATCCCAAAAGCCTCCGAGCGGAGGTGTGAAGGGAATAACACCCCGTAGCAAAGTGTGAATAGCGCAACCTTATCCTCATCAGGTAACAAGCCTAAAAAGTGAATATTGCGTAACCCTAATTTATTAGCCTGAGCCTTCAACTCTGCCTCAATAGGCCCCGCCCCAACAATGACAACGGGATAGTCAACTCCTTGCGCAGCCTCCATTAAAATATGCAACCCCTTGTAGTAACGGAGAACCCCAACAAATAAAAAGAACTTCGGACCAATCTTATCACGCCAATATTGTAACTTTTGTGGTGTTGGTGTTGGATAACTTGTTTTATCTAGACCATAAGGTATGACAATCACCTTATCTGAAAACTTTTTCAGAACATCGCTAGACTCTAAGTAATTGGGTGAGGCAGCCACAATTCTATCTACACTCGCCAGAAATTTATTCTTTAATGGACGATATAGTTTGAGCAAATTTCTTTGCTTAATAATATCGGAATGATAAGACACTACTGTCGGTTTTTTTACATTAGTTACAAAATGCACGACATCCATAAAAGGCCACGGAAAGTGATAATGGATAACGTCAGCTTGTTTTGCCAATTTTGAAAACCGCAAAAAGGCAGAAGCAGAAAATCCTGTTGAAGCTATCTGAAAATCAAGACTTGCACGGTGCGTTAAATAACCATCTATTTCTATAGTAGAAGCTTGTTGATCACGTGTTAATGAAAGCACTTCAGTTTCCACACCAAACTTCTTAGAACCTCTAGCAATCTGATTGATAACCTGCTCAACACCGCCCATGGAATCTGGAAAAGCTGTTTTATAAAAATGTAAAACTTTCATTATTCTTACTTCCTAGATGATAGCTCGCGGTAAACCGTGATAGTTTCTTCAGCGCATTTTTTCCAAGTCATCTGCAATGCATGCTTATAACCTCTATCAACGCAATCTTTAACGTATGCTTGATCATTTAAAATTTTAAGAATTGCTGCAGAAATTTCACATACATTAGTTGGATCAACTAACAAAGCGGCTCCATTTGATGCTTCTGGCAAAGACGTTGTATTTGAAGTAATCACTGGTGTGCGTGAAGCAAATGCTTCAAGAACCGGCAATCCAAAACCCTCAGCCAGTGATGGAAAAACCAACCCTTTGGCAGACTGCAGTAATGCACGCAATTCAAAATCACTTATACGATGCAAGCGAATACACCATCCCTCTTTCTCAGCTTGTTCTATTTCAAGCTGAAGATTTTCCACACCCCAACCAACACGACCAACAATGACTATTGGGTTAGATTTTTTAATATCATCAGGCAACATGCGCATTGCGGCAAGAACACGCCCTATATTCTTTCTTGGCTGCAAGGTACCTATACTCAAAAAATAACTCTCTGGCACATTTAGTACCTGACGTATCTTTAAACGTTCTTCTGGAGTAATAATGTTAAAGAAACGTGAATCAACCGCTAAAGGTATCACTGAAATTTTATTTAGTGGAATATCAAACCATTTTGAGATTTCAGTTTTTGAGTATTCTGAAATCGTAATAACCCTATCGGCTCGCCTAGAAATTCTTTTCCATAAAGAAATTTTAGCGTTGATTAATATAGGAAATTTATGGCTTAACACTTCTGGATTAGATAATGGAATAGCATCCATCAGGGTAGCCAGCAGTGGCACATTTTTTACGTACGGCACCAAATGATCAGTCGCATGAATCAAATCTACTTTTTCACCCTTAATATTATGCATACGCAAAGGTGGAAAAAACAACCCCTTCGCCACTTCAACATCGAAGCGCCGAAGAGTAACAACATCCTTACCCAGAAATGAAGTTGGCAAATCAAACCCAAACGAAAAAGGAACAAGATCAATTTCAGAATATTCTGATAAAGCTTTCAAAAGCTCTTGTGTATAGTGGCCTATGCCATCAATACCCGAACCATTCACACCTCTAGCTAATTGAGTAACTCCAAACCCAACCTTAATCATGCTTTGCTTCCGGCGCTTCTAGCATCCAGCGAAGCGTATCTTCCAGCGTTGGTGATTCAAAATCACCAATTAAAGACCGCAAGCGTGTTGCGTCACCACAGAGGGTTTTAACCTCATTGGCTCGCACAAAAGCAGGGTTAACTCTAACCTCGATCTTATGGCCCGTTATATTTGCTGCCATCGCCAAAACTTCACGTAATGAATGGGTCGTTCCAGAACATACATTGATCAATTGACCCAAAGGCTTCACTGCGAGCAATTGTTTATATATGGCTGAAACGGTTCGCACATCACTGAAGTCGCGCCATACATCCAAATTACCTAGCTCAATAAACGGGGCGCGGCGGCGAAAATGTGCGACGATTTTAGGTAACAAAAAATCCTCAGTTTGACCAACGCCAGTATAATTAAATGGTCGTACAATAAACAATGGCAGCTTATCTATCCATAACTTTGCCATATATTCCATAGCAAGCTTGCTCACCGCATAGTCATTAGCTGGGTTGGGTGGCGTATTTTCAGCCAATATACCTTCAGCTGCATTACCATAGACATTAGCACTACTCACAAGCAAAACAGAATCAAGATTAACAGCATGAAGCGCTAATGCTTCCAAAAGGTTACGCGTGCCAATTAGATTTACTTGATAAAAATCACTTGCTTCACCATGACCAACAAACGCGATTGCCGCCAAATGCACAACTACAGATGGCTGTATCTCTGCAACCACATGCGCTAACCGTTGTTTATCCTGCAAATCCACCTGAAAGTATCCAGAAAAATCAGCGGCAACAGCTCCGGTGCCATATACAGCATAGCCTGAATTTTTAAGCGCACTTGATACATATTTACCTGTAAAGCCATTAATACCAGTAATCAGGGCTCGCTTTTGATTCATCATTAAAAAGAAAATCCAGCTTGATTACGGCGAATATCAGCCTCAACCATCATTTGGCACAATTGCTCTAGTGTTGTTTTAGGCTCCCAACCTAGCTCTAACTTGGCTTTTTCTGGGTTACCTATAAGCAGTTCAACTTCCGCTGGACGATAGAATTTAGGATTAACTCGTACCAAAATTTTGTTGGTTTTAATATCGATACCAATTTCATTCTCAGCCACACCTTGCCAAGCCAATTCAAAGCCTGCGGCTTTAGCTGCCATCGTCACATAATCACGCACTGTTTCTGTTCGATTAGTCGCTAGCACATAAGTATCAGGCTTTTCGGCTTGTAGCATCCGCCACATACCCTCAACATACTCTTTTGCAAAACCCCAATCACGCCTAGCGTCCATATTTCCGAGCTCCAGCACATCCAATTGCCCCAGCTTAATTTTAGCCATACTATCTGTGATTTTGCGTGTAACAAATTCACGCCCTCGGAGTGGCGACTCATGATTAAATAAAATTCCGCTAGCACCAAAAATCCCATAACTCTCGCGGTAATTAATTGTCATCCAATGGGCGTAGAGCTTAGCAATACCATAAGGGCTACGAGGGTAAAATGGTGTACTTTCAACCTGGGGAATCGCCTGCACTTTACCAAACATTTCCGAAGTACTCGCCTGATAAAAGCGTATCTTAGGATTAACGATACGAATAGCCTCCAGTAAATTAACTGGGCCTACACCTGTAATTTCTGCCGTAGTAAAGGGCTGCTCAAATGAGACCCCCACAAAGCTTTGTGCAGCAAGGTTGTAAACTTCGGTCGCCCCAGTGGTTTGCAACAACCGGATGCTTGCGCTTAAATCGGTTAAATCGTATTCAACTAAGTGCAAATTAGGATGCTTATCAGCGCCGAGTTCTTCAATGCGCCAGAAATTGACTGAACTTGTGCGACGATAAGTTCCGTAGACGGTATAACCTTTTTCTAACAATAGCTCTGACAAATAGGCGGCGTCTTGGCCGGTGATACCGGTGATGATTGCTTTTTTCATTTTTATACCTGAATTATTAACTACAATAGTAAACTTGGGAATGAATTTAAGACTTGATTATAAAGGTGTTATTCTTAGCTCAAAAAATGCAATGACAAGAGTTCGTTCAGCATACTCCAACCTAAGCCCTTTAGGGAGAGCCCTAAAGCATAGTGCAACATCAAGCTTTAACAGTAATAATAATGCCAACCATAATCAGAGCTACACCAACAAAATATTGTGACTGAAAACAAATAACGTCAATATCAGTGTAGAATTTTTATTATTTACTTTTTGCATATTCGGCATTCCTGATCAAGTCCACAGGCATCCGACCTAAGCTGGGCCGGCCCAAAATAGAATCCACCTCGTTCACCAATTGTGACAATGGCGCGTCCCAATCCCATATTTGCGCTGTTCGGATATTCTTTTGGGCTGCTGTTCGAACCAGCCATTCAACGGCGCTAGTTACCTGGTTGGTTACCTCAATACCGAATGCTCGGTGTGCTGCAATATCGGATGCTAGAGTTGGCAAACCCATTGCCAATCCCTGCCCAATACCGAGGTTATAACCTTCCCATTTTGAGAAATTAGTGTACGCATCCGCCGCGCAATAAAGATCAGTCATCTCTTCATCCGTAACATTGGCAGCAACCACTAGTCCGCGCGCAGCCATCTCCTCCACGTCACTTGACGAACCTTTGCCACACAAGACAAAAAGGGTACGTCTGGCGAGCTCAGGATTCAGATGCAGTAGTGCATCTCTGACATCCACATAAGTATCTACGCCTTTGTATAATCGCTCATCTTTATGAAACCGACACACATTTAAAATAACAAACTTATCTACCCAGCCGCGTGCCATTCTTACACTCTGGCGGCGTGCTTTTGTAGCATCATTCCATTGCCCTAGGTGCGAATTCCCAAGCGGAATCACTCCAGCAACGGGCGTTCTACTCTCGGCTGCCACCGCGTCTGAAATGGTGAATACGGCGGTGGCCATCATGAGTGCCTGGTCCTTTTGGGCCAGGATAGATCGCCTACCTTCAGCATCGGGAAACCAATCAGGTGGAGGCTCTCCGTAATCGTAGGCTAGTACTGGCGGGTATGCACCTGTCCAACACGCAACGTTAAAAAACGGAGGCGTGTGGGCGATAATCAGATCTACGGAACGAATGGCAGCAAGAGTCGCCGCTGATTGGGAGTCATGTATTTCCACACGCTCACAGCTAGGATATGGAAAGTCATTGGCGGTCAGAGGGCCGGCGATAATAACTTCATATCCATGCTGCACAAGGGCTTCTGCCTGCAAGGCCAATACAACAGCAACGCCATGACCAATTGCATGAGTTACGGAGAGCATCATCACTCGCAGTGGTCGTGTAGCGCGATCATCCCAGAAAGCTCGGCGTCGCGGTGCAAAACTTAGTTCATAAGGGGCCAGCAGAGACAGGTTCGGGGAGTAATATGGATCGTCACTCAGTAATTGCGGGTTATTGGCCCAAGCCTTGCGCGCCTCAGACTGCATGAGTGCAATCTTTTCTGGGGTATCATCGTATCCGCGGGATTTACTTTCATGATGAATAAACAACGGTTCGGCGACATAGACATTACGTTTACCCAGCATGTGGAGTGCGAAACAAAAAACAATATCGTTAAACGCTACTCGAAAGTTCTCGTTAAAGCCGCCTGCTACCTCAAAATTTTCACGCGTTACGGCTAAACATGCGCCCGTAACCGCAGAAACTTCGTGCGTGATATTAGCCAAGTTACGGTACCCACCCTCGTTGGCTTGAAGAAATAGATGGGCATGACCGGCGAGACCTTGTATACCTGCGATCACACCTCCATGCTGCACTGAACGATCTGGATATAACAGCTTGCATCCAACTGCGCCCGTGCCAGGACGCAGAGCATGGACAGCGAGTTTTTTCAGCCATTCAGGGTCTATCACCTCGGTGTCATTGTTCAAGAATACAAGCAGTTCACCCTGCGACTGATGCACAGCAAGGTTGTTTAAGCGTGACCAGTTAAATTGCATGTCGTCTCTGATCACTCTGACAAGTTTAGCACCCTCCGCTTCCTTTAACATTTCTAACGTCTTAGATTCGGTGGTACCATTGTCCACAACAATAATCTCCATTCGATCAACAGGCCAATCGGTACACTTTAGGCTTTCAAGGCATGGCCCCAAAAGATCCCAGTGATCACGCGTTGGTATAATAACGCTTACCATCGGTAGCAAATCAGGTAAAGACCAACTTATCGGCAGTTGCTGCGGGGTCAACGCGTCGTTAAAGAGCACATGTGGAATATGCACTACCCGAGTTTCACCAGCATCCAGAGCATAGTTGCGGGCAAGCGCTGCTGGCATGTCAACTGCAATTAATCGATTTAATAGTGAAGTATCAGAACGAAATGCGAGCATTCTACCCAAAAGCACGCCTTGACTGGCAAGCAATGGCGCAAACCTTGGCTTGAACCACGGGTTGCTGGGTGGTGTCGTGCTGTTAAATTGATCTTCGTCAGAGTATGCAACAATAGCATCAGGTTTAGCACGCAATGCATCTGCAAAAATTCGAAGCGCATGGGGGCGAGGAAGTGCTCCCCCCTCTATGAGCACAAGGAAGTCTGCATCTGTCTCAACTTGCGGCGTGTTAAATGATATTCGTGTATCAGCATGCGTAGCAATCCGAACAGCCTGAATGGTTGCCACAGACTTGCAATTTGGCCCAAATACAAACACCGCCTGCCACTGCTGTCCCAGGCTTTGCATCAATCTCAAAGCCAATTCTGTTGCATATTGTTCTGATGTTTCGTCAAAACGTGCGATGACAAAAACTTTCGAGTCAGGATGAGTACTGGCTTCTAACCGATGTAAAGTTTCGGCACTAGGAGTATCAAAATTCGCCGACCAAGCCGAATATGATGAAACAACTTGGTCACGCTGCGAGAACGTGCCGTCTGTGCTAAATTTTTTCATTCGGTCGTACATGATATTAAGTAACTGGGTCATGCCCATTTTCTTTGCGAGTCTCAACAGTTTTATACGAAGCGAGGGACGTGCATTTATATACATAATGCTCGAAAAAATAGCACGTTTGGCTAGCTTTATAACTAAAGTCCTAAGTCGAGTCGACAGGCCATGCTCCTTCAGGAGCCTTACTTGAAAAGCCATCCATTGAAAAAATTCCTTCAGCATTCGCAAAGGTTTCATCAGCCGCCAACTTGTTGATTGGTAGATTAAATTGGTAATGTTTCTTAAACTGACGACCTGCGCTTCTCGCTCGGCGATAGATTGATCTCGCTCGGCGATAGATTGATCTCGCTCGGCGATAGATTGATCTCGCTCGGCGATAGATTGATCTCGCTCGGCGATAGATTGATCTCGCTCGACCAAAGCTTGTTTTAGGCTGACGATCTCCGACTTAAATTCATTTAGCTGATAACGTTCTAATTGCCGCAGCCCCAGCGCGGCAAAGTAATTTATCAATCCATGCTTTACGGGGGCATTATGTTTAAGCCACTCCAGCTTATTATCATCAATCGCGTTATTCAGTTGCAGCACTCCAAGGCCATGCGAATGAACAAACTCCAGATTATTTGGATAATGCTTTTGAAGTTCTTCCCACAGCTTCCACACCCCAAAGTTACGCTCACGTACATTGGTGTCGTGAAACAAAACAACTGCACCTGGCGCCAATTTTGGCAGCCATGTTTCAAAATCATGGCGAACCGCTTCGTAGGTATGAAGCCCGTCAATGTGAAGCAGGTCTACAGATCCATCCGCGAAATAGCTCGCAGCATCATCAAAAGTCATGCGCAACAACCGAGAGAATCCGGCATAGTGATCTTGATGATGTGCGTTAACTTTTTCGAAAATTTCATCGCTATAGCGACCGGCATGCTCATCGCCCTGCCATGTATCAACCGCATAACATTTTGTTGAAACCCCAGCCTCAACAACTGATTGGCAGAATGCAAAATATGAATGCCCATAATGAGTGCCTAGCTCGACTAATATTTTCGGCTTTACCTCTCGAATTAACCATCCCGCAAAAGGTAAATGCCCCAGCCAGCCGCTGTTGGAATTAAGTAAGTCTGGCTCAAATGATGCTGTTTCAAGTAAGTTATTCGGGTTCATTTGGCATTCAATCTAATGTTGTTCATCGGCACTCCTACTAGCCCAGTGCTTACACTGCTGCTATGTGATTTTAGCAAGAGAGCATCATGCATCCAATGATGCTGAACATGATCTTGCTGGCTTCCTTCCGCTAACGCGACAGTGATTGAATAATCACCCATAGGTAGGATAGGCATCATAAATTCAAACTCCGCTTCAAATTTTTCACCAGGAGAAATAATAAGTGGCGTTTGTTTAGAAAAGTTAAATGTATTGTCGCCAAAGATTGGCTGCCCCAATCGATCATTGACATAGAAACCTATAATCGGACTAATCATGTTGGTATTTGCAAGGCAAGTGATTATAAGTTTCACCTTCTCACCGCCTACTACCCATGCCAAAGGCTTGTCAAATTCATCAAGCAATTGCACCGAAACAATGTTGCCACCACCTTTTCCAAAACTCGCTGCATCGGCTACAAAACTAAAAATTTCTATATCGTTCCTGTAGTTTGTAGTGTTTATGAAAGCCAGGCGCATGTCACGTAGTTGCCCAACGGGCACTCCGTGATCTTTATCACTAATGTTTGTTACCACAACACTTTCACCTTGTTGAGACTCGTATAACTCAGCAAGGTACTTTTGTGCTATCTCTTTAGGTTCACCTTGGTGCTTTGAAACACCTTGATCTAACCAGATTGCTCTCTGACAAAAATTAATTACGGCACCCGTGTCATGGCTTACAAATAATACAGTCCCTTTTTCCATGAATTTGCGCAGAAAGCGCATACACTTTTGTGTAAAGAAAACATCTCCTACGGACAATGCTTCGTCAATCACCAATATATCTGCATCCACATGGGCAATCACAGCAAAAGCCAAACGCACCATCATGCCACTAGAATAGGTTTTGACAGGTTGTTCGATAAAGTCGCCAATATCGGCGAAAGCAACGATAGCGGCAAAGCGCGCATCAATTTCTGCTTGAGTTAATCCCAGCACTGCCGCGTTCATATAGACATTTTCGCGTCCGGTGAATTCAGGGTTAAAACCTGAACCAAGTTCCAGTAATGCAGCAATGCGTCCGTTCGTTTCAATACTGCCACTGGTGGGTGTAAGCGTGCCGCAGATCATTTGCAGCAAAGTAGATTTACCCGATCCGTTGCGCCCGATAATACCTACCGTTTCACCTTTTTTAACTTTAAAGGAAACATCTTTTAGTGCCCAGAACTCACGGAAGTATTGCTTATTCGGCTTTCCTAAAACGTACCTTACGCGGGGCATTATAAACTGCTTTAATCTGTCGCGCGGGGCTTCATAAATCTGGTAGCACTTACTTAGATTGCTCACGCGGATTGCAAAATCGCTAGAGGACATCAGCAAACCCCTTTCTCATTTTCTGGAAAAGGTAATAACCAGCCCATGCAAGAATTGTGGCTAATAGCGTATAAGCACCGAGACCAATCCAATTAGGCAAACGCCCCCAGATAACGACTTCGCGTGCCTGTTCTATAATAAAGGTAAGTGGGTTAGCCATAATAAAAGGACGGAACCTCTCGGGAACTGCTGTTACAGGATAAAACACAGGGGACAGAAACATCAAAACAGTAGTAAAGAGGCCTATGGTCTGGCTAACGTCTCTTAAAAAGACGCCGATAGCCGCTAGCATCCATGAGATACCCAATGTCATGATAACTAGTGGTAATAAAATGAGAGGTATAAAGATAACCGTCCAATGTAAAAATCCGTTAAACAGTATGAACGCGAATAATAGAACACTTAGGCTAATAAGCGTATGAAACAGCGCAGCGCCCATTGCCACCACTGGAAGTATTTCAATAGGAAACACCACCTTCTTAACGTAATTAACATTAGCAAGAATAATTGAAGGCGCTCGGTTGACCACCTCGCCAAACAAACCTAAGACTATCATCCCCACAAATAACACTAACGCGAATAAAGTCTTACTGTCATCAACGCCCCAACGTGATTTAAAAATCACCGAAAACACAAACGTGTACACCACCAGCATAAATACCGGATTAAAGAATGACCAAGCCAAACCCATGATAGAACCCTTATAACGCCCCACCACCTCGCGTTTTGTCATCTGCACAATCAGCTGACGATTTCGCCAAAGACTCTCTGCCAATGACAATAGTGATGTTGGTGGCGCTGCGTGCGGGTTAATCGTTATTGACGTGAAGGTCATGCAAAGTGCTCCACGGTTGATAATGCGCCGGCTAATTTATCTTTACCAGACAGGCTAGGTTCGCCACTAAAGGGCCACTTTATTGCAATATCTGGATCATTCCAAGCGACACTGCGCTCAAACTCAGGTGCCCAGAAGTCCGTGGTCTTATAAAGAAATTCAGCTGTATCAGACAGCACCACAAAGCCATGGGCAAATCCCTTAGGCACCCATAACTGTTTTTTGTTATCGGCAGATAGTATTTCACAGACCCATTGGCCAAAGGTAGGCGAGTTCTTACGTATATCAACCGCCACGTCAAACACCTCCCCCTGCACCACCCGTACCAATTTATCCTGCGGCTGCCGAATCTGGTAGTGCAGTCCACGCAACACATTCTTGACCGATTTACTGTGATTGTCCTGCACAAAGCTTACCTTGCGACCAATAGCCTCTTCAAACTTCGCTTGGTTAAAGCTCTCGAAGAAGAAGCCTCGCTCGTCACCGAATACCTTAGGCTCAATCAACAAGACCTCTGGAATGTTGGTTGGGGTTACTTTCAAAATTGTGGTCCTTCTTTTAGTAGACGTTGTAGGTACTGACCGTAGCCATTCTTTGAGAGTGGCTGGGCTAATTTTTCTAATTGAACTGCGTTGATGAAACCTTTGCGGTAGGCGATTTCCTCTGGACAGGAGACTTTAAGACCTTGGCGGTGCTCTATAGTCTCGATGAAATTACTCGCCTCAATCAAACTCTCGTGCGTACCGGTGTCAAGCCAGGCATACCCGCGCCCCATGATTTCTACATTAAGTTGGTTACGCTCTAGGTAGATGCGGTTGAGATCCGTGATCTCCAACTCACCTCTTGGAGAGGGTTTAAGATTAGCGGCAATCTCGACGACTTGGTTATCATAAAAATATAGGCCGGTGACCGCGTAGTTACTCTTTGGCACCTTTGGCTTTTCTTCTAGGCTGGTGGCGCGACCCTTGGAATCGAAGGTCACCACGCCGTAGCGTTCTGGATCCTGAACGTGATAAGCGAAGACCGTTGCACCTTCGCTACGCACCATGGCTTGCTCTAACTGAGTGTGTAGGTCATGGCCGTAAAATATATTGTCACCCAACACTAGGGCACATGGATCGCTACCGATAAACTCTTTACCGATGATAAAAGCCTGAGCCAAACCGTCTGGACTAGGTTGCGCCGCATACGTAAGCTTAATGCCCCACTCACTGCCATCCCCGAGCAGCTGCTCGAAGCGTGGTGTATCTTGCGGTGTCGAGATAATCAGAATGTCACGTATACCACTCAGCATCAAGGTGCTGAGTGGGTAATAAATCATCGGTTTATCGTAAATCGGAAGTAACTGTTTAGACACAACCTTGGTGGTTGGATACAAGCGAGTACCGGAGCCACCGGCGAGGATAATGCCTTTGCGTTGGATCATGAAGGTTCTCTATAAGCTCAGCTATCAAGCGTAACTTACCATTTTACAAGTATGGTAGATAAAGGTCAAAAGCGTTTTGCAGTTTAGTGCGGTCAAAAAACGGGTCATTTAGCGCATAACTCAGGTTGAAACAGATGACTTCGACTTGAGTCACGGAAGGAAGGTATTAAAGATTTCACTGCTACCATATGGACTGTCATTAAATCCGTCCATAGGCATCGCTGTGGCGCACAATATCGTCTTCACTCAAATTGGCGCCCGTCTGCACCTCAATCACCACCAAATCCTTGTCGCCATTATTACTAAGACGGTGCAGACAACCCGCGGGGATGTAGGTCGACTCATTGGTGGACACAATAATCTCTTGGTTTCCGTGCGTGACCGCCGCGGTACCCGATACCACCACCCAGTGCTCACTACGGCATTCATGGGTCTGTAGGCTTAATTTAGCACCTGGCGTCACGATGATGCGTTTAATCTTGAAGTGCGAACCCTCTTCTAGCACACAGTAGCTGCCCCAAGGGCGCTGCACGACCAGATGGGTCTCGGCCATGTGCGGGTAGCGTAACTTGACCTGATCTACAATCAACTTCATGTCCTCGGTGCGACTTCGGTCACAGATGAGCGTCGCGTCTGCGGTCTGGATCACGACCAAGTTATTCACCCCAAGGGTAGCTAAGATACCCGTCTCACTCCACAGCAAACTGCCGTTAGTATCAGTAGACACCACTCCACCGTGGGTCATATTGTTGTTACTGTCCTTAGTGTGGCGCTGGTATATAGACTCCCAGTTACCCAAATCACTCCAGGCCATATCCACCGGCACTACAGCAATCTTATCGGCCAACTCAACTAGACCATTGTCCATAGACAGGCTGGGTAATTTTTCGTATTGGGTGCTGATGTTGTCGTCGGTGATATTCAGGATCACTGCAGAGACATCAGGCTGGTAGCGGGCTAGCTTCTCCATAAAGACATCCGCACGGAACACGAACATGCCACTGTTCCAGAGGTAACCAGCGCTTACAAATGATTGAGCGGTCTCGCGGTCCGGCTTTTCGACAAAGGAGGTGACCGCCGCGATATCAAGCTTGGCCGCACTAAAATTCAGGGACGCACCCGGCTTGATGTATCCGTAACCGGTCGCCGCCTCCGTGGGTTTAATACCCAAGAGTGCGAGATAACCCGCTTCTGCGGCCACTTCAGCCGCATCCCAGGCCGCAATAAAGGCCTCTTCATCGTCGATAGCGTGGTCTGAGGCAAAAACGCCAATCATGGCGGTAGGATCTAAAGCATGGATGCGGCGCACGGCAATCGCAATCGCGGCCAGCGTATTCTTGGCGATGGGTTCAGCCATGACGCCGGCAACGGCGTCGGGTAGGATTTCAGCGAGCTGGCCCTTGACCTCGAAGCGGTGGCTCTCGTGGGTGACGGTGATGAGGTGGCTGGCAGGAATTTTCTGGCAAACGCGGAGTGCGGTTTGCTGTAACAAGGTGCTGTCACCATTTAACGGTAGCAGATGCTTAGGCTTGAGTGAGCGCGATAGCGGCCATAGGCGTGTACCGGAACCTCCACATAAAATTACTGCATAACGATTACCCATCTAGACATCCTTAAATACTGTTTTTTTATTATTAATGAGTTCATACGTTTGATAACAGCACTTTTCAGAAAGAGGCAAAACAAATTATGGTCTTGTCTTGTCTTGTCTTGTCTTGCTATTATCATTTTATGGCTCATCACCTGCTCTACAAGACAATCAAATGAACATTTGATGGCTTAATTTGCGAATACATATAGAAGCAGTTTACTACTATAAGCGCGCATTACTTAACGTAATTTAACATTTTCTCGCTATTCAATTAATACTCGCGCGCCCCTATTGACACATTAAAGCTAGGACTTGGAACGCTAATGCCGTTTATATCCACATCTTTAGCAACAAATTAACACGTTAACACCACTTATCAACCTGACTATTACGCACAAAACAGGCCGCAAGCCTGATCCAGCGCACCCGCGCAACATTATAGGTATTAATATCATAGGCCTGCACATCAGAATTTTTATTATTATTTATAAGTAACCTGCTAGAGTCTCTTTTTTCCCAGGCGTTTTATCAAGAGTCGTAAAACACTGGTGAGCGGCTCTAGTTATGTAGAAGTATACCACCCGAAAGGGTGGGTATAGAAATGGAATGCACCAAAATGTATCAACAGATCAGGTTTATTAGCTGGCTAATCAGATATGCTTTTACAGCAAGGAAACCAGCATCTTTAAACTCAGTGCCAACAGCAGCACCCCAAAAACCCGCTTCAGAGTTTTTATCGGCAAGGTCTGTGTGAGCTTTGCACCAATCGGCGCGGTAAATAAACTTGGTATCGTTACCAGCAACACTGCCGGCAAATAAACAAAGCCCAACGTGTATTCAGTATGAGTACCACCGGCCACAATACCATTAATGAGATAACCCAGCGTGCCGGTAATGGCGATAGGAAATCCAAGTGCCGCAGACGTGCCAATCGCTTTGCGGATATCAATACTGCGCCAGGTCAGATAGGGCACTGTGAGTGAGCCGCCGCCTATGGAAACCAGAGCTGATATTGCGCCAATCCCAAATGCAACAAGACCCAGCTCCGGCTTAATGGCTTCGCCGCTAGCTGATGCCTGTATTTTTTTGCTGCGGAACATCTGGAATGCCACATAAGCCATAAATACAGAGAAAAATATTGCCAGGCCTTTTGAGCTGATTTGTGCGGCGATGAATGTCGCCAGGAAAGTACCCAGCACAATAGCTGGTGCCATAGTTTTCACCAGCTGCCATATCACTGCGCCATTAGCATGGTGTGCACGCAGGCTGGAAAAGGAAGTCACCATGATACAAGCCATGGAAGTACCCAGTGCAATATGCACCACGTTATCCATGGCAAAACCCTGATAGATAAAGATAGTTGTTAGCACCGGCACCAGTATGCCACCACCGCCTATGCCAAGTAATCCGGCCATAAAGCCAACAAATGCGCCCAAGGTCAAAAATACAAGAATCAATTCCACACTCATCAGGAAACCCTGTCATTAAAAAAACAAAACCACGCAAGCTTACACCAAGCTGCGTGGTTAGGATTCATAAGCTGATACTAAATAAATT
>Ga0255338_1003862_pt1 | contig 16898 bp, 14 predicted proteins | sample MeOH1_35cm_T4_19_FD_203715 | JGI IMG/M metagenome (GOLD analysis project Ga0255338, IMG submission 203715) | Sandy soil microbial communities from University of British Columbia, Vancouver, Canada - MeOH1_35cm_T4_195 | ecosystem: Engineered > Artificial ecosystem > Sand microcosm > Unclassified ...
GGCCATCCCCTGCGTGATCGTGCTGGGCCTGACCTCGGTGTCGGGCCTGCTGCTGGAGCATGAGCGCATGGCCGGCGCGCTGCGTGGCATGGGCGCGGTGGCCGCCGGCCTGATCGTCGCCACCGGGTTCAAGCTGCTGCCCTCGCTGAAGACCAACCCGGTCGGCCGCGCCTGGGCCCTGCTGCTGGCGCTGGGGGCCTTCGGCGCGATCGCGCTGGCGCGCCTGCCGCTGCTGTGGGTCGTGCTGGTGCTGGGCGGCGGCGGCATGGGCCTGGCCTGGTGGCATCTCTCGCGCCGCGGGGAAGCGCCATGAACGTGCTCGACTGGGCCCAGTACGGCGACCTGTTCCTGCATTTCCTGCTGCTGTCCCTGCTCTCGGTGGGCGGCGCGATCTCGACGGCGCCCGAGATGCACCGCTATCTGGTGAGCCAGCAGGGCTGGCTCACCGACACCCAGTTCACCAGCTCGATCGCGCTGGCCCAGGCGGCGCCGGGGCCCAACATCCTGTTCGTCGCGGTGCTGGGCTGGAATGTCGCCGGGCCGCTGGGCGCCCTCGTCACGATGCTGGGCATCATGCTGCCCTCCACCACCCTGGTGCTGGCCGCAACCCGCTGGGCGCGCGAGCACAAGCACACGCTAGGCGTGCGCGCCTTCACCGCCGGCATGGCGCCGCTGACCCTGGGCCTGCTGGTCGCCACCGGCTGGCTGCTCGCCATTCCCTATGTGAGCGACCCGGCGCACCGCCTGGCCACCCTGGCCCTGATGGCGCTGACCGTGCTGCTGACCCTGAAGACCCGCATCGGCCTGGTCTGGCTGGTCCTCGGCGGCGGGGTACTGGGGGCGCTGGGGATCGTATAAGCACCGAGCCGCGAGGCTCCGGTGCACATCCAGCGGAGCCCGACGATCCAGCTCCGCCGGTCGTCCGGGCTCGCCAAGGCCAGAGGCCTTGGCCTTCGGCAGGCACAAACAGTCCTCAGGACTGTTTGTGTCCGGCCTCAGCCTCCTTGAGGGGGCCGGCGCAGCCGGTAGGGGTGAACCTTACTCCTTCGTGCCGAAGATCTTGTCGCCCGCGTCGCCCAGGCCCGGGATGATGTAGCCGTTCTCGTTGAGATGGCTGTCGATGGCCGCGGTCCAGCAGCGCACGTCGGGATGCGCCTTGTTCAGGGCCGCCACGCCCTCGGGCGCGGCCACCAGCACCAGAGCGCGGATGTCCTGGCAGCCGCGTTTCTTCAGCAGGTCGATGGTCGCGATCATCGAGCCGGCCGTGGCCAGCATGGGGTCGACGATCAGGGCCGTGCGCTCGCTCAGCTGGCCGACGAAGCGCTCGAAGTAATGCACCGGCTGCAGGGTCTCGTGGTCGCGCGCCAGGCCGACGACGCTGACCTTGGCGTTGGGCATCATGTCCAGCACGCCATCCAGCATGCCCAGGCCGGCGCGCAGGATGGGCACCACCGTGACCTTGCGGCCGGCGATCTGGTCGACCTCGGTCGGGCCGCTCCAGCATTCGATCGTGGTCTTCTCCAGCGGGAAGTCGGCCGTGGCCTCGTAGGCCAGCAGGCGCGCGACCTCGCCGGTCAGCTCGCGGAACTTCTTGGTCGAGATCTCGGCCTCGCGCATCAGGCCGATCTTGTGTTTGACGAGGGGGTGCTGGACTTCGATGACGGCCATGATCTGTGCTGTGTGCTGGGTTTGAGTGCCGGGATTATCCGCGCTGGCGCAGCGCTTCGTAGAGGCAGACGCCGGAGGCCACCGAGACATTGAGGCTCTCGACCGCGCCCTTCATCGGGATGCGCACCAGTTCGTCGCAGGTCTTGGCGGTCAGCGCCCGCATGCCCTCGCCCTCGGCGCCCAGCACCAGGGCCACCGGGCCCTTCAGGTCGACGTCGAAGATCGACTTCTCGGCCTGGTCCGAGGTGCCGATGACCCAGATATTGCGCTCCTTCAGCTCCTTGAGGGTGCGCGCCAGGTTGGTCACCATCAGGTAGGGCACGGTCTCGGCCGCGCCGCTGGCCACCTTGGCCACGGTGGCGTTCAGGCCCACCGCATGGTCCTTGGGCGCGACCACCGCATGGGCACCGGCGCCATCGGCCACGCGCAGGCAGGCACCGAGGTTGTGCGGATCGGTCACGCCGTCCAGCACCAGCAGCAGGGGCACGCCCTCGGCCGCCTCCACGCCGTCCAGCACATCGTCCAGCGAATGCTGCTGGGCCAGGGCCTGCACGCGCGCCAGCACGCCCTGGTGGCGGTGCGTGCCGCACAGGGCCTTGAGGCGCTCGTCGTCGCTGTCGACCAGCTTGACGCCGGCCTCCTTGGCGCGCTCGATGAAGCTGCGCATGCGCTGGTCGCGCCGCGTCGCGTCGATGTGGATCTCGCTGATGGACTGGGGCGCGGTCTTCAGCCGCACGGTGACGGCATGGAAGCCGAACAGGATCTTGGTGGCGCTCATGCCCCTATTGTCGCCTGCAGCGCCCACAGGACGCCGATCAGCAGCGGCTGGTGCAGCATGTAGAAGCTCAGCGACCAACGCCCCAGCACGGCCAGCGGCCGCAGCGGCGCCGCCACCGCCCCTTCCAGCAGGCCCGGCCGCCAGCGCCCCAGCGCATAACCCCACAGCATCAGGCCGATCCAGGGCAGCAGGGGCACGAAGTCCACGGTCACCGGCTTGTGGGTCACCAGGCCCACCCAGTCGGTCCAGCGGCTGTCGAAGAAGGGATGCTGGACCAGGCGCGGCAGCAGCACCGCGACGAGGCCCAGGGGCCACAGCAGGGCCAGCGGCAGGCGCGGCCCCAGCAGGCGCAGCAGGATCAGCATCAGGGCCATGCCGTGCAGCACGCCGAAGCTGATGAAGCTGCGCGGAAACATCCACCAGGAGCCCAGGCTCACCAGCAACGCGCAGACCGCCACCTGGGCCCAGCGGCGCCAGAAGCGCGACCAGGCCTGGCCCTGGCCCAGGGCGACCGACTGCGACAGCCCGGCGCACAGCAGGAACAGGCTGACGATGGCCGTGCGCTGGTGCAGCCAGAAGGGGTCGCGGTAGAAGTCCGAGGCCGTGAAGTGGAAGCTGCTGAGGTCGAAGCAGAAATGGAACAGCGCCATCCAGACGACGGCGGCGCCGCGCAGCGCGTCCAGGCGCTCGTGGCGGGCGCCGGCGAGCGCCGGGCGGGCAGCAGCGGCGGCAGAGGCGGCGGCAGGGTCAGGTCTTATCATCAGCGCCGCAGTCTATCCAACGCCGCGCCCTTCCCATGTCCTCACGCCCTCTTCCCCTCCTCCCCGTCGTCATCGCCCTGCTGCTGGCCCTGGCCGGCCCGCAGGCCGGGGCCCGCAGCGAAGCCCAGCCGCGCGCCGTGCAGCCGCGCGGCCCGCTGGAGGCGGCCGAGCAGAACCACGTCAATGTGTTCAAGAAGGCCTCGCCCTCGGTGGTGCACATCACCACGCTGGCGCGCCAGCGCGACCTGTTTTCGATGCGCGTCTCGGAAGTGCCGCGTGGCACCGGCAGCGGCTTCATCTGGGACGAGACGGGCCATATCGTCACCAACGCCCATGTGATCGAGGGCGCCAGCGCCGCCCGCGTGACCCTGGCCGACCAGACCAGCTTCGATGCCGAGCTGGTGGGCGTCTTCCTGGACCGCGACCTGGCGGTGCTGCGCATCAAGGCGCCGCGCGAGAAGCTGCCGCCGATCGCGATGGGCACGAGCCGCGAGCTGCAGGTGGGCCAGCAGGTCTATGCGATCGGCAACCCCTTCGGCCTGGACCAGACCCTGACCACCGGCATCGTCTCGGCCCTGAACCGCGAGATCGAGTCGATGAACCAGCGCAGCATCCGCGGCGCCATCCAGACCGATGCCGCGATCAACCCCGGCAATTCCGGCGGCCCCCTGCTGGACTCGGCCGGCCGCCTGATCGGCGTCAACACCCAGATCTACAGCCCCAGCGGTGCCAGCGCCGGCATCGGTTTCGCGATCCCGGTCGACGAGGTCAACCGCGTCGTGCCGCGCCTGATCAAGGACGGCCGCTTCATCCGCCCCGCCATCGGCGTCACCGCCGGCTCGGCCCAGCTCAGCCAGGCGCTGCGCCTGCCCAAGGGCGTGGCGGTGGTCGGCGTCGGCGCGCGCAGCCCGGCGGCCGAGGCCGGCCTGCAGGTCTTCAGCCGCGGCCGCGACGGCCGCATCCTGCCCGGCGACGTGATCACCGCGATCAACGATGAACCGATCGCCGATCTCGACGACATGCTGAGCCTGCTGGAGCGCCGCCAGCCCGGCGAGCGCGTCACCCTGAGCCTGTGGAACCAGGGCAAGACCCGCAAGCAGTCGCTCGTGCTGGGCCAGTCCAGCGAGTAGGCCTGGCGACGCCGGCCGCACCGCGGCGCGTAGCACAGGAACGCAAACCCCTGCCGCCGCATGCGGCGCCCGCCAGCACCTAGACTGGCGCCATGCTTGTCCCGCTCTCCATACTCGACCTCGCCCCCATTGTCGAAGGCAGCGATGCCGCGGCCGCCCTGCAGCAGAGCATCGCGCTGGTGCGCCACGCGGAAAGCCTTGGCTACCGGCGCTACTGGGTGGCCGAACACCACAACATGGCCGGCGTGGCCAGCTCGGCCACCGCGGTGCTGATCGGCCAGCTGGCCGCCGCCACGCAGCACATCCGCGTCGGCTCCGGCGGCATCATGCTGCCCAACCATGCGCCGCTGACCATTGCCGAGCAGTTCGGCACCCTGGCCACCCTGTTCCCCGGCCGCATCGACCTGGGCCTGGGCCGCGCGCCCGGCACCGACGGGCCGACCATGCGGGCGCTGCGCCGCCACCTCAGCACGGCGGCCGAGGACCGATTCCCCGAGGACGTGCTGGAGCTGCAGGCCTATCTGGGCCCGGCCCGGGAGGGTCAGGTCGTGCAGGCCGTGCCCGGCCAAGGCACCGAGGTGCCGATCTGGCTGCTGGGCTCCAGCCTCTACAGCGCCCAGCTGGCCGCCTATCTGGGCCTGCCCTTCGCCTTCGCCTCGCATTTCGCCCCGGATCTGCTGATGCAGGCGCTGCAGCTCTACCGCGCCCAGTACCGGCCCAGCGCCCGCCATCCCGAGCCCTATGCGATGGTGGGCCTGAACATCGTCGTGGCCGACAGCGATGCCGAGGCCGCCCACCTCTTCACCTCGCTGCAGCAGCGCTTCCTGGGCATGCAGCGCGGCCAGCGCGGCCCCCTGCCCCGCCCGGTGGACGACATGGAGTCGCGCTGGACGCCGCAGGAGAGGGCCGGCGTGGCCCGCATGCTGGCCGAGTCGCTGGTGGGCGCGCCGGCGACGGTGCGTGACGGCCTGCGCGCCACCCTGGAGCGCACCGGGGCCGACGAGTTCATCGTCGCCTGCGCGGTGCACGACGCCCAGGCGCGCCGGCGCTCCTACGAGCTGCTGGCCGGGCTCTGAGCGGCCGCCCTCAGCCCGAGGCGGGGCAGCTGGCGGGGCGGTCGCCGGTACGGGTGACGTTGAACGCAGTGCCGCCGCCCACCGGCGTCAGCGTCACCGTCGCGTCGTCGATGAAGCGTCCCTGGTAGGCCGCCGCCAGCACGGCCGGCGGGTTGGCGATCGTCAGGCTCATGTCGCGCCCGTCGAAGCTGCCGCTGACGTCGAACTGCGTGCTGACACCGCCCTCGGTCACGGTGACGCGCGAGAACTCGAAGCGCCCGCTCGCCACGCAGCTCGAGCCGCCCGCGGGGCTGAGGAAGAAGCTGATCGTCGCGCCCTTGCTCGTGCCGTCGAAGGTGAAGGAGATGAAGGGCACGAAAAGCAGCTCGGTGCCGCCGCCGCAGCCGGTCAGGCCCGCCAGGGGCCCGACGAGGGCCGCCCCCAGCGCCCCGAGCACGCAGCGACGGCGCGACGGCGCCATGGCGGATGGCCGATTCTCGATGCTGTTCATGATTGGCTCCTTTGTCCGAGCGCCAGGAGAAATTCGGCAATGCCGGACTGCAGACGCTGCAGCTCGGGTTCCAGCGCGCGCATGCGCTCCTGCACCGCCGGCGGCGCGCTTTGCTGGTCGAAGATGAGTTGCGACTCGCCCGTGTTCAGGGCCCTGAACGCCTCGTGGATGGCCCAGAGCCGCTCGCGCAGGGCCTGCCACTGCGCGAAGACCGGCTCGGGCCAGTAGCGCCGCAGCGTGCCGTCGTAGCGCTCGCGGGCGCGGGCAAAGCGCTGGGAGATGGCCTTGTTGTAGGCCTCGGCGAAGGCAACGAAGCGCGGCTTGGGGATGAAGGGCTGCAGCAGCAGACCCTGCAGATCGCGGGCGCTGAACAGGTACTGGTTGAGCGTCTCGGCCAGGTCGACCTCGGCCGCACGCGGGTCGCCGGGCGGGATGTTGCGGCCCTCGGCCAGGCCCCAGGCCGTGCCGGAGTAGGCCCGCAGCAGGCGCGCCAGCAGCTCGGCACTCAGCACCGTGACCGTCAGGTCGTCGGCATCGGTGAGCAGGCCGATGAAGCCGTAGCCCGTCAGCGCCGGCCCGCCCGAGGCGCCGCCGCGGATGCCGGGGAACTCCAAGCGCAGCTGGCCGCGCGCATCGGCCAGCGCGGCCAGCGCACCGCTGCGCGGTGCCACGCCGCATTGCTGCTCCTGCCCCAGCAGCCAGGCCTCCTGGCGCAGTTCCAGCGTGGCCGGCGCCGCCAGCACCTCGGTCAGGGGCTCGTAGCCCGGCGGGCGCGGCACGCGCAGCAAGGCGACATCGTGCCCCGCGGCGTCGAAACCCGGCTCCAGCTGCGCCGGCTGAGCGGGGCCGCCGCCGGCCTCGCCGGCGCAGAAGCCGACCTCGATGCGCCGCCGCGCCGGGTCGAAGTCCGGCGGCGCGGCGCCCTCGGCCGGCACGACCACATGGCGCGCGGTGGCGACCAGCAGCTCGCGCGGCCGCGCCGCGACCACCAGGCCGAAGCCATGCTCGCCGAAGTCCGCCGCGCGGATGCGCACGACATTGCGCAGCAGGCGCTGGCCCAGCTCCGGCCCGCTGTCGAAGCTGCCCTCGGCAGCGCGGGCCGGCCCGGCCCATGCCGATGCCAGCAGGGCCACCAAGGCCAAACAAAGGCCCCGCCTCATGACAGCGGCGCTCCCGCCAGCTGTCGGCGCAGCCAGGCCAGGGCGCCCCACAGCAGCCCGGCCGCCCCCCACAGCAGCTGGGCCAGATGATGGCGCGCGACATATTCGAGCCAGCTCGGCTTCAGCGAGCGCTCGAAGTCGCCGACCCGCAGGCGCAGGCCCTGCGCCGAACCGCTGAGCTCGAGCTGCAGGCTCGCGCCGGCCAGCAGCTCGCAGCGCTCCACCTTCAGGCCGTCGATCTCCAGCGTGTCGCCCGCGCCCAGCGCCAGGGTCTGCCCGGTCACCGGCAGGGTCAGTGCCCCGCCCTGCAGGCTGGACTGCAGCTGCACCGCGCCGGCGTCGGCCTGGCTGCGCTCGGTGAAGCGCAGCCAGGTCGGCCGCAGGCCCTGCAGCCGCAGCGGCGCCGTGCTGCCCAGCGCCAGCGCCAGCGGCGGCGGCGCACGCTCGGGCCGAGCGGCCTCGCCGGCGCGCAGCAGCAGCCACTCGCCATGCGGATAGTCGTGGGCCAGCGCCATATCCCCCAGGCGCAGCGTGGCCGCGCCGCGCAGCTCGAGCTCGGCGAGCACCGGCGAGCGGCTGCTCTCGATATCGACGGCAAGGGCCTTGGGCTGGGCCTGCAGCCGCAGCTGCGCGCCGGCAGGCAGGCGCAGCGCACGCACACTCAGCTCGCCCGCGCGCAGGCCCAGGCCCTGGCTCAGCGGCCCGCTCGCGGCGGCCTGGCGCAGCGCCGCATCCGGCGATTCGAGGGCGGCGAAACCCTCGGCGCGGAACTCTCCATCGAGCGGCCAGGACCCCAGCGTCGCGTCCGCGGGCAGCGCCAGGCTCAGTGCCGAGGCCTTCAGCGTCAGCGACAGCGGCACCCGGCCTATCGGCAGCGTGGCCGCCAGCAGCAGCACGGTCCCGACCGCCAGCAGCGGCCACAGCCATGCGGCAAGCCGACGCCCCGCGGGCGGACGCCGCTCGGCCAGCGCGCCATCCAGCAGGTCGAGGCGCTCGCGCAGCTCGCGCAGCTCGGCCAGCGGCACGTCCGGCTCGGCCAGCCGCGCGCTCAGGCGGGCAGCCAGCGCGGCCCGCCGTGCCACCAGGTCTTCAGGGACCGGCATCGTGAGTCCCGCCGATGGCGAATTGCAGCAAGGGCAGCGCACGGCCATCGTCGGCGCCGATGGCCTGGACATCGACCCGCAGGCCGCCGGCGTCGGCCGGCAGCTCGATCGGCAGGCCGATGCGCTGCCAGGCGAACAGCCGGGAATTGGGCAACTCGCTCCAGGCGCTCAGCATTGCGCCATTGGCTCCCAGGCGGTAGCTGCGCCAGGCCACCGAGGACACCGTCACCGACACCCGCAGCACCGCGGTGACACGGCGCGGCTGCAGCCCCGGTGGGCCCAGCAGCACCGGGGCCAGCGCTCCGCCGTCGAGGAGGGCCAGGAAGCCCAGATCGGCCAGCTGCAGCCCGGTGGCCGCCAGCATGGCCGACGCATCCCAGCGCAGGGCCTGGCCCGCCGGCAGCGCTGCGTCGACACGGTAGAAGGGACTGGAGCGTTGCGGCTGGATCACCAGCCGGACGGCGGCGGGGCTGGCGGCGCGCAGCTCCAGCGGCGCCGCGGCACTGGCAGCGGAAGCAACAGCCGCCGCCGGCACAGCCCCGCCGGTCAGCGACACGAGCTCGACAAAGGGCTGCGAGATCTTCTTCTCGAAGAAGCCTTCGCAGCGCGATTCGCCGGCCACCGCGCGGTAGGCCGGCGCGCGCGAGCGACTCGGCTCCAGCGGCGCGCAGTCGAAGCCCTGAGCCCACGAGGACAGGGCCGCTGCGCCGAGCGCCGCGGCGGCGCGATGCACGATGCGCCGGACTGACATGAGCGATGCTCCCGCCTTTCGGCCGGCCGCCCTGCGCGACCCGCACGAACTGCGAAGCATGATTCAACGCGCCATGTCGGCGCGTCGATCCCTATCTTGATTGAGCGCTGCGGCCTGGCCGGTCCCGGTTCTGCCCGGCCAGGCCCTGCGAGACAGGGCCTGTCCTCGGTCCCGACTCAGCCCAAGTGCTTGCGGGCGTTGCGGAACATGCGCATCCAGGGGCTCAGCTCGCTCTTGTCGCCGCTGGTCCAGCTCATCAGGATGTTGCGGAACACGCGCTCCGGATGCGGCATCAGCGCGGTGAAGCGGCCATCAAGCGTGGTCACGCCGGTCAGGCCCTCGGGGCTGCCGTTCGGGTTCATCGGGTAGACCTCGGTGGCCGCGCCGCTGTGGTCGACGTAGCGCAGCGCGCGCGCGACCTTGGCCGCATTGCCACGCTGTGAGAAGTCCGCAAAGCCCTCGCCATGCGCCACCGCGATCGGCAGGCGGCTGCCGGCCATGCCCTGGAAGAACAGGCTGGGCGAGTCCAGCACCTCGACCATGGCCAGGCGTGCCTCGAACTGCTCGCTCTTGTTGCGGGTGAACTTGGGCCAGTCCTGCGCACCCGGGATGATGGGCGAGAGCGCGGCCAGCATCTGGCAGCCGTTGCAGATGCCCAGGGCGAAGCTGTCCTGGCGCGCGAAGAAGGCCTTGAAGTCCTCGGCCAGCACCGGGTTGAACATCACCGAGCGGGCCCAGCCCTCGCCGGCACCCAGGGTGTCGCCGTAGCTGAAGCCGCCGCAGGCGACAAAACCCTTGAAGTCGCGCAGCGAGGCGGCGCCCGACTGCAGGTCGCTCATGTGCACGTCGTAGCTGTCGAAACCGGCCAGCGCCATCGCATAGCTCATCTCGACATGCGAGTTGACGCCCTGCTCGCGCAGGATGGCCAGCTTGGGACGGGCACCGCTGTTGATGAAGGGCGCGGCGACGTCGTCCTTCGGGTCGAAGGTCAGGTGCACGTGACGGCCCGGGTCGTCCGCGCGGCCGACTTCAGCATGCTCGCTGTCGGCGCAGGCCGGGTTGTCGCGCAGCTGGGCGATGCGGTGGCTGACCTGATCCCATTGCTGGTGCAGCACGTCCAGCGGCGCGCTGAACACGGTCTTGGCATCGCGCCAGACCTCCATCTTGCCGCTCGTGTTGGGCTTGCCGACCACATGCGAATGCTTGGACAGGCCATGCTTGCGCAAGACCTGGAGCGCGGCGTCGCGGTCCTCGGTCTTCACCTGCAAGAGCGCGCCCAGCTCCTCGTTGAACAGGGCCTTGAGCGTCAGCTCCTCGCGCCGGCCGCTGACCTGCGAGGCCCAGTTCTTCGAGTCGCCGAAATCGGCGCGGCTGTCGTTGACGCCGTCGCTCTCGGTGACCAGCATGTCGACGTTCAGGCTGACGCCGCGGTGGCCGGCGAAGGCCATTTCGCAGGCCGTGGCCCAGAGGCCGCCATCGCCGCGGTCGTGATAGGCCAAGAGCTTGCCCGAAGCGCGCAGCTCGTTGACCGCCTCGACCAGGCTCTTCAGCAGGGCCGCATCGTCCAGGTCCGGCACCTCGGCGCCGAACTGGTTCAGGCTCTGCGCCAGGATGGAGCCACCCATGCGGGCCTTGCCCTGGCCCAGGTCCACGAGGATGAGGCTGGTGTCGCCCCCTTGCAGCTCGGGCGTCAGGGTGCCGCGCACATCGGCCACGCTGGCAAAGGCGCTGATGATGAGGGACACCGGTGCCGTCACCTGCTTGTCCTCCCACTTGGTGCGCATCGACAGCGAATCCTTGCCCACGGGAATCGAGATGCCCAGCTGCGGGCACAGCTCCATGCCCACGGCCTTGACCGTGTCGAATAGCGCCGCGTCCTCGCCCGGCTCGCCGCAGGCGGCCATCCAGTTGGCGCTGAGCTTGACGCGCGGCAGCTCGATCGGCGCGGCCAGCAGATTGGTGATGGCCTCGCCCACGGCCATGCGGCCCGAGGCCGGCGCATTGACCGCGGCCAGCGGCGTGCGCTCGCCCATGCTCATCGCCTCGCCCGCGAAGCCCTTGAAGTCGGCCAAGGTCACGGCGCAGTCCGCCACCGGCACCTGCCAGGGACCGACCATCTGGTCGCGATGGTTCAGGCCGCCGACGGTGCGGTCGCCGATCGAGATCAGGAAGCGCTTGGAGGCCACGGTCGGATGGCGCAGCACGTCCAGCGCCACCTTGGCAAGGTCCACGCCGGTCAGGTCCAGCGCGCCGCCATCGCGGGCCACGCGGCTCACGTCGCGGTGCACCTTGGGCGGCTTGCCCAGCAGCACGTCCATCGGCATGTCGATCGCGCGCTCGCCACCCTCACCGTCTTCCAGCACCAGCTCGCGCTGCTCGGTGGTCACGCCGACCACCGCGAAGGGGCAGCGCTCGCGCTCGCACATGCTCTGGAACAGTTCCAGGCTGCCCGGTGCGATCGCCAGCACATAGCGTTCCTGGCTTTCGTTGCACCAGATTTCCTTGGGCGCCAGGCCGCTCTCTTCCAGCGGCACCTTGGAGAGGTCGAAGCGCGCGCCGCGGCCGGCGTCGTTGACCAGCTCGGGGAAGGCGTTCGAGATGCCGCCGGCGCCGACGTCGTGGATCGCCAGGATCGGGTTCTTCTCGCCGAGGCCCCAGCAATGGTTGATGACCTCCTGCACGCGGCGTTCGATCTCGGGGTTGCCGCGCTGCACCGAGTCGAAGTCCAGGTCGGCGGTGTTGGTGCCGGCCGCCATCGACGAAGCGGCGCTGCCGCCCATGCCGATGCGCATGCCCGGGCCGCCCAGCTGCACCAAGAGGCTGCCGGCCGGGAACTCGATCTTCCTGGTCTGGTCGGCGCGGATCGCGCCGATGCCGCCCGCGATCATGATGGGCTTGTGATAGCCGCGCTGCACGCCGGCGACTTCCTGCTCGAAGACGCGGAAATAGCCGCCCAGATTGGGCCGGCCGAATTCGTTGTTGAAGGCCGCGCCGCCCAGCGGGCCCTCGATCATGATCTGCAGGGCGCTGGCGATGTGCTCGGGCTTGCCGACATTGGTCTGCTCCCAGGGCTCGGCCAGGCCCGGCAGGCGCAGGTTCGAGACCGAGAAGCCGGTCAGGCCGGCCTTGGGTTTGGCGCCGCGGCCGGTGGCGCCCTCGTCGCGGATCTCGCCGCCGGCGCCGGTGGAGGCGCCCGGATGCGGGGAGATCGCGGTCGGGTGGTTGTGGGTTTCCACCTTCATCAGCACATGGGCGGTCTCGCTGCGCGCCTCGTACCTGGGCGCGCGCGCATCGCCGGCCTGCATCCATCGCTCAATCTGGTGGCCTTCCATCACCGCGGCGTTGTCCGAATAGGCAATCACCGTGTGCTGGGGCGACAGCTTCTCGGTGTTGCGGATCATGCCGAACAGGCTCAGCGGCTGCTCCTCGCCATCCACCGTGAACTTGGCGTTGAAGATCTTGTGGCGGCAGTGTTCGCTGTTCGCCTGCGCGAACATCATCAGTTCGACATCGCTGGGATTGCGCTGCAGGCCGGTGAAGGCGGTCACCAGGTAGTCGATCTCGTCATCCGACAAGGCCAGGCCGAATTCCTTGTTGGCGCCTTCCAGCGCGGCGCGCCCCTGGCCCAGCACGTCCACATGGGCCAGCGGCTGGGCGCTCTTCTCGTCGAACAGGTGAGCCGCATCCTCGCGCGCCAGCAGCACGCTCTCGGTCATGCGGTCGTGCAGCAGCGCGGCACAGGCGATCAGCTCGTCCTTGGACAGCGTCTTCACGCCGCCGAGCAGGCCCGCCTTCAGGCTGATGCGGTATTCGGTGACGCGCTCCACGCGGTGGATATTCTTCAGGCCGCAGTTGTGCGCGATGTCGGTGGCCTTGGAGGCCCAGGGGCTGACGGTGCCCAGGCGCGGCGCGACCACGACCAGGGCGCCCTCGGCGCCACCTTCGTAGGCATCGCCATAGTTCAGCAGCGCGGCCAGCTTGGCCTTGTCTTCCTCACCGAGCGCCACATCGCTCCAGACCCAGTGCACATGGCGGGCCGCGACGCTATTGATGCGTTCGTTGACGGCCTGCAGCTTGGGAAGCAGGGCCTGGGCCCGGAAAGCGGAAAGGGCGTTGCCGCCCTCGAAATGAGTCAGGTGCTTGGTGGAAGCCATGGAATCCCGCGATGCGCGCCAAGCCGGGGCGGCCTGGCCTTCGGTGAAGTGCGGGATTCTACCGAGAGCCGTCCACCCCCTCGGGGCGTGGGAGCAAGTTTCACCGTCTGGTCAAAATCCTAGCGGGGCGATACTCGCACCCATGAGCACTCCGAGCACGATCTGGAACCAGCGCTACGCCAAGCAGGAACTGGTGCAGCAGGACGACTGGCTGCTGCCCTGGCAGGAACGACTGCGCCGCATGGCGAGCGCACTGGACGTCGGCTGCGGCGACGGCTTCGAGACCGCCAGGCTGACGGCCTGGGGGCTGGCGGTCACCGCCACCGCCACCGACATCGCCGAGCAGGCGCTGGCGCGCTCGCGCGAGCGCACACCCGCAGCGCGGCACCTGCTGGCAGACGCGCGCGCCATGCCCGAACTGGCCGACGCCAGCTTCGACCTGGTGATCGCCCACCTGTCGCTGCACTATTTCGACCGTGCCGGGACCCTCGCCACCTTTGCCGAGCTGGCGCGGGTGCTGAAGAAACCCGGCGGCCTGCTGCTGGCCTGCGTCAATGCCGACGACGACTTCAACTACGGCGCGCCGGTCGATGCCGGCGCCGGCTGGGATCTCACCCTCGTCGACGGCGTGCCCAAGCAGTTCTTCAGCGAGGCCAAGCTGCGCGAGGCCCTGGCCCCTGCCTGCTACGAGATCGAAAGCCTCAACAAGCGCAGCACCCTGCGCTACGGCGCGCCGAAGTCCCTGTGGGAGCTGGCGGCGCGCCGGGTCTGACGAAGGCGCGCTTACTTTTCCGTCTTCATCCGCTCGACGATCGCCTCGCTGCGGTCCAGCAGGGCCGGCACGTCGATGGTCGTCAGCTCGCGGCCCTTCAGCACGCGCTTGCCGCCGACCCAGACGTCGGAGACATGCTCGCGGCCGGCCACATAGACCAGCTGCGCGTCGGCGTGATAGACCGGCCGGCATTCCAGCGCATCCAGCGACACGGCCACCACATCGGCCAGCTTGCCCACTTCCAGCGAGCCCAGGTCCTCTTCGCGGCCCATGGCCTTGGCAGCGCGGATCGTCGCCATTTCCAGCGCCGTGCGGGCCGAGACGGTCAGCGGGTCACCGGTCACACCCTTGGCCAGCAGGGCCGCGGCGCGGATCTCGCCGAACATGTCCTGGCGGTTGTTGGAAGCGGCGCCGTCGGTGCCCAGGATGGTGTTGACGCCTGCGGCCTCCAGCGCCTTGAGCGGCTGCACGCCCGAGGCCAGCTTCAGGTTGGAGTTGGGGTTGTGCACCAGATGCACCTTCTGCCGGGCGAGCATCGCGATCTCGTCCTCGCTCAGATGGACCATGTGCACGGCCATCATCTTCTCGTTCAGGAGGCCCAGCTTGTTCAGACGCTCCAGCGGCCGCATGCCGTACTGCTTGACGCTCTCCTCCACCTCTCCTTTAGTCTCGTGGATATGGCAGTGCATCTGCAGCTCATGCTTCTCGGCCAGCTGGCGCAGCTTGATAAAAGTCTCGTCCGACACCGTGTAGGGCGCATGCGGCGCGCTGGTCCAGTCCAAGAGCTTCTCGCCCTTGAACTGCTGGTAGGCGGCCAGGCCCTTGGCGATGTAGTCGTCCGGGCCGGAGGCATAGCCGGTCGGGAAGTCGATCACATTGATGGACACGCCGGCGCGGATGCCCGAGTCGATGGCGGCGCGCGCCATCGCGGTCGGGAAGAAGTACATATCGTTCAGATAGGTCACGCCGCCGCGCAGGGCCTCGGCCGCCGACAGCAGCGAGCCCTGGTAGGTCCAGTCCTCGCTGACCCACTTCTTCTCCAGCGGCCAGATGTGGTTGTTGAGCCAGTCCATCAGGGCCAGGTCGTCGGCCACGCCGCGCAGCAGGGACATCGCCGAATGGGTGTGGCCGTTGATCAGGCCCGGGATCAGCACATGCTGTCCCAGCTCGACGCGCTCGGCATCCGGGTAGCGGGCCTCGGCCTGCTCCCAGGGCAGCACCGCGGCGATGCGCTCGCCTTCCATGACGACGGCATGGCGCGTCAGCACCTCGCTGCCAGGGGTCATGGTCAGCACCCATTGGGCTTTCAGAAGGGTTGTTGCGGTCATGGTGTCATTCCTTGGTTTCAAAGGCCTGGGCGAACAGGTCCAGCACGCCGGTCTCGTCGACCGCGATGCAGACCTGCTGGGGCGGGCAGGCACTCCAGGGCGTCTGGGCGCCGTCGGCGCCGCGGAAGTCCTGGATGGTCTGGCCGCGGGCAATGCCCTCGGTGACCACGCGCACCGGGCCGGCGCGCAGGGTGAAGAGCTCGGGCTGGATCAGGTAGGCGATGGCGCTGGTGTCGTGCGAGTAGATGCCGCCGATGCCGTCACGCTCATGATAGAAGTCCTGGTAATGGCGGGTCGCCTCCCAGAGGAAGTCCCCGACGCCGGCGCCCTTGCCGCGCAAGGCGTCCAGATACGCCTGCTTCATCACCACCTCCTGGGTCACGTCCAGGCCGACCAGCACCACCGGCCAGGCCGCGGTGAACACGATGTCGGCCGCCTCGGGGTCGTTGATGATGTTGGCCTCGGCCACCGGCGTGACATTGCCGCCATGGCCATGGGTGCCGAAGGCGCCGCCCATCACGACCACCTGCTTGACCTTGTGGGTGATCGAAGGGTCGTGGCGCAGCGCCAGCGCGAGGTTTGTCATCGGGCCGACGGCCAGCAGGGTGAGTTCGCCGGGCCGCTCGTTGACCATCTCGCAGATCAGCTCGTGCGCGGGCCGGGGGTCGGGTATTGCCGCCTCGGCCGGTGACGGGGCCGGCAGCCGCGCATACATGCCGCCCAGGCCGTCGTCGCCGTGCACGTGGGCCGGGAATTCCCGGTCCACCGGCGCCCGCAGCGGGCCGGCGGCACCGACGGCCACCGGGATGTCCCGGCCATAGAAGGACACGAGACCCAGGGCGTTGCGCGTGGTCGTGTCCACCGAGGCGTTGCCGAACACCGTGGTGACGGCGCGCAGGTCCACGGCCGGATGACGGGCCAGCAGATAGAGGGCCATGGCATCGTCGATGCCGGGATCGGTGTCGAAAATGACGGGAATGGGTTTGCTCGTGCTCATCATGGGTGCTGCTTGCTCAACTCTTCACGGCGCGGCATGGCCGATTGCACGCCGCTGCGGCTGACGGCGATGGCCGCCGCCGCCTGGCCCAGACGCACGGCATCGGCCGCGGCCATGCCCTCCGCCAGGCCGGTGGCCAGGCCGCCGACGAAGGTGTCGCCGGCGCCGACCGTGTCGACCGCCTTGACGGCCTGGGCCGGCAGCTGCGCCATGCCGGCGGCGCTGCACAGGAGCGCCCCCTGGGCGCCCAGGGTCACCAGCACCTGCTCCGGGCCACGCCGCAGCAGGGCCTCGGCGGCCAGGCGCGCCTGCGCCAAGCTGCCGCTGGGCAGGCCCGCCAGCTGGCCCGCCTCGGTCTCGTTGACGACCAGCCAGTTGCTCAGGGCCAGCAGCGCGTCGCTGACGGCCAGGGCCGGGGCGGCGTTCAGAATCGTCGTGACCCCGGCCGCTGCGGCCAGCTCGAAGGCCTGCAGGATGGCCGGCGCCGGCACTTCCAGCTGGGCCACCACGACCTTGGCCGACTGCAGCAGCGCGGCGCTGCGCTGCACGTCGGCGGCGCTCAGCTGGGCATTGCTGCCGGGCACGTAGACGATGGAGTTCTCGCCCCCCTCGGTGGCCACCATGATGACGGCGACGCCGGGCAGCGCCTGGGCATCGGCGACCACGCCGGCGCAGTCGACGCCCTCCTCGCCCAGTGCGGCCAGCAGCTCGCTGCCATGCTGGCGCGTGC
>Ga0255338_1003863_pt1 | contig 16898 bp, 13 predicted proteins | sample MeOH1_35cm_T4_19_FD_203715 | JGI IMG/M metagenome (GOLD analysis project Ga0255338, IMG submission 203715) | Sandy soil microbial communities from University of British Columbia, Vancouver, Canada - MeOH1_35cm_T4_195 | ecosystem: Engineered > Artificial ecosystem > Sand microcosm > Unclassified ...
CGCAGCACCGCAGGTGGGCGGGCAGGCCATCAGGCGCGTCAGCACGCCGTCCCACAGCATGGGCGAGGCCATCACCTCTTCGGTAGTCACCTCTTTGCGGAACAGCGCCAACGGGTTGTTGGCTGCATGGCGGCTGGCCTTGGCGCGGATGGCGGCAAAGGTTTCCAGCTTGGTGCCGTACTGCTGCATGTGGGCCAGGCCGGCGCCGCCGAAGTAGCGCAGCGCCAGCGGGATTTCGCCATGGCCGACCAGCACGTCGGTGGCTTCGTCGAAGCGGTCGAAGGGCGAAGGCCGGTCCTTGAAGACAGCACCCAGCGCGCCCGGGCTCATGTGCTCGAAGCCCAGCGCCAGCACGCAGTCGGCCGCGCCGCTGGACACCGCCTGCCGGGCCAGGAACAGCGCGGTGGATCCGGTAGAGCAGTTGTTGTTGACGTTGACGACCGGGATGCCGGTCATGCCCACCTCGTACAGCGCGCGCTGGCCGGCGGTGGAGTCGCCATAGACGTAGCCCACATAGGCTTGCTGCATGTGCTCGTAGCCGATGCCGGCATCGGCGAGTGCGGCTTGCGTGGCCTGCGCGGCCATTTGCGGGTAGGGCAGATTGGCGCCCGGTTTGGTGAAGGGGATCATGCCGACACCGGCAACAAGGACATCACGGCTCATGGAGGACTCCTGAAACAAGCCTCTAGCGTAAGCCATTTGCCACGGTTTTTCCGCGCAGTTGTTGCCTAGGTGACGCGCCAGTTCAGTCCCAGGTGAGGCGGCGCTGGCTCTCGAAGCGCCGCGGCTGGCCGGTGACGGGGTCGGTGAAGGCAATTGAGCGCGCCAGCAACTGCAGCGGCCGGCTGTAGTCTTCGTCGGTGTGGCCCGGCCCGTGCACCACCTCGGGGTAGAACAGGTCGCCGATGATGGGGCGGCCCAGCGCATGCATGTGCACGCGCAGCTGGTGGGTGCGGCCGGTCACGGGCGAGAGACGGTACAGGCCCAAATCGCCCTGCGCGCGCAGCAGTTCGAAGTGCGTCTCGCTGTTGGGCTCGCCCACTACTTCGCGCTGGCGGAAGAACTGTTCGTCGGGCTCGATGCGGCTCATGTGCACCTGGGGCAGCGGCAGATCCGGGCGCAGCGGCGCAATCGCTTCGTAGGTCTTCTCTACCACCTTGTCGCGAAACAGGGCCTGGTAGGCGCCGCGGTCTTGCGGGCGCACGCTGAACAGCACCAGGCCGGCGGTCTCGCGGTCGATGCGGTGGATCGGGCTTAAGTGTTCGATGCCGAGCTGGCGCTTCAGGCGCACCAGCAGCGTCTGCTGCACGAAGCGGCCGGTCGGTGTGACCGGCAGGAAGTGTGGCTTGTCGGCCACCAGCAGGTGTTCGTCCTGGTAGAGCACGCTGGCCTCGAACGGGATCAGCGGCTCGGCGCTCAGTTCGCGGTAGTAGTAGACGCGCGTCTGCGGTTGAAACGGGGCATCCGGTGGCAGTGGTCGGCCGTTCTCGTCGAGCACGCGACCCTGCGTCATGCGCTGCAGCCACTGGGCCTGCGACACGGCAGGCAGGCGCTGCGCCAGAAAGTCCGCCAGGAGCGGCCAGGGCCCGGCCGGCAGCGCAACGCAACTGGCGCTCACGCCCTCCAGCATGGGGGGCTTGTGCAGGTGTGGCGGGCGGCTCATGGTGCAAGTGCTGCGCTGGTGCGAGCGATCCCGCGTTTCAGGCGCGCATCAGATGCGCTGGAAGACTAAGTCCCATACGCCGTGGCCCAGGCGCAGGCCACGCTTTTCGAACTTGGTCAGCGGCCGATAGTCGGGCTTGGGCGCGTAGCCGTCGGCGCTGTTCTTCAGCAGCGGCTCGGCCTTCAGCACTTCCAGCATCTGCTGCGCGTAGGGTTCCCAGTCGGTGGCGCAATGCAGGTAGCCGCCGGGCTTCAGGCGCGCGGCCAGCTTGGCCACCAGCAGCGGCTGGATCAGGCGGCGCTTGTGGTGCTTGGTCTTGTGCCAGGGGTCGGGGAAGAAGATGTGGATGCCGTCCAGGCTTTGCAGCGGCAGCATGTGGTCGATGACTTCCACCGCGTCGTGCTGCAGGATGCGGATGTTGGTCAGACCCTGCTCGCCGATGCGCTTGAGCAGCGCGCCCACGCCGGGTTCGTGCACTTCGCAGCAGAGGAAATTGGTCGAAGGCATCAGCGCCGCGATGTGCGCCGTGGCGTCGCCCATGCCGAAGCCGATTTCCAGGATCAGCGGCTGGCTGGCGGCTTGCGTGCCGAAGGCGGCAGCTGCATCGAGCGGCGCCGGCGTGTAGGGCAGCACGAAGCGCGGGCCGAATTCCTCGAAGGCCTTGGCCTGGCCGGTGGTGGTGCGGCCGGCGCGCTTGACGAAGCTCTTGATGGTCTTGGGGAATTCCACGCCGGGCGGCGGCAGGCGGCGCCGGTCTTTGGGCGCGGCCTCAGCAGGGACTGCCGAATCTTGAGGGAGGGGAGTGGGGGGGGTGTCAGTCACCCCCTGATTTTACCGGCCGGCCCTCGGGTGGCGCTAACGGCGCCAGGCCGCCGCCCATTGCGCCGTGGCAGCCGTCAGCCAGTCGCTGACCGAGGCGGTCTGTACCTGCAGGCCGAGCAGTGCGGCCGCCGCGTTGAGCGCGGCCAACGGATTGTGTGTGTCCAGCGCCTGGGCACCGTTCTGTTTGCTCAGCTTTTCGCCATTGAGGCCGAGCACCAGCGGCGTGTGCAGGTAGGCCGGTGTGGGCAGTCCCAAGGCGCGCTGCAGCAGGATCTGGCGCGCCGTATTGTCGGCCAGGTCTTCGCCGCGCACGATGTGGGTGATGCCTTGCGCGCCATCGTCCACCACCACCGCCAACTGGTAGGCAAAAAGGCCGTCGGCACGCTTGAGCACGAAGTCGCCGACCTCCGCGTCTACATTCTGCGCCTGCGGTCCCAGGCGGCGGTCGTGCCAGCGGAGGGGGTGCGGTGCGCTTCGGTTTGCTCCTGAATTGATAGCTTTTGGTGCAATATCAGTAAGGGCGGAGGGTTGATTTTGTGCTGAGTCGATCGGGCTGTCGGTACGCAGGCGCCAGGCGCGCGCCGCTCGGCCGCGCAGGCCACTGCGGCAGGTGCCGGGATAGACCAGCTCGCCGTGGCGGGTCTTGGGGCGGCCGAGGCGCTCCAGTTCGAGTTCGATGTCGCGGCGGGTGCAGGCGCAGGGGTAGGCCAGCCCGCACGCCACCAGCGCATCGAGTGCCTGCTGGTACAGCGCGCTGCGCTGCGACTGGTACAGCGGGGGCTCATCCGGCCGCAGGCCGCAATCGGCCAGCTGTTGCAGGATCAGGCGGTCAGCGCCCGGTACGCAGCGCGGCAGGTCCACGTCTTCGATGCGCACCAGCCAGCGCCCGCCATGCGCACGGGCATCGAGCCAACTGGCCAGGGCCGCCACCAGCGAGCCGGCGTGCAGCGGGCCGGTGGGCGAGGGCGCGAATCGTCCGACGTAGGTCGCAGGCATTCAACAAGCGCGGATGTTTCGCCGCCGGGCCGCCCCAAGGCGAAACGCGGCCCCCGGCAAGCGAAGCGCAGACCAGGCTTGCGCAGGGGGCAGGAAGCACACGCAGCGAGCGACCGTGGGGGCCATCAAGCCACTTTCAGCGCCAGCTCCAGGCCGGAGAGGAATGCGTCCTCCACGCGGTGGCCCAGGCACCAGTCGCCGCAGACACCGATGCGTGCCTTGGCGTCCCACAGATGGCTGCTGCCCAGCGGCTTGGTGGTCTGGGCGTAGTGCCAGCGGTGCACGGTGGCAAACGTGGGTTCGGCACGGATGCCGGTGACTTCGGCAAAGGCCTTGAGCAGCTTGTCCTGCACGCGCAGCGGGTTGTCTTCCAAGTGCTCCTGCGACCAGGCCGGGCTGGCCTGCACGGTCCAGCGCTCCAAGGTTTCGCGTTTGGGCTTGCTCGATTCGCGCGCCACCCAGGCAATGCGGTGGTGCGTGCTGCGCGCCGCGTTCCATTGCGGCCCCAGCGACGACATGCCGGGCTGCATGGCCTGCGGGAAAGCCGCCAGCAGCGTCCAGCACGGTGCCACCTCGACCTTGTCGATGCGTTGAACCAGCTCCTTGGCCTGTTTCGATTTTTGCAGCAGCTCATGCGCCTGGGCCGCGGGGATGGCCAGCAAGACGGCATCGAAGCCGGAGTAGACCTGGCGCGCATCATTGGCGCCCTCGGTCTGCAGCTGCCAGCGCCTGGCGTTGAGGGCATCACGCTCGATGCGCATGACGCGGGTTTCCAGTTCCACCCGGCCGGCATCGAGCAGCGGCTGGGTCCAGCGTTTCACCAAGGCATTCATCCCTGGCGTTGGCACCCAGTGCGATTCGGGTGTGGGCGGGGCGGCGGCGACCACGCGGCCGAAAGGGTCGAGCACGCGCACGGCATTCGCGCTCCAGGGCCGGCACAGGCCGGGCACGGTCTCCAGCGCCTTGGCAAAGCGCGCGTCGCGTACTGTGAAGTACTGGGTACCGTGGTCGAAGCTGCCGAACTCGGTGTCGCGTGTGGCCATGCGGCCGCCCGGCCCGTGGCTTTTCTCGAACAGCGTCACCCGGTGGCCGGCCTGCACCAGGGTTCGGGCACATGCCACGCCCGCCATGCCGGCGCCGATGACGGCGAAGTGTTGCGATGTGCTCATGGATGGGATCTCCTGCAGTGGTGTGTTTCGACTTGCACTTACTTGCACTTTACACGCCCCGGTGCTGCTCCAGCAGCGCGGTGCGGGTGGCGGGGCTTTCCAGCTGCTTGAGCCACCACTGCAGCGCACGGCCCTGGCCCCGTACCGTGGCGCCGCGCCAGGCATAGCTGATGCGCACCACGCGCTGCGGCCGTTCGGTTTTCTTCACCACCAGGCGACCGGTCTCGACATAGCTACGGATCATGCAGGCCGGCAGAAAGCCGCCGCCCAGGCCGCGCAACTGGGCATCGAGCTTGGCCTGCATGTTGGCGACAGTGAAGACGTCCTGTCCGCCCAGCAGGCCGAAGGTGAGCCCGCTGCCGCGTTGCACCGAGTCGGCCACCGCGACCGCGCGGTGGTGCAGCAGCAGTGCGTCGGTCAGGGGCTCGGGGGCCGCCGCCAGCGGGTGGTGCGGCGCCACGGCGTAGACGAAGCTCATCAAGCCCAGCGGCTTGCCGTGGATGCCGGCGCTGGTGGTGGGCTCCAGCACCACGCCGATGGACAGGTCGGCCTGGCCGGCGGTGAGCGTTTCCAGCGTGCCCGACAACGTTTCCTCGCGCAGCTTCAGGCGCGTCGGTGCACCGAGCGTGAAGAAGCTCTCGCACAGCTCCATCATGGTGGACTTGGAGATGACGCTGTCCACCGCCAGGGTGAGCTGCGACTCCCAGCCGGTGGCCACGCGCTTGACGCGGTTGGCCACGGCGTCGATCTCACCCAGCAGGCGGCTGCCTTCGCGCAGCAGCTCGGTGCCGGCCGCAGTGAGCTTGGCCTGGCGCGAGCTGCGGTCGTATAACAGCACGTCGAGTGCGTCCTCGATCTGGCGCACGCGGTAGGTCAGGGCGCTGGGCACCACGCCGAGTTCGCGCGCGGCGGCGGCAAAGCTGCCGGCGCTCTCGATCGCCTGCAGCATGGCGAGCGCGTCCGGCGTCAGGACATCACGGGCGGTTTGCATGGTGGCGTGCTTTCAATTCAAATAATTTGAATCATGCCATCAAATGCCATGCATCGCAAAATTGCCGGCACAGCCTAAAGTTCATCTCATCGCAGACAGACATCTGCCAACCCCAAGGAGTACTTGCCATGCTGACCCTTCGCAAATCGCAGGACCGCGGCTACGCCGATCACGGCTGGCTCAAGTCCTTCCACAGCTTTTCCTTTGCCGGTTATTACGACCCGCAATTCATGGGCTGGGGCAACCTGCGCGTCATCAACGAAGACCGCATTGCCCCGGGCACCGGCTTCGGCACCCATGGCCACCGCGACATGGAAATCATCAGCTACGTGCTGTCGGGCGAACTGGCGCACAAGGACAACATGGGCAACGGCCGCGCCATTCCGCCGGGCGACGTGCAGCGCATGAGCGCCGGCAACGGCGTGCTGCACAGCGAGTTCAACCACGCGCCGAAGGACACCACCCATTTCTTCCAGATCTGGATCGAACCGAACGTGACCGGCATCCCGGCCAGCTATGAGCAGAAGACCTTTGCTACGCCCGAGAAGCGTGGCACCCTGCGCCTGGTGGCCTCACCGGACGGCGCACAGGGCTCGGTGACCATCCACGCCGATGCCCGGTTGTACGCCGGTCTGTTCGACGGCCAGGAGACGGCAACGCTGCCATTGGTGCCCTCGCGCAAGAGCTATGTGCACCTGGTGCGCGGCGAACTGGAGGTCAACGGCCAGCGCTTGAGCGGCGGCGACGCCGCCATGCTGTCCGATGAAGGCCGGCTTGAACTGAAAGCCGGCAAGGATGCCGAAGTGCTGGTGTTCGATCTGTCGGCCTGAGTTTTTTTGTTCCATTCACCCAAGGAGTTCATCATGTTTGCAAACCTACAAAACCCCCTGTCTCTCGCCGGCCGCCTGCTGCTGGCGGCTTTGTTCCTGCCGGCCGGCATCGGCAAGATCACCGGCTTTGCCGGCACCGTCGGCTACATCTCCTCGGTCGGCATGCCGCTGCCCACGGTGGCGGCCATGGTTGCTCTCCTGGTGGAAGTTGGCGGTAGCCTGGCACTGATTGCCGGTTTCGGCACACGCCTGGCGGCGCTCGTCCTGGCGTTGTTCACCCTGGTGGCCAGTTTCTTCTTCCACGCCTACTGGGGCGTGCCGGCTGATCAGGCCTTTGTGCAGCAACTGCTGTTCTTCAAGAACATCGGTGTGGTCGGCGGTCTGCTCGTGCTGGCCGCGCACGGTGCTGGTGCCTGGAGCCTGGACGCCAAGCGTCAGGCCTGAGCCGACAGTTCCCCAGCCCCTTTTCTGAGATTCAAGAAACCCTGGCGCGGGCCGGGGTGGGGCTGGTTTTTCGCAGGTTTTTCATCCACTATTTTTTAACTGGAGTTATGTCATGACAAAAGTCGCCGTTGTTTTTCATTCGGGTTATGGTCACACGCAGCGCCTGGCACAAGCCGTGGCCGAAGGTGCCGGGGCCGAACTGGTCGCCATCGATGCCGAGGGCAACCTGCCTGAAGGCGGCTGGGAGATCTTGAATGCCGCAGATGCCATCATCCTGGGCAGCCCGACCTACATGGGCAATGTGAGCTGGCAGTTCAAGAAGTTTGCCGACGCCTCCAGCAAGGCATGGTTCACCCGCGCCTGGCAGGACAAGGTCTTCGGCGGCTTCACCAACAGCGCCAGCCTGAACGGCGACAAGGGCACGACCCTGCTGTACCTGGCAACCCTGGCGGCACAGCACGGCGGTGTGTGGGTCAGCCTGGGCCTGCTGCCGTCCAATGCCAAGGCGTCGGGCCGCAACGACGTCAACAACCTGGGCGGCTCGGTCGGTCTGCTGGGCCATACTCCGTCGGATGCCGCACCGGCTGAGATGATCGACGGTGACTTCGAAACCGCACGCTTGTACGGCAAGCGCGTGGCCGACGTCGCTGCCAAATTGCGCGGCTGATACAGTCCGGCTCCAGGAGGGCCGTTGCCATGAATTCCTCACTGCAGATGCTCTCGGGCCATCAGAAGGATCTGGGCGGCGGCTTTCTGGTGCGGCGCCTGCTGCCGGCGGCGGCCCGCCGCTCGGTCGGGCCCTTCATCTTCTTCGACCATTTCGGTCCGGCGCTCGAAGCACCGGGCGTCAACCACGACGTGCGGCCACACCCGCACATCGGCCTGGCCACCGTCACTTATCTCTTCGAAGGTGCCATGCTGCACCGTGACAGCATCGGCTCGCTGCAGCTGATCGAACCCGGCGCCATCAACTGGATGACGGCCGGGCGCGGTATCGTGCATTCCGAACGGCGCCCCGAGTCGCTGCGCGACACGTCTTATGTCAACCACGGCTTGCAGTTGTGGGTGGCCCTGCCGTGCGAGTTCGAGGAGGCGGAACCTTCTTTCGAACACACGCCGGCCGCGGCCATTCCCGAACTGCAGGTGGGCGATGCCACGGTGCGCGTGCTGGTGGGTGAGGCTTTCGGTCAACGCTCGCCGGTGCACACCCTGGCGCCCACGCTCTACCTCGATATCCAGTTGCCTGCCGGCGGCCGGATCGAGCTGCCGCCGCTGGCGGCCGAGATGGCGGTCTATGCCGTGCAGGGTGCGCTGCTGATCGACGACCAGCCGGTGCCGCAGCAGCAGATGGCGGTGCTGGGCGCGCAGGCCGTGCGCTTGTCGGCCCATGAGGCCACGCGGCTGGTGGTGGTCGGCGGTGCGCCGCTCGATGGGCCGCGCCACATGTGGTGGAACTTCGTCTCCTCCCGCCGCGAGCGCATCGCGCAGGCGGCGGACGACTGGCAGGCCCAGCGCATCGGGCAGGTGGCGGGCGAAACCGAGTTCATCCCGTTGCCCGAGACGCGGTTTCTGACCTGAATGCTGGGTTGAGCGCAGGGGCACAGAGCGTGCCCCTGGCCGAGGTTCAGGATTTCAGATGGAAGACGCTGACCATCTCGTTGAGACGGCCGGCCTGATCGCGCATGCTGGAAGCCGCGGCGGCGGATTCTTCCACCAGTGCCGAGTTCTGCTGCGTCATCTGGTCCAGCCCGGTGATGGAGTCGTTGACCTTGGCAATGCCCGAAGCCTGTTCCACGGTGGCGGCACTGATCTCGCCGATCAGGTCGGTCACACGCTTCACCTGAGCCACGATCTCGTCCATGGTGCTGCCGGCGTCGCCCACCAGGCGTGAGCCGTTGTCGACCTGGGCCACGCTGTCGGAGATCAGGGCCTTGATTTCCTTGGCGGCTTCTGCGCTGCGGCCGGCCAGGCTGCGCACTTCGCCCGCCACCACGGCAAAGCCGCGGCCCTGTTCGCCGGCGCGTGCCGCTTCCACGGCGGCATTGAGGGCCAGGATGTTGGTCTGGAAGGCGATGCCGTCGATCACGCTGATGATGTCGTTGATCTTCTGCGAGGCCTGCTGGATGCCGGCCATGGTGTTGACCACTTCGCCCACCGCATGGCCGCCGCGTGCAGCCACGTCGGAAGCGGTGGCCGCCAGTTGCGACGCCTGGCGTGCGTTGTCGGCGCTGTGCTGCACGGTATGGGTCAGGCTGGCCATGGCGGAGGCGGTCTGTTCCAGCGAGCCGGCCTGGGTCTCGGTGCGAGCGCTCAGGTCGGCATTGCCCTGGGCGATTTCGGTCGAGGCGGTAGCGATCGATTCGGCCGCGTGCTTGACGTTGCCGATGATGCCCATGAGCGAACGGTCGGCCTGGCGTAGGTCCTGCATCAGGTCGGCGAACTCGTCGCGTGTGGCCGGTTCCGGCACGGTGCCAAGTTCGCCGGCGGCAATGGCGCGGCCGGCCTGCTTGGCCACCTGCATGGCGCCCGAGATGCCGAGGTACATGCCCATGTAGAGGTAGATGGACAGCAGGATGCCGGCGCCCAGTACGAGGGCCAGCACATTGCGCTTGGTCGCCGCGGCGCTGGCGCGCTGGACGAGCAGTTCGTCCATCACTTTGCGGTTCTGCTCTACCAGCGCCCAGGCGGCATCGATGGTGGGCTGGGCCGCCTGGCCGACCTGCTGCTGGGTGACCGTGACGCTGTCTTGCGTGGTGAAGTTCTTGCGGGTGAAGGCGATGAATTCCTTGGAGCTGTTCTTCAGGTCGGTGAAGTTCTTGCTCAGCTTCTGCTCGACCTCCGGGTTGGCCTTCATGGCCTGCGACAGCATGTTCTCGACGGTGCCGAAGGTGTCGCTCAGGCGCGCCTCGGTGACTTCATAGAACACCTTGTCGCTGGGCTTGATTTCGCTGCGCGAGACATTGAGCGTGGCATAGGCGGCCATGCGCACGGCGATACCGGCCGTGCTGGGGGTGTTGTTGGCCAGCGGGTAGCCGAGGTAGAACAGGTCCAGATCCGGGTCCAGCGCCATGCGCGACTTGTTGCCCATGTCGCGCATGAAGGCGTACAGGCGGCCGTATTCCGGCGCATGGGCGGCAAAGGCCTTTTGCGGGAAGTCGGCGTCCACCGGCAGGGCTTCCACCTTCTTCTGCAGTTCCACCCAACCGTCGCGCAGGCCCTTGGTTTCCTTGTCCATGTCAAACCAGGGCGAGGCGGCTTTGACGCCGTCTTCGATGCGCTTGAGCACCGCTTCCACGGCGGAGGCATTCTGCTTGAAGCGCTGGCGCACAGCTTCGTCGCCGGGCGCGGTCGTGATGGTGATGCGGCGGCTTTCAATCAGCACCTTGTTCCATTCCACCAGCTGGGTCATCAGGTCGACGGCAGCACGCTCCGAGGCGATGGTGCTGACCCGGTGTTGCTGCGAAGCCAGCTCGGACACGCCCATGTAGAGCAGCAGGGCCAGGGCCACCAGGCCGGAGAGGGCAAACTTGAGGCTGAAACGCAGCTTGGCCATCAGGGCTGTGGCAGGGCCGAAAAAACGGGTCATGCTTGAGATCTCCGGGGTCAGATGATTGATATTTATGCTTATCTCTACCAATTCGGCTAATTTGGCTGCAGCTTGAGGGTGGACAGGGAAATTTAGCGGCTCAGGCGCGGTTGCCCAAGCCTTCGCCAGGGCGTGAACACGAATGGGGCGCCACCCACTGGGCGGCGGTATGACCGCGGGAGTATCAGCCTTGCAGCGCGGCCAGATCGGCGTCCACGCCCCGGCGTTCGTCGAACACGAAGCAGTTGCCGTGGTAATGGGCGCCGCCGGTTTCCTCGAAGTACTTGAGGATGCCGCCTTCGAGCTGGTAGACGTGGTCCAGCCCGGCTTCGCGCATGAAGATGGCCGCTTTCTCACAGCGGATGCCGCCGGTGCAAAAACTCACCACCGTCTTGCCCTGCAGTTCGGCCTGGTGCTCCAGCACCGCTTGCGGGAACTCGGAGAACTTGCTGATACGCCAGTCGATGGCGTTGTCAAATGTGCCCTGGTCGACCTCGAAGTCGTTGCGCGTGTCCAGCGTCACCACCGGGCGGCCTTCGTCGTCATGGCCCTGGTCGAGCCAGCGCCTCACGGTGGCCGCAGGCACCGCCGGCGCGCGACCTTCGGCCGGGCGGATGGTGGGGTGGTTCATGCGGATGATCTCGGGCTTGACCTTGACCAGCATTTTCTTGAAAGGCTGATGGGCCGACCAGCTTTCCTTCGGCACGATGTCGGCAAAGCGTGCATCGGCGTGCAGTTGCGCCACAAAGCTGCGCACCGCCTCGCTCGGGCCGGCCAGAAACAGGTTGATGCCTTCCTCGGCCAGCAGCACCGTGCCTTTGAGGCCCAGGGCCTGCGCGCGCTCCAGCAGTTGCTCGCGCAGTTGGGCTGCATCGGGCAGCGGGACGAATTTGTAGGCGGAAATGTTGAGGATGGCGTTCACTGTCTGATTTTAAAAGACATGTTCTTTTTACTTTTCTCAAGGGTTTGCGCTTTTTTCTGTTGGGGCTTTCCCCCCCCTATCCCCCCCCCTTTCCACCCCCGCCGGGGCGGAAAGGGGGAGCCCCATTTGGCTTCTGTTCTCCGATCAGGCTTCTACGGCGGCAAGGCCACAACGGTGTGCACAAGCGTCATGGAGACGGTGGAGCCGTAGAAGTCTGATCGACGCAAAGTAACCAAATGATGCTCCCCTCTTCCGCCCGGCGGGGCGGGAGAGGGGCGGGGGGGAGTGAGTGGGGGAAAAAACACCCTGAGAAAAAAATAATCGTTCGAGTTGCCTAAAAATAAGGCAATCAGGAAAAGCCGGTTTCCTACAATGACACCATGTTTGCCCACCTGCGTCTCCATACCGAGTTTTCCGTCGTCGATGGCACCAACCGCATCGACGACATCATCAAGGCCGCGGTGGCCGATGGCCAGCCGGCGCTGGCGATCACCGACCTGAACAACCTGTTCGGCGCCATCAAGTTCTACAAGGGGGGACGGAGCAAGGGGCTCAAGCCGATCATCGGCGTGGAGATCATGCTCGAAGGGCTGGGGCTGGACCCGACGGCGACCTCCCGCATGCTGCTGCTGGTGCAGAACAAGCAGGGTTACCTCAACCTGTCCGAAATCCTGGCGCGCGCCTGGACGCAGAACGTGGTCAAGGCGCAGGCGGTGGTCAAGCTGGCCTGGCTGAAGGAATTGAACGAAGGCCTGATCGCGCTGTCGGGTGCGCAGGCCGGTGTGGTCGGGCAGGCGCTGGTGCAGGGCGACACGGCGCGCGCGCACGAGTTGGCGCTGCAGCTGGGCTCCATCTTCCCGCACCGTTTCTACCTGGAGCTGCAACGCGCCGGCCGTCCTGATGACGAGCCCCATGTGGCCGCGGCCGTGCAGCTGGCCGCCACCATGAAGCTGCCGGTGGTGGCCACGCACCCGGTGCAGTTCGCGGCCGAAGACGATTACGAGGCGCACGAGGCTCGCGTCTGCATTTCCGAAGGCGAGATCCTCGGCAACCCGCGCCGCGTGCGCAAGTTCACGCGCGAGCAGTATTTCAAGAACGCGGCGCAGATGGAGGCGCTGTTCGCCGACCTGCCCAGCGCCGTGGCCAACACGCTGGAGATTGCCAAACGCTGCAACCTGACGCTGGTGCTGGGCAAGCCGCAGCTGCCCAACTTCCCGATCCCTGGTGGCCTGAGCATCGAGGAATATTTCCGCAAGGTCTCGCTCGAAGGGCTGGAGGAGCGGCTGGCGCACCTGTATCCCGATGCCGCCGTGCGCGACGCCCAGCGCCCGCGCTACCTGGAGCGGCTGGAGTTCGAGATCGGCACCATCCTGAAGATGGGCTTCCCGGGCTACTTCCTGATCGTGGGCGATTTCATCCAGTGGGCCAAGACCCACGGCTGCCCGGTCGGGCCGGGCCGCGGTTCCGGCGCCGGCTCGCTGGTGGCCTATGCGCTGAAGATCACCGACCTCGACCCGCTGCAGTACAACCTGCTGTTCGAACGCTTCCTGAACCCGGAACGCGTCTCGATGCCTGACTTCGACATCGACTTCTGCCAGGCCAACCGCGATCGCGTGATCGACTACGTGAAGGACAAGTACGGCAAGGACGCGGTGAGCCAGATCGCCACCTACGGCACCATGGCGGCGCGCGCCGCCATCCGCGACGTCGGCCGCGTGCTCGACATGAGTTACACCTTCTGCGACGGCATCAGCAAGCTCATTCCCAACAAGCCGGGCCAGCAGATCACCATTGCCGGCGCCATCGAGGCCGAACCGATCCTGGCCGAGCGGCTGGAGAAGGAAGACGAGGTCAAAACCCTGATCGCGCTGGCGCAAAAGCTCGAAGGGCTGACGCGCAACGTCGGCATGCACGCCGGCGGCGTGCTGATTGCGCCGGGCAAGCTCACCGACTTCTGCCCGCTCTACCAGCAGCCCGGCAGCGACTCGGCGGTGAGCCAGTACGACAAGAACGACGTGGAGGCGGTGGGCCTGGTGAAGTTCGACTTCTTGGGCCTGGCCACGCTGACCATCCTGGAGATCGCGCGCGAGTTCATCATGGCGCGCCACAAGGGCCAGGAGAACTTCGCCTTCGAGAACATCCCGCTGGACGACAAGCCGACCTACCGGCTGTTCCAGGAAGGCAAGACCGAGGCCGTGTTCCAGTTTGAAAGCCGCGGCATGCAGGGCATGCTGCGCGACGCCAAACCGACGCGCCTGGAAGACCTGATTGCGCTGAACGCCCTGTACCGTCCGGGCCCGATGGACCTGATCCCAAGTTTCGTTGCACGTAAACATGGGAGAGAAGAAGTTGAGTACCCGCACCCGATGGTGGCCGAGATGCTCTCCGAGACCTACGGCATCATGGTCTACCAGGAGCAGGTGATGCAGACCGCGCAGATTCTGGGCGGCTACACGCTCGGCGGCGCCGACATGCTGCGCCGTGCCATGGGCAAGAAGGACGCGGACGAGATGGCCCGGCATCGCCAGATCTTCCGCGACGGTGCGGCCAAGAACAACATCAGCGAGCAGAAGGCGGACGAGATCTTCGACTTGATGGAGAAGTTCGCCGGCTACGGCTTCAACAAGTCGCACGCCGCCGCCTACTCGCTGCTGGCCTATCACACCGGCTGGCTCAAGGTGCACTACACGGCCGAGTTCTTCTGCGCCAACATGACGGTGGAAATGGACGACACCGACAAGCTGAAGGTGCTGTTCGAGGACGCGCTCAAGATGGGCATGAGCTTCGAGCCGCCGGACGTGAACCGCGGCAACTACCGTTTCGAGCCGATCTCCGACAAGGTCATCCGCTACGGCCTGGGCGCCGTCAAGGGCACCGGCCAGCAGGCCATCGAGGCGATCGTGAAAGCCCGCGAAGAGGGCGGCCCGTTCACCAGCCTGTACGACTTCTGCGTGCGGGTCGACCGTTCGCGCCTGAACAAGCGCACCATCGAGGCGCTGATCAAGGCCGGCGCCTTCGACGCGCTGCAGCTCAACCGCGCCTCGCTCATCGCCTCGATCGACCGCGCCTTCGACTTTGCCAACGCCACCGCCGCCAATGCCAACCAGGGCGGCCTGTTCGACATGATGGGCGACGACAGCCACGGCTCCAGCACGCAGGAGCCCGAGCTGGTGGAGGCCATGCCCTGGGGTGTGAAGGAACGCCTGACTAACGAGAAGACCGCGGTCGGTTTCTACCTCTCGGGCCACCTGTTCGACGAGGTGACGCTGGAAGTGCGCCGTTTCGTCAAGCGCGCGCTGGACGACCTGATCGACACGCGCGAGCCGCAACTGCTGGCCGGCATCATCAGTGATTTCCGCGTCATCAACGGCCAGCGCGGCAAGCTCGGCCTGTTCAAGCTCGACGACAAGAGCGCCGTGATCGACGCCCGCGTCGACGAGGCGCTGATGAACGCCAACAAGCACCTGTTCAAGGAAGACGAACTCGTCATCGTCATGGGCAAGGTGCAGCCGGACCGCTTCTCCGGCGGCCTGCAGCTCACCGTCAACCAGGTGTGGGACCTGGCGGCGGCGCGCTGCCGCTTCGGCAAGTACCTGCGCGTGGCGGTCAACGGCCGCGCGCCCGACATCCAGCGCCTGGTGGCCGACTTCCCGCCGCGGCGCGAGATGACGGAGCAGGGCGAACTGCAGCGCGGCCTGGGCGTGCGGCTTTCACTGCGGCGTGAAGGGCCGGGTGTTGCTGCCGCGGCGGAGCTGCAGCTGGGGGAGGATGCCAAGTTCTTTCCCACCGATGCGGCGCTGGCGGGGTGGATGGCGCAGGCGGATCAGGGGAAAGCTTTGATTGTTTATGAATGAAATGGGGCTCTAGGCCTTGTCATTCATGTGCGTGTAGCTATTGAATTTATACATTTTGGTTTCTTGGATGCCCTTGGCAGGGCTGGCGTGTCGGGATGTGCGCCCGACAGCGCAGTAACTTTCTTTTGCTTCGCCAAAAGAAAGTCACCAAAGAAAAGGCGAGCCGGATTCGTCGGCCCTTCGGGCACGCTGCGTTGCTCGGCCTGAGTGGGTGCGCGCAAACTCGGCTGCGCCTCAAACATGCGCGCTCCTTGATCCGCTCAGCCCTGCGCTACTCGTCTCCTCATAACGGCGGAGAGAGTCTCACTCGCTAATTTCAATTACCCCTGCCGCTCGGAGAAGAGCCAAAGACTCATCAACTGCGCGTATATCGAATTCGGTGGGGTTGATAGCATGGAGGTCCGAGTAGTGCGTGGACTGATGCTCTGCGAAGTTGAGCAATAGCAGTGTATGCAATGCAAAGAGCTGACGTGTTGTGTTCGGAATATGCTGCGGTGAGAGCAAAAATATCTCGGCAGGGCCGGGGGCATCTGGAACTTCGCCGCGATATGCGGTGAGTAGACGAAGGGTTGGTGTGTCTGAGAAATGCGCGGCTTTACTTAGATCGCCATATATAGTCCTCGGAACACTTGGTACGTGACGAATATGAGGTGTTTTTCCGTCTTTGCGCTTACCAAGACGAATCTCTTCAAGCGCCGCAATTGCTTCTAGCTCTTGCCTTACGAGAGCAGCGGCTTGGGCGCAATAGCCGCTCAAAATTGCGTGTTCCACCAAGGTCAGGCCGACTATGTAGCCAGAGAGAATCGCGTCTCTCTGAGATAGTTTGGGATCAACGATCGGGGCAAATTTACCTTCTGTTCGTGAGGCTAGGGATGCGACGACCTCAAGGGTCTTGGTGTATGCGTCGCTGATTGCGCCAAGCTCGTTTATGGCCATATTGGCGGATATGTCGCACATCTTTTGATGCGCATTCCACATCAGCGAGGCATGTTCACCGAAACGAAAGAAGGGTGGATGTGGCATGTGATGACTCTAACGATAGTTGGTTCGCAATATTCTGACGCGCCATGGTGCGTCCTCGTTGCTTTCGGTATTCGGTTTTTCTCGCCGTTATGAGGAGGCGAGTAGCGCAAGGGCGAGCGGATCAAGAAGCGCAGATGTTTGAGCCCGCAGGGCGAGTTTCTGCGCCTCCCGCTTGACCCGAGCAACGCAGCGTGCCCGGAGCGCAGCGTAGGGCCGACGAATCCGGCTCGCCTTTCTTTTGGGTACTTTGCTTTGGCGAAGCAAAGAAAAGTACCTCGCCCGCCGGGGCGAGACCCGGCACAGCGGCCGGTCAGGCCCTAACCTGACAGAAGATAATTCACCTCTATGAATCTCCGTCGCCAATGCCAACAGCTGCTCGCCATCACCGACCCGGTGGAAAAGGCGCGCGCAGTCACGGCGCTGGACCGCAATGGCCCGATCGACACCGAGGAACAGATCGAAGCCGTTGACGGCATCCCGGGCCATGGCGAGCGGCCGCCGCTGGTGCCGCACACCAGCATCAAGACGGGTTCGCTGGCCACGCCGCGCGGCCATGCGGCTCTGGTGCATTCCATCGTGCACATCGAGAAGAACGCCA
>Ga0255338_1003864_pt1 | contig 16897 bp, 18 predicted proteins | sample MeOH1_35cm_T4_19_FD_203715 | JGI IMG/M metagenome (GOLD analysis project Ga0255338, IMG submission 203715) | Sandy soil microbial communities from University of British Columbia, Vancouver, Canada - MeOH1_35cm_T4_195 | ecosystem: Engineered > Artificial ecosystem > Sand microcosm > Unclassified ...
TGGCGGCTCAGGTGGTGGTGGCGGAGGCGCCGGCGGCGGGTTCTAGCGGCGTCGTCGCGGGCGTCGCGACCGAGCGCTGCGCGCTCCGGCTGCGCGGTTCCGAGGACGCGCCTTCCGTGCGGCCCTACTCGTTTAGAAGCCCCGCCTGCTGCTAGGGAGCCGGTCGCTCGGAGCCGCTTGTCATTTGGAAGTCCCGCCTGCTAGGCGACACACAGAAGTGCCTCGGCCGACCGTCGGATCGAAAACGCGTCGTCCTGGTAGCAGGCCTGGCTTCCAAACCGGAAGGAGCGCAGCCGCAGCGGCGGCATCGATGGGCGGCGTGACGACCCGCCACCTGTGGGGCGACGTGCGCGTTCATTGGCCCGGCCTCTGTCCGAATGATTGGCTGCGGGCGAACCACGCGAGAACGTGAAGCTGATGCAGCTCGACCCCTCTGTCTCGCCCCGATGCCGTTCGCAGCCGCCTGATCGTGGCGCCGTCCTCTCGGTCTCGACCGCTACACTGCGTCCATGGGTGCCGTTGACACGATGGAAGTCTTCTTCGAGCTGTTGAATGCCGGCGACCGGGAGGCGGCGGTCGCGCTGATGTCCGACACGACCGAGATGCGGGTCCACGTCGGCGACAGCGTGCAGACGCTGCGCGGCGTCGAGCGCGTCGGGGGCTGGTTCCTGAGGGGGGACAGGGGCCTCAAGATGATCCCGGGCGACGTCCGCGACCTCGGGAACACGTACGAGACGGACCTGCTCGTCGTCCGGCCGGGTGCACCGTCGCAGCACCTCGACGCGACGTTCCGCGTCGAGGCCGGCAAGATCACCTCGATCAACCTCGCGCCCCGCTAACGCCCACGCGCGCCGCTCGCGGCGTCACTCTCCCGAGGTCCCGTCCTTGCCCCTGGTTCTCGTCGCCCTGGGCGGTGCGGCCGGCGCTGCCGCCCGCTACGTGGTCGACTCGACGATCGCCCAGCGCGCCGCCGGCGCCTTCCCGTGGGGGACGCTCGTCGTCAACCTGTCGGGATCACTGGTGCTCGGGATCCTGTTTGCACTGGCGATCGAGCGGAAGATCCTGCCGGCGGCGGTCCGAGGGCCGCTGATGATCGGGTTCCTCGGCGCCTACACGACGTTCTCGACACTGATGCTCGACAGCTGGCGGCTCGTGGAGGAGGGTGCCGTGGGGCTCGCGGCCGCCAACGTTCTCGGGTCGTCGCTGTTGGGAGTCGCTGCCGTGTTCCTCGGCCTCACGATGGGAAGGCTGGCCGGCTGATCGCCCGCCGGGCGGCTCACGACCTCGGTCCGGCAGCGTGACTGGTGGGCAGCGGCATCGCCCTCAAGGCCGCCGAATCCCGCCGCGCGCAATCCTTGCGAGACGGCACGGGACTGGCCGGCACGATGACGGGATCTGGCGCCGTGGGCGACGGCGCTGACGGCGGAATTGGTGCCTGGGAGGCACGGCTGCCCCGCCACCGCGCACCAAGCGGCCCCCACCCCTCCATGTTGCTGCCCAGCAGGCACACCATCTCAGAGCGGGGGAACACCGCCCGCGTCAGCCTTCTACGGAGCCACCTACGGAGCCGCTGACGGCTCCGCCGATCCGCCGACCTCTTCCGGCAGGGGCGCCGGGATGATCAGCGTGTCGCCGATCTGGAGTGCGTCGGGGTTCGAGATCGTGTCCTTGTTCGCGGCGATCAGCTGATCGAGCGGCACGTTGAACCGGTTGGCGATCTTCGAGAGCGTGTCGCCCGACTTCACGACGTAGGTCTGGGGCGTCGGGGCAGGCGGAGCCGTCGGCTCGAGCGAGATCGACGGCGCGGCGGCGGTCGGGGCAGGTGTCGTGCCGCCACCACCACCACCGGACTGTCCCGGCTTGTTCCCGACACCGAGCAGCTGCGGCAGGAAGAACAGGCCGATCGCTACGACGACGAGTGCGATCGCCATGACGCCGACCCGAGGCAGCGGGGGCAATCCGACCCGCGTGCGGAGTGTTGGGTACGCCTCGGCGCGGCGCGGTCGTTCCCACGACGGACCGGCCATCTCGGCACTCTGCCCCCGTCGCGTGTCGCCGACACGCGGCCGGCGGTCCCGGCCGAGCCCCGACCCCGCCGCCCAGCCGGCTCCAGCACCCGCCGCCCGCGGACCGCCGCGTCGCTCAGCCTCGTGGTCGTCGTAGTCGTCATCCTCGTCGACCTCATCGACGTCGTCGTCGAGGTCCTCGAAGTCGTCGGATCGATCGTTCGCCACCCGCGTGTCACCCGGCCGGCCGCCGTACGCCTGGCGCGGGCCCGCGCCGTACGTCGCCGCGGCGCCTGCCCCGGCAGCCGCCGCACCTGCCGCCGCACCTGCCGCCGCCCGTTCGACTGGCTCCTCGGCGGCCCGCTCGTCCACCTCGCGCTCACGGCTCGCTGCGGCGCTGGCGATCCGATCGGCCGGGCTGCCGACGAGCCCGCCGCCCGGCGCCGAACGGCCGGCCAGGAACCCGGGCGTGGCAGCCTCGCCGGCCGCATCGGGCGGCGCCGCGCCATCGTCCCGAGCTTCCTCACCACCCGCAGCCGCGGCCTCCACTCCGCCCAGCCAGGGCGGCGGCGCCGACCAGTCGCGTGGCGGGTTGCGTCGGGGCGCCTCGTCCTCGGGGGGCGGCGGGACCGCTCCGGCCCGGGAATGGGCTGCCTCGCGGCGCGCCCAATCCTGAAAGGTCGGGCAGACCGGGAAGGCGCTCGACAGGCAATACGCCTCCTGGTGGGCCAGGGCGCGCGGTGCCGGTCGTACCTCGGCGTAGCAGCGGTGACGGTGGTCGGGGCTGGAGGCTCGCTCGTCGCGATCGTCTTCGAACGCGACGAAAGGGCAGGCCGGAGCACCGTCGACGATGGGCAGCCCGCGATCGCTCATCGCGGCGGATCATACCCGGCCGAACAGGGCCGGAACCGGTCGGTCGTGTCGACCGTCTGCGTCGCGTGCGCATCAACCAGACTCGATCGCGTCACCGGGGACGTGGCGTCGCGCTCCTCGCGACATCGATCGCTCTCTCGATCTCGGTCGGCGCCTGCGCGTTCGTTCCCGCGGCCGCCAGCCAACCAGCACCGCCTCGCCCGACCTGCGGCGGGCTGAAGATCCTCATCGAGGATGCCCTCCCCTGCGACCAGCTCGTCCAGATCGCGCTCGGCGCGCTTGCCCAGCGCGCGCCCGACCAGCTCGCGCGCGGCGTCACCGGGATCACGGTCGAGCTGGCGAGCTGCCCGCGCGATGAGGTGCCACCGCAGATCCGGTGCGGGACCGAGACGTTCGCCCAGCTCGTCAGCGTCGAGTTCGCGCCCGCCCAGCCCGGCGGTCCGATCGAGCCGTCACTGACGGTCGCCATTGCGCCAGGTAGCGGGGTCGTCCTCGGAATCTCGAACCCGCTGATCCGCTGACGCCCGGCAACGACCCCGAAATTCGCCCGTTCGCCGCCCTCAGCACCGGCCACCGGGAGGCGTTTGACAGGTTTCGCCCGGCCTCTGAGACTTCCTTTACCCAGTCGCGCCCGCCAGGATCCCGGCGGCACGCCATGGACTTCTTGGTGCCCAGAGGAGACCGATGTCACGACTGACCCGCTGGCTGGAGCCGAAGACGATCGCCCGCGCGCATTGCGACCTGCCGTGCGGCATCTACGACCCTGAGCAGGCCCGGATCGAAGCCGAGAGCTGCTACAAGATCATCGAGAAGATGGGATCGAACAACGATCCCGCCTTCCGGACCCGCGCAATCCACATCAAGGAGGAGCGCGCCGACCTCGTCAAGCACCACCTCGACGTCCTGTGGCACGACTACTTCAAGCCGGAGCACCTCGAGAAGGTCCCGAACCTCCACGAGCTGTTCTGGAACGCCACGAAGCAGGTTTCGAAGGTGAAGGCGTCGACCGACGTCGCGGATGCGCAGACGCTCCTCGACATGATCAACGAGATCGACAACGCCTGGAAGATCACCGGCGGCGAGGAGAAGACCCGGGTCGCGGGTCGGCCCTCCTGACCACCGAACCGCCGAGCCGCGGCGCGGATCCCGCGTCGCCGCTCGAGCCACCGACCGAGGGCGGCCGACGGCCGCCCTCGAATCGTGTCCGGCGCCAGTGGCGCGATGCGCTCGCCCGGGCTCGCGGGCCGTGGCGGGTTGCCGTCGTCGAGGCCTCGATGCTCCCCGCGATCGCACCCGGCGACTGGCTCGTCGCGGACCCGACCGTCCGCTCGTGGCCGCGACGCGGGGCGGTCGTCCTGTTCCACGAGCCCGACACGGACGAGCTCGCGGTCAAGCGGGTTGCGGCCGGCCCGGGCGACCGCGTGCCGTTCGCAGACGGCTACCTCCAGCTGGCCGAGGACGAGGCGTGGCTCGTCTCGGATGCATCAGCGGAGGCCGCGGCCGCGGCCGGGTTCGGCGAGCCCCGCGACTCGCACCGGTACGGTCCTGTCGGGCTCGAGCTCCTCGTCGGGCGGGTCTGGTTCCGGTATGCGCCGCTCCGGCGGCTTGGGCCCGTTCGACGCGTCGCGACGCACGAGCCAGGTGACGCGAACGATCTCCCCGGGTCGTAGATTTCGCCGATGGACGCCCCGACCTTCGACCCGACCGCCCCCCTCCCCGCCCCGCCCGACCCGTGGGTCGCGTCGGAAATGCCGTCGGCGCGGCCCGGACCGCCGTACCACATGACCGACATGATCGCGGCCGAGCCGCCGCTCGCCCGCCGGATCCTGGCGCGGCTGGCCGGTGCCGAGTCGCCCGCGGCACGCCTCGCCGACGCGGTCCGCGCGGCCGCGGCCGCGGGCGAGCCGATCGTCGTCACCGGCTGCGGGACGAGCGAGCATGCGGCGTTCGGCGTCGCCGACATCCTCCGCGACGCGCTTCGGTCCGCGGGTCTGCCGGCTGGCCCGACCAGCGTCATCGCCGCGCAGGCATTCGAGGCGTCACTCGATCCGCAGGCTGGCGGCCTGCTCATTGCCGTCTCCCATGAGGGCGGCAGCGCGGCCACGAATGCCTCGATCGAGGCCGCGGCACACGCCGGCGCGGGGACGGCCCTCATCACCGCGGGCTCGGCGTCCCCGGGCGCAGCCCTCGCGGAGCTCGTCGTGACGACCGACGAGATGGATCAGAGCTGGTGCCACACGATCGGGTATGTGGCCCCGCTCGTCGCCGCGATGGCCGTCGGTGCCCATCTCACCGGGCGGCCGGCGGAGGATGCGGCCGTCGAGCGGGCTCTGGCCGACGGCGCTCGCGACGACGGGGCGGCCGAGGCGATCGCGTCTGCGCTGGCCGGTGCGCACCACCTGATCGCGATCGGGAGCGGCGTCGACCGGACGGCTGCCCGGGAGTTCGTCCTCAAGGTCGAGGAGGCGGCCTGGATGCCGTCGGCGATGCGCGACCTCGAGACGTTCCTCCATGGACACCTCCCGGCGACCGACGCGTCGACGGCTCTGCTCCTCTTCCTGACCGACCGCGCCCACGGGAACGAACGGCTGGCCCGGGCCCGTCAGGCGCTCGCGGCGACGCGAGTGCCCGGCCTGCGCGCGGCCGCGGTCGTCTCCGCGGAGGCGGACGCCGGGCTCGATGCGGCGCTGACTCCCGCCGGCCGGATCGTCCTGCAGCACGACCCGGCGCTCCCCGGACCGGTGGCCTCGCTGCTCGGCAGCGCGACCGCGCTCCAGCTCATCACCGAGCGGCTCGCCCGCGCCCGCGGCACGAACCCCGACCCGATCCGGCGCGACGACCCGCGCTACCGTGAGGCGTCCGCGGCGACCGAGGCCTGACCTGCCGAGGAGGGCTCAGACCGGCCTGACGAGCTCCCGTCCGAGCAGCTCGATCATCCCGAGGTCCCGCGGCAGGAAGTCCTGGAGCATGATCCGCTCGACCCCTGCCGCGGCATAGCGCGCCACGGTTTCGCGGGCCTCGTCGGGCGTCCCGATGATCCACCGGCGGCGTCGCGTGGCGAACCAGTCGTCGCCGCTGTCGATCTCGAGCGCGGCGAGGAGGTCGCGCTCGCGTCGCCGCATCTCCGCGTCGTCCGCCCCGACGAGCACGCCGATCATCGCCGACCGGGTCATCGACTCCGGGTCGCGCCCGATTGCGGCGCACGCATCCCGGAGCGCCGCGTACTTCCCGGCGACCACATCCGGGTCGGCCGAGGTGACGTTGAACTCATCGGCAAACCGGGCGGCGATCCGCATCGAGCGCGGGCTGCCACCGCCCCCAACGATGATCCGCGGCCGGACGGCACCGGACGCCGTTCGCGGCCGGCCGGGCGCGTCGATCGGTTTGGGGCGATAGCAGGCGTCCTCGATCGTGTAGTGCTTGCCGTGGAACGACCACCCGTCGGGCTCGGTCCACAGGCCGTGGAGGATCGTCAGCTGCTCCTCGAGCATCTCGGCGCGGACGTGGATCGGCGGGAACGGGAAGCCGTAGGCGCGGTGCTCGGTCTCGTTCCACCCCGCGCCGACTCCGACCTCGATCCGTCCACCGCTCATCTCGTCCACCGTCGAGACGACCTTCGCGAGGTTGCCCGGGAGGCGGAACGTGACCGGCGACACGAGCACGCCGAGCCCGATCCGGGACGTCTCGCGAGCGAGCCCGGCGAGGACCGCCCACGCGTCGGTCGTCGGGTTGTTTCCTGGACCCGGGAAGCTCGAGTAGTGGTCCGAGCGGAACATCGCCTCGAACCCCGCGGCCTCCGCGGTCCGGGCGATGTCGAGCTGCTCCCGGTAGCTCAGCCCCTGCTGCGCCTCGATCATCAGCACGAAGCGCATCAGCCGTCCTCCTCGTTGGTCATCCCGGTCGTTTGACAGTGACAGGGGCGGCGCCGATACTTCGCGTGATGCGAATTATCGACCTGGAGCGAAGCGCTCGATGAGGCTCGCCGAAGCGCGGCCAGCGGCTCTCAGCCCTGACCTCGTCGCCGACATCATCACCCAATTCCGAACGGCCATGGGCGAGCTCCGTTGCGTCAGCAGCCGGCGGATGCTCCGCCGCGGCGTCAGCATCAGCAATCTCTACCTCGCGTCGGTGCTCGCCCAGCACGGCGAGATGCCGATGAGTCGAATCGCCGATCTGCTCGACGTGTCCCTGTCGGCGACGACCGGGATCATCGACCGGATGGAGGAGCGGGGCCTCGTCGAGCGGGTCCGCGACCCGATTGACCGACGCGTCGTCCTCGTCCGCGTCAGCGCGGCCGGACGCGAGATGCTCGACGAGGTCGAGGTCCTGAAGCAGGACCTCCTCGAGTCGATCCTCAAGCGGCTCGGTCCCGACCGGCTCGAAGCCCTCACCGCCGTGGTGACGGACCTCCGGACGGCCGTCCGCGAGGCGGCCGAAGCCGACCCCGACCTCTTCGCCGACCACCCCACCCACGATCGAGGCGGACGCCACCGCGCCGCTCACGACGCCAGCGCCGAAGGACACAGCTGATGGAATCGTTCCCGTCCGATCTCGAATCCGGCGTCGCACCTAGCCTCGCCGAAGACCCGGCGCTCGGTCTCGACCGACGCGCGAAGTTCGAGATCCTCGGCGCGATCCTGCTCGGGCTCTTCCTCGGAGCCCTCGACCAGACGATCGTCGGGACCGCGCTGCCGACGATCGTGACCGACCTCGGCGGCAACGAGCTCTACACGTGGGTCGTCACGATCTACCTGCTGACGTCGACGATCACCGTCCCGTTCTACGGCAAGCTCTCGGACATCTACGGCCGCAAGCCGCTCCTGATGTTCGGCATCTCGATCTTCCTCATCGGCTCCGCGCTATCCGGCCTCAGCCAGAACATGACCCAGCTGATCCTGTTCCGAGGCATCCAGGGGATCGGCGCCGGGGCGCTCTTCCCGATCTCGCTGGCCGTCATCGGGGACCTGTTCACGCCGGCCGAGCGCGGCAAGTACCAGGGCCTGTTCGGGGCCGTCTTCGGGATCTCGTTCCTCGTCGGACCGGCGCTTGGTGGGTTCCTGACAGACCAGGTTTCCTGGCACTGGGTCTTCTACGTCAACATCCCGATCGGCATCATCAGCCTGTACGTGATCTGGAGGCTGCTGCCGAACGTCCGCCACGGCGGCAAGGCGCGCGACCTCGACTATCTCGGCGCGCTCGTGTTCACGATCGCGATCGGCTTCCTGCTCGTCGGCCTGACGAACAAGCAGATCGGCCAGTGGACGGACCTGACGGTCGGCGGCTTCATCGCGATCGCGCTGGTCCTGTCCGCGATCTTCCTGTTCATCGAGTCGCGGGCCAAGGAGCCGATCGTCCCGCTCGACCTGTGGCGCAACCGGACGTACTCGTCGTCGCTCCTCGCGACGTTCTTCGTGAGCTTCGGGTTCTTCGGGGCGGTCATCTTCCTGCCGCGCTGGTTCCAGGTCGTCCGCCACGAGAGCGCGACCGCGTCCGGCTACCTGATGTTCCCGCTCCTGATCGGGCTCATCGGAAGCTCGATCCTCTCCGGCCAGATCGTCGCCCGGACCGGGCGCTACAAGACGGTCCTGCTGGTCGGGGTCGCCCTGATGGCGATCGGCATGACGCTCATGACCCAGCTCCACGCGAACACCGACTTCCCCACGCTGTGGGTGTGGATGTTCGTGACGGGCGTCGGCATCGGGCCGACCCTGGCGGTGTTCACGATCGCCGTCCAGAACGCGGTCCCGTTCACGAAGCTCGGCGTCGCGACCTCCAACCTGACGTTCTTCCGCCAGATCGGCGGCTCAGTGGGTCTCGCGATCGCCGGAACCGTCTTTGCAAGCGCCCTCGAGACCGAGCTCCCGACGCAGCTGCGATCGGTCTTCGACCAGATCCTCGCGCAGGTTCCCCCGCAGTTCCGTGACCAGGCCAGCCAGGCGATCCAGTCGTTTGGCAGCGGCGGCTCCGGCGGCCAGAACCTCCAGGACTTCACCGGGGTGGGCCAGAGCTTCGGGCAGGTGGTCGTGGAAAAGGCATCGCCGCAGTTCCAGCCGTTGCTGGCGCCGTTCGTCCCGCAGCTCGACGCGGCATTCTACGAAGCGCTCAGCCGTGCGATCGCCCAGGTGTTCGTCGTCGGCATCGCGGCAACCGTCATTGCGTTCGTCGCGACCCTCGCGATGCGCGAGATCCCGCTCCGGCAGACGATCGGGCCGGCGCCCCAGGGGGCCCCGGCTGGTGGCGCGGCTGCGGGGGCGGGTCCGGCTCAGCCCGCCGGATCGCGCGACGGCCGGCCGGCCATGCCTCCGTCGGGCGTTGGTGCAGCCGACGGCGGCGCGGCCCAGGCACGCTCCGGTGAGCGGGTGGCCGAGCCGTCGGGTGGCCAGCGCGGCGCCGAGTGAACGAGCGAGCGGCCGGGGCATGACCGCGACCGATCGCATGGACGACCGAGCGGCGCCGATCCCGTCGGGACTCACGGCGCCGGGCACAGCTCGCGCGGCGTTCGAACCGGTGCTTGCGATGGCTGAGCTCCCGCTGGGCGCGATGCGGCGGGTGACCCGCGGCGATACGGACGTCCTTCTCGCCCATACGCCATCCGGGATCGTCGCGGTCGACGACCGCTGCCCGCACATGGCGGCGCCGCTGTCGCTCGGCCGGCTGGAGGCCTGCGTCGTCGCCTGTCCGCTCCACGAGGGGACGTTCGATCTGTGCTCGGGCGATCCCGTCCAGATGCCGACGACCGGCGGCCTCGGACCCGACGGGAGCTACCACCCGACGTGGTCGCCCGCGGGCAAGCCTCCGAAGGTCGACCCGCCGGGGATCAAGGCCGAGGCACGACGCCTGACGCGCGTCCGCCGGTTCCGCTACTACCCGGTCCGGATCGTCGAGGGCCAGATCGAGGTCGCGCTCCCGGAGGGCTAGCGGGGGCGATTGCTCGCGGTCGTGGGGTCGGATCCGGTCGCTCAGCTTCTTCGGAGTTCGCGCCGCCCGCCTCGGGCCCGGCCAGGCGGGGTAACGAGGGCGATATTGCTGGGAGCGTTATTTCGCGCACATCAGGCGCCATAAGGGCAGTCGATCCGGCCCCAATGCCTCTCAGCGCGGCCGGCCATAGCCGTCCGCGGCTAACTTTCACTCCTGGAGGAGGGGTGATGAGGCCGCGTCATGGGGTTGAGCGCCGGTTACTCCAGAAGATATTGCTGCGAGCAGTATTCAGGGCTCCACGGGAGCCCCGGTGGGCGAGCGCGGCGGCCACTCCTCCACGGCGTGCTTGGGGCGAACGGAGCCGGCGCGGGCAAGCTCGGCGCGGGCGAGCTCGGCGGCCACTCCCCTCAGCGCTCCCCTAGGCGAGCTCGGCGGCGACTCCCCCCTCAGCGCCCCCGTGGCCGAGCGCCGCGGCCACTCCCCTCAGCTCTCCGCGTGCTCCGGGTCGCCTGCGTGCGACGCCTCCGCCGTGCGCGCGTCGATCGCCTTCGTGTCAGGCGCCGTCTCCGCCGCCTCGTCGCGGTGGGAGTCGGCATAGGCGTTGATGATCTCGACCGCCTCGGCCGGGTCGTCCGTCAACCGGAGCAGGTCGACGTCGGTCGGCTGGATCGTCGCCTGGGTGACCAGCATCGAACGGATCCAGTCGAGCAGGCCCGCCCAGTACTCGCGGCCCATCAGGATCACCGGGAAATCCTGGACCTTCTTCGTCTGGATGAGCGTGAGCGCCTCGAACAGCTCGTCGAGCGTTCCGTAGCCGCCCGGCAGGATGACGAAGGCGTCCGCGTACTTCACGAACATCACCTTGCGCGCGAAGAAGTAGCGGAACTCGACGCCGAGGTCGATGTACGGGTTGATGTCCTGCTCGTGCGGCAGCTCGATGTTGCACCCGACCGACAGGCCGCCCGCTTCCTGACAGCCCCGGTTCGCCGCTTCCATGATCCCGGGGCCGCCGCCGGTGATCACCGCGTACCCGCTCTTCGCGAGCAGCCGACCGAGCTCGCGCGCCATCGCGTAGTACCGGCTCTTCGGCCCGAGCCGCGCGGACCCGAAGACCGTGACCGCCGGCCCGACGGCCGCCAGGGCGTCGAAGCCCTCGACGAACTCCGACTGGATCCGGAGGACGCGCCACGGATCGGTGTCGAGCTCGACGGGGCGCTTCGGTCGCTCGAGGAGCCGCTCGTCGTCGGTCCGAAGCGAGCGACGGGTCGCTTCGTGGGACGGGTCGGAGCGGACCGAGACCCGGCCGGCTCGGTGGCGCCGGCCTTCACCTCGACCGTCGGAGCCGTTACGCCTTTCGTCGGCCGAGCGCTCCGTCGCCGTTCGGTCATCGTCGCGGTCGTCGGCACGGCCTCGACTGCTCCGGCCACTGTTGGTCCCCCGTCGTGTCGCCCGCTGATCGCTCATGGTGCCTACGATGCCACCCGGGAGGTGACAGCGGAATGTCGCCAGCGCGTGCGGTTCTCGCGTTCGTCCTCGTCGCGGTCGGGCTGGTGTGGATCGGCCAGGGCACGGGGCTGCTGCAGGGGAGCAGCTTCATGGTCGGCGACGTGCGGTGGGCGATCGTCGGGGTGGTGTGCGTGGTCGCGGGCGGGTTCGTCCTCGTTCGAGCGCGAACGTCGCGACCGCGCTGATCCGGGCACGGTCAGGCCCCGAGGAGCTCCCTCCACGCGGCCTCGTCGCGCCCGGCGGCGAACCGCGAGCCGGCCCGGACGAGCGGCAGCCGCAGGAGCCGCTGGTCGGCAAGCAGCCGCTCGACGAGCGCCCGATCGTCCATCGCGAGATACCCGAGCCCGGACTCACGCCACGCCCGACCATCCGTGTCAGCGAGGGCCCGGGCGCCGAGCCGCTCGGCGAAGCGTCGCAGCTCCCCGACCGCGATCGGCTTCCGGCGCAGGTCGACGAAATGGATCGCGACGCGGCGCTCCTTGAAGAAGCGCTGCGCGGCGCGCGTCGGCTGGTCATTCGGGAGCCCGAAGATCTGGACCTGCGGTCCGGGAGCGGCTGCCACGCACCGGAGGGTAGCGTGCCGGCCGGACGCGCGCGGCACGGGCAAGGAACGCCACGCCGGGAACGGGTCGCCGGGTACCATGCGGTCGCAGGAGGTGTCGTGTGACGGTCTGGTTCACGGTCCAGCTCGACGATCGGCCGGGGGCGCTCGCGCGCCTCGCCACCGCGCTCGCCGAGCGGTCGGTGAACATCACCGGGATCGTCGGCGTCGCCGAGGACACCGATGGCGCCCTGATGCTTACGACGAGCGACCCGGCCGCCACGCGCGAAGCGTTCCGCGGGCTCGAGCTCGCGTTCGAGGAGCACGATCCGTCCGCCGGACTGCAGCCGGAGCGGCTCACCGTGGCCGACGTCCAGCGCGGCCGGTCCGGTCTCGGGTGACGGAACCGGAGACGCCTGTGCCGCGCCGTACCCCTGTCGCCCTGCCGCCCGTCGCGATTCGGCTCGTCGTCGACGACGCCCCGGATGCCGTCCCCGCACTCACGAGACGCATCGCCGACGCCGGCGGGACGTTGCGGACGCTGAGCACCGTGCGGATGCCGGCGAGCGAGGACGGCGCGTGCCCCAGGGCCGAGATCGAGGTCGAGGTCGAGGGGCTCGACGAGGACCGCCTCGTCGCTGCGCTCGCCGACCTGCCGCGGCTGCACGCGACCCATCTCACCCGGGCGCTCGACCGCGTCTTCGGCAAGCGCGTCATCGTCGTGGGTGGCGGCGCCCAGGTCGCCCAGGTGGCGCTCGGCGCGGTCAGCGAGGCCGATCGGCACAACCTCCGCGGCGAGCGGATCAGCGTCGACACGATCCCGCTCGTCGGTGAGACGAACATCGCAGCTGCGGTTCGGGCCGTCGCCGACCTGCCGCGCGCCCGGCTGCTCGTCCTCGCCGGGTCGATCATGGGTGGCGACATCACCAGGGCAGCCAACGAGCTGCGCGAGGCGGGCATCCCGATCATCGCGCTGAACATGGTCGGCTCGATCACCGACGCGGTCGACCTCGTCGTCTCCGATCCGGTCCAGGCCGGGACGATGGCCGTCATGGCCGTCGCCGATACCGCGACGTTCGACCTTGCCCGCCAGCGCGGGCGACGGTATTGAGCGGGGAGCCCTGAGCCGTGCGGATCGCGACCTGGAACGTGAACTCGCTGAAGGCACGCCAGGAGGCGGTCGAGCAATGGCTCGAACGCGCCGCGCCCGACGTCCTCCTCATGCAGGAGACGAAGCTCGCCGACGATGACGCTCCGGCGATGGCGTTCCGGATGGCCGGCTACGACCTCCTCCACCACGGCGAAGGGCGCTGGAACGGCGTCGCGATCGCGAGCCGGGTCGGCATCGAGGACCCGATCACGAACTTCGGCGACGGCCCGGTGCGCGACAGCCGGGCGGGGACGGCGGTCGGGCTCGAGGAGGACGACTTCGACCCGTTCGACGAGGCGCGGATGGTGTCGGCCGTGTGCGGCGGGATCCGGTTCGTCAGCCTCTATGCCCCCAACGGACGAATCGTCGGATCGCCGTGGTACGAGGGGAAGCTCCGCTGGTTCGACCGGTTGTCACGCTGGCTCGAGGAGACCCGCCGGACCGACGAGCCGCTCGTCCTCGGCGGTGACCTCAATGCCACTCCGAGCGATGACGACGTCTGGGACCCCGTCGCGGCCCATGGCGGAACGCACGTCTCGCCACGCGAGCGCGAGGCGCTGGCCCGACTCCGCGAGTGGGGCCTCGTCGACCTGTTCCGGACCCACCAGCCGGGCGAGGGACGGTTCTCGTGGTGGGACTACCGGGCGGGGATGTTCCACCGGAACGAGGGAATGCGGATCGATCTGCTGTACGCGAGCCCGCCGGTCGCCGGGCGGGTCGTGTGGGCCGAGATCGATCGCGAGGCCCGGAAGGGACCGCCGACACCGTCCGACCACGCGCCGGTCGTCGTCGACCTTGATGAGCCGGGAAAGCCGTTCGATGCCGGCTGGGAGGGGGCGCTCGCGAGGATCGCCGTGCGGACGAAGCCGCGCAAGCGGGCGGGCTAGGGTCGAGACGCGGCCAGTTCGGTCATGAGCCGGACCGAGCGCTTGCGCGGCCCGCAGCGACCGCCCGCGAAGACGTCCGCTCACGGTCCGTGCGGGTCCGTTCGCCGCGCCGCGTCCGCCGCCCGTCACCCGCGTACCGGTCGGCGCACATCAGCGTGAACGCCTGGACCGACGCCTCCTGGTTCGAGTAGCGGCCGGCGGTCCAGCTCCGGGAGCCGGTGCCCCGCTGCTGGAGCTCGACGACGTGGTAGTCCTCGCGGTTCGTCATGTCCCAGAACTGGGCCGCGTCATCGAGCTCGAACCCGGGATCGTCGACCGAGGCCGCGTCCACGTACAGGTCGCAGGTGACGGTCGACCGCTCCGGTCCCTGCGGCCACGCCTGGTGGACGAGCACGTAATCGGGGTGGACGCTGATGATCAGGTTCGGCCAGAGGATGTAGTAGTAGATCCGCCGCGACTCGGTCTCGTCGCGGGCGAAGAGGATCGGTCGGCCGTGCCGCTGGCCGTCCATCGACATCGTCTCGCAGCCCTCGGCGAAGTCCATCCAGCCGCCCTTCCACGGCCCCGCCGGGAAGAAGTCGTCGCCGGTGTCGTACGGCGTGAGCTTGTTGAGGAGCGGGTGGACCGGCGGACAGTGGTAGCACTCCGAGTAGTTCTCGGCGACGAGCTTCCAGTTCGCCGCCACGTCGTACGTCAACCGCCGGGCACGGCGGAGCCGCGAGAAGTCGCGCTCGAACGCGTCGTGGTGGTCGTGCCAGTCGTCGAGATACTCGCGGAGCGGTGGCGCCGCCTCGTCAAACGAGAGGAAGACGAACCCGCCCCACGTGTCGAGGCGGATCGGCGTCAGCGAGAAGGCCTCGAACGAGAAGTCCTCGAGGTCGTCGGTGTGCTTCGCCCGGATGAGCCGGCCGTCGAGGTCGTAGATCCAGGCGTGGTACGGGCACTGGAAGCGGACCGCCTTGCCGCACGGATCCTCGACGACGGCGGTTCCGCGGTGCCGGCAGACGTTGTAGAAGGCGCGGAGGACGCCGTCTCGACCGCGGACGATGACCACGTTCTCGCCGAGGACATCGACGAGGACGTACGTCCCAGGCTTCGGGACCTCCTCCTCGCGCGCGACGGCCAGCCAGTCGCGGAAGAACCACCCCTCGCGCTCGAACTCCCAGACGGCCGGGTCGTGATACGCCCGACCGGGCAGGAGCGTGGCGGCCCGAAACGGCCGGCGGACGGGCTCGAGCTCATCGGGCGTGAACGGCGACTGCGGCGGCTGCGGCGGCGCGACGGCCAAGCGGCCCCTCCCTCGAGTGACGCGGCTGATCGGATTGTCGCGGCAACGGCTTCGGACTGCCGCCTCGGTCCCGCCCCATGGTATCCGCCGCCCGGGCCGGCGCCAGCGGCGGCGCCGGGCGATCGTCAGTCGAGCGTCACCCGTTCGTGCCAGCGCGGGACGTACGCGTCGAACCCGAGCGCGGCGACCTTCGGCTCGAGCGCGATCTGTGCCTCGGGGTCGCCGTGAACGAGGAAGACGCGGCGCGGGAAGCCGGGCCCGCCGGGACGGCGGCCGGCGCCGAAATGCGCGACCCATTCGAGCAGCTCCTCCTCGTCCGCGTGGGCGGAGAAGCCGCTGATGGACCGAACGTGGCAGCGAACCTGGTGCACCTGGCCGTCGAGCCGGACGGTCGTTGCGCCCGCCTGGAGGTGCGCCCCGAGCGTCCCCTCGCCCTGGTAGCCGACGAACAGGAGCGTCGCCGCGGGGTCGCCGATGAGGTTCCGGAGATGGTTGACGACCCGGCCGCCCGTGAGCATCCCGTTCGACGCGACGATCATGTACGGCCGCGGCGCCCGGGCGATCGCCTGCGAGTCGCGCATCGTGTTCGTGATCCGCTGGTCCGGGTAGTCGAGGGGCGATCCCTCGGTCTGGAGCAGCCGCCGCGTCTCCTCGTCGTAGTACTCCGGGTGGCGCCGGTAGATGTCGCTCGCCTTCGACGCCATCGGCGAGTCGAGGTAGAGCGGGAGGAGCGGGATCTCGCCGCGTTCGATCAGCCGATCGAGCTCCCAGACGATCTCCTGCGTCCGGCCGATCGCGAACGACGGGACGAGCAGGACCCCGTCCGCCTCCGCGACGAGCCGGACGGTCTCGGCAAGGATCCGGATCGCCTCGTCGTGCGGCTCGTGCTCGCGACCGCCGTAGGTCGACTCCATGACCACGTAGTCGGCGCGGTCGAGCGGAGTCGGGTCGCGGACGATCGGCGTCCCCGGCCGGCCGAGGTCACCCGAGAACACGACGACCCGCTCGTCGCCGTCCTCCCGGTCGCGGACGCGCAGCCGGATGATCGCGGAGCCGAGGATGTGGCCCGCGTCGAGGTACGTGGCATGGATTCCGGGCGCAACCTCGAATTCCGTGCCGTAGCGGACCGGGCGGAACAGCGGAAGGACCTCCTTCGCATCGTCCTCGGTGTAGAGCGGTGCGTCGAGGTCGATGATCAGCTCGGGCGGCTGGGCGCGGAGCGTCGCCTCAGGGTCGAACGGCGGACGCCCGGTCGGCTCGACCCGGGTCGGAAACTGCTCGAGCGTCGACCCGTTGCCGTTCGCGCCGACCGGTCGAACGGCAGCGGTCGCCGTCGCCGTCGAGCTCTCGGTCTCGACCGCGGCTGCCTCGTCGACGGCGGCGCCGGCGGTCTCCGGCGTCAGGCCCGCCGCCGGGACGCGACCGCCGTCCGTTGTCGGGCGCGCCTCGCCCACCGCCGCCTGGTCGACCGCCGCCTGGTACGCGTCCTGCTCGCGCCGGTCGTCGGCCGCGACCTTGTCCGGGTGCCGCCGCTCCCAGCGCGCCTCGCGCTTGGCGAACTCCTCGTGGAGCCGCCCCGAATCGAGGAGCACGAGCGTCGCGAGCTCGATCGTGCCGGCCGTGGCGTGGATCGGTCCGTGGTAGCCCTCGCGGACGGCGACCGGCAGCAGGCCGCAGTGGTCGAGGTGGGCGTGGGTCAGGAGGATCGCGTCGAGCGCTTCGGGGTCG
>Ga0255338_1003865_pt1 | contig 16887 bp, 28 predicted proteins | sample MeOH1_35cm_T4_19_FD_203715 | JGI IMG/M metagenome (GOLD analysis project Ga0255338, IMG submission 203715) | Sandy soil microbial communities from University of British Columbia, Vancouver, Canada - MeOH1_35cm_T4_195 | ecosystem: Engineered > Artificial ecosystem > Sand microcosm > Unclassified ...
TCAGCCGGGTAGGCCCGCACGCGCGTGCGCTTCTTCAATTCGATTGTGTCCATGAGACTTCCTCTCGTGGACACAATGGTTCACGCGCGTGCGCCATCGCTCAAGATGGGATCGCCGGACGCTTACGGCCGACGGCACGCCGCGCGGTCCGCAAACGCGCATCAACCTGGTGACGACGCCGGTGGGCAACGCGCCACAGCTCGTCGTTTTCGGCGACGGCAGCTTCACGATCGCGTGGGACGCCACGGCCGGGGGCCGGTACGCGCGCACCTTCCCGCCCGACGGGCTGCTTGCGCCGTAGCGGCCGTCCAACGCTCGCCGTGTGCGGCGCGCCGCACACGGCATGAGTGGCAAAGAACCGCGCCTCAGCGCTTCATGCCGCCGGGCGCCATTCCACCGGGACGCATGTCGCCGCCCATGCCGGGCATGGCCTTGACGTCGACGGTCACCGTCGTCTCGCCGGCCTTGGCGAACCTGAGCATGAGCGGGAACGAAGTGCCGTCACGGGGCTGCGGGTCGAGGTTCATGAACATGACGTGAAGCGATCCGGGCTTCAGCATGACCGACTGGCCCGCGGGGACGTCGATGGCCTCGAGCGGCGTCATGTGCCCGGCGCCCGCATGATCGTGCAGCGTGGCTTTCGGCGCGATGGGCGCCGTCGCTGCCACGAGCTTGTCGTCCTCCTTGCCGGTATTGACGAGGACCATGAACGCGCCCATGCCCTTCGCCACCATGGCAGACGGCGCGGCCCAGGCGTTCTTCACCTCGATCGAGCCGGCCTTGGCGTCGCCCGCCGAAGCGGCAATGGGTACGAGCACGAAGGCCGCAGCAAGGGTCAGTGCAGGGATTGTCAGTTTCATGGTTTGTCGACCTCAGGGAGTGAAACAGTCAGCTTTCGGAGCCCCGAGCTCCAATTCGGAACCCGGGCGATTTGCGGCGGCGAGTTGCGTGTTCGCGTTGAACGACATGTCAAGGCGCATTCCGCGGTGATAGCGAGTCGTATACCGCCGCGACGACGATGCTCATGAGGGCCCACAGCACCCATGAAATTCCGTCCTGCACCGCAACGACCGGGAGCGGATTTCCGATAGCCAGATTCATCATGGGTTGGCGAAAAAGCCGCCCCATCACCGCAAGCATCAGGACACCGAGAAGCAAGCCGCGCACCAGCGATGACTTTCCGGGCAATGCAGGCCGGGCGAGCGCGTAGACGATGACCAGGCCGATGCCGGATTCGATCGATGTCAGCAATGCCAGGTACCGCACGTCCCAGGACGGGATGATCTCGCGCCCCTGCATGTGCGCAGAGACCCAGGCTCGGATCCATCCCTGGCTCCCGACGTGAATCGAGAAGCCGACAACCGCAGCGGCGACAGCGCTGATTGACGCGGCCAGGTATCTGTTCATGCGCTTTAACGTAGAGGTGAGCGGCGACCAAGAACAGAAGCGCGGCGCCAGCCGCGAGGACGCACTTGGGCGCCCGTCTCGATTGCCTTGTTAGCGCTCAGCGCCGCTGCGAGAACATTGCCCACAAGAACTCCTTTCCGAAAACGTCTGCGCTTGAGGGGTGCTCTCGCATACGCCGGAAAATCTGAATGTCGAAAGCCCCTCCCCAGATCTGGCGCAAGCCAGGTTCGTCGTAGCCGAGACCCCAGCCGAGCGAACCCTGTGCATAGACCTCTTCATCCGTACGGCCGCTGCCGCCTTCTGGGGTGAAGCAAACAAGCCCCAACGCTGCGCCTGGCTTCAACGCGCTCGCCACCAGTTGAACGTACTGGCCTCGCTGATGGGGTGGTATGTGATGGAAGCACCCTGAGTCGTAAACGACGTCGTAGCCGCCCGCCTGCACTTCAAAGTCGAAAATTGACGTGCAGTGAAGACAGACCGATGCGCTCGCTCGAGAAACCTCCTCGCGTGCCCAGTCGATCGCGGAAACCGATTGATCGACGGCGTCAACCGCAAAGCCGTGTTGCGCCAAGTAGATGGCGTTCCGCGCGTTGCCGCAGCCAATGTCGAGCGCTCTGCCAGAGTGCAATCGACCCTGCTCGATCCATTCCACCAGATTCTCATCTGGCGCGAGCACAAAAATAGGACATTGCCGATGGCGGTCTACATAGAAGGCCTGCCAATTGGCTCGCTCGAACTCGGTCACTTTCTGCTGCATGTTCGGCATTGGCCTCCCTGAGCTCTAACGTAAAGGTGACCGGCGGACTGTAGGCGGGCGAACGCCCGCCGCGAGGACGTCCGTATCGACCGATCTGTTATGTCTCACTCTCAATGTTTGCCAGCCACCGCCAGCAGGGCCTTGGGGTTCTGGCGCGCGATCGTCAGCAGAGTGCGCGCTGCGCCGCTCGGCTGCTTTCGCCCCTGCTCCCAACCCTGCAATGTGCGCACTGAGACGCCCAGCAGCGCCGCGAACTGAGATTGCGACAAACCCGTTCGTTCGCGTGCCTCCACAGCCGGCGTGTGCACCACATTCGTCTTTCCAGCTTTCATTTGCTGCACGGACTCAAGCAATTCGGCAGCCAGGTCGCGCTTCGAGTCGTAGGCGCGCAACTGCGCCTCAGTCAGAGGCTTAGCTTTCGAGGGCACGGCAGATCTCCTTCAACTTCGCGCCGGTGAGGTTGTCCGTCGTTGACTTCGCGTACAGCGTCAGGAGAACGATCTCCTCTTCCACCGTGCGCGCGACGTAGATGACGCTCACCCCACCGGACTTACCTGAACCCGCCCCACGCCAGCGCACCTTGCGGATACCGCCAGAACGGGCACAACGTCTCCGGCCTCGGGGTTTTCTCGGCGATGTACGCCGCGAACTCGCCGCGTTCCTCCTCAGACCAGTACAGGGGCCACTGCTTCTGAACAGAAGAGTCTCGACGACCGTGAGCATGCCGCAACTATACGCCTAAGGCGCACAGCCGTCCAGAGGCGCCCGCAACCCGCACGGATGCCCTTGGGCGTCCGTCTCGACTGCCTTGCTAGCTCTCACGGCTCTCAGCCCGCATGAACTTGAAGACCGCAACGTTTTCATCGAATGCTCCCAGAACCGTGTTTTGTACCTTCGGAGACGGATGATGGCAGCTGAGGATTCTTACCTTGGAAAATTGCGACAGATGAATGTGCGCGAGGCGCGCCGCGCCGCCAACTAGAACGATGAACTCCAAGCGAGGCATAGACTCGATCACGGCACGTAGGTATGAGACGCCTTGCTTCACATCTGGGCTCATTGCGCCACGGATCTTCGTGCCCTCCGCGTTACCGAGGTACCAAGGAACCACGTTCCACAGTGCAATGTCACTCCGCTGGATGCCCGCCTTCTCTAGCTGACTGCGTAGGTTCTTTGCCGTCTGGTCTGGATTGTCGAAGGACACGATGTCGCGTGCGACCGCCTTTGGGCCCGGAGCTTCCAGGAGAAACAGATAGCGCGCGCCTTCATTTCCATTCAGAGGATCAAAGCTCGGAACCTTCGCGCCCTTGCGCTCTCTACGAATGCGCTCGACGACGCCTAAAAACGGAGGCTGCGGCATGAGGCCTAACGTTCGACATGAGCGGCAGGCGAACGGCGTCGCCGTTTGCCTGTCCGCTCGATGAAGGGGTTAGGCGTCATCGGCCGCGCTCGTGACATAACGCTTCGGTAAGTTAACAAGAGTTCCGTTGCGACGCGCAAGTTCCATGCGTACGTTCTCCCATTCGAGCATGACCGGAACGCGAGTCTTAACGTCATCACCGATAGCTGCGAATGCTGTGAGTCCCAGCGTGGACGCTTTCGTGTGCTTCTTGTACCTCGCTATCGCACCTTCAACTGCCTGGCGAGCTTCTCGGATCTTTTCGTCCACCAGGGTACGTACGATCTGATGAACCGTACCGAGTGACTCTACGTACACGCGAGCTGTACGCAACAGGTCAACTTTCTCCGGACACTCGCGAAGCACACTCTTCTTAAAGCTTCCATCATCATTGAGTTCCGAGCGAAGGGCATAAACCGTGATCGAGTACTCTTGTCGCTCTCGTTTGCCCTTTGGCAGCCAATCGCCGCTAAAGCTCAGTGAGTGAACAGCAGAGCCGCGATGCTGCACGTGGTTGCGCAGCGCTTCCATAAACCGATATTCAAAGTGTGAGTCGTACTCCTTAGCGAGTGCCGATCGCACCGGCTTAGGGTCAGGGCCGCAGGCCAAAACCCTCTGAGGCATCTGGTCGACGAAAAGTCGCGCGGCGGTTAGCAGATTGACTACTCCGCGGTTCAGGTCTGAGCGTTTGTCCGACATCTCTTGATAGCCACCGATTCGTCGAACCATACTGGTCGCGGCAAGCGACAGTGCAAGCTTCTCAAGCTCAAGGTAATTTCCAAGCAACAGGTCGAAGTTCTCTTCCAGTGGAAACGCGGCGATCAGTGTTGCGCGCGCCTGCACGAGCTGCTCGAACTCGGACCTTGAGATACGGAGCGGCTTTGGTGCCGCAAGTATCGCGGTTTGGAGGTAGTACCTCATGACGTCTAACGTGAAAGTAACCGGCGCCCAAGAGGACGCCGCGCAGCGGCGGCACGCCCTTGGGCGTCCGCGTTGACTGACATGTTATGCGGCATTTCCACTGCCTGCCTTTGGCGCCGATTTGTCTGCAAGTTCACCAGCCCTCTAATACACGGGAATACCGAGAACTGCGTCCGCACCCACCCCGAACTTGCGAGGCATCACTAATTTCCACCAACGTCGTAGGTCTTTGTAATTGGACCGTCCCCATAGCTCGCACCTCTGCCACTCACCGTCACCTTTGAAAGAGATGCCCGCCTAATCGTGAGTTCGTAGTCCGACCACCTCGGTGTGTTAAACATGTCCAGTATCTTCACAATTCGCTTCTGCTCTGCGTCCACAAGAAAGACACCGAATTGTTCGTCCTCAAACTTGCCTTCAAATCTGTGGTCCGGCCGAATTGCGCGCACAAGATAAACGTGGTTGCTGGAACGGTTCTTGGACGAGAGAGGCTTGGACTGCAGGACTTTAATGTCCGTCAACACAGGATTTCGATTCGTGAACTGCCGACGAAAGTCGTCGGTGAGCTCTCTATCTAACGCAGCGGCGGTACCGTATGCAGCGAAGGCCAAGACCGAAACGGCTAATGCACCTCTGACAGCACGCGAAAAGATAAACATTCCTGATGCCTCATAACGTCGCGCATGAGGCGCGCGATTCATCGCGTCGCCCTCGATGCGCTTGTTATACGCCGAAGCGCAAAAAAGGAAACCACAACGCTCAAACCACCGAGCATTGCAATGGCGCCACCCTCGATAAATGAGAGGGCAATGCCCACACTGAGCTTCTGGTCGGCATGTCCGTAATCGAAATAGTAGTACGCAAAAAATAGCACTTCGCTTAACCCTGCTCCGCCGACAAATGCGAGCGTGAGGGCCCACCAAGCACTCTGGCAATTCTTGCGATTCATGTACCACAGCGCGAGCCATGTCCCCAGCATTGCTGTAGCGACGATGATCGCAACGGATGCGGCAAGCGATTCTCCTGACCCATACCGCGTCAAGCGATAGGTCATTGGCAGGCAGAGAGCACCGGCCACAAGTGGAATGACGCTCGGTTTCACGGCGTATAACGTGAAGGTGACCGGCAGGTTGCGGCAAGGCGCCGCGAGGTGCAGGATATCCAACGGCGCCTCGCGGCGACTTGCCGCAACGTGTCCGAGTCGACCGACCTGTTAGACAGCACGTCACACCCTGGGCGGAGGCGCGAATGATCCATACCGAACGAGCAAGTAGATAGCGAACACGCTCAGAAGCATTGGGAAGGCATAGCTCTGGAACCAAACATAGTACCGGCCAAACCAGCTCAGAGCCGAGAACCGTGTGCCAGCGTATTCGAGGCGGAGCGTGTACAGCTCCGCGTTCGTCTTGAAATCCGCGAAATCCTTCTTGACTTGGTCAGACAGCTTCGCGTATTCCACTGGCCAGCTACCCTGCTTCTCCATCTCGTGAAGCCTCACGAGAAGCGGAGTCACACCCTGGATGAACTCTTTGTCGAGCTTCATGTTGCTCCCGAACTGCGACCAGATGGAGCTCTCTCTGAACCAGAGCCGAAACGCTGCCAAGTCTCCGACCCAGTTCACCGTTAGAGAGTACATGTAGTACACGACGAGAACGAGGAGGACGGTATCGACCAACGACGCTGGCAACTCCATCCCCAACGCCTTCAGGTCTTGGAAGGGGACGTCGTACATCTTGGTCAGGATGGCGGCAGAGGAAACCACCAACGAGCGAGCCAGAACTTTCTCGGTCGTCTCGGAAATTAGCGCTTTTCCGCTGATGCTAGGCATTGCGTTTCCGGTGCTGCCTAACGCTGGAGGTCAGCGGGCGCGCGTAGGCAGGCGTAGCCTGCCGTGACGCGGTCCGTCTGGACCGACTTGTTATCGGAAGCCGCCCCGGTCAGCGCCAACGACGTTGCCGCGCCGAAGCGCAACTTGCCCCTGCGATGCCGGCAAGTGTGCGGCTGAATTCGGGAGTAACCGGAGCGCGACCAGGCCAAAGTACCGGTTGCCCGAGCGCCTGGACCGCCCCCCCAGAAAAGCGAAGCCGCTTGCGCGAAACGGCGCGAGCGCGACAAAGCTGACGCCGACACCGAAAACGCTGCGCCGACTGCGGGCGGTTCGATAGCAAACACGTTACTCACAACATTTGACCGATAACGTCGGACTTGACCGGCGGCCAAGGAAGTGGAGCGCCTATGGCGCGAACGCCCTTGGCCGTCCGTGTCGAAGGACTTGTTAGACATCTTCCCCTGCGCGGTGAGCAGGCCCGTGATCGCCGTACCACCATTCTGCAAGGTGCCATTGGAACACCACTGCAGACACCGCTGCGGCGAGGGAGAACGCCATGAACGTATATGCCGCCTCCGGAAACAAGAACCATATCGTTGCAAGAGCTACCCCATAGGTTCCACCGCCACCGATGGACATACAAACAGCAATGAGGGTGCCAAGAAATCTGGTTCGGAGGTGCGCATAGCTCTCCTTCCCCAGGAAAATGTAGTACTCGAAGATGGTACCTAGCAGCAGCCATGCGGGTAATGCGATGGAGGCGCAAACGATGCCTGTCTTAAGGAGACTGGTCTTCGCCCCAACCTGTGTGAGACTCACCAGAAACGCAAGGCATACCGCAGCGCCCCCGTATCCGAGATTTCTGAGGAGAACTAAGCGGTCGTGACTGACATATCGCTTCAGTCGAAGTCGAAGCTTGTCGGTGTTTGTCTGGGGTGCATTCATGTCTAACGCAAAGTTGACCGGCGACTTGCGCCAGGAGCGCGCGCAGCGCGCGGACGCCGCAAGGCGTCCGCGTTGAACGACATGTTAGCCCTCATTGCGCTCTCATCCTCATCAGTTCCAGTGCAAGTCCGCGGGGAGGAATTTGCTTCGCAAGACCTGGGAAGTCTTCGAGGGCGATGGCACCGCCTTGGCCAAACATATACTCGCGTGCATCAGTCAGCTCCGTGAATTCACGCATGAGATCTTCGTGCTCCGGCGCTGCGTCAACACCCTCCATTGCGATGAAGCAAATCAACATCGAGACGCCCTGACCCTCGTCTCGACTGAGGCGAGTGCCGATTTCCTCTGCCAGCGTGGCAACGTACCCGAGGACTAGCGAACGATAAGGCGAAGCGGCTGTCATTAGAGGTAAGCCGGCTTCGTTGAACTGCGCCACCACGCACCGCCGAATGAGCTCCCCGCACTTTCGGACTTGATCGTCCGCCATCGTGATGCCTGGCGGAGTACCCCCGCCGCGAAAGAAGCGCTTGGCGAACTCGAACATGGTTACCTCACTGAGGGCTAACGTAGAAGTGACCGGCGGACAGTAGGCGGGCGGCAGCCCGCCGATAGGACGTCCGTGTCGACTGCCATGTTAGTCCTCCTCTCTCGTGATCTTGAGCTCCTTACGCATAGCTTGATCTGCCTCTTCGATCTGTTCACGAAGAACTCTAAACTGGTCGTGCGTCTTTCGAACCTTTTCCACCCGGTTTGGGTCAGTGAAGCTCGTGGTCTCCTTCCAGTCCTCATGTGACCTTTGGATCTCCAGGGCCGAATCGACCAAGCCAGTAAGACGCTTCGCCACGTTCTCCGAAAAGTAGAACTCGGCTACCTGGGCGTGCTCCCAGAGATCCCAGATAGCCTCGGAGCTGAAACCAACTCCTGTGGTGGTCACTCTCCCCCGGAATGCGAGAAGAGCTCTATACGCGTCTAGCCGGTGGTTATGCCCTGCGATTTGGTTCTGCCTGCGCGCTTCATTCAAGGCCTCTTGCGTGAGCTTCGTTTGGGCCCTTGCTTCCGCCACTGCCGCATCTGCGGCCTCTGCTTGTCTGTGCGCCGCGCGGGCTGAACGGGCCGCGTAAAGCGCCGCCAAGATGGTCACGACGACACCGGCGGCGGTTAGCAGGTTCGGGACATCGAGCGTGATTGTCTCGGGCAGGGCCATGAGGACTAACGTAAAAATGACCGGCGACCAAGGCCAGGCGCGCGCGAAGCGCGCGGACGCACTTGGGCGTCCGTGTCGATTGACAAGTTAAGACTCATTTCCCAGTGCGCTCCTTAAACTTCGCGAGCACGGCCTCTGCGATCTTGTCATCGTTCGCGAGATACGCAACGCCAACGACGGCCAACGCCCCGAAGGTCTCGGCAAAGGACAGAACTTCCTGGATCTCGCCGGCTTCGTAGTTGGGCTCGATCGCCTCAGTAGTTCCCCATCGCTGCACATGCAGACCGCCGGTGTGTGTATACGCGCACATTGCGCTCCAGGAATTGGTTTTGATGCGAGAGAGAATCTTCTCCGCGAAGGCGGGCGTCTTCTCTAGGGCTTCGAGCATCCTGCTCATCAAGGGCGGCTCTTCCCCCTTAGAAAACGCTTCCACTTCGTCGTCCGTGGCGCACAAGGCCAGCCACTCGCCACGCACATAAGCCTCGAACTCGCAGCGCAGAAGCGCAAAGCTGGAAGCAAACAGCGAGTGATCTAGCAAGACCACGATTGCGTGATGATGATCTTGTGCAATGGCTAGGCAACTAGCCGCAACCCGTACTCGGAGATTTCCGGGCATCTCGCACTCGTGAATGGAGCGCCCGAGCCAGTTCAGATAGTCAGCAGCGCTGCTGTCGAGTTTGAAGGTGGTGGCCATGAGTCTTAACGTCGGAGTTGACCGGCGCCCGAGGAATAGGAGCACCGGAGGTGCGGACGCCCTCGGGCGTCCGGGTCGAACAACATGTTAGGGACGAGCGTGCTCACCGCGCCAGCTCCGCCCTCGCGCATTCCGGTCGGTCCGGCAGATACCGAACGGTGATTGATGCCCCTTTGGTCAATTCGGATCGAGGAGGATTCGGAAGTGTCTCAGTGCGCACGAGCTCACTCGAGTTCCCGCTAGGAAGGAACTTGTAAGTGACCGAGCAGCCCGCCTCACTAATGCCCCAGGACAGGAGCGTTCCCTCGGCAGTCTGGCCACGCTGCGCCAACTCGCGTTCGAGCTTTGCGGCCCTGAGCCGGCCGGAGGCGAACGTGACCGCCAATGCGGCGACGATCGCCAGCAGCAGTAGTTCGACGACGGTCTCTGTCATCAGCGCGACCTAACGTCGGAGTTGACCGGCGGCCAAGGAATAGAAGCGCCGCAGGCGCGGATGCACTTGGACGTCCGTGTCGAACAACCTGTTAGGGGGCAGCGCGACATGAGCAGTCATTAGGTAGTGCGCCCGCCCCAGGCCCAGTCGGCACCAACAACGACAAAGATTTCTGACTTGAAGCGCCGACGAGTGAACGCGCTCTGAACACGGGTAGCGATGTCGTCGCGGACGTTACCAGCGCTCGACCCGTTGAAGGTACCCATTGCCGCTGTGGTCGGGATTACCACGTCGCCCCCTGAATCAGACTTCACGCCCTTCTTGAGTCCTAGGGCATCTAGATCGGCGTACGCGTTCTGGTAATCCGTAGCGCTGGCGTTCTTTAGGTCGAACGTGCAAAAGACCAAGTAGCTCATCTCTCCTCCTCGCTATCAATCAACCAATTCTGCCCCCTAACGTCGGAGTTGACCGGCACGCACCGGCAGGGCGCCGCGGGGCGTACGCTCACCAGCACGCCTCGCGGCGCCCTGCCGGTGCGTGTCCGTGTCGAACGACCTGTTAGCCCTCAGCGCAGGAGCGCGAGAAAGTTCATTGCTCAGCATGGCAATACAAGTCGAAGTCAATTGCCAGGCCCATGCGACCAAGCCGCCGCACGAGGTCCGCTTCGAAGTGGAACCCAGGGCTTTGATCCTCGTGATATCCGACGCACTGGATCGTGGCGTCAAAGTCGGTTGGTAACCGCGAAAAATCGAGCCCCGCCTGTTCGATGAAGTCAACGAGGGCGCGAACGGCATCATCCAACGACGGTCCCTCGAATTCGGCCGTCTGCCAATGGGAGAAGTCGTAGACGCCACCCCTCGATCTCGTGTCACCCACGCTCCAGCTCTTCGCAGGCTGAATTCCGAAGGCGTCGGTGACCGCGGCCACGTTGGATCGCCCGACGACTCTGAGATAGGCGTAGCTTCGGTCCATGAGGGCTAACGTGAACGTAACCGGCGACTTGCGCCAGGAGCGCGCGCCGCGCGCGGACGCCGCAAGGCGTCCGTGTTGACGGGCATGTTATCCGTCATGTTCCTAGCCCTGCACCACCTTCTGCCGGTATGTGTCATTCTGCCTCTCAAAGTCGGCTCGCTCGCTTTCGAGATCTTGGCGCATGGCACGTGCCTCGACTCGCAGTGCCAGGAGCTTGGTTGCGACACGGTCGATTTCTTCCAAGGGCGAGGTGGCAAGAGAGCTTGGCCAGACCGCAAAGAGCTTGCCCTCCGCTTCTATCTCCTTAGCACGTTCGGCCTTGACAGAAAGCGCCGAAACGTCCAACTTCTCTCGTGACCCGCCCAACCCGCCTGAGAAGGTTGCTAGATCGCGGCGTGAGCGGACAGCTGCGGCCGCCGCGACAGCACCCCTCGCACCCTCAACCTCGACTTCCTTCGCCGTCAAAACCAGTTGCCGCAGCGCAGACCTGCGCTCAGCTTCGTCTGCAGCCTGCTCGGCGTTCCGGGCTGAATCCGCAGAGCGGAAAGCTGCGACTGCTGCGAATGCGCCGCCTATAGCGCTCACAACGGCTGCGATTGCCGAAACGATCTCTGCGCTCATTGTCATGAGGGATAACGTCGGAGCTGACCGGACCGCAGCACTTGCGGCGAAGCCGCGGCCTGCTGCGGATCCGTGTCGAGCGACATGTTAAGCCGCATATACAGCAGCCCTGGGGCGCAGGAGGTCGACAAGGCCGTCCGGGCATAGCGGCAACTTCGGGCCGAACGAGGCCAGTGAGCGCCACGATGCGACGAACGGTTGACCATCGCTCTCTGCGCCGCGGACGACGCCGCGTTCGTACAGCGACACGTCGACTAGTCGAGCGTCATAAACCTGCACGATCTCGTGACCCGGCTGTCCTAGGTAGGTGAAGATGTTTTCCAACGTACCGATGTACCGAAGGTCAGTTACCTCAGCGCCAATCTCCTCGCGAATCTCGCGGACCACAGCTTGCGCGCCGGTCTCCCCGAACTCAATGCCGCCGCCCAACGGGCGGCAAAAGCTCAGACCCTTAACCGGGTCTTGCGCTTCGGTCACAAGGACCCGGTCCCCATTCAAGAAGAGACAGATCGCGAGTGCTCGAATTTGAGGTCCCGGCATCGGCGGATTGTCGCTGTTGCGGTTTAACGTTTGAGGTAACCGGCCGCCGGAGCGCGAAGCGCGGAAGGAACCCGCAAGCGCAGCTTGCGGGCGGTCCGGTTGACCGAAGGGTTAGCTGGCATTGCGAGCCACATAGCGGGAAGCCACGATGGATCCGACAAGAGATACAAGGCTGGCACTCACCGCCTTGTGGTAGCGCAAGAAATCCGCGCACTTGATAAGACACTGCGTTCCGGCTTGAGGCGCGAGTGCCGGCGCCTGCCGTACAGCCTTATCATCAATGACCCCGCCACGATGCACTATTGCGTTCCTCAATGCATTTGCGGATAGCAGATCGTCCTTGTGATCTGGGCAGGCCGCAGACAACCCGAATAGATTCAGCACGTTTTCTTGAGTTTGAACTACGTCGTGCTTCACGCGAACAGCATCTTCGATCTTTCTGTACAGGGTGCGCAAGTCGTCTTCCGTCGGTTGTGAGCCGAATTTGTCAGGTTCAATCCGGACTCCGGCGCGCGCTAAGGAGGGGAATGCAGATGAATCTCTTGCCAGGATTGCGACCACTGTATCTTCTATGCATGTTTCGAGTGCCCCCCAGATTGCAACGAGCGAGTGGGCATTCAGTGGCGCATAGTCTGTTTTCCGAAGTTCCATCGCCCATTGTTCCTGAATCGGCGCTTCCTGCAACAGCCGTCGAATAGGCTCGGCGGCCTTAGCGCCACCCCTCGTTCGGAGATGCTTAGCGGCCAGCTCAAGAAGTGGACGACCTTTCTCAATATGTATAAGTGCTCGCTGAAGTAACCCGCCCACCTTTGCTTCCTCGCCTACAAACAGAACTGCGGCGTGAATTGGCCCGAGTATCCATTCATTGACCGGCGTTGCGCTCATGGTTGCCAGCTAACGTCGGAGTTGACCGGCAAGCAGCGGCATTGCGCCGCGAGACGTATGCTCCCGCGCACGGCTCGTGGCGCAATGCCGCTGCGTGTCCGCGTCGAACGACCTGTTAGGTGGCACCGCGCCTCCTTGCCGACGTCGCGATCAACTCGTCGACGAATTGCGACGCGCTGCGCAGGCGCTCCACTTCCAGTTCCACTGGCCGCATTTCGGACTCGTCAAAGAAGCTGATCCGGCCCTTGTAGTAGAAAACGAGCGTTCTCGCACGAACCAAACGAGGAAGGCCTTTAACTCGCAGATAGATGCGTTGTGGCTTCTCTTGTGAAAGGCGACGCAGCACCACGACCGAACTACGACGCCCGCCGAAGCGGCCCACCATTTCGAACGCCGCCCACGGGGAGAGCTCGTATTTCGAGATGAACTCTTGCTCGGGATCGAGGCTCGAGGACCGCAGCCATTGCTGTACCAATGACGCCTCATGACCGCTGCGAATCGGCGGAGCGGTAGGACCAGTCACCTTTGAACTTAGGGAGTTGTTAGTACAGGGGTGCTTAGGCCAAGGCGGCCCCAACTCGTCAAAGAACACCCGGCTACCGTGTTCATTCTGGTAGAAGAACACTTCTGCCCCGCAGACGGGGCAATTCGCATTCGGGTTGACGAAAGTCGATGTGTAACCGCGTGCCGCCCTGGCGTCACGGAGAAGAGTGACATAAACGGTCGTTCCATTCCCATGGGGATATCCGGTGCGGTCCCAGATATACCGGTCAACCATGTGCCCTTCAACCCAATGCGGAACACCGTTGACGCTGGTGCGCCAGAAGCCATTTCGCCAGAACGTGGTCATAACGTCTCTGTGCCACCTAACGTTGGAGGTCAGCGGACGCGCGTAGGCAGGCGCAGCCTGCCGTGACGCGGTCCGTCTGGACCGACTTGTTATGTGAAGCCGTAGCGGCCTCACTGCGATGCGGGCACGAGAAAGGCGGCGTGGCCTCCGAGGCTTGCGGCACTGCCGGAACGCCCATTACCCTAGCTCCGACCAAGCAGGCGGCAGCTGCATTGCCGGCGCCGAAAGGCACCGCGCGCAAACCAAGCGGACTGAAGCCGTGTCTTCGGCGTTGGCCAACGCCGACCAACCAAGTGCACGACTTGCCCGGGCGAAGCTGCGCCACCCCCAGCAGAGCGACCACGGTCGCCGTGCAATGCGTGCGAGCCAACCCGCCCCGCCGCGTATGGGCTGTTCCGACTCTAGACATGCGACGCCAATGCCACATAACGTAAAGGTAACCGGCGCTTTGCGGCAACTGGCCGCGAAGCGGCGGGTCGCCGCAAGGCGTCCGCGTTGAACGAAAAGTTAGGAATCATGTCGCACCCCGAATGACCTTGAAAGCGCGCTTACGAGTGCTGCATGCCTCACTTCCACCTCGTGAAGTGAGGCGGCTTCAGAGGGTTCCGCGAACTTCGACTCCCAGTCAGTCTGCCACGTATAAGTGGTGTGGTTAGTTCTATCTCCGTCTGGGCCCTTCACCAGGGATTTGATCTTTGCATCAACCCCCGCGCCCTGAAACGTATCAAAGAGCGTACCCATGAACTCTCGGAACGCGTAGTAGACGTCCTTGTCGAAAAGATGTTCGTAGACATACATCCGCTCATCCAGCTCACGCTTTAACCGGAGAACGTCAGGTGGCGAGATTTCCTTCCATCTACCTACCCACATGTAGAAGCAGAATAGCTGGTTGATGATCGGTCCAACTTCGGCGTAGACGGCAAGTCGTTTTTCGATCAGCTTCTGATTGGTCCATTGAAGCAACTCAAAGCGCTTCAAGCTTCGGCTGACGTACCAGCCGAGCCCCACAACTGACAAGGGCGTGAGTACACCAACGACAAGCTTTGCCATTTCGAGTGAGTTCCAGGGCTCCATCTGCGCAGGCACGATGATTCCTAACGTTGGACGTAACCGGCACCCAAGGAACTGGAGCGCCGAAGGCGCGGCCGCCCTTGGGTGTCCGCGTTGACAGACCTGTTATGCCGCGGCCAAGTATGGCGCGAACAGAGCTTTGAGTTCACGGTTCTCCTTACCGAACCAATCTACGAGCCCCTCGACATTCTCCTGGGCCGTGGCGTACTCACGATCGTGCGGATTGTTCTGACCGCCGGCAATGCGGTCCACCAGCCTCTGGAGCTTCCAAGCACCGTTGACGAAGGCCTTAGCTTTCTCCTCAACATCCGGCATGTCGAGATGACCGTGCTGCTCGATTTCCCACTTGAACGTATCGATGCGCTCCGTGAGTTCTCGGCTCCGATTCACTTGCCCCATGTGATACAGCGTCCAGTACGTTGAGCAGTACTTCGAGAAGTGGTGCATTGACTGGAACACCTGCAGCCGCAAGGGACGGCGGCTTTCGCGAACTGCGATGAGATTGGCGCGCTCTGCAGCTGCCCTTTGTCCGCGCGCGTAGATCGCCGACAGCACAGAGATCAGCAATGCAATGGCTGCAATGACGTCCGACACTTTGATATCTAGATCAAGCGACTTGATATCGCCCGCGCTGGCGCGGGATTGCACGGGAACGCATTCACTTGAAAGACTCCTTCGAGTGCGGCAAGTCCTTGACTTATAAGGCATTGTCGAGCTCCCGCCCAGCCCTTGTGTTCACGAAAATGACGACGAAGCCCGCAGCGGCGCGGGATGGCGCCGCCGACGTCGGCATCGGCGGCGGGGCCGGCCACCCGCGCATCCCTTGCAATGGGCCGCTCTCTGGACAATACTGTATGCATGTACAGCCATGAAAATGGCGCGCGAAACCGCAGCGGGGCGGGCCGTCCGCCGTTCCAGTCAGCGCGTCTGCTCGGCCAACTGCGGGAGCGCCTGCGCTACCTGCACTACAGCCTGCGCACGGAACAGAGCTACGTGTACTGGACGAAATTCTTCGTCCACTTCCACGGCCTGAAGCATCCGCGCGACCTCGGCAAATCAGAGGTCGAGGCGTTCCTGACCATGCTGGCGACCGAGCGCAAGGTGTCGGTGTCCACGCACCGGCAGGCGCTCAGTGCGCTGCTGTTTCTGTACAAGGAAGTGCTCGCGAGCGAACTGCCATGGCTGCAGGAAATCGGCCGGCCGCTGCGCAAGCGCCGCATTCCGCCCGTGCTGAACCCGCTCGAGTGCCAGCGGCTCCTGTCGGCAATGGAAGGTGAAGCGGGGCTGCTGGCCCGCTTGTTGTACGGAACGGGGATGCGACTGTCTGAGGGGCTGACGCTGCGCGTCAAGGACATCGACTTCGACCGGCGCGTCATCGTCGTGCGTGAAGGCAAGGGAGCCAAGGATCGGGTCGTCATGCTGCCGCGAGCGCTCGATCGGCCCCTGCGCGAGCAATTGGCGCGCTCGCGCAGGCTGTGGGAAGCAGATCGCATCGCGCAGCTTCCCGGCGTCTTCCTGCCCGATGCACTGGCGGCGAAGTACCCCCGGGCCGGCGAGTCATGGTCGTGGCACTGGGTGTTTCCCTCGCCGAGCCTGTCGGCGTGCCGCGGCCTTGGCCGCTATCGAGTAGCACGAACGAAACTGCGCCGCTCCACCTCCGCACTGGGTTGAGCGAGGCATTCGTGCGATGCCCCTCACCCCTGCCCTCTCCCCGGAGGGGAGAGGGAGTTGCACTTACCCGCTCGCCCGAGGGGACAGGGAGTGACTCCCCGGGAGGGGTGAGGGAGTGTCTTACGAAAACTTCGGTGCCCGCTTCTCCACGAACGCGCGGACCGCTTCGTGGTGGTCCGGCTCCATGTGGGCGATGGCCTGGTAGGACGCGGAGATTTCCAGCAGCGATTCCAGCGAGGCCTGCTCGCCTTCGCGCAGCAGCCGCTTGGTCATGCGCAGCACGCCGGCGGGGTTGGCGGCGATCTTGCGGGCCAGGGCCATGGCCGTCTCCATCAGCGCCTCGGGCGCGACCACGCGCGAGACCAGGCCGCAGGCCAGCGCTTCCTGCGCCGTGATGGCCTCGCCGGTGAACGCCATCTCGGCCGCCTTGGCCCGGCCCACGGCGCGCGGCAGCAGCCACGCCCCGCCGTCGCCGGGGACGATGCCCACGCGCACGAAGCTCTCGGCGAAGGTGGCCTTGTCGCTGGCGATGCGCATGTCGCACATGCAGGTCAGGTCCAGCCCGGCGCCGACGGCCGGGCCGTTGACGGCGGCGATCACCGGCACGTCCAGGTGGTACAGCGCCTTGGGCAGGCGCTGGATGCCGTTGCGGTATTCCTCGCGGATCACGTCCGGCGACAGCTGCTGCT